>Ga0318552_10000632_pt1 | contig 11278 bp, 9 predicted proteins | sample GRESIP082b2f20_FD_203516 | JGI IMG/M metagenome (GOLD analysis project Ga0318552, IMG submission 203516) | Tropical soil microbial communities from Luquillo Experimental Forest, Puerto Rico - GRE.SIPMG.082b2f20 | ecosystem: Environmental > Terrestrial > Soil > Tropical forest > Bulk soil...
ACCGCCGAGCTGGACTGGGCTGGCCTGGCGCGGCTGCTGCCCGGCTGGGAGGTGGTCGCCAGCCCGCCGGACCGGATCGCCGATCACCTGGACGGGGTGGCCGCGGTCTGCCCGTTCGGGGCCTGGGTCGACGAGGCGGTGCTGGACGCGGGTTCCTTCGGCCTGGTGCATCAGTACGGGGTGGGGCTGGAGAAGGTCGACGTCGCCCGGGCCACCGAACTGGGTGTCTGGGTGGCGCGGATTCCCGGCGCGGAGGCCTTCGCGGCCATGCGGCCGGGCGCGGTGTTCGTCAATGTGGCCCGCGGCGGGCTGGTGGACTCCGGTGCGCTGCTGGCCGCGCTGCAGGCCGGCCAGGTGGGCGGGGCCGGCCTCGACGTGCACGCGCGCGAGCCCGCCGACCCGGACTCCGCCCTGCTGCGCCATCCCGCGGTGATCGCCACGCCGCACGTCGGCGGGCTCACCACGGTCATGTTCTGCCGGACCGGCGAAGTGTTCGCGGCCAACCTGCGCCGCTGGGCGGACGGCGGCACGCCGCGCTGGGCCGTCAACGCCCCCGGGTTCTGCCGCTGGCCCGGCTTACGATGAGGCCAGAACGACTTTCCATAACGGGAGGTGCGGGATGGGCGAGTCAGCCGCCGGGCCGGCCAGGGCGGGGGGACGGGCCGAGGAACAGGCAAACTACGCCAGCCCGGTCGACTACGACAGGTACGGGCACTACGGGCAGGGGCGGGGCTTCGACAGCGGCAGCTCCTTCCAGCGGCCGCGTTACCCGTTCCGCGGCCGGATCACCGCGGACGGGTCCAGCGGGTACCGCGCCGAGCCGGGGCGCTACCACCTCTACATCGCCTGGGGCTGCCCGTGGGCGCAGCGAACCGCGATCGTCAGGAAGCTCAAGGGCCTGGAGGACGTGGTGTCGCTGTCGTATGTCGACGACGTGCGGGACGGGCGCGGCTGGGCGTTCCGCGAGCGCCGCGGCGGCGATCCGGTCAACGGGTTCACCCTGCTGGCCGAGGCGTACGAGGCCACCGAGCCCGGCTACCGCGGGCACGTCTCGGTGCCTGCCCTGTGGGACCGGCAGACCGGGAAGCTGGTCAGCAACAACTTCCCGGACATCACGATCGACCTGGACACGCAGTTCGAGGCGTGGGCGGCCGGGTCGCCCGACCTGTACCCGCCAGCCCTGCGCGCGGACATCGACGCGATGAACGAGCGGGTGTACGAGACCGTCAACAACGGCACCTACCGGGTGGCCGGCGCCACGACCGAGCCGGAGTACGCCGGATTGCGGCACCGGCTGACCGGGACCCTGGACGAGCTCGACGCCAGGCTGGCCGGGCAGCGGTATCTGTTCGGCGCCGCGGTGACCGAGGCTGACGTGCGGCTGTGGCCGACGCTGGCCCGGTTCGATCTCGGGTACAACCCCATGGGGAAGATCAGCGAACGGCGGCTGGTGGACTTCCCCGCGCTGTGGGGCTACGCCCGCGACCTCTACCAGCGGCCGGCGTTCCGGGAGACCACGGACTTCTCCGTGTTCGGCGCGTTCGGGTCCGGCCCGGCCCCCAGCTTCTTCAACGACGCGTCGTGGCGCATTCACGTCGACCCGTACGCGGCCGACTGGGATGAGCCGCACGGCCGGGAGCGCCTCGGCTGACCGGTGATCAGCCGGCGCCGGGCCTCCGGCGGGCACGGGCGCGTTGAACCGGACTGCGGCGGTTTAGCGTCTCTTGGTTAGTGGCGCTTGATCGCTACTGGGGGTTTGACAGAGCTATAGCGGGCGGGATGAGGGGCCAGGCCATGTCAGCAGCAGCGGTAGAAAAGCTCGGCGAACCCTCGCGGTTGGACCCCGGGGAGCCCGTCAGCAGGAGGCCCCGCCAGGAAGGCCGCGGCGGCGCCGGTGCGGGCTTGACGGAGCCGATCCCGGTCAGCGTCAAGACCCGCGATCCGATCTCCGAGTTCGGCGTTCTCGCGCAGCTGAGGTTCCGCCCCGAGGTCGTCATCGCCGGCGCGGATGTGCGCCCGGCCGTGCTGGTCGCGATCCTGGACAGCACCGATGAGGACGCCCTGCGCTGGCTGAAGGCCCTGCACGCGGACGGCGGCCTGCCGATCGTGCTGATCATCGGGCGGGTGGACTCGAGCGCGCTGGTCTGCCTGGTCGAGTCGGGCGTGTGCGGGGTTTTGAACCGGGTGGACGCGACGGGGGAGCGGCTGGCCCGGGCCATCCAGCTGGCCGCGAGGGGCAACGGGGACCTGCCGCCCGAGCTGGTCCGGCACCTGCTCGACCATGTCGGCCAGCTGAGCCGTAACCTGCTGGCCCCCCGGGGCCTGTCCTTCACCGGGCTCACCGGGCGCGAGCGCGACGTCCTGAAGCTGATCGCCGAGGGCCTGTCCACCCGCGAGGTGGCCATCCGCCTGGCCTACTCCGAGCGCACGATCAAGAACGTGATCCAGGACCTGACCCTCCGGCTGAACGTGCGCAACCGGACGCAGGCCGTGGCCTACGCCGTGCGGAACGGCTGGATCTGAGCTCGCGCCGCCCCTGCCCTACCGGCGGTAGACGATCTGCCCGCCGGCCGAGGGCTGCATCGGCGCGGCGTTCACGAGCGCGCCGGCGGTGAGCTTCAGCCCGCCCTGGGTGGCGACCAGCTGCCGGGCGCCGGTCAGGTCGCCGGGCAGCACGAGGAAGAAGGCGCTGATGCTGCCGTCGCCGCCCGGGTCTGAGCGGGCGGGTCACGACGCGGACGGGCCGCAGCGCAAGTTCCGCACCGTGTAATCCGCCCACTCGGCGCAGGGGTGAAAAGCCCGCTGGCGCAGGCCCTGCATTACCCGCAGGTCACCCCGGCGGTCCACGCGGACGCTGGTCGCCCACGGGTAGTCGAACTCCTGGCCGCTGGCCGTGCGCACGGTGACGGTCTGCGCGCCGGCCGGCCGGCCGTCGTCAGAACGGGGGCTCATCGGGGTTCCCTCCATCACCGAGCCTCAAGCCGCCCGTGCTTCCGCGGAAGCGAACGAGCCCAGGGGAACGCTACCGGAGCGCCACGAGGCATGCGCTGGAGCCGCGGCCCGGCTTGCGGCGGAGTGATCGCTTGCGGATACTTGGGTTCTCCCGCTGTTCGCACCACGCCCGGCCGCGGCGTTTCGCGCAGGGCGCCGGCGCCGGGGAAGGTGGATGGCGGACGGCTCGCACGCAGGGAGGCGTGGTGGGCGAGGGGGTTCCCGAGGATGCCGGCGTGGCCGGCTTCGACGCTGGCCTGCGGATCGCCGGGTACCGGCTGCAAGAGGAGATAGCCCGGGGCGGCATGGCCGTGGTGTTCCGGGCTCGGGACGAGCGGCTGGGCCGGCTGGTAGCGCTGAAGATCCTGGCGCCGGCGTACAGCGCGGATGAGGGGTTCCGGCAGCGGTTCATCCGGGAGTCGCGGGCGGCCGCGGCGGTCGATGACCCGCACATCGTCCCGGTCTTCGAGGCCGGCGAGTCGGACGGGGTGCTGTTCATCGCGATGCGCTACGTGCCGGGCGGCGACGCCCGGTCGCTGGTACGCCGGGAAGGCCCGATGCCGCCGGGGCGCGCGGCGGCCATCATCTCGCCGGTGGCCTCGGCGCTGGACGCCGCGCACGCCGCGGGGCTCCTGCACCGTGACGTGAAGCCGGCCAACATGCTGGTGGACGCCTTGCCGGGCCGGCCGGACCACGTCTACCTGTCGGATTTCGGGCTGAGCAAGGGCGCGGGACCCTCGACCGCGCTCACCGCGGCGGGGCAGTTCCTGGGCACGCTGGACTACATCTCGCCGGAGCAGATCCAGGGCGGGCCGGTGGACGGGCGGGCCGACCAGTACGCGCTGGCCTGCGCGGCGTTCGAGCTGCTGACCGGCGCGCCGCCGTTCCGGCGCGAGCAGCCCATGGCGCTGATGCACGCCCAGCTGACGGATCCGCCGCCCAGGCTGACCTCCCGGCGGCCTGGCCTGCCGCCCGCGGCCGACGCGGTCCTGGCCCGGGCGCTGGCCAAGGCGCCGCAGGACCGGTACGCCAGCTGCCGCGACTTCGCCGACGCGCTGCGCGGGGCGTTCGGGCTCCAGCCCTACGATTCCGGGCCCGGGGCCGTCCCGCCGGCGGCGGCCTACCCGCCGACCCAGGTCGCCGCCCCGTCCGCCGTAAGCGGCCCGCCCGCGAGCGCCGCGGTGGCCGGCACCGGAACAGCCGGCACCAGGCCAGTCGGTACCGGTGCAGTCGATGCTGGGGCCGGATCGCCGGGCCGCCGGCCCGGCGCCGGAGACCCGCCGACCTCGGCGGGGGAGGCGAGCGTTCCCCCGCCCCGGCCCGCCGCCGTCCCGGGTTACCCCGCGCCGGCCGGCCGGGAGCGCAGTGATCCGCAGCGGACCCGCCGGCGGCGGATGCGCATCGCAGCGGCCGCGGCTGCCGTCGTCGTCCTGGCCGGGGCCGCGGTGACCGCGGTCCTGCTGCGGCCCCATCCCGGGCCCGTGCCCTCGTTCTCGCCGATCGCCGCGAAGTCCGCCTTCCCGCCGGTGACCGGCGATGTCTATGTCGAATACCAGGGAGGAAGCTCGGCGAGCGCCGAGCTCTCCGGTGAGGTCAAGCGGGTGACCAGCGGCGAGGTCGCCCAGCTGTACGCCCAGCCGTTCCCGTACCAGCGCGCGCCGGTCCCGGCCGGATCGGTCATCCTGCACCCGTCGGGCGGGGCGGCCACGTACGCGTTCCGGGTGACGCCGGTCCTGGCCACGCGGTACACGGTCAAGGTGTTCGGCAGCAGCACCGCGGCCGCCCCGCTGGCCACGTCGGCCAGCCGCACCGTCTACGTCACGACCGGCGGGTCCTACGGGAACGCCCAGACGTGCGCCCGGCCGGTGTGCCATGAGACCCTCCCGGTGCACGTCCTGGTCCCGGCCTCGGCGCTGAGCACCGAGATCTCGAAGCCGTGGTACGTGTACTTCAACGTCAACCTGTCCACCGGCAAGGTCCCCCCGGCGCCGAAGGTGCTGCTGCTGAACTCCGGCAACGCCCACATCACCGCGCCGCAGCGGGTCTCCGCCCACGAGTACGAGCGGACCATCACGTTCACGTTCGACATCGGCAGCGACGCCTACAACTGGAACTGGACATCCTGCAACCAGGACACCGAGTCCCAGGACGGGATGGGACTGCCCGGTCACCACGATTGCGGCAACGCGAGCGTCGGTGCGTCGGAGGGCTATCTCGGCTAGGCGCGGCCGGCCCTAGCGGCGCTTGCGCAGGAACTCCCGCAGCCGCGGCAGCGGCCAGGTGTTGATCACGTCACCAGGCGTCAGCCAGCCGCGCTGCGCGGTCCCGACGCCGTAGCGCAGGTAGTCCAGGCCGCCGGGGAAGTGGGCGTCGCTGTCCACGGCGAACTTGACCCCGGCGTCCTTGGCCGCCCTAATGTGTGCGGACGGCAGGTCGAGCCGGTTCGGGTGCGCGTTCACCTCGAGCGCGGTGCCGGTCCTGGCGCACGCCCGGAACAGCTCGGGCAGGTCGACATCGACCGGCGGCCGCTGGCCGATCCGCCGGGCCAGCGGATGGCCGATGACGTTGACGTGCGGGTTCTCGCAGGCGGTGACGAACCGCCGGGTCATCGCCGCCGGGGGCTGGTCGAAGTGCGAGTGCACCGAGGCCACGCAGATGTCGAAGCCATCCAGGAACTCCGCGGGCCAGTCCACGGTCCCGTCCGGCGCGATGTTCAGCTCGGTCCCGTGCAGCAGGACCATGGGCTCGCCGTCCGCGGGAGCGGCCAGGCTCGCGCCGAGCCGGCGCACCTGCTCGCGCTGGGCCAGCATCTTCTCGTCGGTCATCCGCTGCATGACCAGGTTCGGCGCGTGATCGGTGATCGCGTAGTACGCGTATCCCCGGGCCCGGGCCTTGGCCACCATGTCTTCCAGCGGGGCGACGCCGTCGGTCAGGTCGGTGTGCGTGTGCAGGTCGCCGCGGATGTCCTGCTCGGTGACCAGCTCCGGCAGGTCGCCGCGCTGCGCCGCCTCGATCTCGCCGGCGTGCTCGCGCAGCGTCGGCGGTATCCACGACATCCCGAGGCGGTGGTAGACCTCCTCCTCGGTCCGGGAGACGATCTTCTCGCCGGTCGCCGCGTCGAACAGGCCGTACTCGGACAGCTTGAGCTTCTTGCGCACCGCGATCTCGCGGATGGCCACATTGTGCGCCTGGGACCCGGTGAAGTACTGCAGGGCCGCGCCCCAGGAGTCCAGCGGGACCACCCGTAGGTCGACCTGCAGCCCGGCGGCGGTGCGGACCGAGGTCTTGGCCGGGCCCGCGGCGATGACCGCCGCCGCCTCGGGCAGGCCGGTGAGCGCGGCCATCAGCGGGCCGGAATCGTCCGCCGCGGCCAGGACGTCGACGTCGCCGACGGTCTCGGCGAACCGGCGCAGCGACCCCGCCGGGGCGCACTGCAGGCACCCGGGCACCGCGCTGACGGCCCGGACGACGCGGCCGGCCGTCTCGTCGGCCACGTTCAGCAGCACCCGGCCGGAGGTGCTTTCCAGCAGCTCGATGCCCTGCAGCAGCTTCTCCTCGCGGTACAGCACCAGCGCTCGCTTGGGACCGAGCGCCGGGATCCGGGTCAGCTGGAGCACCCCGTCGGGGATATCGGCGCGCAGCCGCTCGAGGGCCGCGAACGTCCCGGACGCGGTGATCTCGCTGACCTTCCCGGCGATCGCCTTGCCCACCCCGGGGATCTGCTGCAGCTGCGCCGGGGTCAGCTGCGACACGTCCTGCGGATGACCGGCGATGGCCCGGGCCGCCTTGTCGTAGCTGCGGGCGCGGAACTGGTCGCCGCCCGTCATCAGGTGCAGTTCCGCGTACTCGGTGAGCAGCGCCGCCACCGCGTCGTTGGCCTGGGGCATAGGGCTCATTCTGCCTGGCCGGGGAGTTCAGCTGGCATTAAGCCAGCCGTCGGAAGCCAGCCACAGCGGCGTCATGTGAACGGCAGTGAGCCGTTCTAGGCTCCTGGCGCCCGCCATTCGGGTGGCGACGACGCTCCGCCCGGTCCATGGTGGACGTAACCGCGTGAAAGCCGCAAAGGAGCCAGTATGCACGCACCACGCAGGGTCTACGCCATCGCCGGAGCAGTGGCGCTGCTCACCCTTGGCGTTGCCGGGGCGACCAGCGTCGCCGCCTCGGTCGGCAGCCGGGCGGCACCGCAGGGCGGCCAGCATTCGGGCACCGCCACGCCGATCAAGCACCTCGTGATCATCTTCCAGGAGAATGTCTCCTTCGATCACTACTTTGGCACCTACCCGAGGGCGGCTAATACCTCTGGCCAGCCGTTCCGCGCGGCCAAGGGCACCCCGAAGGTGAACAACCTCGCCAACACGCCCGGTGTCGGGGGGGTCGGGAACCTGCTGACCAACAACCCAAACCAGGACCTCAACGGCAACCAGGTCAACCCGCGTCGGCTGGACCCGGCCAACATCGCCGACATCCTGACCTGTGACCAGGACCACGGCTACTCCGCCGAGCAGAAGGCGTTCAACGGCGGGAAGATGGACAGGTTCGTCACGGAAACCGGCACCAGCATGGGCACCAGCGCAGTCGGCCAGCCCTGCCACGCTAGCGACGTCATGAACTACTACGACGGCAACACCGTGACCGGGATCTGGAACTACGCCCAGAACTTCGCGATGAGCGACAACTCATTCGGGACCACGTTCGGGCCGTCCTCGCCGGGCGCCCTCAACCTCGCCTCGGGTAACACCGGTACCGTCGGGAAGATGATCAACGGCGCCGCCACCAACGGTGACGTGGTTCCCGACGGCAAGGGCGGCTTCTCCCTCATCGACGACGCCCAGCCCTACTACGACGACTGCTCGACCCGGGACGCGGTGTCGATGACCGGGACGAACATCGGCGACGAGCTGAACGCCGCCGGGCTGAGCTGGGGCTGGTTCCAGGGCGGCTTCCGGCCCACCACGACGTTCGCGGCCGCGACCGGCGGCACCCAGCCCACCAGCGTGTTCATTCCCAACCAGTTCAAGGGCAAGTTCGCCACCAAGCCCGCCTCCGACCAGGGCCTGTGCAACGCCGTGAGCCCGGTCGGCGCGGGCATCGGCGGAACCGGCACCAACTGGGGCTGGAAGAACGACTACATCCCGCACCACGAGCCGTTCCAGTACTACGCCTCGACCGCCAACCCGCACCACCTGGCGCCGGCGTCGCTGGCCGCGATCGGCACGGACACCCAGACGTTCGCCAACGGCGTCCCCCAGTTCGACACGGCCAACCACCAGTACGACACCGGCGACTTCAACGCGCTGGTGGGCGCCATCGCGCACGGCTTCATCTCACCCGATCACCTTCCGGCCGTGAGCTTCCTCAAGGCGCCCGGTTACCAGGATGGCCACCCCGGCTACTCCAACCCGCTCGACGAGCAGCAGTTCATCGTCAACGAGATCAACGCGCTGCAGCACACCCCGGACTGGTCCAGTACCGCGGTCGTGATCGCCTACGACGACTCCGACGGCTGGTACGACCACGTCTTCAGCGGCGTGCACAACGCGTCGAACACGGCGAACGTGGCGAACCCGCCCGGACCGGTGGACTTCCTGACCGGCACCGGCCTGTGCGGCGACACCGCGGCGAACCCGCCGCTGGCCGGCCAGAACGGCCGGTGCGGTTACGGGCCTCGCCTGCCGCTGCTGGTTATCTCGCCGTGGGCCAAGCGCAACTTCGTCGCGAGCAACCTCACCGACCAGAGTTCGATCATCAGGTTCGTCGAGGACAACTGGGGGCTGCCGAGGATCCCCGGCTCCTTCGACGCCATCGCAGGCACGCTGAACTCCATGTTCAACTTCACGCCAAGCGGCGGCCGCGTTAGGCCGCTGTTCCTCGACCCCATTACCGGCCAGCCGGCGGGCTAGGAATGACCCCGCGCTGACCGCCCGCGCACCAGGTGCCGGGGACGCACGCCGCGTCCCCGGCACCGGTGCGTTATGGCAAAGGGGCTTCCCGGAGTTCGCCGGGGAAGGGCTTGCGGGCCACGCCGCACCAGGCGGTGACGTCGTGGGCCGGGATGAACGTGCCGCGGCCGGGACGCCAGTGCGGGGGCTGGACCACGCCGGGCTCGGCCAGTTCCAGCCCGGCGAAGAACCGGGTGACCTCGGCCCGGGTGCGGAACGTGACCTGATCGGCCTGGCGCTGGCGTTCGTTGAGGCGGTCGGCCATCCTGGCCATCGCCTCAGGGAGGATGTCGCTGGCCGGATGGGAAAGCACCAGGTAGCTCCCGGGCGCGACCGCGTCCATCAGCCCGGCGACGATCCTGTGCGGGTCGTCGGCGTCGCCGACGTTCTGCAGGATGGCCAGCATCATGACCGCGATCGGCTGGCCGAAATCAAGCGTGACCGCCGCCTGCCGCAGGACGTCACCGGGATGGCGCACGTCGGCCTGGATGTAGTCGGTCGCGCCCTCGGCCGTGCTGGTAAGCAGCTCGCGCGCGTGCACCAGGACGATCGGGTCGTTGTCCACGCAGACGATGCGCGCGTCCGGCGCGGCGGCCTGGGCGACCTCGTGGGTGTTGTCCGCCGCGGGGATGCCGGTGCCGATGTCGAGGAACTGCCGGATGCCCGGCTCGCCGGTCAGGTAGCGCACCGCCCGGCCCAGGAACTCCCGGTTGGTGCGGACGCCGGGCACGATGTACGGGTTGGCCGCCATCGCCGCCTCGGCTGCCTCCCGGTCGGCGGCGTAGTTATCCTTGCCGCCCAGCCAGTAGTCGTAGACCCGGGCCGGGTGCGGCACGCTGGTGTCGAGCGCGGACGGCCCCGGCCTGCCCGGCTCCGGCTGGTCCGGCTCCGGCTGGCCGGCGCGCCCGGCGGTCACTGGGGCCGGGCTGGCTCGAGGGTCAGCGACACCGAGTTGATGCACCACCGCTGGTCGGTGGGCACCTGGTAGCCCTCGCCCTCGAACACGTGGCCCAGGTGGGAGTCGCAAGCCGCGCAGCGGACCTCGGTGCGGACCATCCCGCCCGACCGGTCCTCGAGCAGGACCACGGCGTCGTCCTCGCTGGGCTGGTAGAAGCTGGGCCAGCCGCAGTGCGACTCGAACTTGGCGTCAGAGCGGAACAGTTCGGCCCCGCAGGCCCGGCACCGGTAGACGCCCTCGGTCTTGGTGTCGGTGTACTCGCCGGTAAACGGCGCCTCGGTGCCGGCTTCCCGCAGCACGTGGTACTCCTCGGGGTTGAGCCGCTGCCGCCATTCCTCGTCTGACCGCTGAACCTTCTCCATGCCGGTGAGACTACCCGCGGGCGCCCCGGGGGCTGCCGCGGGGCCGCAGGCGCCGGTCAGAGCGTGACCTCGTGCACCGGCTCCCCGCCGGCGGCCGGGCACAGTTCCACCTCCGTCACCGCGCCCGCGGCCTGCACGTCCCGGCTGACCTGCGCCAGCGCCGCCAGGTACGGTGCGGGCGCCGTGACCACGAGCCGGGCCGCGCTGGCCCGCATGGGCAGCCTGGCCTGGGACTTGGCCTTGCGGATCGAGCCGATCGCGGCGGACGCGGCCTCCAGCAGGAACTCTCCCGCGGGGGCCTCGTCCCCGTCCTCGGCGCGGCCGCCTCCGCCGTACGTTCCGGCGATCTGGCGCAGCGGCTCCGGGTCCGGCCACGGGGCGCGGTGGATCGAGCCCTCCCGCCACCACGACCACACTTCCTCCGTGACGAAGGGCAGGAACGGGGCGAACAGCCGCAGCAGCACCGACAGGGCGAGCCGCAGCGCGGCGATCGCCGACCCGGCCGACGCCGGGCCGAAGCCGCCGTACGCCCGCGGCTTGGCCAGCTCCAGGTAGTCGTCGCAGAACCACCAGAACAACCGCTCGGCCTGCTCCAGCGCCAGCGCGTAGTCGTAGGCCTCGAACGCCGCGGTGCACCGGCCCGCGAGACCGGACAGCCGGCCCAGCATCGCCCGGTCCAGCGGCTCGGTGATCTCCGCAGCACCCGCCGCGTCCGCCGCGTCCGGATCCGGCGCGGGCATGCCGAGCACGAACCGGCTGGCGTTCAGGATCTTGACCGCGAGCCGCCGGCCGATCTTGAACTGGCCCGGGTCGAAGGCCGTGTCCACGCCGAGGCGGGCGCTGGCCGCCCAGTACCGGACCGCGTCCGACCCGTAGTCGCGCAGCAGGTCGCCGGGCGTGGTTACGCTGCCCTTGGACTTGGACATCTTTTTCCGGTCCGGGTCGAGGATCCAGCCCGAGATCGCCGCGTGCCGCCACGGCAGCACGCCGTGGTCGACGTGCGACCGGAGCACCGTGTAGAACAGCCA
>Ga0318552_10000642_pt1 | contig 11214 bp, 6 predicted proteins | sample GRESIP082b2f20_FD_203516 | JGI IMG/M metagenome (GOLD analysis project Ga0318552, IMG submission 203516) | Tropical soil microbial communities from Luquillo Experimental Forest, Puerto Rico - GRE.SIPMG.082b2f20 | ecosystem: Environmental > Terrestrial > Soil > Tropical forest > Bulk soil...
TTCGGATCACCAGGCTGCGGCCGGCCGGCCGCGGCGCCGGCGTCTGGGACGAGCTGCACCCGACCGCTGGCCAGCAGCGCGAGCTGTACGACTGGCTCGTGGCCCACGGCACGGACGTGCTCACCGGAGATTCGTTCTTCCACCTCAGCGGGTACGGCGGCGCGCTGCCCGGGCTCGGCATGTGTGGCGCCGGGCGGGTCGTGTGCCTCATCGACCCGGTCGGCGACGTCTACGCCTGCCCGTTCGCGATCCACCCCAGCTTCCTGGCGGGGAACGTGCGGGATCCGGGCGGGTTCGCCGAAGTGTGGCGGCACTCGGAGCTGTTCCGCGGGCTGCGCCGCCCGCGGGCCGAGGGTGCCTGCGACTCCTGCGCGGCGTTCGGCAGCTGCCGCGGTGGCTGCATGGCCGCGAAGTTCTTCACCGGGTTGCCGCTCGACGGCCCCGACCCCGAGTGCGTCAAGGGCCACGGCGAGCGGGCGCTCGCGGCGGCCACCCCGGCGCCGCGGCCGTCACCCGACCACTCGCACCGGACCGCGCCGCACCGGGCCGCGCCGCACCGGGCCGCGCCTCGCGGGCCGGTGCCGCTCACGTTGTCCCGGCGCCGGCCGGTGCCGGCCTGCAACGCGAATCCGCTGGCCGGGTTCGCTCCGGAGTGAAGCACTCTTTGTCAACCACAGTCAGCCTCACGCCGCAGCCGCCGGGCCGAACGCCGCACAGTGCTAGCCTGCGCGCCTCCGGCACGACGCAGCCCCAGGCGCCGTTGCGGTGTCCCGGCGCCGAGGACCGCCTCCCGCGCCACCAGTTTGCGCGCCTCCGGCACGACCAAGCGAAGCGCCCGCGAGGGGGGCCATCAATTTGAACGGCAAGGTTGCGCTGGTCACCGGGGCGGCGCGCGGCATCGGGGCGGCGACCGTACGGGCGCTGGCCGGGGCCGGCTGGTCGGTCCTGGCGGTGGACAGCGCGACCGACGATCCCGCGCTGCCGTACCCGATGGCCTCCCTCGCGGACCTGTCCGCGGTGGTCCGCCAGGCGGGTGACAGCGCCGGGGGCGACCAGGTGCGGTCCTTCGTCGCCGATGTGCGTGATCTTGATGCCGTCACGGCCGCGGTGGCCGAGGCGGAGCACCGCTGGGGTGGCCTGGACGCGGCGGTCGCGGCGGCGGGCGTCATCGCCGGCGGGGTGCCGCTCTGGGAAGTCCCGCTGACCCAGCAGCGGGCGGTGCTCGACGTCAACCTCGGCGGGGTGCTGTCGCTGGCGCGGGCCGCGGTCCCGGCGCTGCTGCGCCGCCCCGTACCCCGGTCCGGGCGGTTCCTCGCCGTCTCGTCCGCCGCGGCCACCCGCGGGCTGCCGATGCTCGCCGCGTACAGCGCGGCCAAGGCGGGCGTCGCCGGGCTGATCCGCGCCCTCGCCGCCGAGCTTGCCGACAGCGGGGTCACGGCGAACGCGGTCAGCCCGGGCTCGACCGCCACCCCGATTCTGGACGAGAGCGCCCGGCTGTACCGGCTGCCCGGGGCGGAGGCGTTCGCCGGCCAGCAGCCCGCCGGACGCCTGCTCGACCCCGCCGAGGTAGCCGCCGTCCTGGCCTTCCTCGCCAGCCCGGCGAGCAGCGGGATGACCGGCGCCGTGGTGCCGGTGGACGGGGGCCTGGCGCTGTGACGCGAGCCGGGACACCGCGTGCCGAGGCCGGCGCCGCGCCGCCCTTCGGCGTGCCAGGCGCCCGGGCGGCCGCCGCGCTGCCCGCCGGCTTCGGCGTGGTGATCGACCCGGGCACGAAGCAACTCGACACCGGCACCCTGGTCGGCGGGGCGCCGGCCCGGGCGCTGCGGCTGTCCCGGGCCGGGCGCGCGGCGCTGGCGGAACTGCGGTCTGGCCCGGTGCGCAGCGCCGCGGCGGGCCGGCTGGCGCGCAAGCTCACCGACGCCGGCCTGGCCCACCCGCGCCCGCCGGAACCGGCCTCGCCGCCCGACGTCACCGTTCTCATCCCGGTCCGGGACCGCGCCGCCCTGCTGGACCGCTGCCTGTCCGGGCTCGGCCGCGGCTATCGGGTGCTGGTGGTAGACGACGGATCGCGGGACCCGGCGGCGGTCGCGGACGTCGCCACCGCGCATGGCGCGGCGCTGGTCCGGCGGCCGGTCAACGGCGGCCCAGGCGCCGCCCGGAACACCGCCCTGCGCGGTGCGACGACCGAACTCGTGGCGTTCCTGGACAGCGATTGCGTGCCCGAGCCGGGCTGGATCGAGCGACTGGCCGCGCACATGGCCGACCCGGCCGTGGCCGCGGCGGCCCCCAGGATGGTGGCGGTGCCGGCCGGGCCCGGCTGGGCCGGCCGATACACCACCGCGGCGTGCTGCCTGGACCTCGGCGACGCCGAGGCACGGGTGGTGCCCGGGACCCGGGTGGCTTACGTGCCCTCCGCGGCGCTCGTGGTCCGGCGCGCCGCCCTCGCCCCGGCCGCCGGGGCCGACGACGCCAGTGACCCGGCCCGCGGAGCGGGCGGCGCCTTCGACCCGGCCCCGGGAGCGGGCGGCGCCCTCGACCCGGCCCCGGGGACCAGGGAAGACGTGGACCTGGTCTGGCGGCTGCACGACGCTGGCTGGCGGATCCGCTACGACCCGGCCGTGCGGGTGGCCCACCACGAACCACGCGGGTGGGCGGCGCTGCTCGAACGGCGGTTCCGCTACGGCACCGCCGCGGCGCCGCTGGCGATGCGGCACCCCGGCCAGGTGCCGCCGCTGGTGCTGCACCCGTGGCCGGCGCTGACCGTCGCGGGACTGCTGGCCGGCCGCCCGGCCGTGGCCGGCCTCGGCTTCGCCGGATCGGTGCTCGCCGTGCGCGCCACGCGGCACCGCGCCGGGCTGCCCGCCCGCGGGGTGCTGCCCGCGATGCTCACCGCGACGCGGCAAACCTGGCTGGGCATGGGCCGTTATGCCTGCCAGTACGGCGCGCCGGTGCTGGCCGTCGCGCTTGTGGCCCCGCGCGGGGCCGGGCCGGCGCAGCGCTGGCGACGACGCGCCGCGGCCGCCTCGCTGCTAATGGGGCCGCCGCTGACGGCCTGGTCCGCGCGCCGCGGGTCGCTAGATCCCGTGCGGTACGTGCTTGGCCATCTGGCCGACGACGTGGCCTACGGAACCGGGGTGTGGGCGGGTGCGTTGCGCGCGCGCAGCACGGCCCCGGTCCGCCCGGTCATCGCCTGGCACCCATTCCGCGCCGGCCCGGCGCCCCGCCGGGAACCGCCTCCCCGCTGATCACGGCGATTTGACCGCTCCACCCGCAGATGCGGTCGACGGACCGTGCCATTTGTCCCGGGCGGCGAATGCGCGGACACCGTGCCGACTCGATGAGCAGCGGCAGCGATCGCGCCTTGGCGGTCCGGGCTGAGCATGCGGGTGGCTTTCTGAGTAGTCGTTGCCGGATAAATGAGCAGGTGCTGCTCAGGCGGGCACCCTGGCGGGCGCCGTAAAACGGTGTCAGAGCCGGGCCGACGACGGCCCGCCAGCCCAGAAAGGCAAGACTCATGTTCGCTACAAAGGATCAGGGCAACCGCCGGGCGGAGGCTCCGGGCCTGACCCGCAACCACCACGGGGCCGTAGCCCGGCGCCTGCGACGTGCCGCGGCGGGCGCCGTGTGCGCCGCGGCGGTCGCGCTCCCGCTCGTTGGCGCCGCCGGCGCTCAGGCGGCGACGTCCGCCCCGCACACACTCGCGAGCGGCTGGACCAGCCTTGCGCTGGAGAACGGCTGGTTCGACTACGTAGGCAGCAGCACGGCCGCCCCCGCGGTGACCAACATCAATGGGATCGTCCACCTCAAGGGCGCGATCGCGACGGGCGGCACCAACCAGGTGGCGTTCACCCTGCCGGCAGGCGACCGCCCCGCCACCGAGGTCGCCGTGCAGGTGGACCTGCTCGGTGCCACCGCCGGGCAGCTGGACATCACCCCTGACGGGCAGGTGACCGTGTACTCCGAACAGAGCTGGAACAACGCCCAGCAGTTCACCTCGCTCGACGGGGCCTCGTTCGCCACGTCAGGGAGTTCGTTCACCCCGCTGACGCTGGTGAATGGCTGGAGCAACTACGGCGGCGGATTCGCCAGCGCCTCGGCGCGCAACGTCTCCGGGATCGTCCGCCTCAGGGGGGCCATGGTGACGGGCGGCACCAACGACGCGCCGTTCACGCTTCCGGCCGCGCTGCGCCCCAGCCACCTGGTCTACGTCCCGGTGACCTTGTGCGACTCCAACAACGGGCGCCTGGAGATCAACCCCAACGGCGTGGTGTACGTGGATGTCGAGGGCGGGACCTGGAGCCATGCCCAGTGCGGCGTCTCGCTCGACGGCGCGTGGTTCGCCAAGTCGGCGAGCCTCTACACCCCGCTCACGCTTCAGAACGGCTGGACCAGCTACGGATTTGGCACGACCAGCCCGGCGGTGCGCAAGATCAACGGGATCGTTCACTTCGAGGGCGCCATGTCGCACGGGGCCAACCCGCTGGCGTTCACCCTGCCGGTGGGGTTCCGCCCCAGCCACGATGTCTACACCTCGGTGGACATGGACAACGCCAACCGGGGGCACATCCTTATCGAGCCCAACGGGCAGGTGACCGTGTTTGCTGAAGGAAGCCAGAGCGTGGCCAGCGTGTTCACCTCACTCGACGGGGTCTCCTTCGCGCCCTGACACCCCCGCGGACCGGGCCGTTGACCCGAAGTTAATCCTCACAACAGCACCCCCCTGCCAGCAGGCAGGGGGGTCACTCAATTCCTCCCTAAGGAGAGCACTTGGGTCAGCGCCGTACCACGCCGGCGCGCCGCCGCACTGGCTGACTCACCCCGCCGCCCGGCGGGACGCTGGTGCCCGGCCAGCCCTGAAGACGATACTTTCGTGGTGGGCCATCTCGGGCTAGCGGTGCGGCGCGCTATCGCGCAGCGATTCCTGACCGTGGCTACGGTCTGCGCGCTGGCTTTCTCCGTTGGAGTCCTGGCGGCCGGTCCGATCTATGCAGCGGGCGCCGTGCAGGCGATCGTGTACGGGTACATGCGCGGCGCGAATCCGCTGACCAAGGACACCGTCGTGAGCCTGCTGACCTGGCCGGGCTTCGATCTGCAGAACGCCTCCCAGCTCGTACGCTTCAGGCTCGCGCCGTTGCACATCTCGCAGCTGAACCTCCAGGAGGAGTCCGGAAACTCCATAGTTGCGCTCGGCCACCGGTCGGCCGACGCTCCCATCGCCTACCGTGACGGCCTGTTTCAAGAGCTGCCGCTCGTCGAGGGCCAGGACCCAGCCAAGCCGGACGAAGTACTCGTTCCTCAGCCGCTGGCCGCGGCTCTAGGGCTCGCCCCGGGGTCTCGCATATCCCTCAGTCACAATGCCACCACCCATGCCACGGTCAGCGGCGTCTACTGGCTGGCGAGAGGTAATGATCCTCTCGTCTATGCGGATCATCGGCTGCTGTCCGATCCATCGCGGGCACCCCTGCTGACAACGCGCGCAGGTTTCGCCGCGCTCACGCGTTCGTTCGGACAGACATCCGACATCGCCATCGAATGGGACGCGGAGCCCGCATTCAGCGGGCTGACCGTTGCCGATCTGAAGAACCTCGCACCCCAGGAGAGACAGGCCAGCGCACGAATCCGGGCAACCCTCGGCGGAACAACTGTTTCGTCCGACCTGTCGTCGCTCATCCCCGGCGCCGAGCGGGCGGTCACCGCCGGGCTCGCGCCCATCTACATCATCGCGGGAGAGGTCGCTCTCGTGGGCCTGGGCGTGCTGCTCGGCATCGGCTTGCTGAAGCTCGAGCGTCAGTCATTCGAACTAGCGATCCTGGCAACGCGGGGAGCACGCGCGGGCGAGCTCGCGACGATGCAAGCAGCGGACGCGGCCATTGCCGCGATCGCGGCCTTGCCTGTTGCACTCCTGACGGCCCTAGGGCTGGCCTTCGTCGCACGCGCTGCTCGCGGTCCAGCACTGCCGGGAGCGCCTTTTCCGATCGGCCTCAACGCGCCAGCCGTCCAGGTCGCATTCGGCGGCGTGATTCTTGGCGCCTTGGCCCTGGTAGTTGTATCGCTCCCGCGGCTTCGCCATACGGTGATCCAGGAGCGGCAGCGGCTCTCCAGGTCCAAGCGTGGCATCTGGGTGCGCTTGCCGTACGAGCTCGTGCCTTTGCTGTTGGGCGCCGCCGCACTGACGGAGTTGCGTCGTCAACAGTTCGCTGGCACCGGAACAGGGCTCGACCTACTAGCGGTCGGGGCTCCGACGCTTCTCCTACTCGGGGTCGCGGCGCTGGCCACGCGCCTTTTGCTCGCGGGCGCGAGAAAGCTCGATCGGGTGACAGACAAGGTTCGTGAGCCTTCTACCTACCTGGCGTTGCGCAGGCTGTCGCGGTCGGGCTCAATCGCCTGGCTTGCGCTGCTGCTAGTCCTGTCGGCGGGCCTGTTCGCTTTTGCAACCTCTCTTCGGATGACCGAGCTGACTCGCAATCAAGATGCGGCGCGGGCGCAGGTCGGAGCCGACTGGAACCTGTCCGTCGCCTGGCCGGCCCAGGGCGTGGCCTCCGCGAACAGGCTCGGTTCCAGGGCTACCTTGGCCTTTTACGGATCGGCGGCGGCATCATCGGCCGCCGCCTTGCAGCTCGCAACGATAATCGGTGTCGATCCAGCGTCCTACGCGAGGGCTGGATGGTGGCAAGCCCGGGACGCGAGCTTGCCCTTGCCGTCTTTGCTGTCCAGGCTCTCAGTTCCGCCGATCGGGATGGCCCTGCCGAAGGGCGCGCGGACACTGCAGCTTCGGGTGAGCGCCTCGGGCGGGACGGGCTTGCGCCTATGGGCTGTACTCTCATCGCCGGACGATATCTTCCTTCAACGCCCTCTCGGCGTGCTGCGGTCCGGAACCACAACGTATCGGGCGCGCCTCGAAGGTGCCTCCCGGCTTCTTTCCATCGTGGTCAGCGGCTCACCGCAAGCAGTAGCGCCCCTGTTGCGCCAGCCCAGGGTCCGTCTTGCCGTCGAACACCTCGTTGTGTCCGGAGCCGGCGCCACGAGGGTGATCAGCCTCTCGGCCTGGCGTGGCCTGCAAGCCGGCGGAGCCACGGTCGGCGTCATGCCTCTTGGGGGCGGAGGGCTTGAGGCGGCGCTCTCGGTGTACGGGGGCGGGCCGCTCGGAGGTATCGCTCCGGCGTCTGCGGCTGTGCCAGTTCTGATCGGCGGGGTCGGACCAGGCCGCGCGCCCAGGCAAGCGACCCTTCAGGTCGGCTCGCTCGCCCTTCCGGTCCGGGTCGTGGGGACGATGAACGCCTTCCCCGTTGCCACGGAGCGGGGCCTTCCCTTCGCCGTGGTGCCCGTGCGGGCTCTCATCGAGCGCTTCGAGCAGGCACTGCAGCCATCCGGCGGTGGCGTGTTCGTAGTGCTCTCGATGGGGGGTGGGAGCCCAGCAGCGTTGACGAGGCGCGCCGGGCTCCAGGTCACCGCGGTCTCGAGCGCGGCAGCAATTGAGGCCCAACTCGCATCGCATCAGGAGAACCTCGCGATCGGCATCGAGTTCGCCGCGGCACTCGCGTGTGTGGCACTCGCGATGCTCGCCCTCGTTCTGTCGGCGTACTTCGGAGGGCGCCGTTACGAGTACGAGGCGGCATCCTTCGAGGCGCTGGGCGCCAAGCTCAGGAACGTGGTTTCGACGCTCGCATTCGAATATGGCGCTGTCGTCCTCTGCTCCGCGGCGGTGGGAATGGGGGTGGGCCTGGGTTTGCTGGCCGTCATGCACCCCTACCTGGTCGCGCCCGCTGGTGAACTCGCGACCACGGGCCCGCTGGTCGATTGGCCGGCGATCGCGGCCGCCTCGATGATCGCCGCTGCCTCGCTGGCCGGCACGCTGCTGGTTGCCGCGATAAGGATGCGTCGGCTCTCGCCCGTGGCGATTCTGCGAGGCGAACCCGAATGAGCACCGACGGAGCGGGCCAGTACGGCCACCACTGGCATGCCGACCCATTCGTGCAGGCTGACAGTGATAGCTCCGCCTTCGTCCGGCTGGACCGCGTCTACAAGGTCCACCGGGTAGGGAATGTGGGCGTCGCGGCGCTGGGGGGCGTCTCGTTCGAGGTCGCGAAGGGCGAGTTCGCGGCGATCGTGGGGCCCAGCGGCGCGGGCAAGTCCACGATTCTGAACCTGATCGGCGGGGTCGAAACGCCCACGGCCGGCCTGGTATCGGTCGGGGGTACGGATCTTTCCCAGCTCGGCGCCACCGGACTGTCGGATTACCGGAGGAGGATGGTCGGCTTCCTGTGGCAGGGGACGACCAAGAACCTGATCCCCTACCTCACCGTCGCGCAGAACGCGGAGCTTCCTCTACTCCTCGCCGGTATCAGGCCGGTTGCGGATCGCCGTCGAAGGGCCGCCTACCTGCTCGACTTCATGGGATTGGCGGAGAGGGCGGACCATCTTCCCGCGATGCTCTCCGGCGGTGAGCAGCAGCGGGCGGGCCTCGTCGTGGCCCTGGCGCACGAGCCGGCCGTGGTGCTCGCCGACGAGCCGACCGCAGAGATCGACGCCGAGGGTGCGGAACAGGTGGTTAAGGCGCTTCGAGCAGCATGCGCCGAGCTCGGAGCGACCGTGGTCATGGCCACTCACGACCTGGTCGCGGCCGCCAAGACCGATCTCACGTTCCGCTTGATCGACGGCAGGGTGCGAGGTCCAGCCGGGCGGGCAAGCATCGACTCATCAGGCCGCATCACCCTTCCGGGGGCCGCGACGTCGTTGCTCGGGTCGACCGCATCGGAACTCGAGGTGGAGCTCGAGGGAGACGAAGTCAGGATCCGGCGCTTTCAGGAGGCGATCGGCTACCAGCGAGGAGGGCCGGCTGGGAGAACCGCAATGGCAGTCCCATCGTGCGGCCCCGCGGCCCTGACCAGCGAAACCGAGAATCCCGCCCGCCCCATGAGCGTCGTCGGACGCGTGGAGGCATCGTTGGTTGCTGCCGAGCAGGTCCACCGCACGTATGACCATGGAGGGACCAGGACGGTCGCCCTTCAAGACGTCTCGTTTCAGCTCGCGCCGGGCGAGTTGGTGGCCCTCATGGGGCCATCGGGCTCGGGTAAGAGCACCTTGCTCGGCATAGCCGCAGGACTCGAACCACCCGACGGCGGAGTCGTGATGTGGCACGGGCGGTCGCTCGCCGACCTGTCCACAACGGAGGTGGCGCGCCGAAGGGCCAGCGAGTTCGGCGTAGTGTTCCAATCCCTTGGCCTGTTCCCGGCTCTGACTGCGCACGAGAACGTCTACCTGCCGCTCCTCATCTCCGGAGCCGACCCCGATTCCGCGACCGCAGCCGCGGAAAGGTGGCTCCGGCGTGTTGGCCTGCAGGACCGAGCCGAACATCGCCTGTTCGAGCTGTCCCTCGGACAGCAGCAACGAGTCGCGGTGGCCCGGGCGCTCGCACCTGATCCCGGCATCGTCCTCGCCGACGAGCCCACAGCCGAGTTGGACCACAAGGCGGCGAAGGTTGTGATCGAGGCATTGCGTGAAGTCAGCCTGCGCGGCGGTGGCGTGATCCTTGCCTCCCATGATCCCCGCATTCTGCCGGCAGCCGACCGGGTCCTGGTGCTCCGGGCCGGGCGCCTGGTGGCGGAGGGATCACCCGGAGAGGTGGCCGGGGTCCTCACTACCGAGTGACAGCGTCTCCCGATGCCGCTCCCGCGGTCTCGGGTGCTGCGCTCGGCGCTCATCCCACGTGATACGCAGCGCGCCGGCCGACGGCTGATGGCGCTGTTAGTTTGCGGGTGGGCGCCAGATGCTGGCGATGGGGGTGACGGCGTTGGCGTTGCCGAGGTATGGGCGGAGGCCGAACCCATCTTCGATGGTGCGCAACAGGCTGTAGTGGTAGTACTTGTGGCCGTAGGAGCCGGGGACGGCTAGCGGGCTGATGATCGCGCACACGACGTGGCCGCCGGAGCCGAACCCGTTCTTGGGCGCGAGCCCGCCGGCGCGCTCATCCTCGTCGTAGACCACGATGATCACGCCGTTGCTGCCGAACGCGGACGAGGCCTCAATCTTGGGTACCTCGGCGGCGAGGAAGTTGTCGAACTGGGTGTAGCGGTGGTTGACCGGTTTGCAGTTCGCCTCCCCGTCGTCGCAGCCGTTCGGTATCACCATGTTGAACCTGGCGACCTGGCCGGTGGCCAGGACGGCGTTCAAGGTGGACATCCCGGACGTGGCCGTTCCTGCGGGGATGTCGTTGGCCAGGCACTCCGGTGAGGGGGTGGCCGGGGACCAGACGCCGCCGGGTCCTTCGATGTCGTCGAACAGGATTGGGGGGTTGCCGGTGGTGTAGAACCCGGTCAGCGGGCAGGGCGTGTTGCTGGTACAGGTGCCCCCCGATCCGCCGTCGCATTTGGCGGTGCCGGCCTCCAGCCAGACCTTCCAGGTCAGCCCGGCCAGGTCGAGCTGATGGAACAGGTTGTCAATGTTCTGATGGCAGGCGATGCCTCCGTCCTTTTGCTCGCAAGGGGTGAACTGGCCGGTGACCAGGGCCACGTAGTTGGCCTGTGACCAGTGGGTGGCGGCGTAGTAGCTGGTCAGCCAGGCTGCGTGGGGCCGGATCGTGCCCATCAGGTAGGGGGCGTTGGTGGTTGTCAGGTGGGAGTAGGTGGTGTTCTCGCCGATGATCAAGAACACGTGCCCGAATGCGGGCACGCCTTCGGCCGGAGCGGTCTGGACGGCAGGGATGGGCGCTGAGCGCGCCGTGGCGGCCGCCGGCATGCTCAGGCCCGCTACCAGCGCCAGCACCGGCAGGAGCAGCACAGTGATTCTGGTACGCACCGAAACCCCGCCTTCCGCGTGGTCAGAGCCGGTCCGGCGGTCACCGCCCAGCCAGCCCCGGGCAGTATCTCTCACTTTCCGGCTTGATGGGAGCCCGGACCGGCCGACTGGACAGCGCTCAACCGGGGCCGTAAGTGGTGGAATGCGGGTCAGGGTATGGACCGGTCGTGGGCTTGCGGCCCATCGAGGCACCCGGGGATCCCTCCTTTGTCGAAATCGCCGAGGCTCGGCCGGCCCTGGCCGACGGGCAGCACGTTGGACGGGTCACCAACCTAGTCTGGTCACCACGCCTTCAGCGCAACATCGGGTACGTCTGGGTACCAGCCGAACTCGCGGCCCCCGGCAATGGGCGGCACGCGCCAGCGAGGCGGGCGGGCCGGGCGGGTCAGGTGCTGTCGTGCAGGATCACGCCGCGGATGT
>Ga0318552_10000652_pt1 | contig 11130 bp, 8 predicted proteins | sample GRESIP082b2f20_FD_203516 | JGI IMG/M metagenome (GOLD analysis project Ga0318552, IMG submission 203516) | Tropical soil microbial communities from Luquillo Experimental Forest, Puerto Rico - GRE.SIPMG.082b2f20 | ecosystem: Environmental > Terrestrial > Soil > Tropical forest > Bulk soil...
ACGCAGCAGTGTCCTGCAGCGTGCGGGTGGCCTGATCGAGCGGCATGGGACCATGATCGTACCGCGGTCACCAGGCTGGCGAGCGCATTACGGCCCGGCGTGCCATTGCGGGACGTGCAGGAAAATCGCCTCCGACGCCGACCGCGTACCACCATGCGGTACGGGCCCGCAGCAGCCCGGACCGGCACGCCACCTGCATCCCCGCCGCCCATGTCGCGGGCGCTGCCCGGTAACACGCCGGCCGACAGTTCCGCCTGGCGGCAACAGCCGCCAGGCGGAAAGCCTGGGCGCAAGGATGACAACATCCGCAAGGCCGCTACGGACCGCGCCTTCAACCTGAGCGCGAACCGCCGTTACGTGCGGCTATGAAATTTCCTCCGCTACGTCTGAGGCCGCTCATAACGGGTCAATCTGCCTGCAGACGCCTGCAACACGCAGGCCGGTTGGGGCGGCGCAACGGTGATCATCTTGCGTGCTCTATGCCACGGTTGTCACTGGGGTCACGCCACTGCTGGTCACCGGGCGCGCAGAGTGTGGCCGGGCCGCCTGAAGGCAGATGCTCCGCCCGCGTCGACGCGCGGCCTGATCGCGACTGTTTACTCGACCGGCCGCACAGCTCCGGAGGGTTCACTCTGTCACTAGGCGTCAACGGCCTGCTGTGTCGCAGCTCGGTCTCGCCTGGTAGTGGCGGCCTTGCTGCGGTGCCGCAGATTGGTGACGAACGCTCGTAGCGGCGTGCGGGCCCTGTGACGGATGGGGTCGGGTGGCTGGTCGTGCAGAGCGCACGCCACGGTGCGGCTGCCCCCGAGGGACCGGCCGTACGCCCAGGCCTGCTCGAAGGCCGCATCGCCCATACGCGAGCGCAGCGCGGCCAGCTCCTCGCCGTCGTGCGGGGCGCGCGGCACGTACGCGTGCAGCCAGCCGCTGCCCTTGGCTTCCAGCAGCGCGCCAGCCGCGGCGAGCAGCCGCACCGCGCGCTGGGGGTTGTCCTCCAGGCCGGCGACCGCAGCCAGTGCCTCAAGGTAGTAGGCGGCGCTGCTCTGGTCCCCGGCTTCGGCCGCGAGGGATAGCCCTTCTGTCAGGTGTCTTGTGGCGCCGGTGAGATCGCCTCGGGCCTGGGTGCTGAGCGCCAGGTCGTAGAGCGAGATAAGGATGGATGGCCGGTCTGACAGCCGGCGGGCGGCGGTCAGGCCCTCGGTGAACAAGCGCGCCGCGCTGTCGTGATCTCCTTGGCCGAGCCGGACCTGTCCCAGGAAGTTCGGCACCTCGGAGGCGACCATGAGCTCCAGAAGACGCTGGTTTGGCGCGTAGTCGCCGTCGCGTACGTCGCGGAGCAGGGCCCGGCTGTCTTCCAGCAGTTGGCTGGCCTTTGCGTACCGGCCCCGCAATGCCAACAGGTGGCCCAGGTTACCCAGAACCATGGCTACGTCCAGCTTGGTTCCGGCCTGGCGGAACAGCGGCATGCTCTGTTCCAGGAGCTGCTGTGCCCTGGCCTTGTCCCCGTCGACGACGAGCATCAGGCCGGTCGCGCTCAGCGCCAGGGCACGCTGGTACGACGGCATGCGCTCGCTCTTGGCCAGGATCGCCTCCCCGAAGCGGGCCAGCTCCGCGAAATGCCCGTGCATCCACCAAAATCGCCATGTCACCCACATCACGTGCAGGGGCAGCTCGAGCTGATCGTGGTCCACGCGCCACGACATCGCGGCGGCCAGGTTGTCATGCTCGGTCTCCAGCCGGTTCAGCCAGGCCAGCTGCCCGGGATCTTGGAGCTCGTGGTCGGCCGGCTCGGCCAGGGCCAGGAAGTAGGCGGCGTGCCGGTCGTGCGCCCCGGTCCAGTCCACACCGTCCCGCAGGCGTTCCAGCGCGTATTCGCGGATCGTCTCCAGCAGCCGGAACCGCGCCTGGCCCCGGCGTTCCTCGGTCCGCACCAGGCTGTTGTCCACCAGCGATTCCAGGGTCTCCATCACCTGCCCGGCCTGGGCCGGGCCTGCCGCGGCGGGGTCCGCGTCGCCGCCACCGACGGCCTCCGCAGCTGGCAGGCCGAAGCTGTCCGCAAATACCCCGAGCCGGGCGAGCAGGGCCTGCTCGCCCGGTGATAGCAGGCCGAAGCTCCACTCCAGGGTGTTCCGGAGCGTCTGCTGACGCTCGGGCAGGTCACGTGGGCCGCCGATCAGCAGGCCCATCCGGTCACCGAGCCGGTCCAGCAGGGCCTGCGGCGGGAGCAGCCGGACCTTGGCCGCGGCCAGCTCGATGGCCAGCGGCAGCCCGTCGAGCCGGCGGCAGATCTCGGCGACGGTCGCGGCGTTGCCGTCGGTCAGCTCGAACCCCGGAGCTGCCGCGCGGGCCCGCTCGGCAAACAGGCGCACCGAGGCGTACTCCTGCGCGGCTGCGGCATCGGTTTCGTCCGCCGCCTCCGGGACCGGGAGGGCGGGCACCGGGAACTCGTGCTCGCCGCCGAGCCGCAGCATCGTCCGGCTGGTGACCAGCGCGACCAGGCCCGGCGCGGCGCGCAGCAGCCCGGCCAGCAGCGGCGCCGCCGCCAGCACGTGCTCGAAGTTATCCAGCACCAGCAGCAGCCGCCGGGGCCGCAGGTAGGCCTGCAGGTCGGTGAGCACCCGGCCGCCCGAGGTGCTCAGCCCGAGCGCGGCGGCGACCGCGGCCGGCACCAGCTCGGAAGCGCGGACCGCGGCCAGATCTACGAACCGCACGCCGTCGCCGAAGCCCGCGCCGAGCCGGCTGGCCGCCTCCACCGCCAGCCGGGTCTTGCCGACCCCGCCCGGGCCGGTCAAGGTGACCAGCCGCACGCCCTCCTTGAGCACCAGGTCAGCAACCGCCTTCGCTTCCTGGTCGCGGCCCACCAGCGGGGTCGCGGGCGCCGGCAGCGCCCCAGCCAGCGCCGCCTGGTCCGCGGCGCCGTCGCGCGATGCCATCTCGAACCGCTCGCTCAGCAGCACGGCCAGGTCGTTCTCGACCAGCCGCTGCAGCTCAGCGGGATCGGAGAAGCGCTGGTAGGACACGCCGCCGTCGTCCCGTATCCGGGCCAGCAAGGCCGCCAGCCGCGGCTCCCGGTCCGGCGCCGGCGATTTGACGTAGATCAGCCGGGGCAGCCCGTCGGCCAGCCGGTACTCATCTTCCAGCCCGGAGATCTGCTCCCCGGGGCCGACCCAGCCGTAGCTCTGCCAGTAGATGCCGACGAAGACCTGGCTTTGCGCCAGGTAGGCGCGGTACACCCGCTGCGGCGGATGCGGCCGGGCGCCCAGCTCGAACATCACCGGCACCAGCCGCAGCCGGGTCACCGCGTCCCGCACCGCCTGCCTCTCGGCGGCGAGTTCCCGCAGCGACGAGCTCACGAACACCCGCACCCGCTGATCGGGCGTGATCATGCCGGTCTCTGTCATCACTTCGCGGCCCCCGCTGCGCAGGCTCCCCGTAGAACCCCGCAGCCTGCGGCAACTGGCCCGGCGCTGGGGCCCGGACTTGTCCTGATACTAAGCAGAGCCGTCAGATCACCAATCACCGCTCAGCAGCTCCTTCGCCTCGGCAATACGGTCCTCGTTGCGCTGGACAACACCCACTGCTTGATCTTCTTGCCGCGGATCAGCCCCGCCTGGTCCCCGGTCGCTGGCTGCCGGGACCCGGAAGTCGCCGCCCGCCGCGCCGAGGCGTTCGTCGGGGCCATCTCGGTGAAAGGCGCCGAGCAGGAAGACTTCTGAGCCCAGCACGCGCCGGAGTTCTTCCGGGCCGGGGGCCAGGTCGCCCGGCCAGCTCGCGCTGGTCTGCTGGCGGAAGGCGTTCATGTGCTTGGTCCCTGTGCGATCGGGCCGCTTGCTGTGCGGTTATGACGGGACGGTCTGCTCGCCGGCGAGCAGGCTCGCTGCCCGTTCGGCGATGGCCAGGACGGGCGCGTTGGTGTGACCGGAGGGGACAGATGGCATGACGGAGGCGTCGGCTATCCGCAGGTGCTCGATTCCGCGGACCTTGAGCTGGGGATCGACGACCGCCATGGCGTCGGTTCCGATCTTGCAGGTACCGACGGGGTGGAAGAAGGTGGTGATGGTGCTTCGCAGGTAGGCGCGGCAGGCGGCGTCGGTGTCGGCGTCGGCGCCCGGGAATAGCTCTTTGTCGCCGAACGGGGCGAGCGCGTGTGCGGCTCCGATCTCCCTGGCGGCGCGAAGCCCCTTGATCATCCGTGTGACGTCGCTGGGGTTGGTCAGGTAGCCGGGATCAATGAGTGGTGCCCGGTCCGGGTCGGCGCTGGCCAGCCGCAGGGTTCCGCGGCTGGCGGGGGTCATCAGGCCGAACAGGACGGAGTATCCGTCTTCTGGTCCCGGCGACCACCGGGGGTGGATCGGGAATTCGATGAAGATGATTTCCACGTCCGGGGCGGCTTGGGGGTCGCTGCGCAGCAGGACGAGCGGCTTGCGCGCGTTCGGGGCCGGGCGGACGGGGCGCATGGCGGTGTAGGCGACCTGCGACTTGGGGTGGTCGTGGAGGTTGGCGCCGACGCCGGGAAGATCGGCCACCACGTCGATGCCGAGGCCGTGCAGGTGCTGTCCCGGGCCGACGCCGGACAGCAGGAGCAGCTGGGGCGTGCCGATCACCCCTGCGGTCAGGATGACCTCGCGGTCCGCGAACGCCGTGTGAAGCTGCCCGTCGGCGGTGTACTCGACCCCCCGGCAGTTCGCATGCTCCACGAGGAGCCGCCGGGCGCGGGCATCGGTCACGATGGCCAGGTTCGGACGGCGGGCGGCAGGGGCTAGGTAGGCGTCCGCCGCGCTCTGCCGCTTCCCCCCGACGACATTCACCTCGTGCCATGAGGTTCCTTCCGCCAGCGCGCCGTTGTCGTCCTCGTTGCGGGGATAGCCCGCCGCCGCGGCCGCGTCGTAGCAGGCTTCCCACAACGGATCGGTGGCGGGACCGGGTCCGACACGCATCGGCCCGTCCTTACCCCGGTAGAGCGGGTTGCCCGCGTCGGCTCGCTCGCTGCGCTTAAAGAACGGAAGCAGCGCGTCGTAGTTCCACCCGGTGGCTCCGGCGGCCTCCCAGGCGTCATAGCTGGACCAGTCGCCGCGGAAGTGGATCACGCCGTTGATTCCGCTGGACCCGCCCAGGACCTTTCCGCGCGGCCACTGCAGAACGGCGTCGTCGGCGCCGCGCTGCGGCACCGTCTCGTAGGCCCAGTCGACCGACGTGCGCCACAGCAGGGGCCAGGCCGCAGGGTCTGCCATCGCCGCGGATGGGTCCGCCGCGCCGGCTTCCAGCAGGAGCACCCGCTGGCCCGGGTCCTGCGACAGCCGTGCGGCAAGGACACAGCCAGCCGTACCGCCGCCCACCACGATGTAGTCAAAAGCCTCCATGACAGTTCCTTCCCGGGTCTGAGCTTGGCGTTTGCCCGCTCCGCCAGGTGGCGGCCGCCGGCGCCTGCCTAGCTGCTGGCACTGGTGCTGGTGGCCCGGCCGCTGAGCGCTCACTGATACGCGCCCAGGCTGCGCCCGGGGCGCCAAGCAATTGCTCCACGGTGATCGGAAGCGAGCGGATGCGCCGGCCGGTGGCGTGGTACACCGCGTTCGCGATGGCGGCGGCCACGCCGACGATCCCGATCTCGCCGAGGCCCTTGATCCCGATGGGGTTGGACGTGTCCGGCTCGCCGACGAACACGACGTCGAGGTCGGGGATATCCGCGCTGACCGGGATCAGGTAATCGGCCAGGGTCGCGTTGGCGATGCGGCCGGTGACGGGGTCGAAGACGGTCTCCTCGAACAGTGTCATGCCGATACCCATCACGGTTGCTCCGATGATCTGGCTGCGCGCCAGTTTCTCGTTGAGGATGCGCCCGGCATCGACAGCGGACACGATCCGGGTGACCCGCAGCAGCCCGAGGTCCTCGTCGATCCGCACTTCGGCGAACCGGGCGGCGAATGCGCCGGCCGGTGCCATGCCCCCGTTTGCGCTCGGGTTGGTTTCGCCGTCTGCTGACAGCTGGACGAGGCCGTGGCGGGCCAGGACGTCCGTGTAGGCCTGACCGGCCGATGGGTCACCGGCCAAGTGGATGCGGCCGCGGGTGGCGGTGACCTCGCCCGGGCGCCTGCCGTGCAGCGGTGACTGGTCATCGCCGGCGGCCAGGCCGAGGAACGCGCGCAGCAGGTTGCCCGCGGCGTCGTAGATCGCGCTGCTGAGCGCGGTCGCCAGCCCGGAGCCGCCGGACTGGGGGGCGAGCGGCAGGTCGCTATCACCGATCTCAACGCAAACCTGGCTAGTCCCCAGGCCGAGCAACTCGGCCGCCAGCTGCGCCACGATCGTGTAGGTGCCGGTTCCGATGTCGGTGGCGGCGCTGCGCACGCAGGCGATCCCGTTCCGGCTGATCGTGATGCTGGCCCGGCAGGGTCCGCTGAAGCCCCCGAACGTGACCCCGGCCATCCCGTACCCGACCAGCCACCGGCCGTCGCGCATCGACCCGATCGCGGGGTCGCGATCGGCCCAGCCGAAGCGCTGTGCGCCGATCCGGTAGCACTCCCGCAGGGCCTTGCTCGACCACGGCTGACCCGACTGCGGGTTGTGCTCGGCGTAGTTGCGCAGCCGCAGCTCGACCGGGTCGATGCCCAGGGTGTACGACAGTTCATCGAGCGCCGACTCCAAGGCGAAGTTGCCCTGGGTCTTGCCGGGGGCACGCATCCAGCCGGGGTTGGGAATGTTCAGCCGCACCTGCCGGTCGTGCGTGGCGACGTTGGGGCAGGCGTACGCCAGGGGCGTCACCACGGTGACGGGCTCCACGGTGGCTTCCTCCGCCCCGACCGTCGACGTGGCTTCGTGATCGATCGCGGCTAGCTGACCGTCCGGGCCAGCGCCGAGCCGCAGGAGCTGGCTGGTCTGCGGCCGGTGGCCGGTGGAGCTGAACATCTGCGGCCGGGTCAGCACCAGCTTGACCGGGCGGCCCGCGAGCCGCGCGGCGAGCGCGGCCAGGATCACGTGCGGCCAGGTGCGCAGCCCGGCCCCGAACCCGCCGCCCAGGTACGGGACGAGCACCCGGACGTTGTCCTCCGGGATGGCGAACACGGCGGCGAGAGCCTTGCGGGCCATCATCGGCCACTGGGTGGAGTCGTGGACGACGAGATGATCGCCGTTCCAGCGGGCCACTGTGGCGAACAGCCCGATCGGGTTGTTGGTCTCCGCCGGGGTGGTGAACCTCTCGTCGTAGGTCACCTCGGCGGCAGCCAGCGCGGCCCGGATATCGCCGCGCCCGGAGTCCATCCGCCACGGATTACGCGAGACCGGCGCCTTCGGGTTATCGATGCCCAGCACCGGAGAGGTTTCTTCGTAGTCGATCCTGACGAGGCGGGCCGCGGCGATCGCCTGCTCGTGCGTGTTTGCGACGACGATGGCTACGTGCTGACCATGGTGCACGATGCGGTTGTCCTTCAGCGGGAACCGGGGCGAGGGGCCGAGAGGCGTCACCGGCCCGTCCGCAAGCGGCGGGCAGTTCTGGTGGGTGATGACCGTCAACACTCCGGGCGCGGCCTGCGCGTCTCGGCTGTCGATGCTCCTGATCGTCCCGGCGGCGATGGCGGACTGCGTCAGCGCGGCATGCGCCAGTCCCGGATAGGTGACGTCGGCGGGGTAACGAGCAGCGCCGGTCACCTTGATCGGCCCGTCGACCCGGTCGATGTCCTCGCCGAGGAGCTTGGCATCAGGCATGACGGCAGTCATGACCGCATCCCCGACAGGTCCTGCAGGATCCGGATGATCGTCCGCTTGGCCAGCTCAACCTTGAACGCGGTGCCGGGGACAGTGAACGTATCGCGCAGCGCGGCGTCGGTGGCGGCCCGGAAAGTCCGGTCGTCCGCGGGCCCCCCAGTCAGGATTTCCTCGGCCTCGCGGGCGCGCCAGGGAATCGTCCCCACGCCCCCCAGGGCCAGGCGTGCGGCTGTGATCGTGCCGCTGTCGATCAGCAGCGCCGCGGCCGCGAGGCGAGCGCGAACTCGTATGAGGCCCGGTCGCGGACCTTCAGATAACCCGACCGGGTACCCGATGGCGGCAGCGGAATGTGCACCGCGGTGATGAGCTCGCCGTGGGCGAGCACGTTCTCGGTGTCCGGCCGGTCGCCGGGCAGCACATAGAAGTCGGTCATCGGGGTGATCCGCTGCCCGCCGACGCCCGCACTCTCCACGCTAGCGTCCAGCGCGGCCAGGGATACGCACAGGTCGGAGGCGTGCACGGCGATGCAATACTCGCTGGCGCCGAGGATCGCGTGCATCCGCGCTGTCCCGCTGACCGCCGCGCACCCCGACCCCGGCGTGCGCTTATTGCACGACAGCACGGCCAGGTCGCGGAAGTACCGGCAGCGGGTGCGTTGCAGCAGGTTTCCGCCGATCGTCGCCACGTTCCGCAGCTGCGGCGAGGCCCCCGCCAGCAGCGCCTGGCGGACCAACGGCAGCCTCTCACGTACGGTCGGGTCGTCCGCCAGCTCTGCCATCGTGGTCAGCGCCCCGACCATGAGCGCGTCGCCGCAGATGCTGATCCCGCGAAGCGGGAGGCGGCCGATGTCGATCAGCCGACCCGGCTCGATCACCGCGTCCTTCAGCAGCAAGTCAACCAGCGTGGTGCCGCCGGCGAGATAAGCCGCACGGGGATCGGCGGTTGCCATCGCCACCGCGCTGGCCACGTCGCGGGGTCGCGTATACCCGAGTGCCTGCATCGTTACCCTCCTGCTCGTCCGGCGACGTCGCGGATCGCCGCGACGATGTTGGGGTAGGCCCCGCATCGGCACAGGTTGCCGCTCATGAACTCGCGGACCTCCTCGTCTGTGCCCGCCCGCCCCTCGGCCAGCAGCGCGACCGCCGACATGATCTGGCCAGGCGTGCAGTACCCGCACTGCAGGCCGTCGTGCCAGATGAACGCCTCCTGCATGGGATGCAGCAGACCGTCAGTCGCCAGGCCCTCGATGGTCGTCACGTCCCTGCCGTCGCACTGCGCCGCCAGCAGGAGGCAGGACAGCACGCGCCTGCCGTCGAGCAGGACCGTGCAGGCGCCGCACGCCCCCTGATCGCACCCCATCTTCGTGCCGGTCAGGCCCAGGTACTCGCGCAGTGCCTCCAGGACGGTCACCCGGCTGTCCAGGTGCAGTCTCCGCGCTGCCCCGTTGACGCGCAGCATCACGGTCACAGTCTTGTCATCCATACAGCGACAGTGCACCGGGTCGCATCAAGCCAGCCAGAGCCCTGCCATCCCTAGGACTCGCGGGGACAGTCAAAGAACACGCCGCAGCCAGGCACACCCTGACGCGATACCCCGGCCCACAAAGGTGGGCACAGGCCGGTTAGGCGTTGTGCCGCTGCTTGCCCGCGGCCACCCGGGCAAGGCGGGCGAGCGCCCTCTCGGCCGGACTGTCAGGGACAGCGTGATAGACAACCAGGAGCTGCCCTTCGGTACCGGTGATCGCCAGCCACTCCGTCTGCAGCTCGAGGGTGCCCACCATCCGATGGTGGAAGGTCCGGGCGGGCACCGCCGCCACCTCGATGTCATGCCGCGCCCACAGCCGCCGGAACTGGTCACTACGCTGCGTCAGCTCAGCCACGAGCTCGGCCAGGCGGGGGTCATCAACGCCGGGACCAGCCAGTGCGCGCAGCCGGGAAACGGCGCTGTGGGCGACGGCATCCCAGTCGCCGGCATGCCTGCGCACCTCGGGATCGAGGAACGTGGCCCGCACCAGGTTGACGCCCGGGCTGAACACCGGGGACAACGCCGTGGCCAGCGCGTTGGCCGCGAGCACGTCCATGTGACGGTCCAGGACGAAAGCCGGCGTGTTCGGCCAGGAGGCGATCAGCTGCACAATGGAGGCCGGCGCGTGCTCGGGCTGCCCGGGGCGCTGCGGGCCAGCGTCAGGCTGCGCCAGGACATGCAGGTAGGCGGTGGCGGCCTCGTCGAGCTGCAGTGCACGGGCGATGGCGGCAATCACCTGCGGCGACGGGTGCTGGTCCCGGCCCTGTTCCAGGCGCAGGTAGTAGTCCGAGCTGATCCCGGCCAGCGTCGCCAGTTCCTCTCGCCGCAGTCCCGGAACACGCCGGCGTCCCACCGCGTACAGCCCGACGTCCTCGGGACGCACCAGCGCGCGCCGTGCGCGCAAGTACTGACCAAGGCCGGTGCTCCGCGCCATAATCCGACGATACGCCGCGCCCGGTTACCGCCTGTCCTCCCCGCTCGGCGGCCTACGTTGGCAGTAGCGAGTGTCCCGGTGGTGGCGCGGATCAAGCCTGCGCGGCGGCCCGCCCGACGCGCCGCTGACGCCGGGCTGAGCCAGGTGGCCGCGCCGGTCAGCCATACGCCGCGCACGGTGCGCCGATCTCCGTGCCCGGAGCCCTCCGCCGCCACCAACGGTAGCCGCCGGGTTTTCTCAAGGCCAACGGCCTGAACTAAGTTAACCCGTGTGCCGAACAGATAATCTGCATACGCCTGCTGCTGAACCCTATGAGCAACTGCGGGGCAAATATTCGGCGATATGCGAGCATCTGGGGCTATCGCACTTGCCGCAAATTCACTCTTCGTGACAGCAAGTCTCCCGGGCGCGGGAGCTGTCGCTGGGCGGACCCTTAGTCGCCGTGCTCAACGGGCTGCGGCCCAACACCATGTCCTTAAGGGATTTCGGCTAGGGCCGACTGTGTGACCTGGCGTTTTACGCCGTTTTGGAAGCTAGTGCCGTGACCGGCAACGTCTGCCTGGTTGGACAGGTCTTGCTGGAGGCGGAACGGCACGCCCGCCGATTATGCCCGTGATCCTCTCAAGTCGCCGTGTCGGCGGCGGTCGATGTTCCGCCAGGCGTAAAGATCGCGCAGAGCGCCGATCTGAGTACCGTGATGACCTACCTCGTTGAGCGTGCCCGCGATGAAGTGCGTGGCCGGGTGCGCGGGACCCGGCGGGCCGGGAACGCACAGGCCGCCTCTTGGCGGCTCCGCGGCATACGTGTACCCGGCGGTCGTCACGTCGAGCTGGTCGTCATCGGCCTGCTCGATCGCCTCGCGGAGTCTCTGCCAGCCGTCACGCAACGCGGTGACGGCCTCGGCGGCACTGGTGAAGATCGGGTGATGGGTTAGGTACGGGGACGTCCAGCCGCTGGCCATGGTGCGCGTCCCGCCCAGG
>Ga0318552_10000653_pt1 | contig 11116 bp, 10 predicted proteins | sample GRESIP082b2f20_FD_203516 | JGI IMG/M metagenome (GOLD analysis project Ga0318552, IMG submission 203516) | Tropical soil microbial communities from Luquillo Experimental Forest, Puerto Rico - GRE.SIPMG.082b2f20 | ecosystem: Environmental > Terrestrial > Soil > Tropical forest > Bulk soil...
GTCCTCGACGCCCTCGTCGAGGACGCAGGTCGCCGCGACGAGCGTCGCCGCCAGCGTCGGCTCGCGGTCGAGGAGCGGCGCGCCGAGCGAGGCGAGACGCTCGGCGAGCGCGCGGAGGTCGTCGTCGCTCGTCGCGGTCGCCAGCCGCGCGAGGGCGTACGCCGCCTGCGACGACGCCGAGGGGGTCGCGGCGTCGAGGACGTCCTTGCCGCGGACGAGCAGCCCGGTCGCGTCCCGGTGCGCGAGGAAGAGCCCGCCGCCGACCTCCGGCGCGCGAGCGGTCGGGCGCGGCCCGTCCCAGTGCCCGTCGACGAGGTCGTCGGCGACCGCCCGGGCCCCAGTCAGGTGGTGCGAGTCCCCGGTGAGCTCGAAGCAGCAGACGAGCGCCTCGATCAGCCACGCGAGGTCGGCCGCCGTCGCGAGCGGGGCGCCGGTGCCCGAGCGGCGCCGCCATCGCGCGCCGTCGTGGTGGCTCGCGCGAAGCGACGAGACGAGCGCGAGGGCGTCGTCGCCGAGGACACGATCGTCGAGCCGCCACGCCGCCTCGGCGAGCACGCCGGCGAGCATCGCGTTCCACTCGAGCAGGACCTTGTCGTCGATCGAGGCCCGCGGGCCTCCCGCGCGCGCGGCGAGGAGCGCGTCGCGGGCCCGTGCGTCCTCGACGTCGCCCTCGATCGACGCACCCGGGGCGAGCCGCGGGACGCAGCGGCCCTCGAGCGGCCCGTCGTCGGAGAGCTCGTACCGTGCGACGGTGCGCGCGACGAGGTGCCCGAGGCCGGCGTCCTCGAGCGCGTCGGCGGCCCCGGTCGCCGTCAGGGTCACGTGTGCCCCCTCCGTCCCGCCGGCGTCCGCGTCGATCCCCGAGGCGAACCCGCCGTCCACGCGCATCGTCGCGAGCACGAAGCCGAGCGTCCGGCGCGCGACCCACGTGTAGGCCGGCACGCCGAGCCACGAGCCGCATCGAAGGTAGGCGCGGGCGAGCAGCGCCTGGTCGCTGAGCATCTTCTCGAAGTGCGGGACTGACCACGTCGCGTCGACGCTGTAGCGCGCGAACCCCCCGGCGACGTGATCGAAGAGGCCGCCGCGCGCCATCGCATCGAGCGTGGTCGACGCCATCGTCGAGGACCGCTCGTCGCCCGTCGCGACGACGTGGGCGCCGAGCGCCTCGACCCAGGTCGCGTGCGGGAACTTCGGCGCGGGCGAGAACCCGCCGGCACCCGCGTCGAAGCGCGCCCGGAGCGACGCGGCGAGCCGGGCGAGCTCGCGCCGCCCGCGCTAGCGCCCGGTGGTCGCGGGCGCGAGGCCGTCGAGGAGCGTCGCCTCGGCCCGCACCGCACCGGCGAGCCGGTCCGCCTGCGAGAGCAGCGCCTCGCGCCGCGTGGCCCACGCCTCGGCGACCGCGCGGACCACGTCGGGGAACGCAGGCTGGCCGTGGCGGGGGACCGGGGGGAAGTACGTGCCGGCGAGGAACGGTCGGCCGTCGGGGGCGCAGAAGACCGTCATCGGCCACCCGCCGTGCCCGGTCATCGCCTGCGTGGCCGCCATGTAGAGCGCGTCCACGTCCGGGCGCTCCTCCCGGTCGACCTTGACCGGGACCGTCACGTCGTTCACCAGCGCCGCCGTGGCGGGGTCCTCGAAGGACTCGTGGGCCATGACGTGGCACCAGTGGCACGCCGCGTACCCGATCGAGATGAGGACCGGGACATCCCGGCGCCGCGCCTCCGCGAAGGCGTCGTCGCCGTAGGGCCACCACTCGACGGGGTTCTCGGCGTGCTGGCGGAGGTAGAGGCTGGCCTCCCCTGCGAGGCGGTTCACGTGGTGGCGTCGGCCCCGGCGGGTCGCGAGCTGAGGACGCAGCGCTCGCCGGGGTGCCGCCGGGCGATCACGATGAGGGCACCGCGCCCGCGTCGCGCGAACGGAGCACGCAGAACTCGTTGCCCTCCGGATCCGTGAGGACGACCCACGTCTGCTGGCCCTGGCCGATCTCCGCGCGGGAGGCGCCGAGGTCGAGGAGGCGCGCGACCGACGCGTCGCGATCGTCGGGTCGGAAGTCGAGGTGCAGGCGGTTCTTGACGGCCTTCGACTCGGGGACGCGAACGAACAGGAGGCCCGGCATCCGCTCGGGTGCGGGCCGGATCTCGAACTCCTCCGGATCGTCGTTGACGACGGTCCACCCGAGCGCGGTCGCCCACCACCGTCCGAGCGCGGCGGGGTCGGCGGCGTCCACGACGACCTGCTCCCACTCCATCTGGCTCATCGCATCCCCCTCGCGCGCTTCCGGCGCGTCGCGCCACGTCTCGGGCCCTTGGCGTCGAGGGTCGGCGGCTGGGTGCGCGGCACGGAAGAAGGCTATTGAGTCGCCGGGCGTGACGCGCGTGGTCGGATAGGTTCGCGGGCCGCAAGGAGGGTGCCATGGAGATCCGTGTCGATGGGCGCGTCGCGCTGGTCACGGGCGGGAGCCGCGGGATCGGGCTTGGGATCGCCCGCCGGTTCTGCGAGGCGGGTGGCGACGTCATGCTCGTCTCGCGCAGCGCAGAGAACCTCGAGGCCGCGGCGAGCTCGCTCGAGGGGCTGGCCGGCAAGGTCGGCGTGACCGTCGCTCACGTCGGGCGGCCCGAGCAGGCCGAGGCAGCGGTGGCGGCCACCATCGATCGGTTCGGCGCGCTCGACGTGCTCGTGAACAACGCCGGGACGAACCCGTACATGGGGCCGCTCACCGGCATCGACGACGTGCGCCTGCAGAAGACGTTCGAGATCAACCAGGCGAGCATCGTCACCTGGACGCGCGCGGCGTGGCGCGCGTGGATGGCCGACCACGGCGGCGCCATCCTCAACGTGGCGTCGATCGGCGGGCTCGTGGCCGGTGCGGGGATCGGGTGGTACAACACGACCAAGGCAGCGGTCATCCACCTGACCCGACAGCTGGCGCTCGAGCTCGCACCGACGGTCCGGGTGAACGCGCTCGCCCCCGGGCTCGTGCGCACCGAGCTCGCCCGGAGCCTGTGGGAGGGCCACGAGGATCGGGTCTCCCGCGGCATCCCGCTCGCGCGGATCGGCGAGGTCGACGACGTCGCGCCCATCTCGCTCCTCCTGCTCTCCGACGCGGGGTCCTGGATCACCGGGACCACCGTCGTGGTCGACGGTGGCTCGCTGATCCGACCGTCAGGCGTCGGCTGATCCGTCGAGGAGGCGGCGCACCACCTTCCCGGAGGGTGCGCGCGGGAGCGCCGCCACGATGACGAGCTCTCTCGGGGCGGCCCACGGCGGCAGGGTCGCGGCCACTTTCGCGCGCACCTCGTCGAGGGTCGGCGGGTCGCCCGCCGGGACCACCCACGCGACAACTCGGTGGCCCCACTCGGGGTCCGCTCGTCGCCAGACGGCCACCTCGCCGACGGCGTCGAGCGCGCCGATCACCCGCTCGACCTCCGCGGGCCATACCTTCTCCCCGCCCGTGACGATCACCTCGGCGAGCCGGCCGTGCACCTCCACGCGTCCGTCCACGACGCGGCCGGCGTCCCCGGTCGCGAGCCACCCGCGCGTGCCGTCCGGGCCGACGGCGTCGATCGGCGTGCCGTCGCGGTAGGCCCGCGCGCACATCGGCGCGCGCACGAACAGCTCGCCGTGCGCCTCTTGCACCTCGACGCCGTCGAGCGCGACGCCGTCGTAGACGACGCCGGAGCCCGTCTCGGTGAGCCCCCAGGTCGTCACCGTGTTGGCGGGGATGGAGGCCGGCACCGCGGCGCCGCCGAGCACGATCGTGCGGAACGCACCGGGGTTGTCGAGGCGGCGGAGCGTCGTGGCGACGAGCGAGACCAGCGTCGCCCCCTCGCTCGCCGCGCGCTCGACGAGCCCGGCGTCGAACCCAGGGTGGACGTCGAGCGCCGTGCCGGTCACCAGGGCGCGGGTGACGACGGCGAGCCCGCCGATGTGCGCACACGGCAGACAGCACAGCCACCGGTCTGCCTCGGGGTCGACGCCGAGCCGTGCCGAGGTGGCGACGGCGCTCGCAGCGACCGCGCCGTGGGTGAGGACGGCGGCGCGAGGGGCCGCGATCGAGCCGGACGTGGCCACCACGAGCGCGTCGCCGGGCTCGACGCCATGCCCGCCCGCGACCCGCACCTCGACGCCGTCGTCTCCGATGACGCGGGACGGCGCGAGGGCGGCGAGCTGGGCGCTGCGCGCCGGGCCGACGAGCCGCGCGTCGACGACGCACGCTGCGTCGCCGCGCTCCCAGACCCGCGCGAGCGCACCGGGCAGGTCCGGCCCTTGCGCGAGATCCAACGCGACCAGCTCGGGCACGCCGCGAACCTACGTGGGTGCCAGGGTGTGGAGGAGCGTCACGGCGCGCCGACCAGTGGGCCGACGGACCACGGCGCAAGGGTCATCGTCGCGGCGGCCGGGCCCGACCGGCGCGCCGGCTAGGGGCCGTCCAGCCAGACACCGTCGGTGAGGACGGTCCGGCCCGGGATCTCCTCGACGCTGTTCCACGCCTGCACACGGGTCGGCCGCAGCTCGAGGAGCACGAACTCGCCCGGCTCGCTCGCCGGGTCCCACCCCCGGGCCTCCACGAAGGCGCGCGTCGCCGCCGCGTCGGCGTCGGGCCACGGCGTGACCGACGCGGTGACGTCGACCATGACCACGTCGGCGGGGTCGCCCACCGCGACGCGGGCGGTTCGGGTCGCGGCGAGGTTCCGTGCGGTCGCGCTCCGAGCCATCGTCGCGCAGCGCAGCACCCTCCCGTCGAAGACGAGGTCGAGGGGCACCAGGTGCGCGCGGCCCGACGGCGAGGCCGTCGCGACCCACGCCTCGGAGGCGCGCTCGAGCGCGCCGCGTGCATCGGCGACGCGCTGCGCGCGGCTCCGCACCACGACGGGACGGTACCGCGGGGGCGGAGGGGAGTCGGCGGGGTGTGCGGCCGGCGGTAGCGTGGCGCCGATGGGTGAGCGGCCGGCCACGGTCATCTCGGGGCCGCCGAAGGACCCGCTGGACGAGTTCCGCGGCCAGCCGCTGCCGCGGTGGACGGCGGCCGGCGAGTACCACGACATCCGCTACGAGGCGGCCGAGGGCATAGCAAAGGTCACGATCTCTCGGCCCGAGCGTCGCAACGCCTTCCGCCCGCAGACCCTCTTCGAGCTCGCCGACGCGTTCGCGCGGGCCCGCGACGACACCGCGGTCGGCGCCGTGATCCTCACCGGCGAGGGCCCGGACGCGTTCTGCTCGGGTGGCGACCAGACGATCCGGGGGGAGGACGGGTACCTCGGCGACGACCAGGTCGCGCGCCAGGGCATCGGACGGCTGAACGTCCTCGACCTGCAGGTCCAGATCCGCCGCCATCCGAAGCCAATCGTGGCGATGGTCGCCGGGTACGCCATCGGGGGAGGCCACGTGCTGCACCTCGTCTGCGACCTCACGATCGCCGCGGAGAACGCGCGGTTCGGGCAGACGGGCCCGAAGGTGGGGTCCTTCGACGCGGGGTACGGCTCCTCCCTGCTCGCCCGCACCGTCGGGCTGAAGCGCGCGAAGGAGGTCTGGCTGCTCTGCCGCCAGTACGACGCGGAGACCGCGCTCGCCTGGGGGCTCGTGAACGCGGTGGTGCCGCTCGAGGACCTCGAGCGTGAGACGGTCGCGTGGTGCCGCCAGATGCTCACCCTCTCGCCGATCGCGCTGCGGATGCTGAAGGGCGGGTTCCACGCGGCCGACGACGGGCTGGCAGGGATCCAGCAGCTCGCCGGCGACGCGACGATGCTCTTCTACATGTCCGAGGAGGGCCAGGAGGGGCGCAACGCGTTCGTCGAGCACCGCGCGCCGGAGTTCTCGAAGTTCCCGAAGCGGCCGTGACCGCGACGGCCACCGGGCACGCCGCCCGGTGGGTCGCGGGCGCGAGGCCGCGCACCCTGCCCGCCTCGGTCGTGCCGGTCGCCGTCGGGGCGGGTGCGGCCCGACCGGTGCCGACGTCGTGGGGCCGGCTCGCGCTGTGCGCGGTCGTCGCGGTCGCGCTGCAGGTCGGGGCGAACTACGCCAACGACTACGCCGACGGGGTGCGGGGGACCGACGCCGACCGCGTCGGGCCGCTGCGGCTGGTGGCGTCCGGCTCGGCCACCCCCGAGGCCGTCCGCCGCGCCGCGGTGCTGGCGTTCCTCGTCGCCGCGGTGGCCGGCGTCTGGCTCGCTTGGCTCACCTCGTGGTGGCTGATCGCACTCGGGGCGGCGGCCATCGCCGCGGCGTGGGGCTACACCGGCGGGCCGAGGCCCTACGGGTACGCGGGGCTTGGCGAGCCGTTCGTCTTCGCGTTCTTCGGGCTGGTCGCGACCGCGGGCACGACGTACGCCCTCACCGGGCAGGTCACCGCGCTCTCGGTCGTGGCCGGCGCGTCCGTCGGGTGCCTCGCGTGCGCGCTGCTCGCGGCGAACAACCTCCGCGACATCGATGGGGACGCGGCCGCGCACAAGCGCACGATCGCGGTGCGGCTCGGTCGACGCGGTGCCGGTGCCGAGTACGTGGGACTCGTCGCAGGCGCGTTCGCGCTCGCCGCTGCATGCGCTGCGTGGCGGCCGGCCGCGCTCCTCGCGCTCGGTGCGATCCCGCTCGCCGTGGTGCCCGTCCGCGCCGCGACCTCCGCGATGGTCGGGGCTGCGCTGCGCCCGGTCCTCATCGCCACCGCGCGGCTCCAGCTGGCAGCCGGGCTGCTCCTCGCCGTCGGGCTGTGGGTGTCGGCGTGACGCGCTCAGCGGGGGAGGAACGAGTCGAGCAGCCGCGCCACGATCCGGGGCTGCTCGAGGTGCGCCGCGTGCCCCGCGCCCGGGACGACGCTGAGCGCAGCGGGGGCGCCCGAGTCGACGACGGCGCGCGCGGCCGCGACGTAGGGGTCGTCGCGCTGTCCGCAGACCATGAGCAGCGGCCGATCGCTCTTCGCGAGCTCCTCGCCGAGCCAGCGCTGCGCACCCGACGAGCATCGCCGCAAGCTGTCGGCGAGGCCCCTCACCGTGTTGGTGCGCCGGCCCTCGAGGTCCGCGCGCGAGGGCGGGAGGGTCGCGAACATCGGCGCTGCGAGCCACCGTCTGAGGAACCCGTCGAGGTCCCCGTCGGCCTCGAGCGCTTCGGCGAGCGCGACGTCGCGCTCGAGGCGCGCGCGCCGGCGCTCGGGGTCGGCGATCCCGGGCGAGGCCGAGACCACGGCGACGGCCCGCAGGTTCGACGGAGGTCGGCACGCCGCGTGGAGCGCCACCCGGCCGCCGAGCGAGTACCCCACGAGGTCGAACGGCTCGCCGTCGGCCACGGCCGCGACCAGCGCCGCCGACTCGTCGAGGTCCGCGGAGATGGCGCCGGACCCACCGTGCCCCGGGAGGTCCACGGCCACCACCCGCCGCGCGGCCGCGAGGCGCTCGGCAAGCGGCGCCATGGACGTCGCCACCTGGGTGAACCCGTGCACGAGCAGGACCGTCGGGCCCTCACCCTGGCGGACCGCCGCGAGGGAGGGCATTAGATGGCGAGCGTAGAGCCGGGCCCGACCGCCGCCGCGCAGGCGGCGTTCGCCGCGGCCCTCCTCGACGAGCTCGCGCGCGGTGGCGTGCGCGACGTGGTGGTCTGTCCCGGGTCCCGCTCCACGCCGCTCGTGCTCGCGGCGACGGCGACAGCGGGGGTGCGCGTCCACGTCCGGCTGGACGAGCGCGGCGCGGGGTTCTTCGCGATCGGCCGGGCGCTCGCCGACCGCGCGCCGGTCGCGATCGTCGTCACCTCGGGGACCGCGGCTGCCGAGCTCACCCCGGCGGTCGTCGAGGCGGACCTCGCCGGCGTGCCGCTCGTCCTGCTCACCGCCGACCGCCCGCCCGAGCTGCGGGGCGTCGGTGCCCCCCAGACCATCGACCAGGTCAAGCTCTTCGGCGACGCCGTCCGGCGCTACCTGGACCCGGGTCCTATCCGACCCGGGTCGGAAGCGGCCTGGCGGCCGCTGGCCGCGCGCGCCCTCTCGGCCGCGCTCGTCCCGCCCGGGCCGGTCCACCTCAACTGCCCGTTCGTCGAACCCCTCGACGCCGCGCCGTCCGCGGTGCCCCCCGGCAGGCCCGGGGGGGCGCCCTGGCGGACGGTGCGCCGGGCCACCCACGCGTCTGCCGACGTGCTGACCGAGCTCTCGGGGAAGCGGGTGATCGTGCTCGCGGGCCGCGCAGGGGCGGAGCCCGCGCTCGTCGCCGCGACGGCCGCACGGCACCGATGGCCGCTGCTCGCAGACCCGCTCTCGGGGGCGCGGGCCGACGCGCCCCACGTCGTCGCGGCGTTCGACGCGCTCCTCGGCAACCCCGTGCTGCGCGACGCGCTGGCACCCGATGCGGTGCTGGCGCTCGGCGCGCCGCCCGCGTCCCGTGCGCTCGGCGACGCGCTCGTCGCGTGGGCGCCGAGGGTGATCGCCGTGTCGCCGACGGGATGGCCCGACGATCCCCACGGGCTCGTGACCGACGCCGTCGTCGCGCCGATGGACGGGTTCGCGCGCGCCGCCGCCGCCCTCGAACCCCTCGGCGGCCCGGCGGCGTACCTCGCCGCGTGGCGCGACGCGGAGGCGGCCGCGCAGCGCGCGTTCGACGAGGCGTGCGACGGGGCGCTCACCGAGCCGTGGGTTGCCCGCGCCCTCAGCCGCGAGGTGCCCGACGGCGTGCCGCTCGTCGTCTCGAGCTCGATGCCGGTGCGGGACCTCGAGTGGTTCGGCGCGAAGGTCCCACGCGCGCCCCGCGTGCTCGCGAACCGCGGCGCCAACGGGATCGACGGCGTGGTCTCGACCGCGCTCGGGGCGGCCTGCGGCGGGCGGGCGGTCGGGCTGCTGGGCGACCTCGCGTTCCTGCACGACGTCGGGTCGCTCGCGAACGGCCTCGGCGAGGGCGGCGGGCGGTGCGTGCTGGTGGTCCTCGACAACCGCGGCGGCGCCATCTTCTCCTTCCTCCCGCAGCGGGGGAGCGTCGCGCCGCCGTCCTTCGAGCGGCTGTTCCTCACCCCTCCCTCGGTCGACCCCGCCGCGGCGGCCGCGGGGCTGGGGTGCGACGTCGCCGAGGTGAAGGACCTCGGCGCGCTCACCGACGCCGTCGCGGCGGGCCTCGAGACCGACGGCGTGACCGTGGTCGTCGCCAGGGTGCCCGACGCCGACGCCAACGTCGCGCTCCACCGCCGGCTCGGCGAGGCGGCGGCGGCGGCGGCGCGCGCGGCGATCGGCGTCTAGCCGGCTGCGGTGCTCGCCTCGATCACGACCACCGTCCAGAACGGCTCGGTCCTCGTCGCGGTCCCGATCGCCTTCGCGGCCGGGCTCGTCTCCTTCTTCTCCCCGTGCATCCTGCCGCTCGTCCCGGGGTACGTGGCGTTCCTCGGGGGGGCGACGGGGGTCGACGCCGTCGTCCCGGCGCGGCCGCACCGCCCCGGGCGCGCGGTGGCGGGCGCCATCGCGTTCGTCGGCGGGTTCTCCCTCGTCTACGTCTCGCTCGGGACGGCGTTCGGCGGGCTCGGCGAGTCCCTCCGTGCGCACGAGCGGCCGCTGCAGATCGTCTTCGGGTCGGTCACGATCGTCCTCGGCCTCCTCTTCGCGGGGTGGCTGCCCACCTCATCGATCCTCAACCGAGAGGCCAGGGTGCACTGGCTCCCGAGCGCGACAGTCGGCGGCGCGGGGATCCTCGGCGTGCTCTTCGGCATCGGGTGGTCGCCCTGCACGGGCCCGACGCTCGGCGCGATCCTCGCGCTCTCCTCGGCGACGCCCGGCGCGACGGCGTGGCGCGGGACGCTGCTCGCGGCGATCTTCTGCATCGGCCTCGGCCTGCCGTTCCTCGTCGCGGCCGTCGCCGCCGACCAGCTCGCGCCGGTCGCTCGGTTCGCCCGCCGCCACACCGGCCTCCTGCTGCGCATCGGCGGCGTGCTCCTCATCGCGATCGGCGTGCTCGAGATCACCGGGACGTGGACCACGTTCGTGCAGTGGCTGCAGGACCACGCCACGTCGTGGCTCGGGTGGGCCAACCGCTCGCCGCTGTGAGCGGCGGTGCTGGAGAGGCGCTCTGGCACAATGGCGCGATGCCCACGCTCTCCGAGGACCTGCGGTGGCGCGGGCTGATCCACCAGGTCACCGACGAGGCGATCCTCCGGCGACTCGACGCTGGTGGGGTCACCGCGTACACGGGGTTCGACCCGACCGCGCGCTCGTTGCACGTGGGGAACCTGCTCCAGCTGGTGCTGCAGCGTCGCCTCCAGCTGGCCGGCAACCGGCCGATCGTCGTGGCCGGCGGCGGCACCGGCCTGATCGGTGACCCCGGGGGGCGGACCGAGGAGCGCCAGATGCTCTCGGAGGCCGAGCTCGCCGGCAACGTGGCGGCGGTCCGGGAGCAGCTCGGGCGGTACCTCGACTTCAACCCCTCGCCGACCGGTGCGCTGCTGGTGGACAACGCCACCTGGCTGCGCGACCTCGGCCTCCTCGAGTTCCTCCGCGACGTGGGGAAGCACTTCACGGTGAACCAGATGATGGCGAAGGAGTCGGTCAGGGCGAGGCTCGAGCGACCCGACGTCGGGATCTCCTACACCGAGTTCAGCTACATGCTGCTGCAGGCGTACGACTTCTACCGCCTCCACGTCGACTACGGGTGCGAGCTGCAGATGGGAGGGTCCGACCAGTGGGGGAACATCACCCTCGCCATCGACCTCGTGACGAGGCTGACCGGTGACCAGGCGTTCGGGCTCACGACCCCGCTGCTCACGCGGGCCGACGGGACCAAGCTCGGCAAGTCCACGCTCACGAACGAGTGGGTCTGGCTGGACCGCGCGATGACGTCGCCGTTCCAGCTCTACCAGTACTTCCTGAACGTCGACGACGCCTCGGTGGGGTCCATGCTCCGGATGCTCACGTTCCTCGAGCACGACGAGGTCGAGGCGCTCGAGGCGAGGACATCCGTCGATGCCGCGTCGAGATCCGCGCAGCGCCGCCTGGCGACCGAGGTCGTCGCGTTCGTGCACTCGAGGGCCGACGCGGACCAGGCGATCGCCGCGTCCGAGGCGCTCTTCGACGAGTCGGTCTTCGACCTCGACCAGGCGACGCTCGAGGCCGTCGTCGCCGACGCGCCGACCACGGAGCTCGGGCGCGACGCGATCGTCGCAGGCA
>Ga0318552_10000660_pt1 | contig 11085 bp, 7 predicted proteins | sample GRESIP082b2f20_FD_203516 | JGI IMG/M metagenome (GOLD analysis project Ga0318552, IMG submission 203516) | Tropical soil microbial communities from Luquillo Experimental Forest, Puerto Rico - GRE.SIPMG.082b2f20 | ecosystem: Environmental > Terrestrial > Soil > Tropical forest > Bulk soil...
GACGTGGCCGGGTCTTCCGAAACAGCGAAATCACGCCGGACGTGCTGCTCGCGTCGGCCTGCCTCCCCACGCTGTTCCAGGCGATCGAGATCGAGGACGAAAGCTACTGGGACGGCGGTTATTCCGGCAATCCCACCATCACGCCGCTGGTGCGGGAATGTAACTCCAAGGATACGATTCTGGTTCAGATCAATCCGGTCGAACGACCGGGGTTGCCGCGCTCTGCCCGTGACATTCTCAACCGGCTCAACGAGGTCTCGTTCAATGCCGTGCTGTTGAAAGAGTTGCGCATGATCGCCTTGCTGCGCCAAGTCGCACAGCCGGACAATTCCGAGAACGCCAAATGGGCGGACATGCGCATCCACCGTATCTCCAGCGACCTGATGGTAGAGCTGGGCTATTCTTCAAAGCTCAACGCCGAGTGGGAATTTCTGTGCATGTTGCGCGACGAGGGGCGGCGCGCGGGTGACGCATTCCTGCGAGCCCACCACGACGATCTGGGGCAACGCTCCACCTTCGACCTCGACGAGTTGCTCAAGGGCGTATGACACCATGGGTCTCATCGGGATCCTGCTCGGATTGGCGCTGCTCATATGGCTCGCGCTGCGCGGCTGGAGCGTGCTCCTGCTCGCTCCAGCCGCCGCTCTGCTTGCCGCCGCCTTCGCGCTGGAGCCGCTGCTCGCCAACTGGACGCAAACCTTCATGGGCAGCGCGGCGGCCTTCCTGGCACAGTTCTTCCCGTTGTTTCTGCTCGGCGCGCTGTTCGGCAAGCTCATGGACGATAGCGGCTGCGTGTCCGCCATCGCGGACTTCATGACCGAACGGCTGGGCGAGCGCCGCGCCGTGCTGGCGGTCGTCCTCGCCGGCGCGCTCGTGACCTATGGGGGCGTCAGCCTGTTCGTTGCTTTCTTTGTGCTCGTCCCCATGGCGCAGGCGTTGTTTCGGGCGGCGTCCATTCCGCGCCGGTTGATGCCCGCGGCGATCACGCTGGGCACCTCCACCTTCACCATGTCGGCCCTGCCGGGAACGCCGGCGATTCAGAATGCGATCCCGATGCCATTTTTCGGCACCACGCCATTCGCCGCGCCTGGTCTGGGAATCGTCGCATCCGCCATCATGCTGGGATTCGGCCTGTGGTGGTTGGGCCGGGCGGAGCGCGCCGCTCGCCGCGCCGGCGAGGGCTACGGCGCTCTCGACGGCACGGCGCTCGATGCCGCGGCGGACGATCCGGTCGTGCGCGAGTTCGCTACGACCGCACGCGAGTTCGATCCCGCCGAGATCCACCGCGGGCAGCACGGCGACGCCAAACCGCCCATCGCTCGGGCATTCCTGCCGCTGGTCGTCGTGGTGAGCGTCAACCTGGTAATGTCGCTGGTCCTGCTACCGCGGCTCGACTTTTCGTTCCTGGCAGAGGAGCGTTGGGGCCCGACCTCGCTCTCGGCGGTCGCAGGCGTTTGGGCGGTGGTGGTTGCGCTGGCATCGGCGATCGCCGCGCTCATCGCCGTCAACTATCGCTATTTTCCGGCGCTGCGCGCGAGCATGGACGCGGGTGCCAATGCCTCCGTCTTACCGGCCGTCACCATCGCAAGCCTCGTGAGCTTCGGCGCGGTGGTGGCGGCGCTGCCCGCTTTCGCAGCCGTGCGCGATTGGGTGCTGTCGATCGAGGGGGGCCCGCTGGTGTCGCTTGCCGTCGCCACCAATGTGCTGGCCGCGCTCACCGGTTCGGCCTCGGGTGGTCTCACCATCGCGCTCGATGCGCTCGGCAACGCGTACATGGAGCTTGCGGCCGGCAAAGATATCGATCCCGCGCTCATGCACCGTGTTGCGGTGATCGGCTCGGGAACGCTCGACAGCCTGCCGCACAACGGCGCCGTGGTGACGCTGCTGGCATTGTGCGGCTTGACGCATCGCGAGAGCTATTTCGACATCGTCATGGTCGGGATAGTCGGCGCGATCATCGCGCTCGTCGCGGTGATCGCGCTGGGCTCGGCTCTTGGCTCTTTCTAGACGTCTAGTACTCGTCGGCATCGACCATGAAAGTCCACCAACGGTACGAACAGGGGACGAGGGCTGCATGACCAGCCGAGGCGCACTGACCATGCTCGGCCTCTGCACCGCAGTGCTGGTCTTGGCCGCCCTTTACTTCGCGCGCTCGATTCTGGCGCCGGTCGCATTTTCGCTGTTCGTCGTCGCCATCGTCTGGCCGCTGCAGCGCGCGCTCGAGAGCAGGATTCCGAGGCTGCTTGCGCTTATTGCCGCGCTGGTGGTGACCTTGCTCGTCGTGACCGTGCTCGGCGCTCTGATCACATGGGCGTTCGGAGCGGTCGGGCGTTGGCTGATCGACAACGCGCTGCGATTTCAAGCACTCTACATGCAGTCGACAGACTGGCTCGAAGAGCACGGCATACTGGTCACGAGCCTGCTGGTCGAAAATTTCAACGCAGGTTGGCTCATTCGCGCGGTGCAGGAGGTCGGCCTCAGACTGCACGGCCTGGTGACGTTCGTTGTCATCACCTTCGTATTCACGGCGCTCGGCCTGCTCGAGGTCGACATCGCCCGGAAAAACATCGGGCACCTCGGCAACGAGGAGGTGGCGCGAACCATCCTGCAGGCAAGCACGCAAATCGCAGGCAAGTTCCAAAAATATATGCTGGTCCGCAGCGAAATGAGCGTGCTGACTGGCCTGGTGGTGTGGGGCTTTACCCTCCTCGCCGGCCTCGAACTGGCGACGGCGTGGGGCGTGATCGCGTTCGTATTGAACTACATCCCATTTATCGGTCCTCTGGTCGCGACCGTGTTTCCCACCCTTTTCGCGCTCGCGCAATTCGGATCCTGGCAATTGGCCGTCATCGTATTTCTTGGTCTCAACCTCATCCAGTTCCTGATCGGAAGCTACCTCGAACCCCGCATCGCCGGCGCCGCGCTCTCCGTCTCGCCGTTCCTGGTTCTGTTCGCGGTTTTCTTTTGGGCCTTCCTCTGGGGCATCCCGGGGGCATTCATCGGCGTGCCCATTGTGATTGCAGCTCTCACGCTGTGCGAGCAGCGAGACTCGACGCGATGGATCGCGACGCTCCTGTCGGGCCGCGAGCGGCGCTAGTGTCCTTTTGATTCCGAACTTCCTATGCGAGCTCGCTTCATACTCGTAGGAACTTCAAATCCGCCAGACTAGCGGGAGCTCGGTTCTCCTTCGACGGTGACGCGCTGCGGGCGCAGCAATCTGAGCCGTCGATCGGACCCCACGGCCAACGTGTGGATGTAAAAACACGTGGTCGCCTCGTCGGTCGCCTCCATGACCGGCGACGGCGCGGAAAGGATGGGGATGCCGCCGCATTCCCCGATCCAGTCGATGTGCCGGTGACCGTGCATCAGGACCGCCCGGCCGGCGAGCGGCTTGAGCCGCCGGACGAACCAATTGCCGTTGATCAGGGCCGTCCCGACCCGCTCGGACAACGCCTTCGCCGCCCTCGGGTACTCGACCACGTGATGGTGGAGAGCGACGACCCAACAGGCACGCGGATACTGCGCCCGGGCGACGTCCAGGCCGCGCGCCTGATCCGCCGAGATCATCCCGAGCGCATTGGTGAAGGAGAAGTGCGTGTCGGCGTTCGAATCGAGCAGAATGATCCCGAGCCCATCGTCGGAATCGGGCGCCAGCACCATCGGAAACACGCTAGTCCACAACTCAGTCAGACGTTTCGACAACCACGGCCTGCCGATATCGGCGAACCTTGCCATTTCCTTGAGATGCGGCTCGAGCGTGGATGCAAGCGTGGCACCCAGACGTCCGCCCGCACGATCCACCACGCGCACGCGCTCGCCCTGGACGGCCCACATCGCCGACAGCACCCGCAGCTTGCGCAGCCGCTTGTTCGGACTGGTCGGCAGGTCGAGGCGCGCCGGATTGGCGCGGTCGACGATGTTGAGGTCGTGGTTACCCGGAATGATCAGCATGCGTTCGGCGAGGCTCGGATGACGCGAGACGACGTCCAGGAACTCGGCCCACTCGCTCGAGCGGCCCGCATCGGTCATGTCGCCGCTCACCACGATGGCGTCGAGCGGGTCGCCCGCATGCAGCATCTCCAGCTCCGCGAGCAGCCGTCGCAGACGCCCGTTGCCGCATGGCCCGGACCTGCCGCTCTCGAGGCGGAAGCCGTAGCGTTCGCCCACGACGTGCACGTCCGAAAGGTGCGCGATGCGCCACGTGCGGCCGTCGGCGGGGCGTTCATCGAAATGCTCGAGGTCGCGGGGCTGGGCCATGGTCGCATCGGCGATCCCCCAGATCAGCGCGGCCGCCGCGAGATACCCAGCGACCAGCACGACGGTATTGGCCAGCGCCACCGCCGCCAGGTGATTTGGAGATCCCACCCCTGCTGCGCCGTGCAACAGATCCGCATGCGGCAAGATCACCGCCACCACCAGCAGCGCGACGGCGCAGATCATGCCGCCGGAGACCACGGCTGCGGCCGCGCGCAGTCTCGTGCGTTGGACCCCGGTTGCCCCTATTGGCAGCATTCGCTCGGCGAGCTGGCGTAGCGCCTCGCGGCAAATCGCGTAGGCCGGCTGCACGAGGAGCGAATTGAAGGACCAGAAACTGTTCTCGGCCAATCGCAACAACGGACGTCCGCCGAACCAGCCGACGGCGGCGACGATCGCGAGCAGGATCGCGGGCCAGAAGCCTGTGAGCGCGATTGCCAGTTTGCTCGAAAGCTTGCCGAACCAGATCGCCACAACGATCGGCGCGATCCCGAGCGTCAACGCCGGCACGGCGACCAGGAGAGTGAAGGCCACCGCCAGCTTCGGCAGACTGATCTCCGCGAGCAGGCTGCCGGCGAGCGACAGCAGCGAGCGGCGCTTGGAGCTCGAAGCGTCATCCTCGATGTCGCCGCGGCGAGGATCGATGGCCGGCCTCAAGCAGCTCCTCCTAAGGCGTGCGACGGCCCCGGCGCATTCGCGCACGACAAGCGCAGCCGCGCTTCGAGAGTACGCGCATTCCGCCGCGATCGCTCAGGCGTCCAGCGCACTGCCTCGGCCGGTGCCGAGCCCGCGCGTGCGGAGAAAGCTATCCGCCCAAGTCATTCGCGTATCGTCATTTGCGTATCGTCATTCGCACGCCGTCACGTGCACGCCGCCATCCGCAAAGCCGGCCGCTTGACCCCTAGCCCATCTGCGTTGCGGTTGCAAAGATGGCGGGGAATGCGAGGATGCGCCACGTGGCGCGCGCGGCAGCCGAGACGGCGCGAGAGCGGAAGGCTCGCGGCATAAAGACTTGAGACAAGAAGACTTCACACACAAAGACCTGGGAGGACCCACCATGCGCGGGGCTTCCATCCTGCTCGCCGCCTGGGCTGCGGCGCTCCTTCCTGCGGCCCTTGGAGCGGCGGCGGCGGAGACCTATCCGGCGCGCCCGATCACGCTCGTCGTTCCATTCGCGCCCGGCGGCAGTGCCAGCACCGTGGCGCGCAGCGTCGCCGACAAGATGAGCGAGACGCTCGGACAGCAAATCGTCATCGACAACCGCGGCGGCGCCGGCGGGACGCTCGCGACGCGCGCGGTCGCCAAGGGCGTGTCCGACGGCTACACCATCCTGGTGGCCACCAGCGCCACGGTCGGCACCTCGCCGAGCCTGCTTCACAATCTCGGCTACGACCCGCGCAAGGACCTCGATCCGATCGGCCTGATCGCGGCCACGCCCAACGTGATCGTCGTGCATCCGAGCGTCCCCGCCCGCTCGCTGGCCGAGCTGATCAAGATCGGCCAGGAGACTGCCACTCCCATTCCCTACGGCTCGCCCGGCACCGGCACGCTCAATCACCTCACGGTCGAGCTCCTCGCCTATCGGACCGGCATGAAGCTTTCCCATGTTCCGTACAAGGGCGCCGCGCCGGCGCTCAACGATTTGCTTGGCGGCCACATCGGCGTGCTGATCAGCGCGATTCCGAACGCCCACAGCCACATCGTCGCCGGCACCATCCACGGGCTCGCGGTGACCGGCGCCAAGCGTTCGGCGCTGATCCCGGCGGTGCCGACCCTCGCGGAGGCGGGGCTTGCGGGCTACGACGTGCCGCTGCGATGGGGCCTCGCCGCGCCGACGGGGACGCCGCGCGCCGTCATCGATACGCTCAACCGGGCGCTCAACGCCGCGCTCATGACCGAGGAGGTGCGTGGGCGCCTTGCCGTCGAAGGCGCCGAGCCGCAGCCCACCACGCCCGAGGCGTACGCCGCCATCATCGACCGCGAGCTGACGATGTGGTCCGACCTGGTGAGGGCCGTCGGCATCAACCCCGAATGACGAATCAAGGATGACTTAAGATGCAGTTCCACTTCACCGAAGAGCAGCAGGCCTTCGCCGACTCGGTTCGCCGTTTCGCGCTCGCGCACCTCGAAAAGGATGCGCTCAAGCGCGCCCACGATCCGCGCTATCCGTTCGACGTCGCGAAATTGATGAGCGCGCACGGTCTCATGGGCATCAGCCTTCCCGAGGCCGACGGCGGCCAGGGCGGCACGCTGATGGACGCGGTGATCGCCATCGAGCAGGTCGCCGCCGTCTGCCCGCGCAGCTCCGACGTGGTGCAGTTCGGCAATTTCGGACCGATCCGCACCTTCGCCGAATATGGAACGCCGCAACAGAAGGCGCGCTGGCTGCCCGACCTCCTGCAGGGACGCATGGTGATGAGCCTCGGCATCACCGAGCCCGACGCCGGCTCCGCGGCGACCGACCTCAAGACCAGCGCGAAGCCGGACGGCTCGCATTACGTCATCAACGGCAGCAAGCTGTTTTCCAGCTTCAGCCCGGATGCGGCGATTTTCCTGATCTACGTGCGCTACGGGCCGGGGCTTGGCGGCATCGGCTCGGTGATCGTCGAGCGCGGCGCGCCGGGCTTTGCGATCGGCCAGCCCTCGCGCTTCATGAGCGGCGAGGAGTGGTGCGAACTCCATTTCGACAATTGCCGCATTCCGGCGGAGAACGTCCTGCTCGGGCCCGGCGGCTTCAAGAAGCAGATGGCGGGCTTCAACATCGAGCGCCTCGGCAACACCGCGCGCTCGCTGGCGTTCGGGCGTTATGCCTTCAACAAGGCGCGCGAGCATGCATCGACCCGCCGGCAGTTCGGCCGCCCGCTGTGCGAGTTCCAGGGCCTGCAATGGAAATTCGCCGACATGGCGATCAAGCTCGAAGGCGCGCAGCTTCTGCTCTACCGCGCGGCGGCCAATGCCGATCGCGGTCTGCCCTCCGCCTACGAGACCGCCATTGCCAAGGCGGCCTGCAACCAGGCGGGCTTCGAAGCGGCGAGCGAAGCGGTCCAGATCATGGGCGCGATGGGCTACAGCCAGGAGAGCCTGGTGGAATGGTGCATGCGGCGTTGCCGCGGCTGGATGATCGCCGGCGGCTCGATCGAAATCCTCAAGAACCGCATCGCCGAGCACGTCTTCGACCGCCGGTTCGATCAGCGCGGGCCCAAGCCCGCCGAGGCGGCGGAGTGATTGTGACGGTGGCACTTCCAGGGCTTACCAACTCGAATCTTCGCGAGGCGCTCTTCTCCCCGCGCTCCGTCGCCATCGTCGGGCAGTCGGACGACGCCAGCAAGGCCGCGGGCCGACCGCTGAAATTTCTCCGGCGCATCGGCTATGCCGGCCGCGTCTACCCCATCAATCCGCGGCGCGACACGGTGCTCGGCGAGCGCGCATGGCCCGCGCTCGCGGCGCTGCCCGAGCCGCCCGAGCACGCCTATATCGTGACGCCCACCCAGGCCGCGGTCGCGGCGGTCGAGGAATGCGGGGCGCTCGGCGTCAAGGTCGCGACCGTGCTGGCCGACGGTTTCGCGGAAGCCGGCGCCGAAGGCATGGCGCGCGAGACGCGCCTGCGCGAGACCTGCGCGCGCACCGGCATCCGCATCGTCGGGCCGTCGAGTCTCGGGGTGGTCGACCTGCGCACGCGGGTCATGCTGACGGCGAACGCCGCCTTCGACGAGAAGGATTTTCCGCTCGGGCGCATCTTCGCCGCCTCCCACAGCGGCAGCATGATCGGCGCGCTGATGTCGCGCGGCAAGGCGCGTGGCACGGGCTTTGCCGGCTTCGTTTCGGTCGGGAACGAGGTCGATCTCTCGCTCGGCGAAATCTGCGCGGCGACCCTCGATGATCCCGACATCGACGGCTACATGCTGTTTCTCGAGACCATGCGGCACGCCGATACGCTGCGACGCTTCGCGCTTTCAGCGGCCGAGCGCGGCAAGCCGATCATCGCCTACAAGCTCGGCCGCTCGGACGCCGCGCGCGAGCTTGCGGTCTCGCACACCGGCGCGCTCGCGGGCGAGGACGACGTCGCCGATCAATTTCTAAGGTCCTGCGGCATCGCGCGAGTCGATACGCTCGAGGGTCTGATCGAGGGCCTGCCGCTACTCTCGCGCGTGCCGGCCGCAGCCCGTGGCGGGCGCAAGCGCGTCGGCGTGGTGACGACCACGGCCGGCGGCGCGACCATGGTGGTCGATCCGCTCGCGAGCCGCGGCGTGACCGTCGAACCGGCAAGCACGGCGACCCTGGCACGGCTCGCCGCCGCAGGGATCGAGGTCAAGCCCGCGCGGCTTGTGGATCTCACCATTGCCGGCGCGCGCTACGAGACGATGAAAGCCACGCTCGATATCCTCACGGCCGCGCCTGAATTCGATCTCGTGCTCGCGGTCATCGGCTCATCCGCACGATCGCAGCCGGAAATAACGGTGCGGCCCATCATCGACAGCGCGGGCGCGGCAAGGCCGCTCGCGGCGTTCGTCGTGCCGGACGCACCGGAGGCATTGGCGATGCTCAGCCACGCGGGCGTGCCGAATTTCCGCACGCCGGAAGCGTGCGCCGACGCCATTGCCGCAGCGCTATCGCGGCAACCGCCGCGGCCGCTGCCTGCGCGCTCGGCTGCGCTGGTCGCGAGCAACGGGCCGGTCCTCGACGAACTCGCAGCCGGTGCGCTGCTCGACCGTCTCGGCATCGCACGCGCGCCCTCGGTTGCGCTCGAGGTCGGCATCGCGCGGGCGCCGCCCCTGCCCTTCGCTTATCCGGTCGCGGTCAAGGTGCTGTGCGCCGAGATCGCGCACAAGACCGATGTCGGCGGTGTCGCGCTCGGTGTCGCCGACGGCGAGGCGCTGCTCGCGGCGATCCAAAAAATCGCCGCGACGGTTGCCAAACGAAGGCCCGGCACGCGCCTCGCCCGCGTGCTGGTGCAGCCCATGGTGTCCGGCCTCGGCGAGGTCCTGTTGGGCTATCGCGTCGATCGCGACGTTGGCGCGCTGATCATGGTGGCGGCCGGCGGCGTGCTCACCGAGATCGCGCGCGACCGCAGCCTGCGCCTCGCGCCGATCGATCTCGCCACCGCGCACGAGATGATCGCCGAGGTCCGCACCCTCATTGCGCTCGCCGGCTACCGCGGCAGGCCGGCGGGTGATCTCGACGCGCTCGCGCATGCCATCGTTGCGCTCTCGCGGCTTGCCGACGACGCCAGCATCGCCGAGGCGGAAATCAACCCGCTGATCGTGCGGCCGGCGGGAGAGGGCGTCGTCGCCGTCGACGCTCTGGTGAAGCTTGCGGGGAACGCATAGGCTTCGAGCCTTCCTGGCCGCCGCGTCCCCGAGAGGCAACCCCATGGTCCACGCCGAAGCCCTGCAGACGCTCCATCCCGCCGCCGGAGCGACCGCGGCCATCGTCGAGTTCGTCACCGAGCTCCGTCATGCCGCCCTGCCCCATGAGGTGCGCCACTACGCGCGGCGCCATCTGCTCGACACCGTCGGCGTCATGATCGCGGGCGCGGGCGGCGAGGTTGCAACCCGCGCCGAAGCCGTGCTCGCGGCGGTGCGGCCGGCGGGCGGCATTCCGGTGCCCGGCCGCGCGCGGCGGGCGGACCTCATCGACGCCGCTTTCCTCGGCGGCACCGCCGCCCACGGCATCGAACTCGACGACGGCTTCCGGCAGGGCTCGGTGCATCCCGGCTGCGTGGTGGTGCCGGCGGTGCTGGCGCTCGGCTACGACCGACATGCCGATGGACGAGCGCTCATGGAGGCGATCGTCGCCGGCTATGAGGCCGTGATCGCCATCGGCCGCGCCTGCCATCCCGACCTGCGCCAGCGCGGATTCCATCCGACCGCCGCGGTCGGCGTGTTCGGCTCGGCCGCGGCCGCGGGCAAGCTGCGCGGCCTTTCAGCCGACACGCTCGCGAACGCGCTCGGGCTTGCCGCGTCGAGCGCCGCCGGGCTGTTCGCCTTCGTCAATGGCGGCGGCGACATCAAGCGGCTGCATGCCGGCCACGCCGCCCGCGAGGGCCTGCAGGCGGCGCTGCTGGCGGAACAAGGCGTCGAAGGCCCGCCCGACGTGATCGAGGCGCGCGACGGCTTCATGCAGGCCTTCGCCTTCGCCCGTGCCGACAAGGCGCGCGCTGTTATGCTGCCGCCCTCGGTGCCGTTCGGCATCACTGATTGCTACATCAAGCCCTATCCCTGCTGCCGGCACATCCAGCCCGCGGTCGAGGCGCTCATCGGCTTGCTCAACGACGAGACCATCGCGAACGACGAGGTGCAGCGCATCGAGGTTGCGACCTATCGCATCGCCGCCGAGCACGCCGAGACCGGATGGGATGATTTCGCGAGCGCCCAGCTCAGCTTTCCCTATCTGATGGGGCTCGCGCTCAGATTCCGCGCCGTCGAGTTCGAGCATTTTTCCGAGCAGACGCGGCGCGATCCCGCCTTCGCCGCCATCGCCCGCAAGCTTAGTGTGACTGCGCCGCCGGATGTCGATCGCCTCTATCCGCAATTGCGCCCGGCGCGGGTGACGGTGACGACCGCGCGCGGCAGTTTTACGCGCCAGGCCGACGAGGCGCTCGGCTCGCGCATCGTGCCGCTCGACGACGCCGGGCTCACGGCGAAGTTTTTCGATCTCGTCGGCCCGGTGCTCGGCGCCGCGCGGGCGAAGGACCTGGGCGAGCGGCTGTGGTGGCTCGATGAGATCGGCGACGTCGCGCCGCTCGTGGAAGCGATGGCGCGCTGAGCACGTTCGCCCTGGTCAATCGCGAGCGCGATCCCAAGACGCCCGTTGCCGCGCTGCCGATCAGTC
>Ga0318552_10000668_pt1 | contig 11008 bp, 8 predicted proteins | sample GRESIP082b2f20_FD_203516 | JGI IMG/M metagenome (GOLD analysis project Ga0318552, IMG submission 203516) | Tropical soil microbial communities from Luquillo Experimental Forest, Puerto Rico - GRE.SIPMG.082b2f20 | ecosystem: Environmental > Terrestrial > Soil > Tropical forest > Bulk soil...
GGCACCTCGACGGCCCGCGTCTCGACGCGAATCGCGCAGAGCGCGCTGGTCGCGCTTCTGGCTTGGAGCGCGCCCGCTTCGGCTCGTGCCCAAACCGTCTCGAAGCAGCAGATGCAGAGCCTGGACGACCAGGTCCAGGAGATCAAGTCGGACGTCCTCGGCATCGCTTCGGAGCTCGACCAGCTGGAGGAGAAGCTCCTCTACCCCTCCAACACGCAGGTGGCGGTCTTCGTGTCCATGGACGAGGTCGGCACCTTCCGGCTGGACTCGCTGCAGGTCCAGATCGACGGCGAGCCCGCTGCCCGACACGTCTACAGCTTCAAGGAACTCGAGGCCCTGAAGAAGGGCGGTGTGCAGCGCATCTACACCGGGAACGTCCGGACCGGCGAGCACAAGCTCGAGGTCTCGATCGCCGGGAAGCTGTCCGGTGGCAAGGATTTCGCCGGAACGCAGAGCTTCAGCTTCAGCAAGGACGTGGGGCCGAAGCTCGTGGGCGTGACCCTGGCCGGAGGCGCTTCGGGCGAGCCCAGCATCCAGCTCGGAGGCTGGTAGCCCGTGTCCGCGCCCACGACCCCCACGCTCGCGCTCGCACTCGTGGCGCTTCTCCTGCCCGCGCACACTGCAGCGGGCGGCGATCTCAGGGACCTGTACTTCGGAGAGGCGCTCTACCAGGCCTACCAGGAGGACTGGTTCGACGCGCTGGAACGCTTGGACGCCGAGATCGCGCAGCACTACCGGGTCGACGAGCCCGAGCGCGACTCACTCTACTACCACGTCAAGAACGCGGAGTTCGACGTGGGCGACTTCGAGCTCCGCTATCGCATGCACCATCGCGCAGGCCACGCGATCAAGGCCGTGCTCGAGGCCGACGTCGACGAGAGCGTGCGCAACGACGCGGCCTATCGCCTGGCACGCATCCACTTCCAGAAGGGCCAGGCCGAAGACGCCCTGCTCACTCTCGAGCGGATCCGCGGCAAGGTCCCGGACGACCTCAGGGACGACATCGAGTTCCTGCGCGCGAATGTGTACATGGCGCTCGGGCGCCCGAAGGACGCCGTGGAGGTGCTGCGCCACTTGCAGGGCTCGGAGAAGCTCGCGGGCTTCTCGGCGTACAATCTGGGCATCGCGCTGCTCGAGGAGGGCGAGAAGAAGGAGGCCGCCGAGCAGTTCGACCGGGCGGGCAAGGTCCAGGGCAGCGACTCGGCGACCCAGGCGATCGTCGACAAGTCGAACTTGATCCTCGGCACGCTCCTGTTCGAGTCGTCCGCCTACGATCTGGCGGAGCGCTCGCTCGATCGCGTCCACCTCGAGGGCCCCTTCTCGAACCAGGCGCTGCTGCGCGCGGGCTGGGCCGATGCCACCGCGGAGAAGTTCGACCGCGCGCTGGTGCCGTGGGGCATCCTGGCAGAGCGCGAGCCGACCGACGCCGCCGTGCAGGAAGCGAAGCTCGCCCTGCCCTATGCGTACAGCAAGCTGGGCGTCCACGGGCGCGCCGCCCTGCTGTACGGGCAGGCCGCGGAGAGCTTCGAAGGGGAGTTGCGCAAGCTCGACGCCTCACTCCGGAGCATCGACGACGGCGAGTTCCTGAAGGACCTGGTGCGCGACGAGATCCGCGAGGACCGCGACTGGGTCATCCGCTTGCGCAGCCTGCCGGATGCCCCCGAAACCTTCTACCTCGCGACGCTGATGGCGTCCCACGAGTTCCAGACGGGGCTCCAGAACTACCTCGACCTGGAAGACATGCGCAAGAGGCTGCTCAGCTGGCGGCGGAGCTTGGACGCCTTCGACGACCTGATCCGCCGGCGCCGCGAGTACTACGCACCGCTCCTCCCGGAGATCGACGCTCAGTTCCGGAAGCTCGACTCGCAGGTCCGCCTGCGCGTCGAGCAGCGCGATCACGTCGATCAGCTGCTCCATCGCATGCTGGTCGCGCCGCGTCCCGACTATCTCGCGACGTCGGACGAGCTGCGGGCGGCCGCGCGAATCGGCCAGCTCGAGGCGGGCCTGCGGAACGCGAGTGACGCCGATCGCCCCGCCCTGTCGCTGCGCATCCGCCGCCTGAAGGGCGTGCTCACCTGGAGGCTCGAGACCGAGTACCCCAAGCGCCTCACCGACACCTACAAGCATCTCCAAGAGCTGAACAAGGACGTGGATGTGCTGACGGCGCAGTACGGCGCGTTCGTCCGCACGCGGCAGGCTGCGACGCAGAGCTACAGCGGCTACGACCGCAAGATCGCCGACCTGCGCGCCCGCACCGCGCACGCGCAGGAGCGCCTCGCCGATTTGCAGCTGCGCCAGGGTCAGCTGCTCGAGGCCGTGGCCACGAACGAGCTGAAGCAGCGGCGAGAGCGCCTCGCGGCGCAGCTCAACCAGGCGCGATTCGCGTTCGCCGACGCCTACGACCGCGCCGCCAAGGCGCAGGCGCAGTGAGGAGCGCGAAGCGATGCACCGATTTCGCATGGCGCTGCTGCTCGCACCGGCGGTGGCCCTCGCCTGCGCGGGGAGCCCCGACAAGCACACGCTCGCGCAGCTCCACCACGTGGAGCCCGACATGAAGGATGTGCGGGTCGAGAACAGCCTCGACCAGGCGATGGTCGGCTACCGGAAATACCTCGAGGAGGCACCGCAGTCCTCGCTCACGCCGGAGGCGATGCGACGGCTCGCAGACCTGAAGCTCGAGAAGGAGTACGGGATCGGCGGCGGGACCGCCGCGAGCAACGGGCTGGCCGTCGCCCCGATGGGGGGAGGCGCGACCCCTGCGCTGCCGGCGCCCAAGACCGCGGCCCGCGACGCCGGCTCGCCTGCGAAGGCGCACGCCGCGGCGCATGCGGCGGGCTCGGAGTCCGACGCGGATTTCGAACGGCGCGCCGCGAGTGCGACCGGGTTCGGGCCGGAGGGCCAGACCGCTCCGCTCGAGCTGCCCGGCGGGCAGCAGGCGCCCTCCGCGGGTCCGCTCGAGGCCCTCGAGCTCTACGACCAGATCCTCGCCACCTACCCGCACTACGTGCACAACGACTCGGTTCTCTACCAGAAGGCGCGCGCCCTCGACGAGCTCGGGCGGGTCGACGAGGCCATCGGCGTGATGGAGCGGCTGATCGACGAGTATCCGGGCTCGAAGCACATCGACGAGGTCCAGTTCCGGCGCGCCGAGTACTTCTTCACGCGACACAAGTTCCGCCAGGCAGAGGACGGCTACGCGGCCATCGAGAAGCTGGGCGCGGGCTCGGAGTACTTCGAGCTCGCCCTCTACAAGCTCGGTTGGACCTTCTACAAGCAGGACCTTCTCGACGAGGCGCTCCGCGAGTTCGTCGCGCTCCTCGATCACAAGGTCGCCAACGGCTACGACTTCGACCACGCGAAGGACGAGGACGAAGAGCGGCGCATCGCCGACACGTACCGCGTCATCAGCCTGTGCTTCTCGAACCTCGGCGGACCCGAGGTGCTCGAGCAGTATTTCAAGGCGAACGGCACGCGCGGCTACGAAGATCGCATCTACGGCCACCTGGGCGAGTACTACTTCGACAAGCGCCGCTACCAGGACGCCGCCAAGACCTACGACGCGTTCGTCGAGCTCCATCCGTTCGCGCGCTCCGCCCCGCGCTTCACCATGCGCGAGGCGGAGATCTACGAGGCCGGCGGCTTCCCGAAGCTGGTGCTCGAGTCGAAGAAGACGTATGCGGCGAAGTACGGTCTGCAGTCCGAGTATTGGCAGCACTTCGACGTGCGCGAATCGCCCGACGTCGTCAGCTACCTGAAGACCGACCTTCAGGATCTGGCCGGCTACTACCACGCGCTCTATCAGGACGCGGAGCACAACGACGACCGGCCGGCGAACTTCGAGGAGGCCACGCGTTGGTATCGGGCGTATCTCGGCTCCTTCCCCAAGGACGAGGGAACGCCCGGGATCAACTACCGGCTCGCCGACCTGCTCCTCGAGCACGAGGACTTCGGCGACGCGGCGCGCGAGTACGAGCGCACCGCCTACGCGTATCCCGAGCACGATCAGGCGGCCGCCGCAGGCTATGCGGCGATCTACGCGCACCGCGAGCACGAGAAACGGGCCAGCACGGAGGAGCGGGACGCCGTCCGGCGCCAGGCCGTCGACAGCACGCTCCAGTTCGTCGCGAAGTTCCCGCGCCACGAGCACGCGGCCCAGGTGCTGGGCGCGGCGGTCAGCGACCTGTACGACATGAAGGAGTACGCGCCCGCGATCGCCAATGCGCGCAAGCTGATCGACGGCTATCCGCAGGCCGAGCCGGCGCTCCGCCGCTCCGCCTGGGCGGTCGTCGCGAACGCCTCGCTCGACACGGCCGACTATCCCGGCGCGGAGCAGGCCTACGCGCGCGTGCTCGAGCTGACTCCCGCCGACGACGAGAAGCGTCAGGCCGTGGTCGACGATCTCGCGGCCGCGATCTACAAGCAGGGCGAGCAGGCGAACGCGGCCGGCGACTACAAGGCGGCCGCCGCACACTTCCTGCGGGTCGCGCAGACGGCGCCCAGCTCGAAGATCCGGCCGGCGGCCGAGTACGACGCGAGCGCCGCGCTGATCCAACTCTCGGATTGGGCGGGAGCGGCCCGGGTCCTCGAATCCTTCCAGAAGGAGCACCCCGAGCACGAGCTGCAGCGCGCTGCCACCAAGCAGCTGGCGTTCGTGTACCGCCAGGAGGGGAACGCCTCGCGCGCCGCGGACGAGTACGTGCGGGTCGCCGCCGAGACCAAGGAGCCGGAGGCCAGGCGCGAGGCGCTGCTGGCCGCGGGCGAGCTGTACGAGAATGCCAAGGTCGGCGACCGGGCGCTCGCGGCGTATCTCGACTACGTGGGTCAGTTCACCGAGCCGCTCGAGCCGGCGGTCGAGACGCGCTTCAAGATCGCAGGGCTCGAGAAGGACCGTGGCGACGAGCCGGGCTACCGCGAGCAGCTCCACCAGATCGTGCAGATCGACGCGTCGGCGGGCAGCGGCCGCAACGCGCGCATCCGCTATCTCGCAGCGCAGTCGGCGCTGGTGCTGACCGAGGACTTCTACCTCCGCTTTGACGAGGTGAAGCTGGTCCAGCCCTTCGAGAAGAACCTGAAGGAGAAGAAGCGGCGCATGGACGCGGCTCTCGACGCCTTCGGCAAGCTGGTCGACTACGAAGTCGCCGACGTGACCGCCGCGGCCACCTTCTACATGGCGGAGGTCTACGCGCAGTTCGCCCGCTCGCTGAAGGAATCGGAGCGTCCGAGCGGCCTGGGGGCCGCGGACCTCGAGGAGTACGAGACCGCGCTCGCGGGCGAAGCCAAGCCCTTCGCGCAGCGAGCCGTCCTGCTGCACGAGAAGAACCTCGAGCTCTTGGCCTCGGGGAACTACGACCCGTGGATCGAGAAGAGCGTCGCCCAGCTCGCGGTGCTCGAGCCCGAGCGCTACGCGAAGTTCGAGGCGAGCAGCGGCCTCCTCGGCTCGCTCGACCGCTACGCGTACGAGTCGCCGCGGGCTCGTGCGGCCGCAGCTCCCGCACCCGCCAGCCCCGCCCCTGCGCCCGAGCCCGAGCAGAGCCAGGGCGCCCCCGACGCCCCGGTCCCGGCCGCACCAGCGCCCACGGCAGAGCCCGAGCAGACGAAGGGAGCGAGCGATGTGCAAGCACCGTAGGACGTCGCACAGCCGCGTCGTGCGCGCAGCGTGCGGCCTCGCCGCCGCGCTCGTGGCCTCCGCCTGCAGCGCGCTCGGGACCGGCTCGTCACGCGAGGTCCGGACGGAGAGCGGCTTCGTGATCTCCGAGTCCGTGACCGTGGGCGACGACGTGCGCGCCGACTTCGACAACGCGGTGCATCTGCTCGAGCAGAACGACACCGCCAACGGCATCGCCCTCTTGACGAAGGTGACCGAGGCCGCGCCGACTCTCACGGCGGCATACATCGACCTCGGCATGGCCTACGGCCAGACAGGAGACCTGGAGCACGCGCAAGCGAGCCTCGAGCGCGCGCTCGAGCTCAACCCGCGTCATCCGGTCGCGTACAACGAGCTCGGGATCGTCTACCGCAAGATGGGGCGGTTCGATAAAGCGCGGAAGAGCTACGAGAGAGCGCTAAAGCTCGAGCCCGAGTTCCACTTCGCGCGCCGGAACCTCGCAATCCTCTGCGACGTTTATCTGAAGGACTCGAGCTGCGCGCTCGAGAACTACCAGCTGTACGCGAAGGCGGTGCCCGACGACGGGGCCGCCGCCGCCTGGATCGCCGACCTGCAACAGCGGATCGGCAAGTAGGAGACCTCACCGTGCGCATCCTCGTCTACAGCATGGCCCTGCTGCTCGCGGCCGGCTCCGCCCGGAGCGACGAACCGAAGGCCGCCAAGCCCCCGCACGCCTCCAAGCACGCCGCATCCTCCGAGGACCCCAACGCGCCCAAGGGCGACAAGGTGCTCTCGGGAATGTCGATCGTCGGCAACGACGACGCACCCAAGTCGCTGGTGATCGTGCCCTGGAAGAGCTCGGGGCTGGGCGACGCGCTCGACGTGGGCTCGTCTCTCGACGACGCGGCGCGGCCCGTGGACCGCGACGTCTTCGCGAGAGAGCTGGACTACTACGGAATCATGACGGAGTCACAGGCCCAGGGGAGCTCCGGCAAGCAATAGCGAGTGAGACAGACAGGAAGGAGGATTCGCCATGGGCTTCGTATACACGATCATCGGGTTCTTCCAGGCCGGCGGCCTGTTCATGTTCCCGATCCTGCTGGTGGCCGCCACTGGCACGGCGATCGCCATCGAGCGCTACGTCACGCTGAGCCTGGTGCAGGCCCGCAACCGCAGCGTCTGGGACCAGATCCAGCCGGTCCTGGTCGAAGGCAACTTCGACAAGGCGCGGGAGATGGCGAGCAAGGACGGCTCGGCGATCTCGCAGCTGCTGAGCATCGGCCTGGCCCGGCAGGGGGCGGTGCGGCGGCGCGAAGACATCGAGATCGCGATGGACGAGAGCATGATCGAGATCACCCCTCGCCTCGAGAAGCGAACGCACTACCTCGCCACCTTCGCGAACCTCGCCACGCTGCTCGGGCTGCTCGGCACCGTCAGCGGCCTGATCCACGCCTTCGGCGCGGTGGCCACGGTGAATCCGGCGGACAAGGCGAACCTGCTCGCGGCCAGCATCTCGGAGGCCATGAACTGCACGGCGTTCGGCCTGATGACCGCGGTGCCGATCCTGCTGGCCCACGCGTTCCTGCAGACGAAGACGAGCGAGCTGATCGCGGGCCTCGAGATGGCGTTCGTGAAGTTCCTGAACGTCGTCACTGAGCGGCAGGTGTCTCACGGCCGGCGCGCGTTCGCTCAGGTCGCGGCGCAGGAATGAGGATCGGCCATGCGCAGAAGACGCGAGCGCAGAGTCCGCAAGCCCGCCGAGCTCCTGCTCGTGCCGATGATCGACATCTTCACCGTGTTGGTGACGTTCCTGCTGATGACCGCCGTGTTCTCGCGGATCGCGATTCTCGAGCTCGACCTGCCGAGCTCCGAGAGCGCGGGTACGACCGCGCCCGCGTTCCGGCTGGAGGTGATCGTGCGCAAGGAAGGACTCGAGCTCACCAACGGACGCCAGGCGATCGGCGCCATCCCCAACGTGAAGGGAGAGTACGACCTTTCGACGCTTTCCCGAATGGCGGTGTCGCTGAAGCGCGACTACCCCGACGCCAACTCCGCCTCGGTGCTGCTGGAGCCGGAAATCCCGTACGACGACCTGATCCAGGTGATGGACGCGATCCGCAGCGCGGAGGTGCCGGCCGCCGAGCTGGACGTCGGGGGCAGCACCGATTCCGGCGCCGCAGCACCGGCCGTCGCGAAGGCGGCCGACGCGAAGCCGGTCCGGGTGGCGCTCTTCTCCGACGTCGCGGTGGGAGACGCGCCGTGATCCCCGAGAGCATGCGAGAGGAGAGCCGAAAATGAGCGTTTCGAAGCGCGCGCGGCGCGCGGCCCTGCACCATCTGCGCCGGGCGACCGAGGTGGAACTCAACCTGATTCCGATGATCGACATCATGTCGGTCATGGTGTCGTTCCTGCTCGTCTACTCCGCGAACGTGGAAGTGATCCAGACGAGCAAGGGGGTGCAGATCCCACAGTCGGTCGCGGAGCAGAAGCCGCACGAGTCGGTGGTCGTGATGATCACGAAGGACGAGCTGTTCGTGCAGGGCGAGGCGGTCACCAGCATCGACCAGATCCGCGCGGCGAAGACGCCGCTGATCGACCCGCTCTCCGCCGTGCTCCGGCGCCCGATGGCGTGGAGCAGCGACGTCGCCGAGAACCTCGCCACCCGCGAGATCACGGTACTGGCCGACAAGTCGCTGCCCTACGAGGTGGTCAAGAAAGTCATGTCGACCTGCACGAACGAGGGCTACGGCCACATCTCCCTCGCCGTGCTCGAAAAAGAGACGTCCAGGACCTAGGGAATCCAGTGGAACCGGTCACACCCCTCGACGAAAACGCGCTGCGCACACAGCTCGCCCAGGCTCGCGAGAAGCTGGATGGGCTGGTGGAGAAGCTGCGCGCCGTGGACGGCGAGCTGGACGCGCTCTCCGGCGAGCGAGAGCGGCACCTGCTGCTGCAGGACGTGTGCGGCGGGCTCGAGAAGCTGGGTGAGCTCGGCGGCGCCCGACTGTTCTGGGGCGAGCGTGCGGAGGGCGAGAGCGCCGACCATCTGCGGCTCGTCCGCGGCCGCATCGACGCCTTCGAGAAGCGCCTCGGCGAGATCGAGGACCGGCGCGACGCGCTGCTCGGCGAAGTCGATCTGGCGGAGCGCGGCACGTGGTTCATCGAGGACGACATCCTCGAGGCGCAGGAGCAGGCGGCGCGCCGGGCCGAGGAATGGGCCATCGAGCGCGAGGTCGAGTCCTTCCCGTTCCAGGCGCTGATCATGCCGTGGACGCGCGCCGGCGAAGACGACTGGCGCTTCCGGAAGTCACTCGCCACGTCGCTCGCGGTGGCGCTGCTGCTGAGTCTCCTGCCTGCGCTGATCGGGCTGCCGATGCCCGACCTCGCCAAGCCGATCGAGCCCCAGCGGCTCACCTATCTGCTGCCGCAGCAGCCCCGCACTCCGCCGCCCGTCGCCCAGCCCGAGCCGAAGCTGCAGAAGAAGGAGACGGTCGAGAAGCCCGCCAGCCCCGACAAGGCGCAGCCGAAGCGCGGGCCGGAGAAGGCGCCCGACCAAGCTCCGGGTGCGAAGGGCCTGCTTGCCTTCCGCGAGCAGCTCGCCGGGCTCGCCGACGAGCCCGCGGCACGCCTCGGCGCGCAGGCGCGCATCGATCACGCGGGCGAGGTCGCGAGCGGCCCGCCGGAGCGATCGCTCGTGACGACGCGCGCACCGGGCTCGAGCGGCGGGATCAACCTCGCCGCGCTGAGCCGCGGTGTGGGCGGCTCGGGCGGCCAGCAGCTCGACGGGGTCCAGGTCGCGCGCGCCACGAGCGCGATCTCCCGGATCGGCGGCGCCGGCGGCGGCCAAGTCGACGGGGCCGCAGGCCCGCCGGCGGGCCGCACCGACGAAGAGATCCAGATCGTGTTCGACCGCCACAAGGCGGCCCTCTACCGGCTCTACAACCTGGAGCTGCGCAGCGACCCGAGCCTGCGGGGCCAGATGATCCTGCGCCTCACGATCGAGCCCGACGGGAGCGTGTCCATGTGCGTCCTCAACAGCACGGACATGAAGGCGCCCCAGCTCGCAGCCCAGGTCGTCGAACACGTGAAAGCCTTCGACTTCGGCGCGAAGGAGCACATCGCCGCCGTCACCATCCTCTATCCCATCGATTTCTTGCCGGCGACCTGATCCAGGGACTGACTCCCAGAGGAACCCGATCGAGCGAGTAGCTCAACGCGATTCGGAAAAAGGCAAAGCCACTGAAAGGTGGCGACGCAAAGTCACCGGTCTAAAGGGCCCAGGGCCCCACGATAGCGGGACCGCCGGAATCGAGTCCGACCTCGGACCCCGCGGGCCGCTTTGACTCTTGCGATCGCCCCCGAACGGTGGACACGGGGGCAGCGCTCTGAGCCAACGGGACCACATCACGGTGAGAGCGGGCGGAAGCCGGATCGGCTTCCTGCTGCTCACCCTTGCGCTCTCGCTGGGCGCCGGCGTGGCTGCGCGCGCCGACAACTGCGTCGCCGACCACGGGGGCCTGATCGACGGCTTGGTGAACCCCGTACCGCCCGCTCAGATCCAGATCGACGGCAACTGCACCATCCAGAACTTCCCGGCCTCCAACCCGATGACGTCCAACTTCAGCTTCTTCGGGAACAACCCCGCGCCCTGGCTGGTCGTCTTCAACAACGTCGACTTCGTCGGAAACATGTCCTGCGACAAGTCGCAGGGCAACGCCATCTGGTTCGTGAACGGCTCGACCACGACGCTCAAGCCCAACTGCCAGAACCTGTTCATCCCCGTCGAGAAGATCGACAAGCAGAACCCGGCCGGTCAGACCACGGCGTCGATCGGCGTGCCCTTCACTTACACGCTGACGATCCCGGTGCTCTTCGATCCGTTGCTGGGCATCGTGATCGACAACCAGGGCTCCCCGAACGACCTGCATAGCGTGCTGATCACCGACGACCTCAACGCGACCGGAGTCGATCTCAGCCTCGTGAGCTACTCGGCCACCTGGAAAGGCACGGGCACTCCGGTCCCGCTCACCTTCTCCAACGTCGGCAACGTCCTCACCTTCAACGTCGCTCCGATCGTTCCCGCCGGCCAGCAGATCCTGCTCACCCTCACGGTCGTGCTCAACGACAGCCCGGTGAATGCGCCCGGGACGCAGTTCTTCAACACCGCCAAGTGGCAGTTCGGGCGACTCATCAACGGGATCTTCTATCAGCCCCTGCCCGGCGAGTCGGGCATCTCGCCGCCTCTCACGATCTCTGCCCCCAACCTCGTGGTCACCAAGACCGGCCCGGCGACGCTCAATCTGGGGCAATGGGGGACGTTCAACGTCGACGTCGCCAACAATGGGAACTTCGCCGCCTGGGACGCCGACGTCCTCGACCGCCTGCCGGAGGGCCCCACCGGCG
>Ga0318552_10000672_pt1 | contig 10971 bp, 10 predicted proteins | sample GRESIP082b2f20_FD_203516 | JGI IMG/M metagenome (GOLD analysis project Ga0318552, IMG submission 203516) | Tropical soil microbial communities from Luquillo Experimental Forest, Puerto Rico - GRE.SIPMG.082b2f20 | ecosystem: Environmental > Terrestrial > Soil > Tropical forest > Bulk soil...
CCGCTCTGCAAGGGGCCGTGGAGACCGCGGCCCCGGTCTCCCGGCTGCATGCGCGGCGTGCCGAGTTCCCGGTTCCCACCGGGCGCGAGGAGGAGTGGCGCTTTACGCCGTTGCGTCGCTTGCGCGGGCTCCATGGCGCTGACGTTCTTCCTGCTGGGAAGGTTGCTGTGGCGGCCGACACCGCACCGGGTGTCATCGCTGTGCTAGCAGAACGCGATGACCCCCGGCACGCCATCGGCTTTGAGCCCGGGGACCGGGTCAGTGCACGGGCATTGGCCTCGTTCTCCGAAGCCCTCGTCGTGTCGGTCCCCCCTGGGCTGGATGTCACCACGCCGACGGTGATCACCGTGCGGGGGGACGACACGTCCGGGGCCGCTTATGGGCACACGGTCATCGATGTGGGAGAGAACGCGAGGGCCGTGGTCGTGCTGGACCATCAGGGGAGCGCGACGTATGCGGACAATGCCGAGTTCGTGGTCGGTGACGGCGCGTCGCTGACTGTGGTCTCCGTGCAGGACTGGGCCGATGACGCGGTGCATGTGTCGGCCCACCAGGCGACGCTGGGACGGGACGCGCGGTTGCAGCACGCCGTGGTGACGCTCGGCGGCGGCGTGGTGCGGATCTCCCCCTCGGTGCGGTACGCGGGCCCGGGGGGAGACGCGGAGTTGCTCGGGGCGTATTTCGCCGACGCGGGGCAGCACCTGGAGCACCGCCTTTTCGTGGACCACGCGCAGCCGGACTGCCGCAGCCGCGTGGACTACAAGGGCGCGCTGCAGGGCGAGGCGGCGCACACGGTGTGGATCGGGGATGTACTGATCCGGCCGGAGGCGACCGGGACCGACACCTACGAGCGCAACCGCAACCTGCTGCTCACCGACGGCGCGCGGGCCGACTCCGTGCCGAACCTGGAGATCCTCACCGGCGAGGTCGTCGGCGCCGGCCACGCCAGCGCCAGCGGCCGGCTGGAAGATCACCACCTGTTCTACCTGATGGCCCGCGGCATCCCGAGGGACGAGGCGCGGCGGCTGGTGATCCGCGGCTTCTTCGGCGAATTGATCGCCAAGATCGCCGTGCCGGAACTGCGCGATCGCATCACCGCGGCCATCGAGGCCGAGCTTGCGGCGGGCATGCGGGAGGTGCGCGCATGAGCGAGACCACGCAGTTCGTCCGCGCCTGCGCGCTGGCCGACGTGCCGGACGATGGCGCCCTCGGGCTGGAGATCGACGGCCTGCCGGTCGCCGTGGTGCGCACCGGCGGCGAGGTGTTCGCGCTGCAGGACGTGTGCTCGCACGAGGAGGTCCCGCTGTCCGAGGGCGAGATCTACGACCACACGGTGGAATGCTGGCTGCACGGGTCATGTTTCGACCTGCGCACCGGCAGCCCGACGGGGCCGCCCGCCACCGAGCCCGTGCCCGTCTACCCGGTGAAGGTCGAGGGCGGCGACGTGTACGTAGCGCTCGGCGGCACCGGCCCGGCTAGCTAACCAACGATCAGGAGATATGTCATGGCCACCCTTGAGATCCGCGACCTGCACGTCAGCGTGGCGGATCCGACACCCGGCGCGAACGGCGACGGCAGCAGGGAGATCCTGCGCGGCGTCGACCTGACCGTGTCCGCCGGGCAGACGCACGCGATCATGGGGCCCAACGGGTCTGGCAAGTCCACCCTCGCCTACGCGATCGCCGGCCACCCCAAATACCTGGTCACCCGGGGCAGCGTCACGCTCGACGGCGAGGACGTGCTGGCGATGAGCGTGGACGCGCGGGCCAGGGCGGGGCTGTTCCTCGCCATGCAGTACCCGGTGGAGGTGCCCGGGGTGTCGGTGTCGAACTTCCTGCGCACCGCGGTCACCGCGGTCCGGGGCGAGGCGCCCAAGCTCCGGGTGTTCCTCAAGGACATGCGCGAGGCCATGGCCGCGCTGTCGATCGACCCGGCGTTCGCCGAGCGCAACCTGAACGAGGGCTTCTCCGGCGGGGAGAAGAAGCGGCACGAGATCCTGCAGCTCGAACTGCTCAGCCCGAAGATCGCGATCCTCGACGAGACCGACTCCGGCCTGGACATCGACGCGCTCAAGGTGGTGTCCGCGGGGATCAACCGGTTCGCCGGGGCGCCCGGCCACGGGGTGCTGCTGATCACCCACTACACGCGGATCCTGGAGTACGTGCAGCCGGACTTCGTGCACGTGTTCGTCGGCGGCCGGATCGTCGAGGAGGGCGGCCCGGAACTCGCGGACAAGCTGGAGGCCGAGGGCTACGACCGGTGGGTGCGGGCGGGAGCGGCGTCATGACCCTCGACGTCACACGGATCCGCAAGGACTTCCCGATCCTGGAGCGCACGGTCCGCGACGGCCAGCCGCTGGTGTACCTGGACAGCGCGAACACCTCGCAGAAGCCGCGCCAGGTGCTGGACGCGCTGGCCGACTTCTACGAGCGGCACAACGCCAACATCCACCGGGCCACCCACCAGCTCGGCGAGGAGGCCACCCAGGCCTACGAGGGTGCCCGGGGCACGGTCGCCGGGTTCATCGGCGCGGCCGAGCCGGCCGAGGTGGTGTTCACCAAGAACGTCTCCGAGGGCATCAACCTGGTCGCCTATTCGATGGGCAACGCCAGCGCCACGGGCTCCGGCGGGCGGTTCGCGCTCGGCCCCGGCGACGAGATCGTCATCACCGAGATGGAGCACCACTCCAACATCGTGCCGTGGCAGCTGCTGTGCCAGCGGACCGGCGCGACGCTGCGCTGGTTCGGCGTGACACCCGAGGGCCGGCTGGACACCTCGAACATCGACGACCTGATCACCGAGCGGACCAAGCTGGTCGCGCTCGTGCACCAGTCCAACGTGCTCGGCACCATCAACCCGGTGCGGGCGATCGCCGACCGGGCCCACGCGGCCGGGGCACTTGTGCTGGTGGACGCCGCCCAGTCCGTGCCGCACATGCCGGTGGACGTCGCCGCGCTCGGCGCCGACTTCCTCGGCTTCACCGGCCACAAGATGTGCGGCCCCACGGGCATCGGGGTGCTCTGGGGGCGCCGGGAGCTCCTGGAGGAGATGCCCCCGTTCCTCGGTGGCGGCGAGATGATCGAGGACGTGCGGATGGAACGGTCCACGTTCGCGCCGCCGCCGCACAAGTTCGAGGCCGGCACCATGCCGATCGCGGAGGCGGCGACCCTGGCCGCGGCCATCGGCTACCTCGGCGAGATCGGCCTGCCCGCGCTGCGTGAGTACGAGCACGGACTGGTCGCGCACGCGCTGGCGGCGCTGCGGGATATCGACGGGCTGCGCATCCTCGGCCCGGCCGAGCCGGTGGACCGGGGCGCGGCGATCGCGTTCACGGTCGACGGCGTGCACCCGCACGACATGAGCCAGGTGCTGGACTCCCGCGGCATCGCGGTGCGGGCCGGCCACCACTGCGCATGGCCGCTGCACCGCGCGATGGGCGTGCAGGCCAGCACCCGGGCATCGTTCTACCTGTACAACACCACCGAGGAAGCGGACGCGCTGGCCGCAGGCATCCGGGAGGCCCAGCGGTTCTTCGGGGCCGGGGGCGGCTGATGCGGCTGGAATCGCTGTACCAGGAGATCATCCTGGACCACTACCGGCACCCGCGCCACGCGGGGCTGCGGGAGCCGTTCGACGCCCAGGTCCGGCACGTGAACCCGGTCTGCGGTGACGAGGTGACGCTGCGGGTCACGCTCAAGGACTCCGACTCGGGCAATGGGCGGGGTGGTGGGGCCGGAGCCAGCGGTGTGGTCGCGGATGTCTCCTACGACGCGCTCGGCTGCTCGATCAGCCAGGCGAGCGCGTCGGTGCTGGCCGACCTGATGATCGGCCGCACGGTCAGCGAGGGCATGCAGGTCAACGAGGAGTTCCTCGCGCTCATGCAGTCCCAGGGCGAGGGCGAGCCGGACGAGGACGTGCTCGGCGACGCGGTGGCGTTCGCCGGCGTGTCCAAGTACCCGGTGCGCATCAAATGCGCCCTCCTGGCCTGGATGGCCTGGAAGGACGCGACCGCGCAGGCGATGGGTGAACGCGAGCCGGCTGAGCCGGCGCCCGCGAGGGAGGCAATGAGATGAGCGAAGAAGCGGTCCGGGTGGACGAGGCCGCGGCTGCCGGCGAGACCGCACCGCCGGGCGCCGGAGCTGCCACAACGCTGGAGACCGAGGACGTGCTGGAGGCGCTGCGCGACGTCGTGGACCCCGAGCTGGGCGTGAACGTGGTGGACCTGGGCCTGGTCTATGGCGTCACCCTCGGCGGGGACGGCGTGGCCACCATCGACATGACGCTCACCAGCGCCGCATGCCCGCTCACCGACGTGATCGAGGACCAGGCCGCGGCCGCGCTGGAGGGCCTGGTCACCGACTTCCGCATCAACTGGGTGTGGCTGCCGCCCTGGGGGCCCGACAAGATCACCGAGGACGGCCGCGAGCAGCTCCGCGCCCTCGGTTTCAACGTCTGACGCATGCGGCCGCCCCGGCGCCGGGCGTCAGGCAGTGCCGGTCAGGTGGATGCGGACCGCCAGGAACAGGCGCGGCGTGTCCCGTAGCACGGCGAGCCTCGGGTCAGGCACGGTGAGGAAACGGTCCACTGCGTGCCTCATCACCGGCCGCAGCCGCGGGTCGGCCGTGGCCGCGGTGACCGCCCGCCGGTCCCCGCCGAGCACCACCGCGTCGAGCCGGCCGGAGTAGGGGACCAGCACCTTGACCGCCGTGTCCGCGGCCGCATCGATCGCGGCCGCGGCCTGGTTCTCCCGGCGCCGGGCGAACCGCCGCTGCGAGGTGCCGCCCGCGGCGGACCGGCCGTGCACCAGGCGGGTGCCGACCTTGGAGCTGGCCAGGCGCGGCGGGCTGCCCGCGAACACCCCTGCGGCGAACCCGCCGAGCCGGACCAGGAACACTCCGACGGTGCGGTCCGCGGCCGCGTGCGCGGCGATCAGCCCGGCCAGGTCCGCCGGATCCGCTGGCCAGGTGCCCCCGGCCGGCGCCGGCAGGGGTGGGAACGGCGGGTGGCACTCGGCGGCCGCGCCGTCGCCAGCGCGGAACATCACCGCCAGCCGGCCCGGCTCGGCGGCGACAGCGCCGTGGCGCTCGGCGAACGTGGCCACCCAGCCGGCCAGCCGGCCCGGCGCCACCTCTACCCACCGCCCGCCGTCGGCGGCGGGCCCGCCGTCAGCCATCAGCCACCTCCGGCCGTCCTTGTGATCATGACTTTAGGGGCGCGGACGGCGCGGCAATGTCATGTTCATCAAGGCCGGGCTGGCCGGTGCGGCGCGTAACCGCAGAAGGCCCTGTCCCGAGGCGGGGGGGCGACCTTGGGACAGGGCCTAGCGCCCGGGCCCGCGTGAGGAACCCAGGCGACTCCCGGTGGGTGCCGTGCCGTTCCCGGCCCGGCTAGCCACACAGGTAAGCGCCATTGTAATGCCCCGGTGCCAAACGCCATAGAGATGATTTTGCCGGGCGGCGCCCCTCCGTGCCGCCCGGCCAGCATCCGCAGCGTCCCGCCGAATTGGTGTGCCCCCCCCAGGCTGTGCACCGGCCGCGGCGGATGGCTTGCTGAATGCCACGATGATCGTGCCCTGCGCCCGAGGGCATTCGCGCCATGGAGCCACCATGGTTTTTTGGGCTCTGGCCTACCCGCTGGTGGGCGCGGGACCGGCCGGCCGGGCAGGCGCGTCGGCGCCGATCACGTGCTCGAGGGCGGTGGCAAGGCCCAGCCATCCCACAAACGGGTAGGTGGCCTGGCCGGTCAGCAGCCGCCCGCGCGGCGGGTCGGAGCCCGGCTCAAACTCGAGGGTGACGCGCACCGCGGGGGACTGATCCACACTGGGCAGCATCCCAGGCGGGGAGGGCGGCCGCGTCACGGCGGCACCGTTGTTTTTTGCCGCCTGCGCGGCGGCGGCGCCGTGTCGGGCGCGGCCGCCCGCAGCGCGGCGGACAGCTCGGCGCGCGAGCCGATCGACAGCTTCCGGTAGGCGTGGCGCAGATGGCCTTCCACCGTGCTGAGGGTCACGAACAGCGCCTGGGCGATCTCGGGATTGCTCATCCCGGCCGCGGCCAGCTCCGCTACGCGCCGTTCGCTGGCGGTCAGCGCCTCCAGCCCGGTCAGTACCGCCCTGCGGGGCTTGGCGCCGGCGGTGAGCAGTTCCGCCCGGGCCCGCTCGGCGAGCCGCACCGCGCCGCAGCGGTGTGCCAGGTCCAGCCCGGCGCGCAACGGCTCGCGGGCGGCGGTGCGCTGGTTGGCCCGGCGCAGCGCGGCGCCGAGCTCGACGAGGGCGCGGGCGTGCTCCAGCCGCGCGCCGGATGCCGCGAGCATCTCGGTGGCCGCGCGCAGGTCGCGCAGTCCCCGGTTACCGCCCACGAGCATGCCACGGGTGCGCAGCGCGATCCCGGTCGGCCGCGGCAGGCCGGCCCGCCGGGCCACCGCCAGCTCGCCGTCGGCCAGCCGCAGCGCCTGGCCGGGGTCCTCGGCCGCCACTGCGAGTGCCAGCGCGGAACGCCAGCAGGTCCCGGGGTTCAGCAGGTGCAGCGCCTCATAGGTGCCCGCGGCCGCCTGCAGCTCGGCCCGGGCTCGGCCAAAGTCCGCCTCGGCGAGCGCGAGCCTGCCCCGGATCTCCGCCAGCATCGCCCCGCTCGCGGTCCGCGCGAAATCCGGGGGCAGCGCGATCGCGCCCGCCAGCGCGGCGACGTCGGCCAGTTCGGGCCGCTCGATCAGCGCATCGGCCCCGAAGTACAGCGCCGAGGGAACCGCGAATGTCATGCCGTGCTCCACCGCGATCTCGATGACCGCGCGCACTTCGGTCTCCGCGCCCACCAGGTCGCCATGGCGGGCGTAGGCCGCGGCGCGCATACAGGTGGCAATCACCAGCCCGATCACCGACCCCCGCGACCGCGACAGGGCCAGCAGCTGATCGGCGAGCGCCTCCGTCCGGCCCAGCTCATCCAGGAACACGGGGGCGAACAAGGCCTGCGCGGCCATCAACGGGTCGGAGTCCAGCCTGGCGAGCAGGCGGTCTTGGTCGAGCGCGTGATCGATCAGGCCCAGCACGCCGGCTCCCCGCTCGCCCCGCCAGGCGAGGACGCCCGCGAGCAGCCCGGCGAGCATGCGCGACGTGGCGTCCGGTCCGCGGGCGGCGGTGCGCAGCTCGCCCAGGCGGCTGTCAAACTCGGCCACCAGGTCGGGGTCGTACGCCGCCAGCCCCGCCCACCAGGCCTGCAGGCGGGTCAGGGCCGCGCGGCCGGGCTCGCCGGCCCGCATGTCACGGCCGGTCAGGTCGGTAAGAGCCGACCGGATGACCGCCGTGCCGGCATCCCACTGCCCGGCCAGCAGCAGCAGCTCCGCCAGGCCGGGCGCGATGGCCGCCCGCACCGCCGGGTCACCGGCCAGCCGCAGCGACTCGCGCAGGTGCTCCGCCGCTGCCGGGTCGTCCACCACCTTCTCCGCCCAGCCCAGCTCGGCCAGTAGCTCCCCGCGCAGGCTCACATCGGCCGTCTCGGCCAGGGCCCGCCGCAGGTAGGCAGCCGCGCTCTCGGCTCCGCCGCGCGCAAGCGCCCGCGCCGCGGCCATCCGCAGCCGCTCCACCACCTCCCGGGACCCGGCGGGCTCGCACACCAGCAGGTGCGCGCACACCGCGTCCAGGTCGGCGCCGTCGGCGGCCAGCAGCCGCGCCGCCTCGGCGTGACGCAGCCCCCGGCTCGCCTCGGGGATGTCATCGTGCACCGCTGTGCGCACGATCGGGTGAACAAACCGCAGCGGCGTGCCCGGCTCGAAAACCCCGATGCCGGCCAGCTCATCCGCCGCCGCGGCGGCGTCGGCCAGCGCCACTGCGGCCAGCGCGGCCGCGTGCCGCAACTGCGCCCCGTCCCCCATGATGGCCGCCGCCCGCGCCAGCTCGCCCGCGTCCGGCCCGAGCCGCGCCACCCGCAGCGCGACCGCCCGCGCGACCGACCGGGGGCCCAGCGCCGCCACCTGGTCGGCGGCCTCCTCGCCCGGGCCGATCCCGTCCGTGCGCAGGCTCGCGGCCAGTTCGCGCAACAGGAAGGGGTTACCGCCGGTCACCGCATGGCACGCCCCGGCAAAACGCTCGGCGGGCGCGGTCCCGAACTCCTCGGCCAGCAGCTCCCGCACGGCCGGCGGGCTGAGCGGGGGCAGGGGCACCACGCTACCGGCGGCGATCTGCTCCAGCCGCGCCAGGCGATCCGCACCGGCGCCGGGCTCCGCCGCCCGCCACGAAAGCACCAGCGCAACCGGCAGCCCGGCCAGCCGGTCGGCCAGGTACAGCAGGAACCGCAGCGACGCCTGATCGGCCCAGTGCAGGTCGTCCACCACCACCAGCACCGGCCCCGCCGCGCTGGCGTTCACCACCAGCCAGTACAGGCCATGCACGACCGTGAACAGCGGCTCGTTCCCCGCCTCCGGCGGCGCGGCACCGGCCTCGTCCCCCAGCGCGATCAGCGCTCGCCGCGCCGCCCCGGCCAGCAGCGCCTCCCGCTCCGCGGGCGCGGCGCCGGCCAGCAGCGGCTCGAAGAGCTGCCGCGCCACACCGAAGGAAAACCCGCCCTCCAGCTCCCCGCCCCGGCCGGCCAGCACCCGCATCCCCGGCCGGGCTGCCCGCTGCCCGGCCTCGGTGAGCAAGGCGGTCTTGCCGATCCCGGCCGGGCCGGTGACCACCAGCACGCCACCACGACCAGCCCGCACCGCAGCGAGCAGCCCATCGATGCGCGCCAGTTCACCCGCGCGCTCCAACAGGCCGCCCGGCACCATCCAAGAACACCTCCTGGCGGCAGGCAGACTACCCAAGGCCGTTCCCAGACTGCATTATTCACCGCGCGCACTCACCTGGCCGAGGCCCGTCCCGTGCGGCGGCGCGGAAACCGCGGCCCGCCCGCGCCGCCACCGTCCGTGACGCGGCAGCCGCGGCGCCGCTGGTGCCGAATCGCCAGACCACGGCCGGGCGAGGGCGAGCGAGCTCGAATGATAGCGTTTTACTTGGGAGTTTGGACCTACCGCTAAGGCTTTCGGTGACGCTGAACCAGCTCCGCACGTTCCTCGCGGTGCCCGAGCATGAGTCGGTCCAGGGGGCGGCGCGGGAGCTCGTGGTCACCCAGGCGGCCGTGTCCGCCTCCCTGGCCGCCCTGCAGAAGGCGCTCGGGCTGGCCCTGGTGGCGCCGGACGGCCGCGGGCTGCGGCTCACCGACGCGGGCAGGGAGTACGCCTCCTACGTCCGCCGGATCATCGGCCTGCTCGACGAGGCCGGGCTCGCGGCCGCAGCGCGCGCCGACCCGGAGCGGGGAGAACTGAGGATCGCCGCCGTGACCACGGCCGCCGAGCAGGTGGTGCCCGCCATCCTCGGCGGTTTCCGGCGGGAGCACCCGCTGACCGGGGTCCGGCTGGAGGCGGGCAACCGGGACCAGGTGCGCTCGCTGCTCGACCGGCACCAGGTGGACGTCGTGGTCAGCGGCCGGCCCGCGCCCGGCTGGGAGGTGACCGTTCACGCGGTCCGCCCGCACGAGCTGGTCGTGGTGGCCGCCCCCGACGTGGCCGCCGGCGCTGCCCGGGAAGCCGGCCGGGGGGACGCGGCGGGGCTGTCGTCCTGGCTGGCCCGGCAGACCTGGCTGCTGCGTGAGCCCGGCTCGGGGACCCGGGCCAGCACGGCCGCGCTGCTCGCCGAGCTGGACATCGCGCCGCTGGCGCTCATGGTGGGCTCGAACGGGGCGATCCGGGAGTCCGCCCGCGTTGGCCTGGGCGTGACACTCGTCTCCCGCGACGCGGTCGCCGCAGAACTGGCCTCCGGGGCGCTGGCCGAGATCCCGGTGCCCGGCACGCCACTGCACCGTGACTGGTACCTGGCGGCCCGCCGGGAGCCGCTGCCGCCCCCGGCCGCCCGCCTGGCGGGCCTCGTGCTGCACACTGGGGCCTTCCACGCACCCGACAAGGAGGGCCGCACATGACGCAGCAGACCGTGCCGGTGACCGCGGTGGCCCAGGTCGGCCGGGACCGGGTACGGATCATGACCGGGCTCGCCACGCATGCGGGCGGCGCATGCCTGTGCGGCCCCGCGCTGACCTGCGCGTGCGCCCCCGAGGACAACCTGGCCATGCACGCCGCGCTGTACCAGGCCCAGCCCGGCAAGGTCCTGGTCTGTGACGGCGCGGGGACGACCAGGTGCGCGCTGTTCGGCGAGCTGATGGCCACCGACGCGGCCAACCAGCGGCTGGCCGGCCTGGTAGCGCAGGGCCCGGTCCGGGACATCGCCGACATCGACGAGCTGGGCTTCCCGGTCTGGTGCACCGGCACCGCCCCCGGCCAGGCGGCCAAGTCCGCGGTGGTGTCGGTGGGCCTGCCGGTGGTGGTCGGCGGCGTCCTGGTGGCCTCCGGCGACCAGGTGATCGCCGACGCGGACGGCATCGCCGTGGTCCCGGCCGCCGAATGGCCGGCCATCCAGTCGGAGGTCGCCGCGCTCACCGCGAAGGAGGAGCGGACGCGCGCCCGGCTCGCCGCCGGTGAGCGCCTGGCCGACATCAACGGCCTGGACCTGCGCAGGTTTCTCCCGGGCAACATATAACTTTTCACTTGATGGTTCGCGAGAAACTCTCAATAGACACCCGGGTAGTCCGTTGGCATCGTGGGGGAAGGCCGGGCAAACCCGGCACGCCCAATGCCACGGAGGATGAATGGAGCGGGACGAGCGCTGGAACGCGGGGGTCATCCCGTATGCGCAGATGGGGTATTACGCGCCGGACTACGTGCCCGCGCAGACCGATGTCCTGGCGGCGTTCCGGATCACCCCGCAGCCCGGTGTGCCCCCGGAGGAGGCCGGCGCCGCCGTGGCGGGGGAGTCCTCCACCGCCACCTGGACGGTGGTGTGGACCGACCGGCTCACCGCCTACGACCACTACCAGGCCAAGTGCTACCGGGTGGACCCGGTGCCGGGCCGCGAGGGCGAGTACATCGCGCGCATCGCCTACGACATCGACC
>Ga0318552_10000678_pt1 | contig 10929 bp, 8 predicted proteins | sample GRESIP082b2f20_FD_203516 | JGI IMG/M metagenome (GOLD analysis project Ga0318552, IMG submission 203516) | Tropical soil microbial communities from Luquillo Experimental Forest, Puerto Rico - GRE.SIPMG.082b2f20 | ecosystem: Environmental > Terrestrial > Soil > Tropical forest > Bulk soil...
GTGGGTGCGACGGCGTCCGACGTCCGCGCGGAGCAGGTTCGGGTCGAGCCGGCACCGCTCCGCGACCTGCATCACGTACTGGTCGCGCACGAGGTCGCTCGGGTGCTCGGCGACGACCTCGAGCGCCCGCTCCGCGGCGCGCGCACGACCCTCGGGGGTCGAGACGTCGGCACCCGCGAGCGCGCCGTCGAGGCGGAACTGGAGGAACGGCACCGCGTCGCGCACGGAGTCGCGCAGCGCGCCCGGGTCGCTCCCGGCGAGGTCCCCGGGGTCGGCACCCGCGGGCATGCGGCATACGGCGACCTCCACCTCGTGGGCACGCTCCCACTGGTAGACGCTCTGTGCGGCGCTCTGCCCCGCGGCGTCAGCGTCGTAGGCGAGGACGATCCTCCGCGCGAAGTTGCGCATCACGCGGAAGTGCTCCTCGGCGAGCGCGGTGCCGCAGGTCGCGACCGCGCGGGGCACGCCCGCCCGGAAGCACCCGATGACGTCGGTGTACCCCTCGCAGACCACGATCTCGCCCGTCGCGACCACGTCCTGCTTCGCCCAGTTGAGCCCGTACAGGGTGCGCCGCTTCTGGTAGATCGGCGTCTCCTGGGTGTTCTTGTACTTGGGCTCGGCGCGGTCCGGGTCGGCGCGGCCGGGCAGCACCCGCCCGCCGATCGCGATCGGGCGTCCACCCGGGTCGCAGATCGGGAAGAGCACGCGGGCGCGAAGCGCGTCCTGGAGCCGGTCGGCGCGGTTCACGAACGCGAGGCCGGCCGACTGGGCGACCTCGGGGCGCAGCCCGGTGGCGCGCACCATGGCGTCCCACCCCTCAGGCGCCCATCCGAGGCGGAACCGCCTGACGGTCTCGGCGTCGTACCCGCGGCTTCGCAGGTAGTCGCGCGCGTGCCCGGCGTCGGGCGCGGCGAGGAGCCGCTCGTGGTACCAGGAGACCGCGCGCTCGACGGCGTCGTAGAGCGCGGAGCGGTCCCGCCACCCGCCGCGCTGCTCGTCGTCCTCCTGCAGCTCGATCCCGGCGCGCTCGGCCAGCTGGCGGAGCGCGTCGATGAAGTCGAGGTGCTGCGTCTCGCGCACGAACGTGATCGCGTCGCCGCTCGCGCGGCAGCCGAAGCAGTAGTAGAGGCCCTCCTGGGCGTTCACCGAGAACGAAGCTGTCCTCTCCTCGTGGAACGGACAGAGCCCGGTCCAGCGCTGGCCGGACTTCTTGAGGGCCACGTGCTCGGAGACGAGCGCCACGATGTCGGTCGCGGAGCGGACCCTCGCGATCTCCTCGGGGGCGACCGACATGCACGGACCGTACCGCGCCGCCGGGTCGCCGTCAGCCTGAGTTGACGATCGCCTGTGCTGCGGCGAGCCGAGCGACCGGGACCCGGAACGGGGAGCAGCTGACATAGTCCAGCCCCACACCCGCGAAGAACGCGATCGAAGCCGGGTCGCCCCCGTGCTCGCCGCAGATGCCGCACTTGAGGCCGGGCTTGGTGCGGCGGCCCTCGGTCACGGCGGTGCGCACGAGCGCGCCCACCCCCGGCTCGTCGATCGAGTCGAACGGGTTGTGCGTGATCAGCCCGTGCTCGAGGTACGGCCCCATCAGCCTCGCCTCCACATCGTCGCGGCTGAACCCGAACGTCATCTGGGTGAGGTCGTTCGTGCCGAAGCTGAAGAAGTCCGCGAACCGCGCGAGGTCGCCGGCGACCAGGGCCGCGCGAGGGGTCTCGACCATCGTCCCGATCGTCACGCGCAGCCGCCGGCGCTGCGCGGCTGTGGGCACCGTGTCGTAGGCGGCGCGCTCGACCCACGCGCGCGCGTGGGCGAGCTCCGCCGCCGAGACGGTGAGCGGGATCATGATCTCGACGATCGGCTTGCCCCCCTCGGCGAGGCGAACGAGCGCCGCCTCCATCAGCGCGCGGACCTGCATCTCGTAGAGGCCGGGCCGGACGACGCCGAGGCGCACGCCCCGCGTCCCGAGCATCGGGTTCACCTCGCTCCACGACCGCGCCGCGGCGAGGAGGGCGTGCTCCTCCTCGGTCAGCCCCTCGACCGCCTCCTTCAGCACGAGCGCCTCGACGGAGGGGAGGAACTCGTGCAGCGGCGGGTCGAGGAGCCGGACGGTCACCGGCAGCCCGTCCATCGCCTCGAGGATCGTGACGAAGTCCTGCTGCTGGGCGACGCGCAGCTCCTCGAGGGCCGCGGTCTCGGCGGCCTCGTCGGGCGCGAGGATCATCCGGCGCACGATCGGGAGGCGGTCCTCGGCGAGGAACATGTGCTCGGTGCGGCACAGGCCGATGCCCTCGGCCCCGAGCCGCCGCGCGGCCGCCGCGTCCTCGCCGGTGTCGGCGTTCGCCCGCACCGCGAGGTGGCCCCTCCTGATGGCGTCGGCCCACGAGAGGATCGTCGTGAGCTCCTCGGGCGCCGTCGCCTCGGCGACCGGCACCGCCCCGAGCATGATCGCGCCGCTCGCGCCGTCGATCGAGAGCCACTCCCCCGCGCGCACGACGTGCCCGGCGATCGTGGCGGCGCCGTCTTCGATGACCACCGCCTCAGCGCCGACGACGGCGGGCTTGCCCCACCCACGAGCGACCACGGCCGCGTGCGAGACGAGGCCGCCACGCGCCGTGAGGATCCCCTCGGCGGCGAGCATCCCCCGGATGTCGTCGGGCGAGGTCTCGGGGCGGACGAGGATGACCGGCTCGCCGCGGGCGACGGCGTCCACAGCGTCTGCCGCGCTGAACCGGACGCGGCCGACGGCTGCGCCCGGCGAGGCGCCGAGCCCGCTCGCGATCGGCGCGGGGCGGTCGGCGGCGAACTGCGGGTGCAGCACCTGGTCGAGGTGGTCCTCGGTGATGCGCAGCACGGCGTCGCGCCGGGAGATCCTGAGGTCCGTGCTGCGGGTCATCTCGACGGCCATGCGCAGCGCCGCCGCCCCGCTGCGCTTGCCGATGCGGGTCTGGAGCATCCACAGCCGGTCCTGCTCGATCGTGAACTCGACGTCGCACATGTCGCGGAAGTGGCGCTCCAGGCGCGCGAAGATCTTGAGGAGCTCGGCGTGCGCCTTCGGGAACCGCGTGCGCATCGCCCGGAGCGGCTCGGTGATGCGGATCCCCGCCACCACGTCCTCGCCCTGCGCGTTGACCAGGAAGTCGCCGTAGGCGCTGCGCTCCCCGGTCGCAGGGTCCCGTGTGAACCCGACGCCCGTCCCGGAGCGGTCGTCGCGGTTCCCGAAGACCATCGCCTGGACGTTGACGGCGGTCCCGAGGTCGTGCGGGATCCCCTCGCGCTCCCGGTACGCCACCGCCCGCGCACCGGCCCAGCTCGCGAAGACCGCCTCGATGGCGCCGCGCAGCTGGGCGTCGGGGTCCTGGGGGAACTCGATGCCGGCGCGCTCCCTCACCACCGCCTTGAGCTCGTTGATGAGCGGCTCGAGCCGGGCGATCGGCACCTCGGCGTCGCTCGTGGCCCCCGTGTCCGCCTTCGCCTTCTCGAACGGCTCGTCGAAGTGCTCGGCGTCGAGGTCGAGCACGATCCGGCCGTACATCGAGATGAGCCGGCGGTACGAGTCGAGCGCGAAGCGCCGGTCGTCGGTCTGGCGGGCCAGCCCCTCGACGGAGCGGTCGTTGAGCCCGAGGTTGAGGACCGTGTCCATCATCCCCGGCATCGAGTGCTTGGCGCCGGAGCGCACCGAGACGAGCAGCGGGTCGGTCGGGTCGCCGAGCCTCTTGCCCATCGCGCGCTCGAGCCGCCGCCGCGCACGCCCGACCTCGTCGTAGAGCTCGGGCGGGATCACGCCGGTCATCCACGCGCGGCACGCGTCGGTCGTGATCGTGAACCCCGGCGGCACCGGGAGCTTGAGCACCGACGTCATCTCCGCGAGGTTCGCGCCCTTGCCGCCGAGCAGGTCGCGAAGGCCCTTCGGGGAGCGCCGGTGCGCGTGGCTGAAGTCGTAGACGTAGCGCATGGGTGCGAGCCCGATGCTACGGCCGTCGGTGCGGTCGGGCGCGACGGGCACCCCTATAGGGTTCGCCGGTGCCCGAGGCCCTCGCCGTCGAGGTCGACGACGTCTCGAAGACGTTCCCGAAGGGCAACGTCCGCGCGCTCGACCACGTCTCGCTCAGCGTCCGCCCCGGGACCGTCTTCGGGCTGCTCGGCCCGAACGGCGCGGGGAAGACGACGCTCGTGCGCATCCTCTCGACCGTGCTGCTCCCGGACTCCGGGTCCGCGCGCGTGCTCGGGCTCGACGTGGTGCACCAGCCCGACGCGGTCCGGCGCACGATCGGCCTCGCGGGCCAGTACGCGACGGTCGACGAGAACCTGACGGGTGCGGAGAACCTCAAGATGGTCGGGCGGCTCTCCCGGCTCTCGCGCGCCGACGCGCGGACGCGCGCGCTCGAGCTGCTCGGCGTCTTCGGGCTCTCCGACGCGGGCGGGCGCGCGGTGAAGACCTACTCGGGCGGGATGCGCCGCCGGCTCGACCTCGCGGCGTCGCTCGTCGCCGGCCCGCCGCTCCTCTTCCTCGACGAGCCGACGACCGGGCTCGACCCCCAGAGCCGCCAGGACCTCTGGCGCGTGATCGAGGAGCTGGTCGAGGGCGGCGCCACGATCCTGCTCACCACCCAGTACCTCGAGGAGGCCGACCGCTTCTGCGAGTCGCTCGTCGTCGTCGACCACGGCAGGATCATCGCCGAGGGCACCCCCGCGCACCTCAAGGCCCGGCTCGGCGAGACGATCGTGGCGCTCACGTTCGCCGACGGGGCCCGCGCCACCGCGGCGGCGAAGGTCCTCGAGGGGGTCTCTGACCGTCCGGTCCTCGTCGAGGAGCGCGACGTCGAGCTCACCGTGGACAAGGGCCCGTCCGCGACCGTCGAGGCGCTGCGCCGCCTGGACGCCGCGTCGATAGAGGTCGCGGGCGTCGTGCTCCGCGAGCCGAGCCTCGACGACGTCTTCCTCAGCCTGACCGGGCGTCGCACCGAGGCCGTCGGCGAGCCCGAGCCCGCCGGACGCCGATGACCGACGTCGCGATCCTCGAGCGCGCCCCGGCGCTGAAGCGCGGCTCCGCGCTCGGCTGGATGCTCGCGAACATCGGGACGATCGCGTGGCGGAACCTGATCGCGATCACGCGGATCCCCGAGCTGCTCTTCTTCTCCACGCTGCAGCCGATCATGTTCGTGCTGCTCTTCCGGTACGTCTTCGCCGGGGCGATCTCGCGACCGGGGTTCGACTACGTGCAGTTCATGATGCCGGGGATCTTCGTGCAGACCGTGTGCTTCGGCGCCGTGTCCACCGCCATCGGGCTCGCCGACGACCTGCACAAGGGGCTGATCGAGCGGTTCCGCGCGCTCCCGATGTCGCGGACCGCCGTGCTCGCGGGCCGCACGGTGGCCGACGTGTGCCGCAACGTCTTCGTCATCGTGGTGATGACGGTCGTCGGCATCGCCGTCGGGTTCCGTCCCACCCAGGGAGCGGCGAGCTACACGCTCGCGTTCCTCATCATGCTGTTCTTCGCGTGGGCGCTCAGCTGGGGGTTCGCCTACGTCGGCCTCGCCGCACCGAGCGCCGAGACCGCCCAGGTGATGGCGTTCCCGATCCTCTTCCCGCTCACGTTCGCGTCGTCGTGCTTCGTGCCGGTCCAGACGATGCCGTCGTGGCTCCAGGGGTTCGCATCGAACCAGCCGGTGAGCCAGGTCGCCGACGCGGTGCGGTACCTCATGATCGGCGGGACGCCGCCGCACGAGAACCAGGTGCTGCTCGCGATCGGCTGGACGCTCCTGCTCCTCGTCGTGCTCGCGCCGATCTCGGTCAGGCGGTTCAAGCGGGCGATCTGACCGGGACCGCCGGGTCCACCGCCCTGCGGCGCACCTCGTCCAGCAGCCCGTCGATCGGGACGCGGACCTGCTCGGTCGTGTCGCGGTCCCGCACGGTCACCGCCCGGTCCTCGAGCGTCTCGAAGTCGACCGTCACGCACCAGGGGGTCCCGACCTCGTCCTGGCGCCGGTAGCGCCGGCCGATCGACTGGGTGACGTCGAGGTCGCACATGTAGTGCGGCTGCACGATCGAGAGCACCTCGCGCGAGACCGCCTCGAGCTCGGGCTTCTTCGAGAGCGGGAGGACCGCCACCTGATAGGGGGCGAGCCGCCAGTCGAGCCGCAGCACGGTGCGGCGCTCCCCGCCCACCTCGTCCTCGTCGTACGCGGAGAGCAGGAACGCCATCATCGAGCGCGTCGCGCCGAGGGCGGGCTCGATCACGAACGGCGTGTACCGCTCCCCGCTCCCCTGGTCGAAGTACTCGAGCGACTCGCCCGAGGCCTTGGCGTGGGCCTTGAGGTCGAAGTCGGTCCGGTTCGCCACGCCCTCCAGCTCGCCCCACCCCCACGGGTACAGGAACTCGAGGTCGGCGGTGCGCGAGGAGTAGTGGCTCAGCTCGTCGGGCTCGTGGAACCGGACGCGCAGCTCCTCGGGCTTGATCCCGTACTCGAGGTGCCACGCCTGGCGCTGGGCGAGCCAGTACTCGAACCACGTGTCGGCCTCGTCGGGGGGGACGAAGTACTCGAGCTCCATCAGCTCGAACTCGCGGGTGCGGAAGATGAAGTTCCCGGGGGTGATCTCGTTGCGGAAGGCCTTGCCGACCTGGGCGATCCCGAACGGCGGCCGCTTGCGGGTGGCGCGGAGCACGGCGGCGAAGTCGACGAACATCCCCTGGGCGGTCTCGGGCCGCAGGTACGCCACGTGCGCCTCGTCCTCGACGGGCCCCGCGAACGTCCTGAACATCAGGTGGAACGCACGCGCCTCGGTCAGGTCGTGGGAGCCGCAGCTGGGGCACGCGCCCTCGATCTGGTCGGCCCGCCACCGCTCCTTGCAGCTGCGGCAGTCCACCATCGGGTCGGTGAAGTTCTGGAGGTGCCCCGACGCCTCCCAGATCGCCGGCGGCGAGAGGATCGCCGCGTCGAGGCCGACGACGTCGTCGCGGAGCTGGACCATCGCGCGCCACCACGCCTGCTTGACGTTGCGCAGCAGCAGCACGCCGAGCGGGCCGTAGTCGTAGGTCGAGCGGAACCCCCCGTAGAGCTCGGCGGAGGGGAAGACGATCCCGCGCACCTTGCACAGGTTCACGACCTTCTCGAAGAGCGACGGGTCCGGCGCGTCGGCCATGGCGCGCGAGACTACCGGGCTGCGATCAGCGTCCCCTCGCGAAGGTGCGTGGTCACCTGGTTCGCGAGCAGCCGGCCGCGCACCGTGAGCACGACGCGGTCCCCGTGGCGCTCGACCAGGTCACCGAGCTCGTCCACGTCGTCGAGGGCGCTCGCCGGCACGCCGTCGCGCGTGCGGAGCCTGAGCGCCAGCGCCTCGAAGGCGCGCCCCGACGCCGTGAGCGTCTCCCTTCCCGCGGTCGGGTCCCGTCCGGAGCCCACGAGCTCGACGTACCGCCGCGGCGTCCGGACGTTCCAGGACCGCACGCCGCCTCGGTGGCCGTGCGCGGCGCACCCGATGCCGACGTACTCGCCCTCGGTCCAGTACAGCCAGTTGTGCCTCGCCTCGTGGCCCGGGAGCGCCCAGCTCGAGATCTCCTCCCACCGGTACCCCGCGACGCCGAGCCTGCGGTCTACCGCCTCGTAGCGCCGCGCGAGCGCGTCCTCGTCGGGGTGGCGAGCCGGGTCCATCCCGAGCGGGGTCCCGGGCTCCGGGGTGAGCGCGTACGCGCTCACGTGCGGCGGCGGGTGCGCGAGCGCGAGCACGTCCTCGAGCGTCGCGGCGAGGTCCCCGTCGCGCTCTGCCACCGCGCCGAAGACGAGGTCGACGCTCCAGGTCGCGAACCCCGCGTCGTGGACGAGTGCCGCGACGCGATCGAGCGCGCCGGTCCCGTGGCGCCGGCCGAGCGAGCGCAGCACGTGGTCGCGCGTGGACTGGACCCCGAGGCTGATCCGGGTCACGCCGGCCTCCCGGTACGCCGCGAGCCGCGCGCCGTCGACGTCCTCGGGGTTGCACTCGACGGTGACCTCGGCCGACGCGTCGCGGACGATCGCCGAGATCACCGAGCCGAGCGCACCCGCGTCGATCCGCGACGGCGTGCCGCCGCCGACGTAGACCGACGTCGCCGGGCGCAGCTCGTCGGCCCGCATCGCGAGCTCGGCGTGCAGCGCGGCGACGTAGGCGTCGATGAGGTGGTCCTGGTCGGTCCAGGTCGCGAACGCGCAGTAGTCGCAGCGCGCCCGGCAGAACGGGACGTGCACGTAGACCCCGAACGCGTCGGGGCGGTCGACTGCCAGCGGCACCGTCACGGTCGAGCCTCGACGGTGCGCGCGGCGCGCAGCCGGCGCCCGACGTGGGCCTCCATCGCGTCGACGGCGATTGCGGCGACCTCGTCGGCGCCGGCCGGCCGGCCCTCCTTGAGGACGCCCGCGAGCCCCCCGAGGAGGATCCGGCGCAGCAGCTCGACGCCGTCGGCGGTCACGGGGCGGCCGCGGCGGCAGGACGCGCACAGCAGCCCGCCCTCGAGGAACTCGAACGCGACGAGCTCGCCGTCGGACCCGCAGCTCGCGCAGCGGTCGAGGACCGGCGCGGCGCCGTCGTGCGCCAGCGTCTTGAGCAGGAACGCCGTGGCCGCGAGGGAGGGGTCCGGCGCGGTGGCGACGGCCACGAGCGCGCGGCGGACCATCTCGAAGTACTCGGGGTCCGGGTGGTGCTCCAGCGTGGCGGCGTCGGCCGACTCGACCACGACCATCGCGGCGGCGAGGGTCTCGAAGCTCGAGCGCAGGTCCGGCGCGGCCCCGCGCGGCAGCGCCTGGCGCACCGTGCCGAGCTCGGTGCGCCCCGGCGCGACCTGCACGTCCACGTGGTCGAGCGCCTCGAGCCGCGCGCCGAGCCTCGACGTCGTCCGCCGCACCCCGTGGGCGACGGCGCGGACCTTGCCGTGCTCGGCGGTCAGCAGCACGCAGATCCGGTCGGCCTCGCGGAGCCGGTACGTCCGCAGCACGATGGCCTCGTCCCGGTACGGGTTCATGGCGGTGGCGCGGGGCCCTCCGGCGCGCCGGCGCGCGGCGCGCGCCCCCTCGAGATCCCGAGCCAGTGCTGCAGCCAGTTCCCCCCCGCGATGAGCAGCACCAGCACGGGGAGGACGACGGCCGGCGCGACGAGCGCGGTCGCCCCGGCGGCGACCGCCAGCCAGAGCAGCGCATAGAAGAGGAGGGCGAGCGCCGCGCCCACGAGGCGCCAGCGCATCGCGGCGATCCGCTCGCCGAACGGCGGCGCGTCGGGTTCGGGGTCGCCCGGTGCGCTGCTCACCCGTCCAGCCCCCCGTAGCGGCGCGAGCGCCCCTGGTAGGCGCGGATCGCGTCGAAGAGGTGCTCCCTGCGGAAGTCGGGCCAGAGCACGTCGGTGAAGACGAGCTCGGCGTAGGCGAGCTCCCACAGGAGGAAGTTGGAGATCCGGTACTCCCCCGAGGTCCGGACGACGAGGTCGGGGTCGGGCATGTCGGGGTGGTACAGGCGCTCCCGGATCGCCCGCTCGTCGACCTTGTCGGCGGCCACCTGATCGCGGACGAGGGACCGGACCGCGTCGACGATCTCGGCGCGGCCTCCGTAGTTGAACGCCATCGTGAGGGTCATCCGCCGGTTCCGGCTCGTCAGGGCCTCGGCCTCGTCCATCCGGCGCAGCACCCGCTTCGGGACGCGCCAGTCCCGTCGGCCGCTGAACCGCACCCGCACCCCGCGCTCGTGGAGCTCGTCGCGCCGCCTGAGCAGCAGCGACTCGTTGAAGCTCATGAGGAACCGGACCTCGTCGGTCGGGCGGCGCCAGTTCTCCGTCGAGAACGCGTAGACCGTCAGCCACCTGACCCCGAGGTCGAGGGCGCCGTAGGCGGTGTCGACCAGCGCCTCCTCCCCCGCGGCGTGCCCCTCGGTGCGCGGCAGCCCGCGGCGCCTCGCCCAGCGGCCGTTGCCGTCCATGACGATGCCGACGTGGGTCGGGATCCTCGCGGGGTCGATGCCCGCGGGGACGACGAGGGTGGCGCGCTTGGCGTCGGACCGCGGCACGGCACCGAACCTACCCGCGGCCCATCGGGGGCCCGGGCGGTCGCGCGGGTCGGCGCCGGTACCTTGGCGCGAGTGCGCTCCTTCGACCCTGACGTCGCTCAGTCGCGCGACGAGATCGACGCGCTGCCGTCGCGCGACGTGCGCGACGACCTCCGCGACGCCGACCGCGAGGCCGTGCTCTGTGCCCTCGACCGCGTGACCGAAGCGCTGCCCGGCGCGGAGCGTCGCGAGGGGCAGCGCGCGATGGCGGTGGCCGTCGCCGACGCGCTCGCCACACAGGGCCACGTCGTCATCGAGGCGGGGACCGGGATCGGCAAGTCGCTCGCCTACCTCGTCCCCGTCGCCCTCGAGGGCCGCCGGGCCGTCGTCGCCACCGCGACCAAGGCGCTCCAGGACCAGCTGATGGAGAAGGACGTGCCCGCGCTGCACGCCGCCGGGATCGAGTGCGCGGCGACGGTGCTGAAGGGTCGGCAGAACTACCTCTGCCAGCAGCGCCTGGCAGACCTCGGCGCGCCCGAGCAGGCGACGCTCGAGCTCGACGCGCGCCCCGAGGCCGGCGTGGTCGCCCAGCTCCGGCGGATCGCGGCGTGGGCCGGCTCGACCGAGACCGGCGAGCGCGACCACCTCGGGTTCGAGCCGGACGCCCGCGCATGGGCACGGGTCTCGATGCCCGCCGAGGAGTGCCCCGGGGCGGACCGCTGCCCCCACGGGGTGACGTGCTTCGCCGAGGTGGCGAAGCGCCGCGCGGACTCCGCCGACCTCGTCATCGTGAACTCCTCCCTCTACGGCGCGCACCTCTCGACCGGGCGGACCCTGCTCCCCGCCCACGAGATCGTCGTCTTCGACGAGGCCCACGAGCTCGACCTCCAGCTCTCGAGGAGCCTGGGCGTCGAGTGCTCCGGCT
>Ga0318552_10000695_pt1 | contig 10829 bp, 11 predicted proteins | sample GRESIP082b2f20_FD_203516 | JGI IMG/M metagenome (GOLD analysis project Ga0318552, IMG submission 203516) | Tropical soil microbial communities from Luquillo Experimental Forest, Puerto Rico - GRE.SIPMG.082b2f20 | ecosystem: Environmental > Terrestrial > Soil > Tropical forest > Bulk soil...
AAGGCAGTCCAAGCCGGCGCTGAGGGCAAGTCGGCAGCCGGCCACGACAGTGGTGCGGGCGTGTCGGCTGGGCCGTCCGCAACGGCTGCCGGCGCTCACCATCGCAAGTAGGAGCCATGAGTCACGGCTCTTACGCATGAACGGATAAACAAATGCCGATTCTATCTTCGGATTTGCATTTACGTTTGTCGATTCTGACCGGGACCGCCGGCAACCAGAATGCCCAGCCGACTCCGAATGGTTCGCTGGGCAAGTACGTGTCTACCACGGACATCGTGGACGCCACGCTTGACAATCTTTTTGACGACGTGACTGGAGACGAGAACGCGGCGTCCACGGTAGATTTCCGGTGCCTGTTCATTTACAACGCCAACGCCACGCTGACGCTGTTGACTCCGGTCGTGTGGCAGTCGGCGGACGTGGCGGGCGGGGCCAACGTCGCCATTGCCATCGATAATCTTGCGGCATCCGCCGTGGCAGCGGCCGCGGCGCAGGCGGCGCAAATTGCTTCGGATACCACGCCACCGACCGGGGTAGGCGCGTTTTCCACGCCGACCACGAAGGCGGCCGGGCTCGCAATCAACAATCTGCCCAACGGTCAGGTCCGTGGGATCTGGGTGCAGCGGACCGCGACGAATTCGGCGGCCTTGAACAACGACGGCTGTACGCTGCGAGTGGAAGGGGACACGACGGCGTGATGGGTCGGAACGGTTCACTATAGCCGGCTCGCGCCACGGGCCGGCATTTCTTACGAGAGGGGAATGACGTGTGGCCGGCACCATCAAAGCGCAACAGCAGTCGGCATCGACCACGCTGCAAGATGGCACGTCAAGTGCGCTTGCTAACGGAGCCGTAGTTGCGGCGGCTACGTCTAATTGGGACAACTCTTCCAATCTCTGCTTCGTCTCAGGCTTTGAACTGAACACGGGCTTCTCCGTGTCGCCAACGGTTGGCGTGGGCATCGAACTGTATCTGGTGCCAGCGCTGGACGGCACCAACTTCGGTGCTTTCGATACGTCCACTCCCAATGTGCAGTTGACCACGTTCACCATTACGTTCGGAGTCGTGTTTTCGCAGACCGCGGCCCAGCGGCTTGTAGCTACGGGCATCGCGCTGATGGCGCGTTTGTACAAGGCATACGTTTACAACAAGTCTGGGCAGTCGATGGCTGCCGGATGGACGGTGAAAATCTTCACGGACTATGCGCAATACACATAGGAACTTGTTTATGGGTCGGAGCCGTGACAAAAACTTGTCACGGCTCGGGGTGGTGACTGATGGCTGATTTCTACGATGAACTGGCGGCCGAAATCGCCAATGACCCGATGGCGCTCGGCTATCAACCCTACGTGGACGTTGGTGCTGACGCTGACGTGGCCAGACTCATTAACACGCTGCACTCCGAGTGGTCGGTTACGGTAGTCGTGCCGGTGCGGACTGCGCTCAAATGGGGCACGATTTCTCACGGGGCGAAGGCGGGATCGCCGCCGCAGACTGGATCGGGGCCGCTTGCAGAAATCTACGATGAAGCACAAACGGGTGCTTCGTCGGCCCGGTCAGCGTGCATTGCGCTTATGCAGTTGTTCGCCACGCCGTCCGTGATGGACTTGATTCTTGCCGACCCGACAACGCAGGACATGCTTAACCAGATTGTGGCGGCCGGGATCATCACGCAAGCGGACATGGACGCTCTCAACGCGCAGGCAGTACGGGCCGGCGCCACGCGGGCAGAAGTGTTGTGGGGTGTCGGTTTTGCTGTGACGCATTTGCAGGTGGCGCGTTCTCAAGGACGGGGCACGGGGGTGTGATATGCCGCAAGTCGGATCATTGGCAGGGCCAGCTGGCGGCGGCGGCGGCGGCATCGGCGGCTCCGGTGGCGGACGAAAGCCTGGACCGTGGGCGCGTCCAACGGCGTTCAACCAGTCGCTTATCGCGCCCGGCGATTATATTTTTGCGTTTAACGAAGCGGCTGGCGCTCTTACCCGTGGCGGTTTCTATGGTCTGGCGCAGGTGGGCAACTTTGCTGCCCTTGGTTCGCCTAAGTGGGCTAGTGGATTATTCGGCGGTCCGGCTCTTTCCTTTGACGGCGCGAGCGGCTACGTGGACGCGGGGACCGGGTTTGCCAACTTCCAGACCACGAGTGCGTTCTCCGTTCTGGCGTGGATCAAGTGCAACACGAATTCCGCGCAGATGATTGTGACAAAGTGGGCGGTGCTTGGTTCTCCCGGCTGGCAGTTTCACCTGGATACCGGCGGTGTGCTGGGTGCTCTCTTCACGGGAGCAAGCGGTGGCACGCCGGACATCTTTGCCGATACAGCCGTGGCGATGGGCGACAACAAGTGGCATCAAGTCGTGTGGACTTATGACGGTTCGCAGACTGCGGCAGGCATGACGTTCTATATCGACGGGCAGCCGGTTGCGAGCACCAACCAGGGCAACGACACGAGCCCCGGTACGCTGGGCGACAGTGACTTGCTAATCGGCGCACGGTTGCGCAGTGGTGTGGCGGAAAGATATTTCTCCGGTCTTATTGACCATGTGGTTATTCACGCCGGGAAGTGGACGCGGGCGCAGGTGCAGGAGTTATACCTTCGGCCATTCGCGCCTTTTGCAAGAGCGGCGCAGCAGCCGGCATTCACGCCAACGGCGGGCGGGGTACTGTTCCGCAAGACGCTTTCGCGGATCGGGACCGGCGTAGGCAAACGACAAACGCAGATTTCGAGTTGACATGGCACTGATCGTAAAAGGCACGATCTACAACCGGATGTTCAAGATGATTTCCTCCGTGGATCATCTTTCGCTCAAGACGGGCGCTGCGCCGGTGGTGAAGATCGGCAAAGCCGGCGGTGCCATCTCTGCGGCGGCTGGTGCCGTGACCGAGTTGACGAACGGCTGGTATTACATCGCATTGACTATGGTTGATACGAACACGGCGGGCGACCTTGCCTTTTACGTCACGGGCACGGGAGCGGACGACAACGACTGGACCGACCAGGTGCAAGATCCGACCGTGGCTGTATTCGGCGTCAATCTTGTCCAGTGGCTCGGTGCGACTCCGCTTGCCTTGACGACGGCTGGTCGTGTGAATGCAATGGCTTCACTTCGAGCCGGGACGTGTCAGGCCGGCAGCACGACAACCACGATTGTCTTGGACGCGGCGGCATCATCTCAAAACAACTTGTATCTGGATCAGGTCGTGATTCTGACCGGCGGCACGGGAGCTGGCCAGACGGCGGCCATTCAGTCGTACACGGGTAGCACCCAAACGGCTGTCGTTTTCCCGCCATGGCGCATCACTCCGGACAATACCACGCAATTTGTGCTGGCTCCGGCCAGCCAGGTGGACGTGGGCAACTGGCAAAATACCAGCGTCGCGACCGGTTCACTGCCGGTCGGCAACGTCGCTGGCGCCACGGGCGGTGTTCTGATTGCCGGTTCTAACGCGGCCACCACGTTTGCTTCGTTGTCTTGCACGGGCAACTTCGCCATTTCGGACGGCTTGACAATTACGCGGACCACGGCCAACTCGCACGCCATCAGCGCCACGGGGACTGGGACCGGGTGCGGTATGGCATTGCAAGGCGGCAGCGCAGCTACCACGCCGGCGCTTGCGGGAGACGGTCTGCGGTTGACGGGTGGAACAGCCAACACGGTGGCCGGGGCGAATGCCGGAACCGGATTCCGGTCTACGGGCGGTGCTGGTGCGGCGGCTGCTCAAGGGGCGGCTCCGGGCGCCATCTTCACGGGTGGCTCCGTGACGACGGTGAACGGGGCGAACGGCTTCCAGTTCATTGGGACTGGCAACGCCGGCGGCTTTGTCGGTCTAGGAGCCGGCAGCGGTTCTGGGGCGCAGCTTAACGGCGGACCAACCGGAATTGGTGCAAGGTTTGTCGGTGGCAGTACGTCGGGCGCAGGCGTGCTTATTACAAGTACCAATGGCGATGCGCTGGACATCTTTTCCAACGGCGGTCACGGCGTCTACATCAACGCGATTAGCGGCGCGAATTTCCACGGCCTACTTTGCGTCGGCAGCACGACCAGCGGCGTCTGCGACGGCGCACACTTCACGGCCGGTTTTAGTGGCGTGGACATTCGCGGCAATCTCGCCGGCAACATAACGGGCAACGTCAGCGGAACAGTGGCCAGTGTTGTAGGCGACGTGGGCGGCAACCTGGACGGCAACGTGCTCGGGAACGTCAACGGCTCCGTAGCGAGCGTGACGGGCAACGTCGGGGGCAACGTGGTCGGGACTGTCGCAAGTGTCGTTGGCGACGTGGGAGGCAATCTGGACGGCAACGTCAACGGCAACGTCGTGGGCTCAGTTGCCAGCGTTACGGGCAACGTGGGCGGCAACGTGGTCGGGACTGTCGCCAGCGTTGTCGGAAATGTGGGAGGCAATGTGGTCGGGACCGTGGCCAGCGTTGTAGGCGATGTCGGCGGCAACGTAGATGGCAATGTGGTCGGGACCGTGGCCAGCGTTGTAGGCAACGTCGGGGGCAACGTGGTCGGGACCGTTTCTGCGGTAACCGGGGCAGTCGGTTCGGTTACCGGCAATGTGGGCGGCAATCTTGTCGGGAACGTGAACGGTAACGTCGTGGGCTCGGTCGGCAGTGTCACGGGAGCCGTGGGAAGTGTGACGGGCAACGTCGGCGGCTCGGTCGCCAGTGTCACGGGGGCGGTTGGCAGTGTGACAGGGAACGTCGGCGGCAATCTCGTAGGCAACGTCAACGGCAACGTGGTCGGCTCGGTCGGGAGCGTGGTCGGTGCTGTCGGCTCGGTCACGGGGAACGTGGGCGGTTCGGTGGCGAGTGTGACCGGCGCTGTCGGGAGCGTGACGGGCAACGTCGGCGGCAACGTGAACGGCAACGTAGTGGGCACGGTGGCCAGCGTGACCGGGGCGGTCGGCTCCGTCACGGGGAACGTGGGCGGCAACGTCGTGGGCACTGTCTCTGCCGTGACAGGGAACGTGGGCGGCAATGTGGTCGGCAACGTAAACGGAACGGTTGCGAGCGTGACCGGGAACGTCGGCGGTAACGTCGTGGGATCTGTCGCCAGCGTGACCGGCGCCGTGGGCAGCGTGACGGTGGTGTCCGACAAGACCGGCTATTCTCTCTCCGCGTCCGGCGTGGATCTGATCCCGATTGAAACCGGGTTGAATTTGCGGCAGGCCGTGTCGATGATTGCGGCGGCTGAACTAGGCCAGTTGTCCGGGTCCACCACGTCTACCGTGACCATCAAGGCGGCCAATAACCCGACCATCACGCGCATTGTGGCTGCCATCGACGGCAACGATAACCGGACTTCGCTGACTCTCACCATTCCTGCTTAACCCATGTGGTCAGGTTCCTACTTTTCGCGCAGTTATTGGTCCGGCTCTTATTGGACCGGCCAGATCGGACTGGAGACGGTCGGTCTACCCATCACCGTGGAGTGGACCACTTACGCAACCGCCGGCGCTCAAGACGGGTTGGTGTGGACCACCTACGCGATAGCACCCGCCAGCCGGCAGTTGATTTGGAACGTCCACGTTTACCCGCCACCCGACGTTCAAACGCAAATTCTGTGGAATGACTACGAGATCGTTCCCATAACGGTGGTCGGGGACGGCGTGCAAATCTTGTGGGACGACTATCACACGGTCGGCCAGCAAGATTTCATCTGGTGGCACACCTTCGCCGCGTCCGGCAAGTCGTTGCAAGTCGTGTGGGACGTGTCCACGTCTCCGGGCGCGCACGTTCAACTCATTTGGAACACGGCCGCTTATCCAACGGTCGGCGTCAACTTGTCGCTGGTGTGGGATAACCGCACGCCCGTGGCGGCGCCGAGACAGCTGCAATGGAACGTCCGCAACCCTGTGGTGCCCGGCGTGCAGCGGACTCTCCGTTGGACCACTCGCGCCGCGGCCGGGGCGCAACGCGCGATCAGGTGGAACACGGACGGCAAGATCGGGGTAGCACGGCAGCTGGTGTGGAAGGACCGTATCACGGCAGGGGCGCCGAAGTCGCTCCGGTGGAACACGAAGGCGATTACCCACGCAAGCCGGCAGATTCTTTTCGACACGCGCATCACGACCGGGCAGGATCTTGAAATTGACTGGAGTACGTATCGGTTCGCAGTGGTCGCCAGAGCCTTGCGGTGGGATATCTACGGCCCGCCGGCGGGCCGCTCTACCGGGCTCCGGTGGAACACGCGGCTGACGGCAGCGCAACAGCGGCAGATCGAGTGGAACTATCTGGCCCGCGGCGGCGGCTTCATTTCGTCGCTGATTCTATGGCAGGATCGAACGAAGACCGGACCGCAAAGCAAACTGGTCTGGAACGTCCACGGGCCAGCTGTCGCCAGGCCGGTGACCGTCCAGTGGAATACCCGCCAGCTTGCGGATGCCATTTTGACAGTCTCGTGGGATGCCCGAAACAAGGCGGCGGTGCCGCGGCAGGTGGTGTGGAACGTCCACGGCGTGCCAGGGCGTGCATTAGCGTTGCGCTGGCGCGATTTCGTGATCGCAGGCGATGCAATTCACCTTTTGTGGGTGACGCACGGTCCAGCGGGCGTTTTTAGCGATCTGCGGTGGAATACCAAAGCCGGGGTTGGACAGGGGTGGCGGCTGGCGTGGGACATCTACGGCCGGGCCAGCAACGGTCGGATGCTGGTTTGGGACACGCGGGCCGCCGGGATCTTCACGACTCGGGCGCTACGGTGGAACGTCACGGTACTCGGGGCGTTTCAAGCGGCTTCGCTCCGGTGGAACGACCGCAAGTTTACGGGTCGGCAAACGAAGCTGGAATGGGACGTGGAGCCGCCGGCGCCCGTGGGACTGCTTCACGTCTACGGGCCTGCAATGACCGGGCCGTGCGAGTACGATGGCCGAGGACCGTTCGACCCCGGCGCTGCCAAAACGGTTGTAGGAACGGCCGGCGCCGGGTGCAGCCATTTGGGGTAATGCCATGCCATTCGAGATTTTGGCCACGCAAGGCGTGGAGAACGTGTACCAGGGGGACGTGCGGGACCGGAACTGCAACGGGCTCCCGCTTGGCACGTCCGACGAACTTTCTTTTTTGATCGGTCGCTTTGACGGACTGACGCCGGCTCTGGAAGTTGATTCCGGGACGCCGACCCCCGGCGGGTCATCGCTGACCATCTTGACCAGGACGGCGCCGGCCACTTATCAACTGGTGCTCAGCGCCACGGATCTGGCGCAATTCAATTGGGGACCGCAGGACGCGCAACTTGATCTGGTGACCGGGGTGGAATCGACAGTGGATTGGGGTATCGTTCATATTGAGCCGGGACTGCCGGCTTTGCCACCAGGTCCGGTGCAAGGGCCGATGGCGTAGGAGCCGTGACAAATATTTGTCACGGCTCGCGGAGGGTCAACCGATGCCAGTGCCGATGATTTGCTCGCGGGCGGACATTCTCTCCGCGCTGGGCAACAGTGCCACGATGACACCGCAACAAGCCGGCATGATGACGTTGGCGTGGATGCGCGCCGAACGCATGGTGAAACAATTTGTTCACTCACACGTGGCGCAGGCGAACTACACGGAAATTCTGCCCGCCGGTCAACTCTACTTGGACTACGACACTGATCTGGTGGACTACGAGGAAGTCGGTGGCCGGCCAGTGCCGTACGCGCGCGGCGGACAAATGTGGCAGGTGTTGTCGCTCCGCGAGTTGCCGGTGCGATCTATCACGAACGTGTGGGAGACGTTTTGGCCGGGTGGACTTGGCTGGCCCGATTCCGCGAAGGTGCCACCCGAGAACTATTACCTAGACATGGGGGACATGAATTTTTCCAAGACCGGGCATCTTGTCCGGTACTGGTTTGCGTGGGCTCAGATTCGGCGGTCGATCCGCGTGGACTACGTGGCCGGTTACGCGCCCGCGGAGTTGGCGTGGGATGGCGACTTCTCGGAATTCAAGCAGGCGGTTATTGCCACGGCGGTCAAGGCGTACCACACGCTCGCGGCCAAGTGGCCGCATGAAATGGGATTCGCAGGGGTGGGCGCGATCGGCGGGGAGTCTATCGACAATACCAACATCAATTGGGATTCCTCCGTGGCGCGCTACGTGGTGGGTGAGATGACCGGGTTGTCCATCGAAGTGCAGGAAATGCTTTCCCAGCACAGGTCATTCGCGGGGATGCTCTGATGCCGACACGTGGCCGGGTCACAAAGCAAACGCAGCTGGTTGTGCAGGAGTTGGTCCCGCAGAAACTGCCGGGGGGATCGATTGAGTACATCCCTACTGACAGGGCAACCATCACCTGCCGGTATTCTCCCATCGCGTCTTCGGACATCGTGCGCTATGGTCAGCGCGACGTGTCGATTTCTGGGAAGATTACCACGCTTGCCGATCCGCGTGACTTGGCGGCCGTGGAGTTGGGAACGCAGTTGCAATTCAAGCTGACCGGGCGGTGGACGGCTACAGGTTTCGTGCAGTTCTCCCCGCCACGGATTCTGGTCTTCGGCGGCGGCCCGTTTCACGCGGGGGATCAGGCGTTGCCGTGGGTGACGATGGTGCGAGAGGAAGGGACCACGCAAAAGGCTCCGGGGCAATAGCTCATGCCGGAAACACAGTACTATCCAAAAGTGTGCCGGCTGGTGCTCTGGACGAAGGAGGCCGAAGCGTCGTCCCGTGGCGAAATGTTGAAGCGACTTTATCTTGCAGTCGATATGACGCGGACGCAGTGCGTGCGGAACATAAGCAAGTCCACTACGGCGGAAGGCCCCAGCGTTCCGGGAGAATTTCCACACGCCGACAGTTCACGGCTTCGCAACTCGATCTTCGGTGACGTGGACGAAGCCAAGCTGACCGGGATCGTGGGGACGAATTTGAATTACGGCTGCGTGTTCGGCTATTGCGTTGTTCCGACAGATAAGGGCATGCGGCAAATTTTCCAGATTCGACGTGGTGACCGGGTGCTGACGCAGGCTGGCGACTGGCGGACTGTGCTGGCAATCAACAAGCGGCCGGCATTGGAAAAACCGAATCTGGTTGAATTGACTTTCCCGTGGCGGCGTGGGAAAGACCACGTGCTGACGGTGACGGCTGACCATCGCATTCTTGTGCTGAGAGACGCCCGTAACAAATGGCTTGCAGCGGGCGACTTGCTCGACACGGACAAAATCTACATGCGACGAAAGTTGGTTCACAATCGCGGTTGTCTTACGCGGCCACAGCGCCCGTGCCGGAACTGTGGCCGGGTATCGTTTAATAGGCTGTATTGTTCGGTGGACTGTCGCGCGGCTTACTGGGCGAGGACCGGCACTAATCCGCATCTTGGCCGGAAGCGGTCGGCCTTGACGCGGCAACGTCAATCGGTGGTTGTACGGCGACGACTTGCCGAACGACCGGAAACACATCCGAACCGACTCTTGGCATGCCGGGGAATTCAGCCGTGCACCGAACGCCGTCTTGAGCGGTGGCTACAGCATCGAGGCATGGCCTATCGCAAACAAGCCGTGTTCGGGCCGTTTCTGGTTGACTTTTATTTGCCGGACTCGCAAACGATCATGGAAGCAGATGGCGCGTACTGGCATCGGAACCAGCAGCGCGACATTGACCGGGACCGGTTGCTTTTACAGATGGCGCCACGGAATGCCAGAATCGTTCACGTACATTTTTATGATCCGCGATTCAGCCCAGCGCCGTTCGATTCTAACCCGCTTGCAAATGTGTATTACGTGGCCTGCAATCCTGGTCCGGAGAGCTACGTTGACCCGGAGCGGTTTCAAGCGGTGCCACTTAAGCGAATTCGGAAATGGACATACCGGAAGCCGACAACGCGGCCGGGTGGCCGATCTGCTTGCGTTTATGACATCACTGTGGAAGGCGTGCATTCGTTCGTGGCCAACGGCGCGGTGATTGCTAATTCGTTTTTGGAGTACGGGACGCACTCGGAGCGCATCGTGCGGCCGCACGATGAAGGCGGCGTGCTCTCTTGGGTGGACCGGGACGGCGTGCGGCACTTCGCCAAGTGGGTACGCATTCCGCCTTTGGCGGCGCGTCCGTTCATGCGCCCGACCGCAATGCAGATGCAGCCGCAGTTGCGGACGTTGTTTTCTAAGCCGTGGGAGTTGAAAATTGCCAGTTGACATTTACGAAGGGTTGGTGTCGCTCTGGACTGACCAGGGGCTGGACGAATACTTCCACGGCGGGTTGATTGTCGCGCGCGTGCCGCCGGGGACAGAGTTTCCTTATTCGTTGATGGTTCCGGTTTCCGATGCGATTGATTTTAGTACAAACGAAGTGGCGGCCTATCGGCACCCGCTCATTACCATCGAAGCCATTGACCAAAACTTCGATTTCTGCAAGGTCGGCGTCTACAAGATCCTGGACGCGATTTTGGCGGCCGGCAACGCGGTGTTCACGGACTTGACGCGGCAGCGGGTGATGTACATTCGGCAACAGGACATTACCTACCAGGAAGAACAACGCTATTATCGGGGATTGATTGATTTCGAGGCGCGCACAGCGAACGTGAGTTGACGGCGACGGTCCAGGCGTGGGGTGGTGTGCCCCGTGTTTGAAAGGTGACCCATGCCAGGCAACGGTATAAGCGGCATCCGGGGGCAAGCTGCCGTCACGTCCGCGACAGACTGGATCGTGGCCGAACTAACCAAATGGGTGTTCAACCCAAAGGCAACCAACCCGGCTTACCGATCCAACAAGACGGGCGGCTTTACGGCGCGCGTCATCGGCTACAAGGACGGATCGGGAAGCATTGATGGGAAATGGGATCCTACCGACGTGGCGACGGCGTGGCTCGCGGAAGGCAACAAGGCGGATTTGAAGCTGACTGTCACGGACAGCCAGATGTATTTGGTGCC
>Ga0318552_10000705_pt1 | contig 10761 bp, 8 predicted proteins | sample GRESIP082b2f20_FD_203516 | JGI IMG/M metagenome (GOLD analysis project Ga0318552, IMG submission 203516) | Tropical soil microbial communities from Luquillo Experimental Forest, Puerto Rico - GRE.SIPMG.082b2f20 | ecosystem: Environmental > Terrestrial > Soil > Tropical forest > Bulk soil...
GTCGCGGATCCCGCCGACGGCGCGGCCGCGTACCACGCGCTCGGCGATCCGCTGTTCGGCGCCGATCCCGTGGATCTCGCCGAGCTCGGCGCCCGCTCGCGCCACTCGCATCGCCCGCTGCTCGCGCTCGCGATCGAGCGCACCGCCGCCGGCGAGTGCACCGCGGCCACCCGTCAGGCGGTGACGCGCTTCGCCGGGCTGCATCGCCGGCTGGCCGCGGCCGCGCTGCGTCTCACCACCGCGGAAGTCCTGTTCGAGCTCGCGAGCGAGAGCGGCCTGATCCACCAGCTCGCGAACGACGACACGCCCGAATCCGCGGAGCGCGCGCGCAACCTCAACAAGCTGTTCCAGCTGATCACGCGCGTCGGGCCGCTGCTGCGCCACGATCGCGTCGCGCAGTTCATCCCCCACCTCGATCTCCTGATCGAGATGGGCGACGACCCGGCCGCGGTCGAGCTCGAGAGCGACGAGGACGCGGTGCAGCTCCTCACCGCGCACAACGCGAAGGGCCTCGAGTTCCCGGTCGTGTACCTCGCGCAGCTCGGCGAGGGCCGCTTCCCCTCCCGCCGCCAGGGCGAGCGGCTCGTGTTTCCGGCGGAGCTCCGGCGCGGCCGCTCCGACGATCGCGCGGATCACGACCGCGAGGAGCGGCGCCTGTTCTATGTCGGCATGACCCGCGCACGCGAGCGCCTGGTGCTCACGTATGCGCAGGACTACGGCGGCGAGCGCGCCACCCGGGTGAGCCGCTTTGTGCTCGAGGCGCTCGCGCTACCGGCGCCGCCGAAGGGCGTGTACGCCGCATCGCCGCTCGAGGCGATCGCGCGCCACGCTCCGGCTGCCGAGGCGGTGGTCACGCGCACCGAGCGCGTTCCGGACGATCAGCCGCTCGTCCTCTCGAATTCCCAGGTCGATGATTACGACGACTGCCCGTACAAGTACCGCTTCGCGCACGTCATGCGCGTCCCGCTCGTCACGAGCCCCGCGTTCATGTACGGCAACGCGATCCACCAGGCGATCCGCCATTACCTCAAGGACCGCATGCGCGGCTACCCGACCGGGGTCGAGCATCTGATCAGGACCTACGAGGAATCGTGGTCGAGCGTCGGCTTCCTGTCGCGCGAGCACGAGGAGCGCCGGCTCGAAGAGGGGCGCCAGGTGCTGCGCCGCTTCTACGCGCACGAGGAGGCGTCGGCCGCAAAGCCGAGCGCGGTGGAGCGCGAGTTCCGGTTCCGCCTCGGGCGTGACGAGGTGCGCGGACGCTGGGACCGCATCGACGACCGCGCGGAGGGCGTCGTGCTCGTGGATTACAAGACGTCCGAAGTCGACGACCCGGAGAAGGCGGCGGAGCGCACGGAGAAGAGCCTCGAGGAGGGCCAGCTCGGGCTCTATGCGCTCGCGTATCGGGAGACGACCGGCGCCGCGCCGCAATTCGTCGAGCTCCACTACGTCTCGCACGGCGTCGTGGGACGCGCCGCCGTCCTGGACCGGCATCTCGAGAGCGCGCGCGATCGCGTGACGATCGCGGCGCGCGGCATCCGGGACGGCGAGTTCCCGCCCGACCCCGATCAGCGGAAGTGCCGGTACTGCCCCTACTCGCGCTTCTGCTCGTACAGCGCTGCGCGGGGCGGCGCGTGAGCGAGCGCGATCCGGTCCGGCTGCGCGACGCCGCGACCGCGATCGCGCGCGACGCCGGCGCGATCGTGCGCGCCGGCTACGGCCGGATCCATGCGCCGGAGCGCAAGGGCCGCATCGACCTCGTGACGGACTACGACCGGCGCTCCGAGGCGCTGATCGTCGAGGCGCTGCGGCGCCGCTTTCCGGATCATGCGCTGCTCGCCGAGGAATCCGGCGCCCATGCGGCGGCGGGAGGCGTGCGGTGGCTCGTCGATCCGCTGGATGGGACGACGAACTTCTCGCACAACTATCCGTTCTTCGCGGTCTCGATCGCGGCCGAGGTCGACGGCGCGCTCGCCGCCGGCGTGGTGTTCGATCCGGTGCGGGACGAGCTGTTCGCCGCCGCGCGCGGCGCCGGAGCGACCCTGAACGACGCGCCGCTCCACGTCTCCGCGATCGCGCGCCTCGAGGACGCGCTGCTCGTCACCGGCTTCCCGTACGACGTGCGCGAGCATCCGGAGCGCAGCCTGCCGCTGTTCCAGGCGTTCCTGATGCGCGCGCAGGGCATCCGCCGCGACGGCTCGGCGGCGCTGAACCTCGCGTATCTCGCGGCGGGACGATTCGACGGGTTCTGGGAGGGGCATCTCGCGCCGTGGGACATGGCGGCCGGCACGCTGATCGTGCGCGAGGCGGGCGGCCGCGTGACCGATTACGACGGCGCGGAGTTCGCGCTCGATGCGCGCCGCATCCTCGCGAGCAACGGGCGCGTGCACGACGAGATGAGCGAGATCCTGCGCGAGGCGGGCGCGTGGCCGGCGCAGCACCGGCGCTGATCGCGACGCGAAGGGCTGGCGCAGGCTCAGCGCTTCAGGCCGCGGCGCGGCTCGGAGGCAGTCCGAGCTTCTGCCGGATGCGGCCGACGAGCGCGCGCATGTCGTACGGCTTGGTGACGAACGCGTCGGCGCCCATCTCGAGCGCGAGCTTCCGGTCCTGCTCGCCGGAGCGAGCGCTGAGGATGAAGACCGGGATCTTCTTGTAGCGCTCGTCGAACTTGAGCGCGCGGCAGACCTTGTAGCCGTCGAGCTTCGGCAGCATGAGGTCCAGCAGCATGAGCGCCGGCTGCTGCTCTCGCGCGAGGCGCAGTCCCTCCTCGCCGTCCCCGGCCGAGATCACTTCGAACCCCTCGACCTCGAGACCAAAGCGGAGCACCGAGACCAGGTCGGCCTCGTCATCAATGATGAGAATGCGCGGCAGTTTGTCGGCCATGCGTTCCCTCGGGCGCAGTGCGGCTCCAGCGGTTATCGGCCGCCGGCGCCCGTGGCTTCAGGGTTTCGTCGCGGGGCCGGTCGGCTCGAGCTTCTGGAACTGCGCGTGGCCCTCCGCCTCGTCCCCGGTGGTGAGATCGCGCACCCGGATGTCGAGCCAGTAGCGCCCGGGCGGCAGGGTCTGGATCGGCACCGTGAGGTATTGCCGGCGCAGCGCTCCGACGTTCTCCTCCTCGCGGCTCGCTGAGATCGACGGCGCGGGCGGGCGGGGCGAAACGAGCCGCTGGATCCAGATGCGCGGATCGCGCTCCGCGGAGCGCACGCTATAGATGTATTCGAACCGCGCGCTGCCCTGCTTGTCCTGGGTGAGGTGATAGATCTCGAAGTACGCGTTCACGTCGTCGTTCGCGCCCACCGCCCCTGACGGATTCGGCGACGGGCGCACCGGGATCGTCCCGGGCTCGGGCGGACCGCACGAGAGCAGCACGTCGCTGAGCGCAAGCGCCGGCGAATCCGCGTTGAGCCGCGTCTCCACGCGCACCACGCCGCGCTCTCCGTGCGCGGAGCGCACCGACACCGACGCGCGGTAGTTCCCGGGCGGCAGCGGCGCGGCGAAGTCCGCCACGCGGTACTCGGTCGGATCGCACGGCGAAGGCGTGAGCGAGCGGCGCACGCGCGCGACCTCGACTTCGGCGGAGTCCGTCACGACCCAGTCGGCCCACAGGCTGTCGGTCGGGCTGCCCGGCGCCTCGACGGCCTGGATCAGGCGCGGTCCGCTCTCGGTCTGGAAGCGCGCGATCTCGCCGCTCACCGGGAGGCGCCGGCTGCCGGGCGGAAGCGCCGGGAACACGCCCTTCAGGTCGTGCGTGAACACCGCGTCGTCGCGGATCGCGACCGCGGCGGGATTCGGACGCGGATCGTTGTCCTCGATGAGATCGGCCGGCAGCAGGTACTGCTCGGAGAGCAGCCAGTCCTGCATCACGACCGACATCCCGAGGTCGGGATACAGCCACACGAGCGTGTTCGCGGGCGCGTCGCTGACGAGCGTGAACATGCCGCTGCGGATGATGCGGTTCTCGAATCCGATCGGGTTGTACTCCGCGTGGGTTGGCGGGCCGTAGCGCACGTACACCTCGCCGCGCTCGTCCCACTGGTGGAGCCGCGCGTCATAGTAGAGGAAGTAGGCCTGCGTGACGCGCGACCAGTATTCCAGCTGCAGCTCGTTCTCGGGCGTCGCCGGATCGGGGTCCTGCTCCTTCCAGAAGCGCCGCCGGAAGTCCATCTGCTCCATCAGGCCGAGACGGTGGAACCGCGTCGTGTCGCGCTCCGAGGCGATCGGGCTGATGTCGTCGTAGCGCTCGCGCACTTCGGGGCGCAGGCGCGGGATCGCGACGCCGAACAGGCTGTCCGCGGCCTCGATGTCGCCGCTCCTGAACCGGGTGTAGGCGACCGCGAGCTGCGCCTCCGGCACGTCGGGGCGCGCGAGCAGGGCGCGCTGCGCCGCCGCCGTCGCCGCGTTGAGACGCCCCTGCTCGAGCAGCAGCGGCGTGAGCATCAGCCACGCGTCCACCATGGACGGGTCCTTGCGCGCCGCAGTCGAGAAGCATTCCACCGCGCGATCGAGCGAGGTGTGGTCGAGGTACTTGAGCCAGTCCCGCCTCCACACGAGCCCGAGGCCGTAGCGCGCCGGCGCGTCCTCGGGCGCAAGACGCGTCACGCGCTCGAAGCGCTGGCGCGCGCTGCGCACGTGGCCCGCCTGCAGATAGGCGCGCGCGAGCGTCAGCTCGTACTCGGCGTTCTCGGGATCGAGCAGCGTCGCCTGCTCGAGCTCGTCGAGCGCGATGCGGCGCGTGTCGAACGTGCGCTGCGCGAGGTGCGCGACCGCCTGGTCGTAGAGCTTGCGCGCCTCCTGGCGGTGTGCCTGGCTGGACGCGCCCGCCGGGGCGGCGAGCGCGAGGAGGAGGAGCGTGAAGTGAATGGAGCGTGGAATCCGCATGGGTGCCGTGGCCCGGCTCCCATCGAGTATCTCCCCACGGCGCGCGTACGGTCAACGCCGTGCCGCGGCGGAGCGCCGCGTTCCGCGCGCGGTGCGGACCTTGACGCCCCCCACCCCATCCGGCACGATGCCGGGTTCCATGAGACCTTTCGGCTGTCTCCGGGTCGAGACCGCGAACCTCCATGTTTGAAGCGTTCGTCGTCACGCTGCGCGAGGGCGTGGAGGCGGCGCTCGTCCTCGCGATCGCGCACAGCGTTCTCAAGCGGCGCGGCCTCGGCGCGCTGTCCGGCGCGCTCGCGGCCGGCACCCTGCTCGCGCTCGCCGCCTCGGCCGTGATCGCGTTCCTCGCCACCCGCATTGCCTACGACGAGGAGCTCGCCGAGGGGATCGCGATGCTGATCGGCGCGGTCCTCGTCCTGACCCTGACGTGGTGGATGTGGAAGGCCGCGCCGGGCATGAAGCGGGAGATCGAGAGCGGGCTCGAGCAGGTGACGCGCTCCTCCGCCCCCGGCGCGGGCGGCGCGTTCGGGGTGTTCCTGTTCGCGTTCGGCATGGTGCTGCGCGAAGGGGTCGAAACCGCGATCTTCCTCTCCGCGGCCGGGTTCAACAGCCAGGGACTCGGCCTCTGGGTCGGCGCGCTCGCCGGGCTCGCGCTCGCGGTCGTGTTCGGCGTGCTGTTCATCCGCGGCACGCTGCGCATTCCGCTCAAGCCATTCTTCTCGCTCACGTCGCTTGTGCTGCTGATGATCGCGTTCCAGCTCCTGGTCGGGGGGCTGCACGAGCTGTCCGAGGCGCAGGTGCTGCCGTCGAGCAAGGCGGAGATGGCGCTCATCGGCCCGCTCATCAAGAACGAGCTGCTGTTGTTCACGCTCACCGTCGCGATCGCGACCGCCTGGCTGCTGTTCGGACCGTCCGATCGCGCCGCCGCGCCCGCGCCCGGCGAGGGGCCGGAGGCGCGGCTCGAGCGCGCCGCGCGCGCGCGCGAGCGGTCGCGGCGGCGCTGGACCGGCCTGATCGGACTGCTCGTGGTCGCGTTTCTCTCCGTCGCGTTCGTTCAGACCTCGCGCCTGCCCGACCGTCCGCACGCCGCCCGCGCGCCGCTCGAGGGCGGCGCGCTCACGCTGCCCGCGGCGGGGCTCGCGGACGGGCACGCGCACTGGTTCGAGACCACGCTGCCCGATTCGTCCACGATCCGCTTCCTCGCGATCGAGGTGAACGGCGAGCTGCGCACGTGTCTCGACGCGTGCGTGATCTGCGGCGACAAGGGCTACTTCGAGAGCCACGGCGCGCTCGTGTGCCGGAACTGCACGTCGCCAATCGCGCTCGGGAGCCTCGGCCGCTCCGGCGGATGCAACCCGGTTCCGCTGCCGCACGAGACGGTGGGCGGCGCGCTGCGCGTGCGCGCGGAGGATCTGGCGGCGGCGCGCGCGCGCACGCCGAGGCGCTGACGTGTTCGCCCGCCTGCTGCTGCGCTCGCTGCGCGCCCGCCTCGCGCGGCTCGCGCTCGCGCTGATGGCGGTCTCGCTCGGGATTGCGGTCGCCACCTTGCTCGCCGCGCTCGCACTCGGCGTCGGGGACGACCTCGCGCGCTCGCTGCGCGCCGCCGGACCGAACTTCGTCGTGCTCCCCGCGGGCGCGCGCTGGCCGCTCGATCTCGGCGGCTCGCGCTTCGAGCCGGCGCGCGCGGGCGCGGCGCTCGGCGACACGGTTCCCGCCGCGCTGCGCGGCACGTTCTGGCGCAACAATCTGCTCGCCGCCGCTCCGGAGCTGCTCGCCGGCGCGCGCGCGGGCGCCGGCGCTGCGGAGGAATCGTTCGCGCTGACCGGCACCTGGTTCGCGCATCGCGTGGATGCGTCCGGCGAGTGGAGCACCGGGCTTCCGGCGCTGCATCCGACCTGGCGCATCGAGGGGCGCTGGCCGGACGATCAGGGATCCGGGATCGCGCTCGGGCGGACGCTCGCCGCGCGGCTCGGGGCGCGCGCCGGGGATACGCTCGAGGTGCGTGTCGCCGGCGCGACGGCACGGGTCACGGTCACCGGAATCGTCGCGACCGGCGGCGCGGAGGATGGCGGCGCGTGGGCACCGCTCGCGCGCGTCCAGGAGCTGGCCGGGCGCCCGGGCGAGATCGATCGCGCGTGGCTGAGTGCGCTCGTCAAGCCGGCCCCGCGCCGCGCGCCTCCCGATCCGGCGCGCGACCCGCGCGGCTACGAGCGCTGGATGTGCACCGCGTACCCCGCGAACGTGGCGCGCACGTTCCAGGACCGCCTGCGCTCCGCCGACGTGCTGCCCATGACCGAGGTGCTGGGCGGCGAGGCACACGTCGTCGGGCGCCTGAACCTGCTCATGCTGCTGCTCGGCCTCGCCGCGCTCACGGCCTCGACGCTCGGCCTGCTCTCCACCACCACCGCGACCGTCGTGGCGCGGCGCGTCGAGATCGGCGTGCTGCGCGCCGTGGGCGCATCCTCGCGCCAGCTCGCGGCGCTCCTGTTCGGCGAGACGCTGCTCATCTCGATCGCGGGCGGCGTGCTCGGCTGGGCGCTCGGCAGCGCGGCGGCGCTGCTGATCCACGGCGGCAGCTTCGGCGGCTCGGGCGCGGTGCAGCCGCTCCTGCTCCCGGTCGCGGTGCTGCTCGCGATCGCGGTCGCCGCACTCGGGACGTTCGGCCCGCTGCGCCTCGCGCTGCGCATCGAGCCGGCGACGGTGCTCCGTGGCTCGCGCTGACGCCGGGCTCGAGCGCCGCCTGGTCGCGGCCTCGCTGTGGCGCCGCCGCGGCAGCGCGACGCTCGCCGTGCTCGCGATCGCGATCGGGGCGTCGGTCGCCGCGGCGCTGATGCACCTTTCGGGCGACGTGGGGCGCAAGCTCTCGCACGAGCTGCGCGCGCTCGGTCCGAACCTGCTGATCGTGCCGGCAGAGCACACCGGCATGGGCACGGCCGCCGCGGGCTATCTCGACGCCGCGGCCGCAACGCACCGCCTCGAGCGCGCGGGCCTCCACGGCGTGTGCCTGCTCTACGTGGTCACGCACGCCACGCCCGCGGGCCGTGCGATCGAGGTGCCGGTCGTGGGCGCCGATCTCGAGGCCGCGCGCCGACTGCATCCCGCGTGGCGCATCGGACCCGGCGACCCGCGCTCGCTCGTCGGCGCGCGGCTCGCCGCGCGGCTCGGCGCCGCGCTCGATCATCCGGTGACGCTGCGCTGCGGAACGCGCGAGCTCACGGTGGCGCCCGGCGCGCGGCTCGAGGCCGGCAGCGCGGATGACGACGCGTGGTGGATCCCGCTCGCGGACGCGCAGCGGCTCGCGGGGCTCCCTGGCCTCGCGAGCCTCGCCCAGGCGCGCGTCGAGAGCGAAGCGGACGCGCGCCGCGCGGTCGCGGCGATCGAGAGCCGCTCGGGCGCCGACGCCGCGCCCGCGCCCGGCTTGCGCGCGATCGTGCTCCACGCGCTCTCCGACACCGAGTCCGATCTGCTCGAGCGCATGCGCCGGCTGATGGCGCTCGTCACCGCGGCCGCGCTGATCTCGGCCGGGCTCTGCGCGTTCGGCACGCTCACGGACGTCGCGCTCGAGCGGCGCCGCGACATCGCGCTCCTGAAATCGCTCGGCGCCTCGCGGCTCGACGTGGTGCGCCTGTTCGCGTCCGAATCCCTCGCGATCGGCGCGCTCGGCGGCCTGCTGGGCTGGCTCATCGGTGTATGCTTCGCGGAGCTCATCGGGCGCACCGTGTTCCACGCCAGCATCGCGCTGCGTCCCGGTGTTCCGCTGCTGGTGCTCGGGCTTTCGATCGGCGTCGCGGCGATCGCCGGGCTCGGACCGATCCGCCTCGCGCTCGCGGTCGAGCCCGCCACCGCGCTTCGGGGGGATTGAATGGCCCGCACGCTCGTGCGACTCGAGAAGGTCTCGCGCCACTACGGGGCGCTGCACGCGCTCGACCAGGTGGATCTCGAGGTGCGCGACGCCGAGTGGCTCGCGGTGATGGGACCGTCGGGCTCGGGGAAGAGCACGCTCGTGAACCTGCTCGCCACGCTCGACCGTCCCACGTCCGGCCGGATCCTGGTCGACGGCGTGGATCTCACGACGCTGCCCGAGGAGGGCCGCGTCCGCTACCGGCGCGAGAAGGTGGGCGTGATCTTCCAGCAGTACCATCTGCTCCCGTTCCTGACCGCGCTCGAGAACGTGATGGTGGCGCAGCACTACCACTCGATGTCGGATCCGCGCGAGGCGATGGGGGCGCTCGAACGCGTCGGGCTCGCGGAGCGCGCGGATCATCCGCCGTCCCGGCTCTCGGGCGGCGAGCAGCAGCGCGTGTGCGTGGCGCGCGCGCTCGTCAACAAGCCGCGCCTGATCCTGGCCGACGAGCCGACCGGAAACCTCGACGCCGACAACGAGGATCGCGTGCTGCGCCTGCTGCGCGAGTTGCACGCCGAGGGACACACGCTCATCACCGTGACGCATGCGCCGAAGATCGGGAATCTCGCCGACCGCCGCGTCGAGCTGCGCCACGGCCGGCTCGCGGATCTCACGGTGCCGAGCGAGGAGATCGAGCGCCGCTACGACGAGGTGCTGGTGCAGATGTGGTCGCTCGAGGAGGACGGACGCGTACCCGAGGCGCGGCGCGTCAAGGTGCCGGACGTCGTGGACAACCGCCGCACGCTGCTCGGCATGTTCGAGAGCGGCCTGATCTTCCAGCCCGGCGAGACGCTCGAGTACACGCCGCGCGGCCGCGCGCGCGCGCGCGATCTCGTGCGCCGGCGGCGGCTCGCGGAAGTGCTGTTCAGCTCGGCGATGCACCTCCCCGAGCCCGAGGTCGAGCTCGCGGCGTGCCGGATGGAGCACATCATCGACCCCGAAGTGACGGACAGCATCTGCTCGTTCCTCGGCCACCCGCGCGCCTGCCCGCACGGGCGGGCGATCCCGACCGGAGACTGCTGCGATCTTCCGATCGTGCACGGATGAGGTGGTGATGACGGCGCACCCGGTCGCAGAGCCCGCCGCGCGCCGGCTGCTCGAGCGTCTGCGCCAGCCGCTCGACCCCGCGATCCCGGTGATCCTCGATGTGCGCGACGCTCACGCGTTCGCGGCCGGACATCTGCCGGGCAGCGGGCACCTGCCGGCCTCCGAGTGGGAACGGCGCCGCTCCGAGCTGCCGGCGCGCGAGGCGCGCGTCATCGTGGTCGCGGAGACCCCCGCGCGCGCGCGCGCAGCGGCACTCGAGCTTCAAGCGATGGGCTACGCGCGCACCGAGCCGCTCGGGGCCCCGCTCGCGACGCCCGGGAACGCGACCGACACCTCGCCCGCCTGGCCGCTCTGGCGGCCCACCGCGACGCTCGTGTGGGCGCTCGATCGGTTCGCGGACGCGATTCCGCGCGGGCGCGCCGCCGATCTCGCCTCGGGCTCGGGCCGCGACGCCGTGTTCCTCGCGCTGCTCGGTTTCGACGTCGAGGCGTGGGATCGCGCTCCCGAAACCCTGGCGCGCGCGTCCGAGCTCGCGCAGGCGTGCGGCGTGCGCGTCACGCCGGTCGAGTGCGATCTCGAGCATGGCCGGCCGCCGCTCCCGACGGAACGATATGCGCTGCTCACCTGCTTTCGCTTCCTCGACCGCCGGCTCCATCCGCGCATGATCGCCGCGCTCGCGCCGGGCGGCGTGCTGATTCACGAGACGTACCGCGCCGGGCAGGAGCGGTTCGGAAAGCCGAAGCGCGCGCAGTACCTGCTCGCGCCGGGCGAGCTCCCGGCGCTGCTTCCCGGGCTCGAGATCCTGCACTACGAGGAGCGCGCGCCCGAGGGCGGGCCGATCACCGCGCGCATCGTCGCGCGCAAGGCATGAGCGGCGCGCCGCGCTGGCGCGCGCTCGCTGCGCTGTCGCTGCTGCTCGCCGCGCCCAATCCTGC
>Ga0318552_10000707_pt1 | contig 10750 bp, 10 predicted proteins | sample GRESIP082b2f20_FD_203516 | JGI IMG/M metagenome (GOLD analysis project Ga0318552, IMG submission 203516) | Tropical soil microbial communities from Luquillo Experimental Forest, Puerto Rico - GRE.SIPMG.082b2f20 | ecosystem: Environmental > Terrestrial > Soil > Tropical forest > Bulk soil...
CCATCGCGGTGACCGACGATGGCGGCGTCCAGGCCCTGGGAGAGATACGGCCAGGCGATCGAGGAGATGGTGCCGCAGTTGAGCCCGGCCATGATCGTGTTCGCGTTCGGCACCGTGACCGGCGTCCCCGCCCGAAGGCTGGCGAGCAGGCACGCGGCGGTGTCCGGCTCCACGGATAGCACCGCAGTGGCGGACGAGGGTTGCCTGGGCGCGGAGTTCTGTCCGCGCCCGGGCCATCCCCCGGCTGTCACTTGTCGCCGGTCAGCGGCATCTGCGGCCCGGTAGTGCCCGACGGCGGCCTGGGCGAGGGAGCCGACGCCGACGGGGACCGCCACCAGCGCGGGCGGCCCGGCACCGGCGGCGGCAAGCTGGGCGTCGAGCTCGGCAAACAGGGTCGAGTAGCCCTCCACGATCCAGCCCGGCACTTGCTCGTAACCGGGCCAGGCGGTGTCCTGGACCAGGGCAGCGCGGGGGTGGTCCCGGGCCCATTGCCGGGCCGTGGCGACGGCCTCGTCGTAGCTGCCGGTCACCTGGATGACCTCGGCGCCCTCGCTGGCGATGGCGGCACGGGTGGCGGGCTCGGTCACGGCGGGGACGAAGACCCGCGCGGGGGCCCCGCACCACCGGGCCATCCGGGCGACCGCCCGGCCGTGGTTGCCGTCGGTGGCGGTGGCGAATACCAGGCCCGGCCGGCGGGCGGCCGCCGCACGCAGCGCGGCAAGACCATCCGGGGGGGTGGCACTGTCGTGCTCATCAGCAGGCGAGACCGCCAGCACCTGGCGGACGGCCCAGGAAGCGCCGAGCACCTTGAAGGCGGGCAGGCCCAGCCGGGACGACTCGTCCTTCACATAGACCCGGGCCATGCCCAGTTCCGCTGCTAGCGCCGGGGCCTCGGTCAGCGGCGTCGGCGCATAGCCGGGGAGGCTGGCGTGATAGGAACCGACCTCGCCGGAAAGCACCGCTCCGGACGTGCCGCATCTCCACGACCGGGCCTGCGGGCGGGCCAGCCAGGGCAGGCGCGGGTCCGCCGCCGGGCCGCCGCGTGCCGTCACACCTTCCATGGTCACCTCCCGCGGGCCGCCGTCGGCTCCTGGGTTCCCCGGTTACCGGCTGAGCTGGGCAGATGCTAGCCGCGCCGAATCGTTTAGCAGCCAAAGGGCGGCGTGGCCCGGCGACAGCCGGCAGGCCAGCCGCAACCGGTCGCCGCGCAGTATCGGCTGGTGGTATTCCATCTCGGCGCGGCCCGGCAGCCAGTCCAGCCCGGCGAGCACATCCTCGGCGGCCTGCCAGTGCACGGTGTTGCCGACGTGGTCGGCGGCGTCGAAATCGCTGGCCCGCAGCGGCCAGTCCCGGCCGGGTGCCGACGGGCCCGGCGGGGGATGCGACAGCCGCGCGGACACCCGGCGGCCCTGTGCCGCCGGGCCGTACAGCCGGTGGAACTCCTGGCCCACCGGGCAGGGCCGCCCGGTGGCGCGATCCACCGCCACCCACACGGCCCTGGCCTGGATCACCTCGGCGCCGGCCGCGCTCACCGTCGTGGTCCGCTCGGCCCACCGTGGCCCGGTGGCCGAGCAGAACGTCGCCAGCCGCAGGCGCTGGCCGCGCCGCGGGTAACCGGCGATGGTCAGCGCGCAGCGCCGCACCAGCCAGTCGTACGGCTCGCGCAGGCCCGCGTCGGCGACGTCGTCCTCGGCAGCATCCTGCAGGCAGCGGGCCAGCGCATCGAGCCGCAGCCGCCCCCCGGGGGTGACGTCCGTGTGCCGGATCGGGTAAGCCGTGCTGAACACGCGGCCGGCCTGCGGCGGCGGCGCGAACTCCGCCACCGCGGCGGCCGGGGCGGGCATGCTCTCCATCCGGGCATTGTGCCCGATGCCGTCCGCGGCCGGCGCGGGGTCAGGGGGTGAGCTGGAAGACCGTGCCGCAGCCGAGCACGCCGCCCGGGCCCCCGTCGCTGCAGGCGCGCGCCGTGCCGCCGGAGCGGGTGGTGCCGATGAGCGTCCCGCCGGGCCCGGGGATCAGCCCGGACCATTCCGGGTCGGCGCCGTCGGGCGGCCCGGTGAACTGATGGACCAGCCGGAACGTGAACGAGGTTCCGTTCGGGGTCAGCTCGAAGAGCGTCCCGCAGCCGATGCCGGAGCACTTGATGCCGCCGAGGGTTGCCGTGCCGAACAGGTCGCCCTGGGCCGTGAGCAGCAGCTGGCCCTCCATCGCGAAGCCCTCCGCGCCGCTGGCCGCCAGCGCGTGCACCACGTGCTCGGTATAGCCGGAGCCGTGCGGGGTGAGCGAGAACACCGCCCCGTTCCCGTTGCCGCCGTACTCCGTGGTGCCGTAAATGGCGCCGGTGCGGTTGTCCACGGTCGGCACGCCGATCGGGAACGCCCCGTCGGTGCCGCCCTTGAAGTTGTACAGCGGCGTGTACACGGCCCCGGACTTGCCCAGCTGGATGCGGAAGACGGTGCCGTCCGGGTTCTGCTGGCCGAACCCGTAGATCGTGCCGAACAGGGTCCCCGTGCTGGCGATGGTCAGCCCGGCCTGCGGCTGGCCGCCGTTGCTGGCGAAGGTATGCAGCACCTTCTCGGTGTATCCGGTGGCGGTGCGCTGCATCTCGTACACGACGCCCTGGCCGCCGGTGCCGCCGAACTGGGTCACCCCGAACAGGTCCCCGTGCGCATCGAGCACCGGGGGGCCGGCGGCCGGCTGGCTGCCGTCGGTGCCACCGGTGAAGTTGTGCAGGATCCGCTCGGTGTAGCTCCCGGATCCGCCCGGGACCAGCTCGAACACCACCCCGGCGTGGCCGGTGCCGCCGGCGATGGTGTTGCCGAACAGGTCACCGTGGGCGTCGGCGACGAGGCCCTCCGGCTTGAGACCGGCCGGGCCGGCGAAGCGGAACAGGACCCGCTGGGTGTAGCCGGACTGACCGGGAGTCAGCGAGAACACGCAGCCGCCGTCGGCGCCGAGGTCGAACGCCGTGGTGCCGTACAGCACGCCGCCCGGGCCGGCGATCACGCCGAAGAGCGGCCCGGCGCAGGGCTGGCCGGCGAAGTTGAACAGCACGTGATCGGCGGCCGCTGCCGGGGCCGATGCCGCGCCCGCGGGGGCCGCGCAGACCCCGACGGTCAAGAGGGCTGTCGCGGCAGCGGCAAGCGCCCTGCCGGAACGTAGGTGCGGAGTTCGGCGCATGCGTGTCACCGTCCCAGGACATGACCCGTGCCGCCGGGCTCTAGTATGTCCGGTTCGCACGGCCAGGGCCAGGCCGGCCGCCTGGATGGCGGCCGGCCCGGAGCGCGAGCCGGGCTCAGGCCGCGGCCGGGGTGTCGCCGGCCGTGCGGCCACGGCCCCGCAGCAGGGTGGCGACCGCGATCGCGGCGGCGGCGACGAGCCCGGCGGCGATGAGCAGGGCCAGGTGGAACCCGTCGGAGAAGGCAATGTGTGCCTGGGCGGCGACGGCCCCGCCCAGGTGGGAGGCGATGGCGACCGAGGCCCGGGCCTGCGCGGCTTCGGCGGCGGGCAGGTGGTGGCTCAGGTGGAGGTGGCTCTGGTAGGTGCTGGTGAGGACGCTGGCCAGCACGGCGATGCCCACCGCCCCGCCGACCTCACGGGACAGGTCGTTGATCGCTGAGCCGACCCCTTGCTGGGCGGCGGGCAGGGCGGCGGTGATGCCGCTGGTGGCCGGGGTCATCGCCAGGCCCATGCCGGCGCCGAGGGGGATGAGCCCCGCGGCGATCAGCCAGTAGCTGCTGGCGCCGGTCAGCTGCGCCAGGACGACCAGGGCGCCGGCCATCAGCACCAGCCCCGCGGTGCACGTCGCCCGTGCCCCGATCCGGGCCACCAGCGCGGGGGCCAGCCGGGCGGCGGGCATCATGGCGGCGGCCATGGGCAGCATGCTGACCGCCGAGACCAGCCCCGAGTCCCCGCGGACCAGCTGCAGGTACTGCAGGACGAGGACGATGAAGCCGAAGAACGCGAAGAACTGCACGAAGATCGACAGGCTGCCGGCGGACAGGCCCCGGCGGGCGAAGACCCGGGGGTCGAGCAGCGGGTTGCGGCGGCGCAGTTCGAACAAGACGAACCCGGCCAGGACCACGAGGCCGCCGCCCAGGCCGGCCAGGGTGCGCGTCGACAGCCAGCCGTGGCTAGGCGCCTCGATGATCGAGTACACCAGCGCGACCATCCCGATGACCGCCAGCACGGCGCCGCTGACGTCCAGGCGGGGAGCGTGCGGGTCGGCCGACTCGGGCACGAAGCGGAGCGTGCCGGCCACGGCGATCGCGGCCAGCACCACGTTCAGCCCGAACACCGACGGCCACGACCACAGCTCCAGGACTATCCCGGAGGTGAGCAGCCCCAGGATGGCGGATCCGCCCGCCACCGCGGCCCAGATGCTGACCGCCCGGGTCCGCTGCTCGCTGGCGAAGGTCCCGGTGATGGTGGACAGGGTGGCCGGCATCACCAGCGCCGCCCCGAGGCCCAGGACGGCCCGCAGGGCGATCAGCTCGGTCGCCGAGTGAGCGGTCATGGCCACCGCCGAGGCGCCCCCGAAGACCGACAGCCCGATGAGCAGCGCCAGCCGGCGGCCGTAGCGGTCGCCGAAGGCCCCGGCCGGGAGCAGCAGCGAGGCGAACACCAGGGAATATGCGTCGATGACCCACGCCAGCTGGGTCTGGGTGGCGTGGGTCGTCCGGGCGATCTCGGGCAGGGCCACGTTCAGCGACGACATGGCCGCCACCACGGTGGCGAGGGCCACGCACACGACGGCGGTCACCGCGCCGCTGCGCACGGCGCCCGCGGCCGGGGACTTGACTGGGGGAGTAATCACGGCGGTCATCTCCGGCTCCTGACTCCAGCGGTTATGTTCTAGAGTGACATTACATATCTCTAGAACGACAGTCAAGAGCTTCTATGATGGTCTGGTGACCGACTCAGGGAGGACCGACATGACCGTCGGGCAGCCAGCAGGGGCAGGGGAGCCGCCCAAGGCCCGGCGGGTCAGCCGGCAGCGCGAGGCGGGGGAGGCCACGCGGCGCGAGACCCGCAGGCGGCTGCTCGCCGCCGCCAAGGCCGAGTTCGCCGAGCGCGGTTACGCGGCCGCCACGGTGATCCGCATCGCCGAGCGGGCCGACATGTCCGTGCAGACGCTCTACTCCAACTGGGGCAACAAGCGGAACCTGCTGCGCGCCGTCATGGAAAGCTCCGTCACCGGTGACGAGGACGTTCCGCTGGTCCCCGGGCAGCCCCCGGCCGTCATCACGGCCACGATCGACCCGGAGGACGCCGCGGATCCGCGCCGGCTCGTGGCCCACCTGAGCCACCAGTACCGGCTCCTGGCCCAGCGGTCGGCGGTCGGCTGGCAGACCTACCGGGACGGCGGCGGGGTCGACCCGGAGATCGCCGCGGACTGGCAGCAGCTCATGGACCTGCGCCGGCGTGCCTTCCATGCCTTCTTCGCCCGGGTGCCCGCCGGGGTGCTGCGCCCCGGGCTCAGCAACGCCGGCGCCGCCGACACCGCCTGGGTCATCGCCAGCCCCGACACCCACGACCTGCTGGTGCGCCAGGCGCGTTACAGCTACGACCAGCTGGAAGAGTGGGTCCGTGACACCCTCGCCGCCGCTCTCCTGCGGGGCTGACGCGTGGACGGCGGCTCGGGGCCCGCGGCGACGGACCGGGGCTCATGCGGTGAACGGATCGGTGGCCGCGGCCTCGGTCGGGCTATTTGACGCAACCAAGCGGTTGCCATAATATGGCAACCGTTCGATTGCTACTCGACGGAGGCTGCCATGGGTTTCCCTGACCGCATCCTCGATGCAGCCTGACACCGGGGCGATCGACGCCGAGGCGATCGCCGAGCAGGTCTTCGTCGCGCTGGCCGACCCGACCCGGCGGGCCATCCTGGCCGCGCTGGCCTCTGGCGGCCCGGCCACGGCGACGGACCTGGCGGGTCGGCTGCCGATCACGCGCCAGGCGACCGCCAAGCACCTGGCCCTGCTGGCCGGGGCCGGCCTGGTGCGGGCCGAGCCGGGGGAGCGGCGCCGGGTGCGGTACCGGCTGCGCTCGGCGCCCATGCAGGTAGCGCAGCAGTTCCTGGCCGCGCTGGCCCGCGACTGGGACGGCCCGCTCGTGGCACTGAAGGGCCACCTCGACCGGGGTGCCCGCGGACCTGTCACAAGCCCACCACACCAAACCCGAGGACGTCATGACTGATCACGGACTGGAAGGCGGACCCACCATGCAGACCCCCCCGATCGTCGCTGCGGAGGAGTGGGAGGCGGCGCGCCAGCGGCTGCTGGTAAAGGAGAAGGAGGTATCCCGCGCCAAGGACGCGCTGGCGGCGGAGCGCCGGCGGATGCCGTGGCTGGCGGTGGACAAGGAGTATGCGTTCGACGCGCCGCAAGGTACGGCGAGCCTGCTCGACCTGTTCGAGGGCCGTCGTCAGCTCATCGTCTACCGCGCCTTCTTCGAGCCCGGCGTGTACGGCTGGCCCGGCCACGCGTGCCCCGGCTGTTCCCTGGTGGCCGATCAGGTCGCCCACGTCGCCCATCTGAACGCCCGTGACACCACGCTCGCCTTCGTCTCGCGCGCGCCGCAGCCGGACATCGCGCGGGTGAAGGCGCGGATGGGCTGGACGATGCCCTGGTACAGCATGACCGACGGCTTCGACGCGGACTTCGGCGTGGACGAATGGCACGGCACGAACGCGTTCCTGCGCGACGGCGGCCGGGTGTTCCGCACCTACTTCGTCAACAACCGTGGCGACGAGCCGATGGGCGGCACCTGGAGCTACCTGGACATCACCGCGCTCGGGCGGCAGGAGGAGTGGGAGGACTCGCCGGAGGGCTACCCCCAGACCCCGCCGTACTCTTGGTGGCGGTGGCACGATGCGTACGGCACCGACGGCGACGATCAGGCCGGGTGACGCCGGGCCCCGCCGCTGACCCGTGCCCGGCCAGCCGCGCCCTCCTGGCGTTGCTGCCAGCTTTCGGCGCGCGGGCGGCCGGGCCAAGGGTTTGCCTGGTCTCAACCGAGTTGCTCAGCACGCAGCGCTAGGCGAACGCTGCTGTTGTTGCCCGGCAGCGCGCTGAGGTCGGTGAGTCGGCCAGCCCGCCAGGCCAAGGCGTGCTGGATGTAGCCGTTGGCGCAGAACGCGCAGTGCGCATGCTCGCACGACCTTGGCCCTCCTGGCATCAGGGCCAGCCCTGCACTCCTCGCCGGTGCCTGGCAAGGCCGCCGATTGCCGGCGGCGGGGGAGCGGGACGACGCGTCACGATGCGGTCAGCGAACGCCCGGCGATCCGCGGACGAGGCATGGCGCTCATGGCCGCGGCAGCGTTTCCAGGATCTCGGCGGCCGCGCGCTTGCCGGACTGGACCGCGCCGTCCATGTAGCCGCTCCACTCGGTCGCGGTCTCGGTGCCAGCCCAGTGCAGCAGGCCCGCCGGGCGGCGCAGCGCCGGCCCGAACTGGGTCCAGGTGCCGGGCGGGAAGTGCGCGCCGTAGCAGCCGCGGGTCCACGGGTCGGCGGTCCAGTCGTGCTCGGCGTAGTCGGCCGGCCGGGCCGCGGCGGGGCCGAAGTACCGGGCGAACGAGGCCAAGACCTCGGCGCGCCGCTGCGCCGGAGCGGCCCGGGCCAGGCGGCGCGCCTCGGCGCCGGTGACGAAGCCCAGCAGGACACCGAACGAGCCGTCCGGCGGCCCGGTGTCGAAGGTGACCCGGGCGGCCGGGCCGTCCGACGTCGCCTGGCCGTTGTAGCCGGCCTCGCGCCAGAACGGCTCGTCGTAGGCGGCCAGACACTTGATCACCGAGCCCATGGGCGCCGCCTGGGTGAGCTGATCACGGTCGGCGGGCAGCGGCGGGTCGTAGCCGATCCGGCCCGCTAGCGCGGGCGGCGCGGCGATCACCGCCCGGCGCCCCGTGGCCACCCCCGCGGCCGAGTGCGCCACCACCCGCGACGAGCCCTGCTCGATCCGGGCGACCGGAGGTCCGGGCCGAGCTGCTCGGCCATCCGCAGCGCGATCAGCTGCGACCCGCCGGCGAACCGGTCCTGCTGCGCAGCCCCGGCCACCTCGGTGAGCTGCCGGAACCCGCCCGCCGCCCGCAGGTAGAACAGCACATGCAGCAGGGATACCTCGCCGGCCTCGCAGGCCAGCACTCCCCGGCTGAACGCCTCGATGGCGAACCGGCCAAGCCGGGTCCTGACGTTGCGGCGGGCCCAGTCCGCCAGCGTCCTCGCATCGGCGGCCGCGGCCCCGGCGGCCTGCCAGGGCGCCTGTGCCGGGACCCGGCGGGCCATCCGGTCGAGGCTGAACAGGGCCCGGCCCGCGTCGGCCAGCTGCACCGGGTTCACCCGCGGCACGGTCCGGTAGTCGTGGCGGCGCCCGCCAACCTCGAGCACCGTCCGGCCCCCGGTGAAGATCGGGAGGGAGGTCACGCCAAGCTCGCCGGCCAGCCCGAGGATGTGCCGCTGGCTGGGGCCCACGAACTGCCCGCCGACGTCGGCGACGTGCCCGCCGGCCAGGCCGTGGTTCAGCACCCGCCCGCCGACCCGGTCCCGCGCCTCCAGGACGGTGACGTCATAGCCAGCCGCGGCCAGCTCCCTGGCCGCGGTAAGCCCGGCCAGGCCGGCCCCAACCACGATCACATCGGTCTCAGCGCGGCGCACGCCACACCCCGGTGACCGCGGACATCCGCCGTCTCATTGCACCTGGCTCCTCGTGACCGTCACGACCGGGGGAGAGGGGCTCACCGTATGACCTGCGGAACTCAGCCGTCCAGGATCGTGCGCAGGACGGCGGCGAAGGCGTCCGGGTCGCTGAGGAAGCCGTCGTGACCGCCGGGGAAGGTGACCGGCGTGGTGCCGAGCCGCTCGGCCACGGCCATGGCGGCACGGCCGGCCATCATCTGGCCGGACTGAGCGCCGACGCCGAGGAGGATGCGGGTGGGTGCCGCGCGGAGCGCGCCGAAGTCGAGCTGGTGGCCGGCGCAGGCGGTCATGTGCAGGCCCAGCAGCGGATCGTCGCGGGAGCCGTCGTCCTGCGCGGGCAATCCGAACGCGGCGGGATCGGGGGCGGGCTGGCCGGGGAAGCCGGGCTGGATCGGGCCCACGTGGCTGACCAGCGCAATGAAGGTGGCCATCGCCGGGCCGTAGCCGCGGCGCTGGTAGGTCTCGCGGATGTCGGCGCACGCGGCCAGCACGGGCTCACGGTCGGGCAGCTCTCGCGCGGCGGGCGGTTCGTGCGCCACCAGCGTGCCGACCAGCCGGGGATGCCGGGCCACCAGGGCCAGCGCGTTGACCGCGCCGCCGCTGCTGCCGAAGATGTCGGCCGGCCCGGCGTCCACCGCCCGGATCAGCCGGCGCAGGTCGTCGGCGTGCTCGCCGGGCACCGACCCTGGCGGCTCGCCATCGGTGCGCTGGCTGCGCCCGGTCCCGCGGGGATCGTAGGTCACCACCATCCGGTCGGCGAACTGCCCGGCCAAGGCGGCGAAGCCGGACGCACCCATCGGCGCCCCGACGAGCAGCAGGACCGGGTGCCCCGCGCCGCCGTCGCGCACGTCGTAGTGCAGCACGGCGCCCGGCGCCTCCAGCGTGTACGTCTTTGGCTCGCCCATGGCAGCAGGCCCCTTTCCCAGGCTGATCGCTTCTGCCCGTACCGGCCGGAACGGGCCGGAAGCCTCCTCGCTGTCCCGCCCGGTCCTGAGTCCCGGCTCACGCTACGCCGGACGCCGGACGGCGCCGCCCGCGCCGGCGCCGTCAGTGCAGTGGCGCGATGGTGAAGACCTGGCCTCCCGGCGCCATGAAGTAGTACGGGTGGCCGGCGGCTCAGAGGCCGGCGACGGCGGGGATCACCTCGCTGCCGATGATCTCAAGCGGCGTGATCTGCCAGACGTTCACCACCGGGCCGATGGCCGCCTGGAAGCCCAGGCCGGCCAGCTCGCCGAGCTGGTCCACGACCTGGGCGGCCTTCTCGCCCTTGTCCCCGACGTCGAAGACGAAGTAGCACGTCTTGGTGATCTCGTCGTAGTCGCGGCCCTCGGCGTCGCAGTGGGCGCGCAGCACGTCGAGCTTGCGGGCAAGATCGTAGCCATGGCCAGTGAGCAGGTTGCACGCATCGGCGTACCTGGCCACCAGGCGCAGCGTCTTCCGCTCGCCGCCGCCGCCGATCAGGATCGGCGGGTGCGGAGAGGACAGCGCCTGCGGCGAGTTGATGGGCCGTTCCAGCTGGAAGTGCCTGCCGGCATAGGGCGACTCGTCGCCACGCCACATCTGCAGGCAGATCTGCAGGGTTTCCTCCAGCCGCTCGAACCGCTCGGCCACCGGCGGGAACCGGACACCGAGCCCGCGTGCCTCCTCCTCGTTCCAGGCCGCGCCGATGCCGAGCCAGGCCCGCCCGCCGGACAGCACGTCCAGGGTGGTCACCGTCTTGGCCAGGATGCTCGGGTGACGGTGGATGGCCCCGGTCACCAGCGTGAGCAGCTTCACCCGGGTGGTGCACGCGGCCAGGTACCCCAGGGTGGTGTAAGCCTCGAGCATTGCCCGCTCGGGCGCTTCGAACAACCCGATCTGCAAGAAGTGGTCGCCCACGGCAAGGGAGCCGAACCCCGCGTCGTCGGCCGCGCGGGCGATGACCGCCAGGTCGGCGCCGAGGTGGTCCGGCCCGGACGGGAAGGTGAGGTCCTCAATCCGCACGCCGATCTCCATGCGTCGCCTCCACGGTCCGCAGCGTCGTCCGTGAAGACTCTCACACACGCCTCGCGCCCCGG
>Ga0318552_10000708_pt1 | contig 10732 bp, 5 predicted proteins | sample GRESIP082b2f20_FD_203516 | JGI IMG/M metagenome (GOLD analysis project Ga0318552, IMG submission 203516) | Tropical soil microbial communities from Luquillo Experimental Forest, Puerto Rico - GRE.SIPMG.082b2f20 | ecosystem: Environmental > Terrestrial > Soil > Tropical forest > Bulk soil...
CCGACGACTGGCGCCGCGTGGCCCCGGGCGTGACCACGGCGCTCGTCAGCTCGGGCCTGGGGCTGGCCTCCGAGGCCGAGACGCCCTACGAGGCGCGTCCGCTGTGGCCCGATCCCCGGCGGCGGAACCGCTGGCTCCCCGTCGAGCTGGCCGCGGCCTGGGTGTTCTTCACCCTGGTCGCGGCGATCCGCGCGCGGATCGCGCTCCCGGCCCACCGGCGCGCGCGGGGGATCGCCGCCGTCTTCGCCGTGGCCCTCGGAGCCGCCGCGCCGTTCGCGCTGGTCCCCGTGCAGGGGATCGCCGCGCTCGGCGGCCTCGCCGCGCTGGGCGCCGCGGCGGTGGCGGTCCTCATCCGCGCCCGGGCCCCGGCGCCCGGCCCCGACGCCGGTGCGGCGCGGCCGTCGCTCGCGCTCGTGGCGGCCGCGGCGGTGCTGGTGTTCGCCGGCGCCGCGCTGGCCCGGCGCCTCCGGGTCACCACCAATCAGTGGGGCGTGGCGCCGATGTTCTTCGTCAGCGTGCGCGCCGACTTCGACGAGCCGGTCGTGCTGCGGGAGGTCCGGCGGCTGGCCGACTTCCTGCGCGCCGAGCCGGGGGTCGCCAACGCCTGGTCAGCCGCGGATCTGTTCACGGGCCTCACCTTCGAGGGGGAGGAGGCGAGCCGCATCCCTGACGACGCCGAGGAGGTGCGCCGCATCCTCGTCCAGGGGCGCAACGACCCGGCCGTTCGGCTCGAGCTCGCCGCCGACCACCGCGAGGGGCTGGTGGCGGTGCGCTTCGACGGCGACCCGACCGTCGATCACCAGGGGATCGTCGACCGCCTCGAGCGCTATGTGGAGACCGAGATGCGCCACGCGCTCGTCCACGTCGACGTCGACGCCGCCGGGACCTCGCCGGCGACGCGCGCGTTCGGGCAGGGGCTCCTGGCCCTCGACGCGCGCGAGCGCGTGCTCCGGATCTCCGACCGCTCGGGGCGCGCGCTCGGCCCCGCGGAGGCGCTGTCGATCGAGCGGGCGGCGCGCCAGGCCGCCACCATCCCGGCCGCCGATCCGAGCCGGCTCGACATCGAGGTCGGCGACACCGTGCGCGAGGTGATCGCCCGCCACCCGTTCCCGCTCCCGCCGGCGGAGGCGGCGCGGCTCGTCGCCTCCATCCGCGAGCTCGGCGAAGGGGCCACGGTGCCGGCGGTCGAGGTGGCGGTGGCGAGCGCCTACGGGCCGCGTATGCCGGCGCCGGTGCTTCGCGCCACCGCCGTGAACCTCGCGCGCCGCGTGGCGGCCGTCCGCCGGCGCCTGGTCGCGCGCGCCAACTTCCGCGACATGCTCACCGGCGCCGATCTGCCCACCGAAGGCGTGCTGGCCGACGAGGTCCGCGGGGCCACCGCGGAGGCGATGGGGCCCGTGGTCGGCATTCCGGTGTCGGGTCAGGAGCCGGCGGCCTTCAAGCTCGACGCCGTGCCGATCGGCGGCGCGGCCAACGACCGCGCCTTGTCGCGCGTCTGGAACCGGGCCCTGCCCGCGGGCGCTGCCGCGGCGGCGGTGCTGATCGCGCTCCTGCTCGCCTTCGTGGGCGGGCGGGGCGGCGCGCTGTCGCTGCCGCTCGCGCTGGCGCCGCTCGCGCTGGCGGTGGCGCCGGCCGCGCTGCTCGGCGAGCCCGTCGGCAGGCCGACGGTGTCGTTCTTCGGCGGGGCGCTGGCGGGCGGCGCCGCGCTGGCCATGGCGGCCACGCCGGCCCGCGTGCCGGAGGCGGGGCGGCGATGACGACCAGGCTCGGCGCGCCGCTCGTGGTGTCGATGGCGGTCCTCGTCACGCTCGGGTGCAGCGGGCCGCCCTGGTACATGGGCAGGCCGCTCGACGGGCGTCCGTCCATCCCGCCGCGGACGGCCCGTCCCGTCCCCGAAGAGGCGCGCGCGGCCGCGCAGGCGGCGCGGGCGGCCAACCGCCCGGTGCTGGAGATCGCGGCCCTCTCCGACCTGGCCGCGATCGGGAAGCTGTCGGGGACGGAGGCGGTCCGCCTGGCGGCGCTGCTCGAGGCGCGGGCCGGGGTCTTCGCGGCCATGGGGCGCGGGATCCCGGAGAGCGAGGACCTCGAGGCGGCCGCCCAGCTCGACCCCGCGCGCGCGGCCGCCCTCGCGCCCGCGCGCGCGGCGGCGGCGACGGCCGCGGGCGACGCCTGGAAGGCGATCGGCGCCCGGGCCGAAGCCCGCGCCGCCTACGCCCGCGCTGCCGGGCTGGGCGGCATCGCCGCCGGGCCGTTCCCGGCCTCGGTCCTCCCGGCGCCCGCGCTCGCGCCGCCGCCCGCCGCGCTCCCCACCGACCTCGGCGGCTGGCTCTACGCCTTGCCGGCGCTGTCACCGCGCCTCGTGCCGCTGGCCGCGGCCTTCCCGGCGATCCTCGACGACCTGCCGCGCGCGCTCGGCTGGGTCGATCTGCTCCTCGCGGAGGACCCGAGCTCGCCGGACGTCCGGGCGCTCGCCGCGCTCGTGTTCGGCCGCGCGCAGCGGTTCGGCGGGACGGAGCGGATGCTGATGGAGCTCGCGTACTACTCGCCCGATCGCGCGACGGGGCTGGCCCGCGGGGCGCGGATCTGGGAGGCGCTCGGCCGCCGCCGGGAGGCCTGCGCGCAGTGGATCCGCGCCGCGCGCTGGCGGGACGACCCCACCGATGCGGCCTGGCGCGAAGCGATCACTTGCACCCGGCGCGATCCCGGCGCCGGCGACTGGCAGGCCATCCGAGCCTACGTGCTCGCGCGCGCGGCACCCGACCAGCGGGCGGCGATCACCGCGGCCCTCGACGGCTTGCCGGCGCCCCCGGTCGGGCAGGAGCCCGTCGATTCACCGGTCGCGCCGCCCCCCGTGCCACCGGCCGAGCCGTTCGCCTTGCCCCCGCCCGGCGCGGGCGACGTCAGCCGTCCGCCTCGCTGAACACGTCGGCCTCGAACAACCACACCTCGGTCGCGGGATCGCGCCAGGCGTCGGGCGGGAGCCCCGCTTTGCGGCACGTCTCGGCGAGGAAGCGCTCGCGATCGAAGCGGTGCTCGGTGGCCACCTGGGGGAGGAGGAGGCCACGAGCCATGCGGCGGCGAACCTCGAGGCCGTGGCGCCCGATCTCGATCTCCGAGGCGTCGTGGATCACGCGCTCGGGCGACAGCACGGAGATCTCCACGGAGAGATCGTCGAGGTCCCTCGCAGTGATCGGCGGGAAGCGCGGGTCGCGGGTGGCGGCGGCGGTGGCCATGTCGTCGACCACCTCCCACAGCGGTCGGCGCGACGCCGAGGTGCCGATGCACCCGCGCAGCTCGCCGCCGACGTGCAGGGTCACGAACGCCGCCCCGGGGCGCGCCAGATCCCCATCCTCGGGCGCGTCGGGCGTGTCGGATGCGTCCGGCGCGCCGCCGACTTCGATCCGCCCGCTGGTCACGACGCGCACCACGGCGTCGCGCGCGCGCGCCAAGAGCGCGCGGCGCGCGGCCGTCGACAGCACGAACCCTCCCGACGCCGGGGGGCGGGCTCCGTCGGTCACGGCGCCCCGCGCGGGCGTTCCTCGAACGCCAGGAGCTTGGCCCGGAGATCGGCGAAGACGGCAGCGGCCGCGGGGGCGTCGGCGAGGTTGGTCTTCTCGCCGGGATCGCGGCGGAGGTCGTAGAGCTCCCAGCGCCGGTCGCTCACCCGGTGGATGAGCTTGTGCGCCCCCTCGACCAGCATCGTCGCGTGGTGGGGCCAGGCGGTCGCCGGCAGGAGCTCCGCGAACACGTCGTGCGGGGCGGCGTCGGCAGGGGCCTGGCCGTCGAGGTAGGGCAGCAAGCTCCGGCCCCGCATCGCCGGCGGCGCCGGGACCCCCACGAGGTCGAGCAGCGTGGGCGCGACGTCCACGAGGGCCGCGTCCGCCTCGATCGTGCGCGACGCCTTGCCGGGCACGGCGATCACCAGCGGCACGCGCAGCTGCTCGTCGAACAGGTCCTGGCCGTGGAAGTAGTTCTTGTGCTCGCCGAACGCCTCGCCGTGGTCGGCCATGATCACCACCGCCGTGTCGCGGTCGAGGCCCGCCTCCTTGAGGGCGTCGAGCAGCTTCTTCACCCACATATCGGTGAACGCGATCTCGTAGTCGTACTTCTCCATCAGGCCGGGGACGCCCGAGAGCGAGGTCGGGAACTCCTTGTGCGGCATGTACGACGAGTGGGGCTCGAACAGGTGGGTCCAGAGGACGAACCGCTCCTTGCGGGCGGCGGCCTCGCGCAGGCGGGCGATGACGCGCGGGACGATGCGCGGCGACGCGATGTCTTTGTTCGATTCGGCGATGGTCCCCGCGCCGTCGTCCGACCATTCGGCGAACGCGCGGTTGATGCCCCGATCGGCCGTGAAATAGAAATGGGAGAAGATGCCGATGGGCTTCAATCCGGCGGCGGCCAGCGACTCGAAGAAGGTGTGGTTCGATGGCAGCAGGTTGGGGTAGTTCACGCCCGGCTTGTCCCAGGCGATGTCCGACGGGTAGCGCCCGGTCAGGATGGACGGGAACGAGCGCGGCGTGTTGGGGGCCTGCGACCAGACGCGCCGGAAGTACGCCCCCCGGCGGGCCAGCGCGTCGATGGTCGGGGTCAGCGACCGCCCCGCCGGGCGGCCGTAGCCGGCCACGCCGAGCCGGTCGCCGCGGAAGGCGTCGATGGTGACGATGAGCAGGTTGCCCGCGAACGCGCCGGCGCGTGGCTTGATGGGGCCGATCGCGGCCGGCGTGCCTGCGGCGGGCGCCTCGGCCTTGGCCGCCGGCGCCGCGCTCAGCTTGGCGTCGCCCCCCTCGCAGTCCTGGTCGATGCCGTCGCCAGGGATGTCCTCGGCGCCCGGGTAGACGTCGGCGCGCGTGTCGTCGCAGTCGCCGCCGCCGAACTTGGCCGAGAAGCCGTCGCCGTCGTGGTCGGTGGCGCGGCGGGCGACGGCCAGCAGGGCGCGCAGCCCCCAGCCGTTGTCCGAGACGGCGGCGAACGCGGGCGCCCCCTCGGGGAGGCGCGCGCCGACGAGCAGGCAGCCGAGCGCCGCGGCAGCGATCGCGAACGGTACCGCGCGCGCCACCCCGTCGGGGATCCGGGCGCGGAGCCCGCGCCCGGCGCGCGAGCCGAACCAGAACGCGCCGTGCCCGGCGCCGAGCACGATCGCGACGGCGAGGGCGTAGAGCGGGCCGAGGTCGAGCACCCGCCAGTCGGCGCGCGACAGCGCGGCGACGACGCCGAGCGCGCCCGCGGCGCAGAGCCCGACCAGGAGCGTGCCGGTGGTCCCGAGGGCGCGGGGGCGGGGGAGGGCGCGCGCCAGCCGCCGCAAGAGCGGCACGCCGGCGAGCGCCGCCATGGCCCCGGGCAGCGCGCCGATCGCGACCAGGCCGGCGGCGGCGATCGCCGCCAGCTTCTGGCTCTGCATCTTGCCGACGAAGAAGCGCTGCCCGGCCGCCGCGACGGCGGCGGCGACGGCGACCCCCAGGCAGCCGGCCAGGATCCCGGTGGCGACGGCCCGGTCGTGCTCGGGCTCGTCGCGCAGCGCGCCCCATCCCGCCGGCCGCGCGCCGAGGACCGCCCCCACCGCCAGCTCGGCCACGAACGCCGCGACGATCGCCGCCGCGCCGTAAAGCCCGATGGCGAGGGCCAGCACACCCCCGGCACCGCCGTGCCCCGCGGTCAGCGCGGCGTCGACGATCCCCGCGCCGAGCACGCCGGCCAGAACCGACGCCCCGACCGGCCGCCGCAGGCTGGGAGGCTGCATTCCCGTACGCGGTTAGCACGCGCGGCGCTCTGTGACAACTTCCGCGGGCTTGGAAAGGGCGTGCTTGACAGCCCCGCCGCGAACCGTTATTGGCTCCGCATGGGAAGACGGGACAACCGCCGGTCGATGAAGATGCGGCGGCGTACGCGGCAGCGGAAGCTCAAGGCACGCCTGGCGAAGAAGCGCGTCGAGCACGGCAAGGCGGCAGCGACCGCGAAGCCGGCCAAGAAGAAAGCCCCGGCGGCGAAGAAGTAGGGGGCGGGGAGGCCCGCCGGCGCCGCTTGCAAGCCGCCGCGCCCACCGCGCTCATGCGCCAGTACCTCGACGTCAAGTCGAGGTACCCGGACGCCATCGTCTTCTTCCGCCTCGGGGACTTCTACGAGATGTTCTACGAGGACGCCGTCTACGTGGCGCGCGTCCTCGATCTGACGCTGACCACGCGGGACAAGGGGAAGGAGGACCCGGTCCCGATGTGCGGTATCCCGCACCACGCGGCGCGGACGTACCTCGCCAGGCTGACGGAGCTCGGCCATCGGGTGGCGCTCTGCGAGCAACTCGAGGACCCGCGGGCGGTCAAGGGGATCGTCAAGCGCGACGTCATCCGGGTGGTGACGCCGGGGGTGGTGCTCGACGAGGAGCTGCTCGACCCGCGCACGCCGAGCTTCGTGGCGGCGGCCGCCGGGGACGGGCGGCGCGGGTACGGGCTCGCCTTCCTCGACGTCACGACGGGCGACTTCCGGGCGACGGAAGCGGCCACGGCCGAGGCGCTGCTCGAGGAGATCGGGCGCGTGGCGCCGCGCGAGCTCGTTTTGCCGCGGGGCCAGGGTCAAGTCCAAGACCAAGACGGAGAGGCGCTGGCGGCGCTCGTGCGCGGGGCGTTCCCCATGCTGCCGCGGGCCAACGTCGACGGCGGCGGCGACGCCGCGGCCGAGCTCGCCAAGGCGCTCGGCGCGGGCTTCGACGCGCGCGCCGCCGAGCGGGCGCCGCGCGCGGCGGACGCCGCGGCGGCGGTGCTGCGCTATGCCGGGGCGACGCAGCCGGGCGCGGAGCTGCCCGTGGCGCGGCTCGCGCTGTACGCGCGCGCCGACGCGCTGGTGATCGACGAGCAGGCGCGGCGCCACCTCGAGCTCGCCGAGTCGCTGCTCGATCGGCGGCGGGCCGGCTCGTTGCTCGACGTGCTCGACGAGACCAAGAGCGCGATGGGGGGGCGGCGCCTGCGCGCCTGGCTGCTCTTCCCGTCGGTCGATCTCGACGCGATCCGCCGCCGCCACGACGCGGTCGAGCGGCTCGTCGCCGCCCACGGCGCGCGCGACCGGGCGCGCAAGCTGCTCGGCGAGATGTCGGACCTCGAGCGGCTCGTGGGCCGGGCCCGGCTGGGCGTGGCGACGCCGCGCGATCTCGCCGCGCTCGGCCGCTCGCTGGCGCTGCTCCCGTCGCTCGCGGCCGCGCTCGCCGAGGCCCACGCCGGCGAGCTCCGCGGCGCCGCCGCCGGCGAGGTCGATCTGCTGCGGCTCGGGACCGATGGGCAGGCGCCGCTGGGCGGCGCGCTCGGCGCGGAGATCGCCGCCGAGCTCCTGCGCGTGCTCCGCCCCGACGCGCCCGCGCTCACCAAGGACGGCGGCTACGTCAACGCCGGCGTGTCGGCGGAGCTCGACGAGCTGCGCGACGTGGCCGCGGGCGGGCGCGATCGGATCGCCGCCATCGAGGCCCGCGAGCGCGAGCGGACCGGCATCCCGTCGCTGAAGGTCCGCTTCAACAGCGTGTTCGGCTACTACATCGAGGTCACCCGCGCCCACCTCGCGTCGGTCCCCGCCGACTACCGCCGCAAGCAGACGGTGGCCAACGCCGAGCGCTTCGTCACCGCCGAGCTCGGCGAGTTCGAGCAGCAGGTGCTGACCGCCGACGAGCGCCGCATCGCGCTCGAGCTCGAGATCTTCGCGGCGCTGCGGGCCAAGGTGGCGGCCGTCGCCGAGCCGCTGCTCGCGCTCGCCGGGCGGGTCGCCGTCGTCGACACGCTGGCCGCGCTCGCCGAGGTCGCCCACCGCGGCGGCTACTGCCGCCCGGTCGTCGATGACGGCGGCGTCGTGGAGCTGGCCGACGCGCGCCACCCGGTGGTCGAGCGCCTCGCCGCCGCGGGGAGCTTCGTCCCCAACGACATCCGCCTCGACCCCGCCGCCGAGCAGATCCTGATCGTGAGCGGCCCCAACATGGCCGGCAAGTCGACGCTCATCCGCCAGGTCGCGCTCGCCGTGATCCAGGCGCAGATGGGGGGCTTCGTCGCCGCGCGCGCCGCGCGCATCGGGCTCTGCGACCGGATCTTCACCCGCGTCGGCGCCGGCGACAACCTGGCGCGGGGCGAGTCGACGTTCATGGTCGAGATGCGCGAGACCGCGAAGATCCTCCGCCAGGCCACGGCCCGGAGCCTGATCGTCCTCGACGAGATCGGCCGCGGCACGTCGACGTACGACGGCGTCTCGATCGCCTGGGCGGTCGGCGAGCACCTCCACGACAAGATCGGCGCCAAGACGTTGTTCGCGACGCACTACCACGAGCTCGGCGCGCTGGCCGAGACGCACCCGCGCGTCCGAAACGTCAGCGTCGCGGCGCGCGAGTGGAAGGGTGAGGTGGTGTTCCTCCGCAAGCTGGTGGCGGGGGGCGCCAGCCGGTCGTTCGGCGTCGAGGTCGCCAAGCTGGCCGGCCTTCCCGGAACCGTGATCGAGCGCGCCCGCGCCATCCTGCGCACGCTGGAGGCCGAGGGGGCCGGGGGCGCCGACGTCCCGCGGCCGGTCGCCCCGGCCCACGCCGACGACGGCCCGCAGCTCGGCCTGTTCGGGGTCGCGACCCCCGCGCTCCCCGCCGCGCTGCGCGAGGTGCCGATCGACCGCCTCGTCGACATCGTCGCCGCGCTGCGCGGCCTCGACCCGGACGAGCTGTCGCCCCGCGCTGCACACGATCTCCTGGCCGCGCTCGCAAAGAAGTTGACGCCGCGGTCTTAAGCTCGTTTTGATGGACTTGAGCCGAAAGGCCGTCCAAACCTGGATGTTGATGCTCGCTGCCCGGATCATCCTCGTCGCATCGTTCGCGCTGGCGCCGGCGGCGGCGCGGGCTGCGACCCCGGACGGTGGCGGCGCGGCCGCGAAGCCGCCGACGTCCAAGCCGGCGACGGCCGCGACGTCCAAGCCAGCGACGGCCGCGACGTCCAACCCGGCGACGGCCGCGACGTCCAGGCCAGCGACGGCCAAGACCCCCGGCAAGACCCCGGGGAAGAAGGCCGGCAAGAAGGCCGCCAAGAACGCGCCGGTCGTCCTCTACGCCGTCAACCGGAAGGAGACGATGTCGCTGCGGCTGCGCGACAACGAGGGGCGGCCGGTCAAGGGGCTCCAGCGTCGGTTCGATCGGTTCCTGCGCTGCCACCACACCAACACGCAGCACCCGATGAACATGCGGCTCGCCCGCCTCATCTACCAGACAGGGAAGCACTGGCCGGGGCACCGCATCGACGTGGTCTCCGGCTACCGCAACCCGTCCGTGGCGAAGAACCCGCACAGCCCGCACATGAAGGGGCTGGCCTGCGACTTTCACGTCGAGGGGGTCGAGAACACGGAGTTGCGCGACTACCTGCGTCGGACGTTCACCAAGGTGGGGGTCGGCTACTACCCGAACTCGTCGTTCGTCCACCTCGACGTGCGCAAGGATCGCTCGGCGTTCTGGATCGACTACTCGGGTCCGGGCGACCGGGCGGTGTATTCCGAAAATCCCGGTGACGACCTGAAGACGGGGCGGGCGGAGACCTACCACCCGACCAAGATCGACGAGTCCTGGGTCGACGAAGAGGCGAAGCCGGAGCTCCAGGCCGACGCGAAGCCGGAGCCCAAGGCCGAGCTGGCCAAAGCCCCGTCGGACAGCGCGCCGCACGGCGCCGAAACCCCGACGCCCTGACTGGGCGTTTGTGCTAAGTTGCACTTTCCCCGGCGTTTTCGGCCGGAAAGGTCACGAGGAGGCCCCATGAGAACGAGCGGTGCATTGCTGTTGGCTTTGTCGCTGAGCGCGGCCCTCCCGGTCGCCGGCGTTCCGAGCTACGCGATGGCGAAGGGCAAAGGCGGGTCGAAGGGCGGTGGGGGCGCGGCCCCGGCGGCGAGCGGCGCGGAGGTCAACAAGCTCAAGGCGGTGCGGCTCGGCGATCCGAAGGCCGGCACGTTCAAGTGGGGGATGAAGCCCGAGGAGGTGATGGCCCTCGCGCGGCAGACGGTCGAGGCCAAGTACGCGCCGAAGATCGCGCAGTCCGCGCAGGACCCCGGCAAGCAGCAGCGCTTCCGTGACCAGCAGCAGAAGGAGATCGTCGAGGTCAAGAAGAGCTTCACCAAGTTCGAGGGGCAGAAGAGCGGGTGGGACGTCTCGATCATCGGGCCGGAGTTCCAGCAGAACACGGCCGAGTCGGTCCTCGTGGTCAAGGAAGACGTCTGGACGCGCTACTTCTTCTTCTTCGAGGATGGCCTCTACAAGATGTTCCTGGCGTTCAACAAGGACGCCATCGAGGGGAAGACCTTCTCGGACTTCGGCAAGAGCATGGAGTCGAAGTACGGCCGTGCCAAGGAGGTCTACCGCGACGACAAGATGCGCGGCGGGATCAAGCACACGCTCGATCACTACGAGTGGTCGGCGCCGGGCGGGGAGAAGCTGAAGCTCGTCGACCGCTCGGAGTTCTACGGCGTCTTCTGCCTGGTGCTCTACGAGGGGGGGACGCAGGACCGCGTCGTCGAGCGCCGCAAGGCCGTCAACCCCGGGACCGTGGAGAAGGACGCCCTCGTCGAGGCGGTGACCACGAAGGACAACAGCGTCGGCCACGACTCGAACGACGACATCATCGACCGCGTCACCGGCCACGAGGTCAAGAAGCCGGGGACCGACGACCAGCACGGCAACATCGTCGTCCCGTCGCCGTCGGGCGGCGGCAAGAAGGCCGCGTCGGCCAGCGAGGGCGGCGACTCGAAG
>Ga0318552_10000709_pt1 | contig 10725 bp, 10 predicted proteins | sample GRESIP082b2f20_FD_203516 | JGI IMG/M metagenome (GOLD analysis project Ga0318552, IMG submission 203516) | Tropical soil microbial communities from Luquillo Experimental Forest, Puerto Rico - GRE.SIPMG.082b2f20 | ecosystem: Environmental > Terrestrial > Soil > Tropical forest > Bulk soil...
CGCTCTCGATCACGCCACAAGCGGAAGCGTTGATGACGGCCGACACTCCGCCCGACTGGGCGTAGAAGGCGTTTCTGGCGGTGTTTCTCTTCATGGCGGAAGAATAACGCACCGCCTGCGGTGAACCACCCCCCGAAATCACGCTTAGCGTGCACGGTGCGCCTCGGTCTGCGAACAAGACGCGTGATTTCGCGGGGACCCCGGGGGCGGCGACGGCCGCGGCGCGCCTTGCGTCCGCGCCCCGCTCGTTTGACCTCGTAACAGGCCGCCGGTAACGTTGCCAGCCTTCGTGCTGCCGCCCGCAGCCGCTTCAGTCACCAGAAACATGCGCATCGTCCTGTTGGGCGCCCCCGGCTCCGGCAAAGGCACCCAGGCTCAACGACTCATGCACCGGGAGCACATCCCGCAGGTCTCCACCGGCGATCTGCTGCGCGCCGCGGTCGCACGCGGCAGCGAGCTCGGGCGCAAGGCCAAGGCCGCGATGGACGAGGGCCGCCTGGTGGATGACGAGCTGGTGCTCGGCATGATCCATGAGCGCCTGCGCGAGGCGGACGCACGGCGCGGCTTCATTCTCGATGGCTTCCCGCGCAACCTCGCGCAGGCGGAGGCACTCGGGCGGCTGCTGGCGACGTTGCGCCAGCCGCTCTCGGCGGTGGTGCAGCTGGAAGTCGACTACGGGGAGCTCGTGCGGCGCATTTCCGGGCGGCGCACCTGCGCGGACTGCGGGCGGGTATTCAACGTGTCGACCTCGCCCGGCGAGGTGGCCGAGCCGTGTCCCCGCACCGGCGCGGCGCACCGGCTCATCCAGCGGCCCGACGACAACGAGGCCACGGTCGCCGAGCGGCTGCGGGTGTACGAGGAGAAGACCCGGCCCCTGATCGAGTTCTATCGCGCGCGTGGCCTGTTGCGTGTCATCAACGCCGAGGGCGGCGTCGAGGAAGTGACGCGCCGCCTCGAGCAGGCGCTGCATGCGGCCGCGCAATCCGCTGCCCGCGGGCGCCGCAAATCGGCCGGCACCAGGACCGGCAGCGGCAAGGCGCGCAGCAGCAAGAAGCGCAGCAGCAAGAAAAGCGCCGGCAAGACCCGCAGCGGCACGGCTCGCAAGGCAGCGCCGGCCCGCGCATCGACAGCGGCGCGCAAGAGCACGCGCAAGCAAGCTGGCAAATCCGCCGCCCGATCGCGCGCCGCGACGCGCCGCCGCAGCCGCTGAAACCACCCCAGAAAATTGCGCTTGTCGCCATCGTCGGGCGCCAGCTGCCTCAGAAGACGCGCAATTTTCCGGGGACCCCGGTGAAGGCCACCCCAGAAAATTGCGCTGGCCGTGGTCCTATAGCGCAGCGAGCAGCCGCTCGCCGATCACCGCGCGCCGCCAGCCCCGCAGCAGCACGCCGTCGCGCCGCCCTTCGGCGAGCTGCTCGAGGTCACGGCGCGTCGCGAGCACCTCGGGCACGAGATTCAGCTCGCGCGCCGCCGCCTGACTGATGTCGCTCAACTTCCGCACCAGCGCCGTCTTCAGCGGGTCGGGCCGCGGCCGGCCGGGAACTGGCGGCGGCGGTTGCGGCACCTGTGCGCTGTCGACGCACTCGAGCAGCTCCGCACCGCGCCGTTTCATGAGGCCCGGCGGCATCTGTGGAATCGCCGCCAGTGCCGTCAGCGTGCGCGGCACCTGCATGACGATCTCACGCAGGACGGCATCATCGAGAATCCAGCCCCGCGGGCGATTGTGTTCGAGGGCACGGCGCTCGCGCCAGGCGGCGAGCGCGCGCGCCAGGCGCTCGCGTCCCGGGTCGAGTGGGCGCAGCCCGCGCAGCCGCAGCCACGCGTCCTCGGGTGCGAGTGTCAGCGAGCGCTCATCCTCGAGCGCCGCGAGCTCCTCGCCGAGCCACCCAAGCCGCCCGAGCCGGGCCAGCTCCTCCTGTAGCCGCGTGGCGAGCGGCAGCAGATAGCGCACGTCATCGAGTGCGTACTCGATCTGCTCGGGCGACAGCGGTCGGCGCGACCAGTCGGTGCGCGTATGCGACTTGGCGAGCTCCTGCCCGAGGAAGCGCCGCACCGCTTCCGCGTAACCCACCTGCGCCGGCAGGCCGGTGAGGCTCGCGGCGATCTGCGTATCAAACACCGGCCGTGTCAGTCCGGCGACCGGCAGCAGCACTTCCAGATCCTGGCGCGAAGCGTGCATCACCTTGAGCACGCCGCTGGCGGTGAGCAGCTGCGCGAGCGGCGCGAGGTCCGGGAGCGAGATCGGATCGATGCAGGCCGCCTCGGCAGCGGTCGCGACCTGCACCAGGCACAACTGTGCCCGATAGGTGCGCTCGCGCAGGAACTCGGTGTCCAGGCCGATGCGCGCGAGCGTGGCAAGACGAGCGGTGAACGCGGCGAGCGCGGGCGCTGTGGCGACTATGGGCTGCAAACGGGATCTGCGGATGATCTGTACAATCGAACCTCGGCATTATGCGAGGCGCGCGCCGTTACCGAAAGACATGAGCGAGTTCATCCGGCTCTTCACGCAGATCGCGCTGCTGCGCCGGGGACCGCAGGACCTGCCGGCTTCGGGGCTGCTGCTGGCGCTGACGGTCGCGGCGTACCTCTTCGTCAACTTCATCGTGAGCACCGTGCTGCCTCCCGATAGTCGCTGGCGCGAGAGTCTGGCCGTAGACACGCTGTTCACGCTGGTGTGGTACCTGCTGCTGCTGCGTCTGGTCGGCCGGCCCGAGCGCACGCTGCAGACCACCACGGCGGTGTTCGGTTTCCAGACGGTGCTCGCTCCGCTGCTGGTGGGCTCCGAATGGCTCATACGCCGCTTCGGCGAGGACAGCACCTGGCAGGTGCCGATCACCTGCGCCGGACTGCTGCTGTTCGTATGGCTGATCGCGATCAACAGTCATGTCGTCAAAGCGGCGCTCGAGTGGTCGGCGACCTCGAGCGTGGCGCTGGTGATCCTGCAGACACTCGCCGGCTGGCTGCTGCAGTTCGCGCTGTTTCAACCGGTCAAGGCATGAGGGCGGCGATGCACGTGCATATCCTCGGTATCTGCGGCACCTTCATGGGCGGAATCGCCGCGATCGCGCGCGCCGCGGGCTTCACCGTCACCGGCTCCGACCGCAACGTCTACCCGCCGATGAGCACCCAGCTCGAGGCGCTCGGCATCACGCTCACCGAGGGCTTCGAGGCTGCGCAGCTCACCCCCGCGCCCGACATGGTAGTGGTCGGCAACGTCATGACTCGCGGCCACGCCGTGGTCGAGGCGCTGCTCGAGAGCGCGCTGCCGTACACTTCGGGGCCCGAGTGGCTGGCGCGCGAGGTGTTGAAGGACCGCTGGGTCCTCGCGATCGCCGGCACGCACGGCAAGACCACGACCGCCTCGCTCCTCGCCTGGATCCTCGAGCACGCCGGTCTCGCCCCCGGTTTCCTCATCGGCGGGGTTCCCGCCAACTTCGGCGTCAGCGCCCGGCTGGGCGCCGGGCGGCACTTCGTCATCGAGGCGGACGAGTACGACACGGCGTTCTTCGACAAGCGGGCGAAGTTCGTGCACTACCGGCCGCGCACCGTGGTGCTCAACAACCTCGAGTACGATCACGCCGACATCTATCCCGATGTCGCCGCGATCCAGCGCCAGTTCCATCACCTGGTGCGCATCGTTCCCGGCAGCGGCCGCATCGTGTGGAATGCCGCCGACCCGCTGCTCGGGGAGACACTCGCCATGGGCTGCTGGACGCCGCGCGAGGGTTTCGCACGCGCCGCGCAGCGCGAAGCGCTATGGAGCGCGCGGCCGCTGCCGGGAGCGGCGGATTTCTCGCGCTTCGAGGTGCTCGAGGGCGAGCAGCCGCGGGGCACGGTCGAGTGGTCACTGATCGGCGCGCACAACATGGAGAACGCGTTGGCGGCGATCGCCGCCGCGCGCCACGCCGGAGTGGAGGTGCCGCGCGCGCTCGCGGCGCTCAGGGACTTCAAGGGCATCGCCCGGCGCCTCGAGCTGCGTGGCGAGGTGGGCGGTATCCGCGTGTACGACGACTTCGCGCACCATCCGACCGCCATCGCCACCACCATCGACGGCCTGCGGCGCCGTGCCGGTGCGGCCCGGATACTCGCGGTGCTCGAGCCGCGCTCGCACACGATGCGCATGGGCGTGCACCAGCACACTCTCGCGCCGGCGCTCGCCGGGGCCGACGAAGTGTGGCTCTATACACCGCCGGACCTCGGCTGGGATACCGGCACGGTGCTGCATGCGCTGGCCGGGCGCGGCCATGCCAGCGACGACATCGATGCGCTGGCGCGCGAGCTCGCACGCGCGGCGCGTCCCGGTGACCAGTTGCTCATCATGAGCAACGGCGGTTTCGGCGGACTGCACGGCAAGCTCCTGCGCGAGCTGCAGGGAGCGGCGCCGCCCACATGAGCGCCGCGGAGCTCGCGCTGTTTCCGCTCGGCACGGTGTTGTTCCCCGGTGGCCCGCTGCGGCTGCGCATCTTCGAGCCGCGCTACCTCGACATGGTGCGGCGCTGCCTGAAGGAATCGCGCGCCTTCGGCGTGGTGCTGATCCTCGAGGGCGAGGAAGCGGGAGCGGCGGCGAGCGTCGCCACGACCGGCACCAACGCGCGGGTGGTGGATTTCGACGCGCTGCCCGATGGCCTGCTCGGCATCGATTGCCTCGGCGAGCAGCGCTTCCGCGTGGTACGCCGCTGGCAGCAGGAAGACGGGCTCAACCTGGCGGAGATCGACTACCTGGCGGACGATCCGCCCTGCGCGCTGCCCGCCGAGCTCGCCCATCTCGGGGAGCTGCTGCGCGAGGTGCTGCCGCGGCTCGGCGACCGCTATACGCACGTCACGGCGCACTACGACGATGCCGGCTGGGTCGCCAACCGCTGGGCGGAAGTGCTGCCGCTCACCGCCCCCGAGAAGCAGCAGCTGCTCGAGCTCGACGATCCGCTCGCGCGTCTGCGCAAAGTGGCCGCGTCAACCGGGCAGCCCCCGACTGCGAATGTATAGCCCGAGATACTTGCGCCGCACGTAGCCGGCCTCGATGAGCGCAAACACCAGTCCGCGCCAGCCATCGAGAAATCCCAGGCGCAACAGGTAGCCGCGCACGAACCGCCAGTGCGGATTCAGCAGCACCGGCAGCAACCCGCAGCGCCGTCCCTGCGCGTACAGCGCCTGCGCCATGAGATCCGCGTAGCGCTGCATGCGCGCCTGGTGGTCGTGCAGGCTGCGATAGGAATAGTGCTCGAGATGCCCGTAGAGCCGCCGGATGCGGCCCTCGATGCGGGTGTTCTCGTGGATCTCATAACCGCTCCAGCCGCCGCGGCGCCGGTCGAACAGCCGCACCAGGCGGTCCGGATAGGCATTGCCGTGACGCAGGAACCGGCCGAAGTAGTCGGTGATGCGCGGAATCGACCAGCCGGCCGCCGCGCTCAGCCCCTGGCGCTGCAGCGCGGTGATTTCCGCACGCAGCGCGCTGCTCACGCGCTCGTCGGCGTCGAGACACAGCACCCAGTCGTGACGGGCGGCGTCCACGGCGAACTGTTTTTGCGAGCGGTAGCCGGGCCAGTCGCGCTCGATGACACGGGCGCCACAGGCGGCGGCGAGCTCGCGGGTGCGATCGGTGGAGTGCGCGTCGACCACGATGATCTCGTCGCAGAAATCCACGGACCGCAGGCAGGCTTCGATACGGTCGGCCTCGTTGTAAGTGATGATGCACGCCGACAGGCCGCTGTCATTCGCCACGTGCACCCTCGCGGTCGGCTCGCGACACAGCCCGTACAATACACGCTCATATGAGCCCGGTCCTGTTCTACGATCCGGTGTGCCAACAGCCGTACGACACGCGCACGCTGCACACGCACGCCATGGGCGGCACCGAGGCGACGCTGGTGCGCGTGGCGGATGCGCTCGGTGCCTGGGTGATGCAGCACAACCGCACCGAGGACTGGGAGCGCTACGCCCGCCCGCGGCGCCTCGGCGGCATCACGCGCGTCGTCGTCAACCGCGACTCGCGCGCCCTGCCGTTCGTCCGCGAGTGCTATCCGGAAGCGCGCGTGTACCTGTGGCTGCACGACCGCTTTCATCCGCACGCGCGCCGCGCGCGCTGGCTCGCGGGCACCGCCGCGCTGCTGCGCGAGTGCGCGGCCACGGTGGTGTGCGTCTCGGACTGGCAGCGCGCGGGCGTCGAGGCGGCCTTGCGCAGCATCGGCCTCGCGGGCGCGGTAACTGCCCACACCATCTACAACCCCGTGGACGATGCGCTGCGGCCCGATGACACCGCCGTCGACCCGGAGAAGCTGGTGTTCTTCTCCTCTCCCAACAAAGGACTCAACTTCGCGCTCGACGCCTTCGCCGAGCTCAGGCGTGCGCTGCCGCGGCTGCGGCTGCTGGTCGGCAATCCCGGCTACAAGAGCGCGCCGGCCGCGCCGCGCGCGGGCGTGGAGTTCCTCGGGGCGCTGCCGCAGGCGCGCATGCACGCGCAGGTGCGCAGCGCTCTGTGCACCTTCTTTCCGAACTTCGTGATACCGGAGACCTTCGGCCTGGTGTTCGCCGAATCGCATGCGCTCGGTACGCCGGTGCTGACCTACGCATGCGGCGCGGCGGCGGAGATCGTCGGCGATCCGGAGCAGCTCCTGCCGGTGAGCCGTGCTGCGCGCTGCTATGAATCGGTGGTCGGCAACCTGCCCGCGCGCTGGCGGTGGGGACCCGCGCGACTCGCCGCGGCTGCGGGCCTGTTCGATGCCCATGTCGAGCGGATCCGCAGCTGGCACGGCGGCTCGCGGCCACAGACGGGCCCTGATGCGCGCTTCCGCCTGAGCGGGGTCAGGGAGCGATGGCTGCAGCTGCTGAGCGGCTGAGAAGCCCGCTCCAGGCCTCGAAGACGGTTTCGACCGACAGCTGATCGACCCGCGGCAGGAGCGGCACACCGCCCACGCCGATCACCGGCGAGCCGCACGGGCTGCGTGGCGTGACCTGAGGTGGGGGAGTCGAGCCGAACAACACCACGAGCGGAGTTCCGAGCGCCGCCGCGGCGTGGGCCGTGCCGGTATCGATCGAGATCATGCTGTGGGCGCGCGCACACAGCGCAAACAGACCCGGGAATGGCACGCCCCTGAGCACGACCTCGGGCAGCCCGGCCGCCGATTCGATCCAGCCGAGTAGCACGTCCTCGCGCGGTGCGCCGCACAGGACGATGCGCGCCTCGGGCAGCCGCTCGTGTATGCGATGGATGAGGCTCGCCCAGCGGTCGACGGGCCAGAAGCGGTCGTCGGACTCCTTGATGCGCAGCGAGCGGCCGCGCATCGTGCGGCGATTGCCCGGCTGCAGCAGCACGAGCGGCCGGTCGCGCACCGCGTGCTGCCGCTCCCAGGCAGCGCCGACCGCTTGCGCCGCGCCCGAAAGAACGAGTCGCGGCGCGCAGCGCGGCGGGGGCACCGGCCAGGGGTAATCCGACTCGCGCAGCGCGGCGGGCATGAGCCGCCCGAGAGTGACCAATCGATCGACCCAGTGCACCTGCGCCAGGGCGGAGGAAGCCTCGGTCAGAAATACGCAGCGCGTGCGATCGACGCGCCCCCAGCGCAACAGCCGCCGTATGCTCGAGAGCTTGCGCGGATCGGTCTCGCAGACGTACACCGGGTCCTGCCCGGTGCGCAACAGCTTCCACACGGTCGCCCACCAGCGCGGGTCGAGGGCGAACGGCATGTAGCGGTGCAGCCAGAGCGTCTCGGCGACATCCGGCTGACCGGCGTAGATCTCCCGCGACCAGGAGCCCGCGCCGATGACCCGGCAGGCGCGCCCGAAGCGGCGATGCAGGATCTCCAGCAGCGCAGTCAACATGATCATGTCGCCGACCCGGCCGAACCAGATCACGATCGGTTGCAGGGGTGCCGGCATGACTCCTCACGACTGCGCGAGCGCCATATAAGCTATGCGGGCGGGGCTCCCGCAGGCAAGCACGGGCGCATGAGGATGCGTGCATTCGCGTGGTTTCTGGGATTGATGGTGGTGGCGCTGGCCGCCGTGGCGCTGTTTGCCTACCCGGCGTGGCGGCTGTTGCATCCGCACTTCGACTTTCCCTTCCACCGTATCGGCGAGCGCGTCGGCATGCTGGCGCTGCTGCTCGGATTTCTCATGCTCGCCCGGCGCCTGAAGCTCGCCGACCGCAGGAGCCTCGGCTACGGGGCGCCCCGGCGCGTCTTCCTGCGCGAGATGGCCATCGCGCTCGCGCTCGGTGTCGCGAGCATGCTCGGGGTGGTGGCGATCATGGCGGCACTCGGCCTGCTCACATGGCGCAGCGCATTGCCGCTGCCCGTCGTGGCGCTCGCCAAGCTCCTCGTGACGCGTGCGCTCAGCGGTTTTGCCGTGGCGTTCATCGAAGAGACCTTCCTGCGTGGGGCGATGCATACGGCCATCGAGCGTGAGTCTGGCACGCCCGCCGCGGTGCTGCTCACCGCGCTGCTGTACGCCGCGACGCATTTCTTCGCGAGCTTCCACATCGCGCCGGCGCAGGTAACGCCACACAGCGGCCTGGACCTGCTCGCCGGAACGCTGCAGGCCTTTGCGCATCCGGCGACGATCGCGGATGCGTTCCTGGCGCTGCTGGCGGTTGGAGTGGCGCTCGGGCTGGTGCGCGCCGCCACCGGCAACATCGCTGCCTGCATCGGGCTGCATGCGGGATGGGTGTGGGTGATGCTGGTGGCGCACGAGCTCTCACGGCCGCGCCCCGAGGCGCCGCTCGGCTTTCTGCTCAGCCGCTTCGATGGTTTCGTCGGTTGGCTGGTGCTCGCCTGGACCGTGCTGCTCGCCGTGCCGCTGTGGAGGTTCTACGCCGCGCGCGGCGCGCGGCTCAATCGAGCTGCGTGACCGTGTAGCCCTTGTGGCGCAGCAGCTCGAGCAGGCCGCCATGGCCGACGAGGTGCAGCGCCCCCACCACCACCAGCGCGTTGTCGTTGCCGTGGAGCAGCTGCTCCACCTGCGGCAGCCAGCGCCGGTTGCGGTCGGTCACGAGCGGCTTGTAGAGCGAGGGGAAGTCGCCGTACTCGCTCGACAGGAGCGCCGCGAGCCGCGTCGTATCGCCGTGGCGCCAGGCGAGGGTTATCTCCTGCATCTCGGAGCGAATGCTCTTGAGCTCATCGACGGTCTGATCGAGCATGCGTATCTGGTCCTCGCGCGAGAGTGCCGTGAGGCTGCCGAGCTCCTCGGGCAAGGTCTCGAGGCCCGCGGTCGGCCTGCCGTCGCTCTGCGCGCGGCGCACCAGCTGCTCCTCGACCCCCTGGTCGGGATCGAAACCTTCGTGCTCGTAGGCGAGATCCGTGATCTCGATGCCGACCACCCACGGCGCCAGGCCGTCGAGTCCGGTCATCGGCATGCCGAGCGCCGTGGCTGCCGCACTGACACGCCCGTAGCGCGTCTCGCCGAGCAGCCCACGCAGCGTCGTGCCGCTTGGCAGCGTGCCGTGCTCCATCATCCAGGCCATTCCCTCCATGGGATCGAACTTGGCGAGATCGAGCTCCATGACGAGCCGTGAGGAGTCCGCGTAGGCACGCGTGAATGCGGGGGGCAGCTCGGCGTCGTTCGCCGGCAGCATGTGGATCGAGCCGGCCAGGTAAACGACGTTGTGTGTGCCGCGGACCGCCCAGACCGGGCTGGCGGCGTGTGCGCTCAGGCTGCCGAGGACGCCGAGCGCGAGGAGCCACCAAGATGCTGTTCGACCCACACGACCTCCGTCAGCAGCGAGCCATCGGCGCGCAGCTCGAACGTACGATATGCCGGCGGCCGCGGGTCCACCGCGAACTCATCGGCATTGGGCAGGAACTGTGCGCAGGTCGAGGGCGTCGCCAGCAGCCGCACGCCCTTGCGCAGCGCGTCGTAGCTCTGGTGGACGTGCCCCCACACGACGGCGCGCACGTTGCGATGCGCATCGATAGTGTGCAGGAACTCGGCCGCGTTGGTGAGTCCGACGCGATCGAGCCAGCGGCTCGACATCGGCACCGGATGATGGTGCAGGCATACCAGGCAGTGGCGGGTGCCGGCCGTGGCGAGGGCCCGCTCGAGCGCCGCGAGGCTCGGTGCGCTCAGTGCACCGCTCGCCGCGCCGGGAATACAACTGTCGAGCAGCACGATGCGCCAGCGGCCGATATCGAAGAAATCGCCGAGCACGAACGGCTCACCGGCGAGCTCGCGCCGCATCGCCTCGGGCTCATCATGATTGCCGGGCAGGCACAGCACCGGCAGCCCCAGCCCCGCAAACACGCGCCGGAAGTGGCTATACCCGCCCGGATCGTCCTGCACGATATCGCCGGTCACGAGCAACGCGTGCGGCGGCCAATCGCGCGCCCGCGCATGCGCCAGCGCGGCCCTGAGCGCGGGCAGCGTCGGCACCCCGCGGAGCGATTCGTTTTCGCTGCCGTAGAGGTGCGGGTCGGTGAATTGAACGATGCGCAGCACGCTCATTAATCCAGCCTAGCAGAGCCTCGGTGCCTCCAGCAGTGAACCAGTCGAGCGTGGCGTGTCCCTGTTGCGCGCCCGCCTGACGCTCGTCTCATCGCGCGTTGTACAGAATGTGAAGCAGTGCCCGCGCAATGCAAGCACGGGCGGGAACTTAAGTCGCCTGGCGCACCCCGGCGACAGCGCCCCGACCGCCGCCGCGGCCGGACGTGCGGCGCGTCGCAGTCGCGCCCCCGCCCCCTGTGATTTGAGCAACGGGCACGACTGGTGGACAATGCGCGCACTGCAGGGGCGCGCATTGTC
>Ga0318552_10000710_pt1 | contig 10724 bp, 11 predicted proteins | sample GRESIP082b2f20_FD_203516 | JGI IMG/M metagenome (GOLD analysis project Ga0318552, IMG submission 203516) | Tropical soil microbial communities from Luquillo Experimental Forest, Puerto Rico - GRE.SIPMG.082b2f20 | ecosystem: Environmental > Terrestrial > Soil > Tropical forest > Bulk soil...
GCAAGGATTCGTGGAGCACGATCGGGCGCGAGCGCGCGATGAACGCGGCGCTGCGGCCGATGTCGCGCGCGGAGTTCATCGCGGAGATCACGCGCGACGTGCCCGAGACGCCGGTCTACTTCCTCCACTCGCGCGATCTCAACAAGGCGGGCCCGCGTCTGCGCACGGGCGAGATGCCGCCGCTGCTGGCGCCGCGCGAGTTCGACGCGGCCGCGTACGGCGGCGCGCTGGTGCTGGACACGCGCGAGGCGGACGCCTGGTCGGCCGCGCACGTTCCTGGCTCGCTCCACGTCGGGCTCGACGGGCAGTACGCCTCCTGGGTCGGAACGCTGGCGAAGCCGGATCAGACGCTGGTGCTGATCGCGGACGAGGGGCGCGAAGAGGAGGCGGTCATGCGCCTCGAGCGCGTCGGGTACGAGAACGTCGCGGGGATTCTCGCGGGCGGCATGGCGACGTGGCGCGCGGCGGGGCTGCCGACCGCGGCGTGCGTGCGCGAGCCGGCGGAGCGCGCGCTCGGCTCCGGGCGCCGCGTGCTCGACGTGCGCCGGCCGGGCGAGTGGAACGCGGGACACGTGGAGGGAGCAACGCACATCTCGCTCTCCCAGCTTCCCGAGCGCGCCGCCGAGCTCGACCGCGCGGCGGAGTGGGCGATCGTGTGCGCGAGCGGCTACCGCAGCAGCATCGCGGCGAGCGTGCTCGAGCGCGCGGGCTTCACGCGCATCGTCGACGCGGCGGGCGGCATGGGCGCGCTCGCGGGCGCGGCGCGCTAGCGCTTCTCCGCTTCCGGCTTCGGCGCTTCCCTGGGGGTCTCGCGCGGGGCGTCCGACTGCGCGCGCGCGAGCCCGCCCTGCACGGTCACGTACATGACCGTATCCCACGCGTTGTGGATCCCGATGAACACGAGCAGCAGCGCCGCGCCCCCAGGAACGTAGAGCGTGTCCACGGAATTGCGCGCCAGCATGACCCCGGAGTGGAGCAGCGCGGCGTAGGCGAGCAGCGGCAGCGCGGCATGCCAGATCCAGTCCTCGAGGACCGGCTTGTACTCCTTCTGGCGGAGCGAGCGCCGCAGCACGATCAGCGAGTAGATCACGCCGACCGCCCCGCTCACGGCGATCGCGATCCCGGGCGGCGCGAGCCCGCCCCACGGCGCGCTGAAGATCGCCGACACGAACAGCGCGGCGCAGAAATGGAACACGTTCGGACTCCCGAACGCCGAGATCGCCGCGCCGCGCGCGCCCGCGGTGCCGAAGTCCGCGATCAGCGTCAGCACCACGAACTGGAGACCGGTCAGTGCGCCGGCGGACGAGCCGACGATCACGTAGAAGCTCTGCCATGCCTGGAGCGCGCTCCCCGCAGTCTCATTCACGCCCGTGATCCTCCGCCCGAGTCGAGATCGAGCGTCATCTCGGTCATCGTGGGCCGGAAACCCGACGTCGCGAACAGCCGCTGCGCGTGATCGTTCTGCGTCTTGGTCCACAGCACGACCTGGGTTCGTCCCTTCGATCGGATCCACTCGATCGCGGCGCCGAGCAGCATGCGCCCCGCGCCCTGGCGACGCACGCTCTCGTCCACGTACACGTCGTGCACGAACCCGCACGGCCCGCGCAGATCGCGCCAGCTCGTCCCCTCGACGTCCGCGTACACGTAGCCGACCACGTTGCCCGCATCCTCCGCGACCATCACGAGGCTGTCGGGATTCGAGAGCTGCGAGACCAGATAGCGCCCGTAGCCGGCTTCCGGGTGCTCGACCTGGATGAAGCGCGTCGCGTCGGCGGCATGGTGCTGGCGCATCAGCGCGCCGCCGTAGCGGCCGAGCCGCTCCTGATCGGACGCCGTTGCGCGCCGGACGCTGATCACGAGCCCACGCTCTCCACGATCTCGAAGCTCCCGCTCAGCGCCACGGCCGCGCGCTCGAGATCGCGCTCCTTGACGAGCACCCAGTCGGTGTCGAACGTCGAGAGCGCGAACACCGGCACGCGCGCCTCCGCGAGCGGCGTGACGATCGAGGCGAGCAAGCCGGTGATCTCGAACGGGATCGGGCCGTGGAGCTCGAGTGCGCGCCAGCCGCCTTCGCGCGCGGTGACCGAGGGCGGCAGGTCGTCCTCCGCGCAGACCACCGACAGCTCGCCGGGCGTGCGCGTGATCGACCAAAAGCGCGCCTCGCGGTGGAGCACCCAGGCCGGCGGCGGCTCGTCGGGCGAGAATCGGCACACCGCGAGCCGGCCGGCGCGGACGTGGATCACGCGGCGAGCGCTCACGGGCGCGGCCTCACGGCGCGATCTGCTCCCCTTCGTCGTCCTCGACCACGATCGCGCTGCACGGGCACGCCTCGGCTGCCTCGACCAGCTTCTCGAGCGGCGCGACACCGCCGTCGATCACGGTCGAGTGCTGCTTGGAATCCAGCGCGAACACGTCCGGCGCGATCTCAACGCACAGGGCGTTGCCGCAGCATTGCGAGCGAATGATTCGAACGTTCATGGGAGTTCCTGGCACGTCGGGAACCGAGACCGCGAATCCTCACACATCCATGCGGGAGCGTAAAGAGATGCGGCCCCGCGGACGCGGCGGGCGCCCGCGGGCGCGCGGGCCGGTGTGCTACAGTCTTTCGCTCACGCGAGCGGCCGTCCCCCGCGCGTGCCGGGGGCGCGGCGCCGAAACCAACCGGAGCGCCGACCGATGGATCCCCTGACCCGCTACCTCGAAGAGAACCGCGATCGCTTCGTCGAGGACCTGAAGGCGGCGCTGCGCATTCCGAGCGTGAGCGCGCAGCCCAAGCATCGCGACGACATGAAGCGCTGCGCCGCCCACCTGGCCGAGGAGCTGAAGCGGATCGGCATGACGCGCGCCGAAGTGCGCCCGACCGCGGGCCACCCGCTGGTCTACGCGGAGTGGCTCGGCGCGACCGGCAAGCCCACGGCGCTCGTGTACGGGCACTACGACGTCCAGCCGCCCGAGCCGCTCGAGCTGTGGACCACGCCGCCGTTCGAGCCGGTGGTGCGCGACGGACAGCTGCGCGCGCGCGGCGCGGTGGACGACAAGGGCCAGGTGTACATGCACGTCAAGGCGCTCGAGGCCCACTTCAAGACGCACGGCAAGCTGCCGGTCAACGTGAAGATGGTGATCGAGGGCGAGGAGGAAGTGGGGAGCGAGAACCTCGCGAAGTACCTGCGCGATGCGCGCGCCGAGCTGGACGCGGACGTGATCGTCGTGAGCGACACCGCGATGCCCGCGCCCGATCAGCCCGCGCTCACGTACGCGCTGCGCGGCATCCTCTACACCCAGATCGAGGTGGTGGGGCCGCGCCACGATCTGCATTCCGGGCACTTCGGCGGCGCGGTGCAGAATCCCGCGAACGCGCTCGCCACGATCCTGACCGCGCTCGAGGACGGCGACGGCCGCATCACGATCCCGAACTTCTACGACCGCGTGCGCACGGTCTCTCCGGCCGAACGCGCCGAGATCAACCGCATCTTCGACGAAAAGAGCTACCTCGCCGAGGCCGGCGCACCGGCGCCGTGGGGCGAGAAGGGCTACACGACCGCCGAGCGCATCTCGATCCGCCCGACGCTGGACGTGAACGGCATGTGGAGCGGCTACACCGGCGAGGGCAGCAAGACCGTGCTGCCGTCGCTCGCCGCGGCGAAGGTCAGCATGCGGCTCGTGCCGGATCAGGATCCGAGGGAGATCTTCCCGAAGCTCGAGGGCTACGTGAAGCGGCTCGCGCCTCCCGGCGTCACGGTCAAGCTGATCGAAATGCACGCCGCGCGGCCGTTCCTCAGCGATCCCGCGCACCCCATGATCCGCGCCGCGGTGCGCGCGCTCGAGCGCTCGTGGACGAAGCCGCCGGTGATGGCGCGCGAGGGCGGCTCGATCCCGGTCATGGACACGTTCCTCGAGACCCACAACCTGCCGTGCATCCTGATGGGATTCGGGCTCGATGACGATCAGGTGCACGCGCCGAACGAGAAGTTCTCGCTCAGCTCGTTCTTCGGTGGCACACGGAGCGTCGCCTACCTGTACGAAGAGCTCGCGAAGACTTCCTAGCGCGGAGATCCGGAGGCGATGAACATTCGCGGGTTTCGCGGCCGCCTCCGGCCCCTGTCCGCCGCGCTGCTCGCGATCGGGCTCGCCTCGAGCCCCGCGCTGGCGCGCGATCCGCGCGCTCCGCTCGATCTCGTGCTGACCGTGAGCGTGGCCGACAAGTCCGGCCAGCCGGTCGGCAAGGCGCGCGTGACGACCGAGGGCGCGCACGGCGCGACCGCGATGACCGGCAGCGACGGTCGCTGCGCGATCCGCATCCCGCTCGGCAAGCCCGCCGATCTCTCGTCGAAGCCGCTCACGGTCGAAGTGCGCGCGCAGGCGCACGGCGAGCGGCTCGCGCTCGCCGAGGGGAGCGACGTGCTGCGCGTCGAGCTCACGGTGACGGGCACGACCGCGGCCGGGGCGCGCGTGCGTGTGCGCGCGACCAGCGAGCGCGCCGCGGCCGCGGTGGCGGAGGCGCTCACGCGCGCCGACAACGCTCCGGCGTCGTGCGACGTCGCGTTCATCGGCCTTCCGAACGGCGCGGGCGCAGAGGCGAGCCGGTTCACGGCCGAACAGACCGTCGAGGTCGCGGGGCTCTCGCGCCGCGGGTCATCGCACGCCGCGGCGGATCCGCCGGCCGCGAGCGCCACGAAATCCTCCGCGACCGGCGCGGCCGCCGGCGCCGCGGGCCACGCAGCCGCGCCGCCGGCCGGCACGCAGGGCAGCGCGGGGTCCAAGTCGACCGCGCCGGTGAAGCCCACCGCGGTCGGCACCACGATGCAGACCACGCGCACGCTGCCGCATCCGATCTCGACCGCGACGAGCGAAGTGCCCGTGCTCGGCACGTCAACCGCCGACTCCACGCGCAGCGGCGAGTGCGAGTGCCGCGTGACCGGCACCGTCGAGGTGAACTGGGACTACGCGCTCGCGAAGCCGCTGGGCGTCGCCGTGTGGCTGCTCGACGCGCCCGCGATCCGCGACTCGGTGCGACTCGACATGGGGGCGCCGCGCGCGTTCACGCTGCTCCACGTGCCATGCGGATCGCACCGGCTCGAGGTCGGGATTCCGAAATCGAGCCGCTTCCAGCTCGCCACCCCCGCGGGCGAACTGCTGTTCTCGTGCGAGCGCGGCGCCGCGCGTCCGCTGCACGTCGTGCTCGAGCCGCGCTGAGCGCGCCGCGCCCGGCTCGCCGTATGCCGCGCCGAGCGCGTCCGTGCCGCGCGGGCATTGACCGCACGCGGCGGCTGACCTAGCCTCATCCCTCCTCTGCACGCGTTCGATCTCCCCCCGGAGGAACCATGAGCCACTTCGATCCCGGCACCGCGGCGCCGGAAGCCGCCGCGCCCGCGCAGTCCAAAGCCCCCGCGGCCTCCGGTCCGCTCACGAACGACGACCTGCTCGCGCTCACGTGGATCGCGGATCCGCGCATCTCGCCCGATGGCACGCGCGCCGCGTTCACGCGGGTGTGGGTGGATCGCGACGCGGACGCGTACCGCACGCGCATCCAGATCGCGGATCTCGAGAGCGGCGCGGTGCGCGATCTGACGTCCGGCTCGCTGGATTCGCAGCCGCGCTGGTCGCCGGATGGACGCGCGATCGCGTTCGTGCGCGCCGAGGAAGGGAAGGACGCGCAGATCCACATCCTGCCGATGGACGGCGGGGAATCGCGGCGTCTCACGGATCTCAGGGGCGGCGTGTCGGATCCCGCCTGGTCGCCGGACGGCAAGCGCATCGCGTTCCGGAGCGGCCATAATCCCGCGCTCGACAAGGACGAGAAGCCGAAGCCGAAGAACGAGCCGTGCCGCATCGTGTCGCGCCCGATCTTCCGCTGGGACAACGCAACGTTCACGGACTGGGATCACCTGAAGCACGTGTGGGTGGTGGAGGCCGCGGGCGCCGCGCCACGCCAGATCACGACCGGGCGCGTGTACGAGGAGGATCAGCTGCGCTGGTCTCCGGACGGCAAGTGGCTGCTGTTCGTGAGCGACCGGCGGGAAGCGCCGTGGTTCGGCGGCGAGCACTCCGACCTATGGGCCGTGACGCCGGAGCTCGAGCGGCCGACCGACGGCGAGGCCCTGCGCAAGGTGGTGGAGTTCACGGGCCCGGTGCGCGCGTGGACCATGAATCGCGACGGGCGCGTCGCGATCATCGGATTCCTCCAGCCCGAGGTGGAGCGCTCGTACGACCGGCCGAGCCTGCTGATCGCCGAGGGCGAATGGCCGGCGAAAGTGCGCGACCTCGGCGCGCGCACGGACTTCGATTTCGGCGAGGCGATCTCGTCCGACCAGCACCCGCCGCGCGGCGGGGGCGAGACGCCGCTCGCGTTCACCGAGGGCGGCCGCGCGGTCCTGACCGTGCTCGGACGCCACGGCGCGGCGCGCCTCGTGCGCGTGGACGTCGCGGACGGCCGCATCGAGCCGCTCACGCCCGAGAACCGCGAAGTGCTGCACGGCACCTCGACCGCGGACGGCACGCGCTGGGCGCTCACGCTCGGCGACGCAATGACGATGCTCGAGCTGTGGACGCTCGAGCCCGAGGGCGAGCCGCTGCGCCGCATCCACGGTTCGAACGACGCGCTGATGGCCGCGCGCAAGAAGGTTTCGATCGAGGAGTTCTGGTACGACTCGTTCGACGGGAAGAAGCTCCAGGGCTGGATCGTGAAGCCGCCGGACTTCGACCCGAAGCAGAAGTATCCGCTCATCCTCGAGATCCACGGCGGGCCGCACACCGCGTACGGCCAGTCCTTCTACCACGAGTTCCACGCCTACGCGGGCGCCGGCTACGTCGTGCTCTACACGAATCCACGCGGCAGCACGACGTACGGGCAGGAATTCGGGAACATCATCCAGTACCGCTATCCCGGCGACGACTACCACGACCTGATGGCGGGCGTGGACGCGGTGATCGCGAAGGGCTACATCGACAGCGCGAAGCTCGGCGTCACGGGCGGGAGCGGCGGCGGGCTGCTCACGAACTGGGTGATCGCGAAGACCCAGCGCTTCAAGGCCGCGGCCACGCAGCGCTGCGTCGCCGACTGGGCGTCGATGTACTACAGCTCGGACTTCACGCTGTTCACGAAGGCGTGGTTCCAAAAGCCGCCGTTCGAGGATCCGAACGAGTACGCGGAGCGCTCGCCGGTCACGTTCGCGCGGGACATCCAGACGCCGCTGATGGTGATCCACAGCGACGACGACTGGCGCACGCCGATCGGGCAGGGCGAGACGATGTTCCGTGCGCTCAAGCAACAGAAGAAGGTCGCGGTGATGGTGCGCTTCCCGGGCGAAGGCCACGAGCTGTCGCGCAGCGGCGCGCCGTCGCGGCGCGTGCAGCGGCTCAATCACATCCGGCGCTGGTTCGACAAGTACCTGCTCGGAAAGGACGTGCCGGACTACGGGGTGTGAGGGTCCGGCTCCGCCATGGCCGCTCATGATCCTGCCGCCGTCCGCGCGCTGGCCGAGCGGCTGATCGCGATCTCGAGCGTGAGCCCGGATCCCACGGGCGAAGCGCGCTGTGCGAAAGCGGTCCTCGAGGCGCTCCCGGCCGGCATCGAGTCCGGGACGTGGCCAACGCGCGACGGACGTCCGGTCGTCTGGGTGCGCGTGCGCGGGCGGTCGCGGCGCACGTTGATCCTGCTCGGGCACTTCGACACCGTCGGGTATCACGAGTACGCCTCGCTCGGCGCGCCGGCGCACGATCTCATCGCGCTCGATCCGGCGGCGCTGCGCGAGCGCATCGTGTCCGAGGGCGCGGGAAGCGACTCGGGCACGCGAATCGAGCGCGACATCGCCGAGGAGTGGCGGCGTCCCGGCACGTGGATGTTCGGGCGCGGCGCGCTCGACATGAAGAGCGGGCTCGCCGCCGGCCTCGCGGCGCTCGAGCGGCTCGCGAGCGAGAGCGGCGCCCTCGGCGGGGACGTGATGATGATCGCCGCGCCGGACGAGGAGCACCTCTCGGCCGGCATGAACACCGCGCTCGAATCGCTGCCGCGCGATCTCGAACTCCACGGCGTGCTGAATCTCGATTATGTGGACGCGCCCGTCGCGTATCGCGGCGCGATGGGAAAGTCGCGCTTCGGCGTCTGGGTGCTCGGGCGCCCGGGGCACGCCGGCGCGCCGTTCGAAGCGGTGGACGCGATGCAGATCGCCGCCGATCTCGCGCTGCGCGCGACGCTCTCGCCCGCGCTCGCCGACCGGCTGGAGGATCGCTTCGGGCCGCCGCCGGTCGCGCTGCGCCTGCGCGACCTCAAGTGGGGCTACGACGTGCAGACCGCGGGCCAGGCGGAGCTCGAGCTGAACGTGGTCGGCTTCGGGCGCCCCCGCGACGAGACGCTCGGGCGCCTGCGCGTGCTCGCGCTCACGTCGGTGCGCGAGGTGCTGAGGCGGCGCGATGCGCTGCGCGGCGAGATCGCGCCCGGGGCGCCAGCGCCCGAGTCGCGCGAGCCGATGGTGCTGCGTTACGACGAGCTCGAGAAGCAGGTGACCTGGGGCATCGAGGACGTGATGGCCGCGGCGCTCCGGCCGCCGGCGCAGTCCGCGTTCTTCGATCAGGACTGGGTCGCGAAGATCCGCGACACCGCGCGCCGCGCGAAGCTCGCCGGGCCGGCGGTCGTGATCGAGGAAGTGCCGCCGTCCTATCCCGCGGTCGCGCCCGCGGATGGGCCGCTCAGCCGCGCCACCGCACGCGTGCTCGGCGCCGAGGGACTCGAGGTGCGCACGTATTATCCGTTCATCACCGACGCGAGCCTGGTCGCGACGCGCGCGTGGGGCGCGGTCGAGCGCGCGCCGGACATCGTGACGCTCGGCCCGTGGGGCCGCGACGCGCACGGCCTGTTCGAGCGCGTGCACGCGCCGTACGCGTTCGAGAAGCTGCCGCGGCTCATCGCGGAAGTGGCGAAGGCGGCGCTGCTGGAATAGCGCGGCTCAGTTCGTGCGGTAGTTTCCGAACTTGAGCTGGATCTCGAACTCGTGCTGCTTGAGCAGCGCCATCACGCCCTGAAGGTCATCCTTGCTCGGCGAGCTGACCCGCACCGTGTCGCCCTGGATCCCCGCCTGCACGCGCTTGAGCTTCGCGTCCTTGATCACGCGCGCCACCTCGCGCGCCTGGTCCGCGCTCAGGCCGTCCAGGATCCCGATCTCCTGGCGCACCGACGCGCCGGCGGCGGGCTGCACGTCCCCGGGCTTCAGGTTCTTGAGCGGCACCTGGCGGCGCACCATCTTCCCCTGCAGCACGTCCCACATCGCCTTGAGCTTGAACTCATCCGGCGCGGAGAGCGTGATCTTCTTCTCCTTCTGATCGAGCGCGATCGAGACCTTCAGGCCCTTGAAGTCGTAGCGCTGCGTGATCTCCTTCGTGGCCTGTTCCACCGCGTTGTTCACTTCCATGAAGTCCACGCCGGTCGTGACGTCGAACGAGCTGCTGCTGGCCAAGCGTTCCTCCGATCAGCGCCCGCGCGGCCGCGGCCCGATGATCTCGAGCGCGGCGGCGAGGCGGGGGTGGTCGAGAATCTGCGATTTCAATGCGGCGATCGCGGCGCGCTGGGCGTCCCAGAGCACCACCGTCGCGGCGCGGCGCAGCGGAACATAGCGCCAGGCGTCGTGCTCGCGCGAGAGCCGGACGCGCGCGCGGCCCGGAATCTCGGCGGCAAAGACCGGGAGCACGCGCGCGCGATCCTCCGCGGCGTCGAAGTGCACGGTCGGGCTCTCGAGCGAGAACCAGCGCACGGGCGCGATCCCGGTCTCCTCGAGCACCTCGCGGCGCGCCGCCGTGATCGCCCGCTCGCCGCGCTTCAAGTGCCCGGTCACCGGCTGCCACACCCCGGGGAGCTTCCGCCCGGGCGAGCGGCGGAGCAGCAGGAGGGCCGGCCCCGGGCGGCGGCGAAACAGGTAAACCTCGACGTGGGTGAAGGAAAGCGCGGGCATGGGCGGGCAAGATACCCGGCCCGGGCGGGGGCCGTAAATCCCCTCCCGGGCGCCGATTTGGGTTGACCTCCGGGGAGCTTTTCTCTAGATTGCCCGCGCCTTCCTGAGCCTTGGAACATCTGAGGTTGCGGGAAGTTTGTGAAATTTTTCACTGGGACGGTGCCATGCCGGATCCGCGGCGCGATGAGTCGAAATACTCGGGCCTCCGGTCCGCCGGTATGCTGCTCACGATCCCGGCGCTGCTGATCATTGCACCGCTGCTCGGGGGCTGGTTCGGCCTCTTGCTCGACCGCCGATTCAAGACCTCTCCCTGGTTGCTCATCGTCGGGTTGCTGCTCGGTTTCGCCGCCGCGGGGCGCGAGACCTACCAGATCTACCGCCGCTCACAGCAGGAAGAAGAAGAGGAGAACTCGGGGCGCGACTGACCCACGGGTCACGCGCCGGTCATCATGGGCCTCGAATTCCTCACGCGCGTCCGCCGCACGAGCCTGTGGATGGGCTCGCTCGCGAGCGTGTTCGCCGCGAGCCTCGCCGGTCCCGCGAACGGGCTCGCGCTGTTCGCCGGCATGGCGTGGTGCCTGATCAATCTCTTCCTGCTCGAGCAGCTCGTGGTCGCGATCACGAGCGCGGATCGGAACAGCCCGGCCGCTCTGCTGCGCGCGAGCCTCTCGCTTGCCGGAATGATGGCGCTGTTCGGCGCCGGCGCGTTCCTCCTCATCAAGCTCCCGCCGATCTGGCTCGCGGGCGGCTTCACGCTCCCGTTCCTCGTGCTCGTGCTCAAGG
>Ga0318552_10000711_pt1 | contig 10711 bp, 7 predicted proteins | sample GRESIP082b2f20_FD_203516 | JGI IMG/M metagenome (GOLD analysis project Ga0318552, IMG submission 203516) | Tropical soil microbial communities from Luquillo Experimental Forest, Puerto Rico - GRE.SIPMG.082b2f20 | ecosystem: Environmental > Terrestrial > Soil > Tropical forest > Bulk soil...
ATGACCGCGTCGGGCTCGGGTACCGGCACGGCCGCCACGACAACGCCGGGCGACTGGCGGCGCTCCCCGCTGCCCCCCCGGTAGGACGCGGTAATCCGGTAGAGGTACTCCGTTCCGGTGCGCAGCCCGGCGTCGCTGAACCCGGTGATCGACGCCTCGACCGGCGTCCCGTCGCCTGGTCCTCCCGGCTCGCGGCCGGTGGCACGCACGACCTGGACCGCGTCGGCGCCGACGGGCGCCCGCCAGGAGATGGCGACGGAGGTGTCGGCGACGGTCACGGTGATGCCGGTCACGTCCGGCGCGCGGGCCACCGCCTCGGTGCTGGCGGCGGGCGAGCAGGCCTCGCCGCCCCGGTCGGCGAAGACGCTGTAGAAAAGGTCGGTGCCGATGGGCGCCTCCGCGTCGATGGCCTCGTGCCGCGCGTCCGGCGCCAGCACGGCGGTGCCTTCGGCCGGCGAGCGGGGCGGCCGGCCCGCGCCCCGCCTGACCCGGTAGCGCACCGGGCCGGCCAGGGCCGCACTCGGCTCCCAGGTCACCAGCACGTGGTCCCCGTCCATGCGGGCCTCGGCATGACTCGGGGCCGGCGGCGGCAGCGCGGCCAGCCGTTCGGCCAGGTCACTGTCATCGGCGGCGATCCGCAGCGCCTCGGCCAGCCGCGCGGCGGCCGGCTCGCGCCGTCCGCGGGCGAGTTCCTCGTCGGCCTCGCGGCTGAGGCTGTCGACCCTGGTGTCCAGCGCGGCGATCCGCTCCCACAGCGGGTCGTCGGCGGGCAATCTTGCGGCTTCCCGCTGGGCGGCCCGGAGCTTGCCCGTGCTGAGCGCTTCCTCGACCCGCTCGCGGATGCCGCCGGCTGTGCCGCCGGTGAGCACCGCGCCCGCCAGCAGCCCGGCCTCGTCCTCGTCCAGGCCAAGGTCGTGCGCCTGGACCGCGATGCCCCGCTGGAGAAAGCCCGAGCCGGCGAACTGCCGCAGCCGTTCGACCACTTCAGATAGCAGCAGGGCATCCAGCTGCCCCGGCTGGCGTGCCGCCGCGCCCAGGATGGCCAGGACGTTCTCGGTGGGCTCCTTGGCCGCCTCCGTATAGGGCAGTGCGGCCGCGCTGTCGCGGGCCGTGCCAAGCGCCCTCTCGTCGAGCCGTCTGCCATCGGCGAGCCGGAACCCGCCGAGGAGCCGGAAGCCGTCGCGGACCGCGCTTCCGAAGACGACCTCGGTGGACAGCCGCTTGCCGAGCTGCTGCACGTGCTGGGCCAGGTCGGCCTGCTTCGGATGAGGCATGGCGGGCAGCTCCGGGAAGCCCGCGACGACTCGCACGCCGGCCTGCCCAAGCGCCTCGGTCACTTCCGCGTCGGTGGCGGGAATGTCGAGCGCGGCGGCCAGGCGCCTGACCCTGTCCGGCCCGACGTGGGTGGCCGCGCCCGCCTCCACCGCGGCCAACCGCGCGAGCTGCATCGCCTGCTGCCGGCGGGTCCGCTGATGGTGCTCGGCGAACCTGGCAGGGGTGAGCGGCCCGGACCGTTCGAGGTCCCGGTGTGCGGTGAGCAGCGCCCGGGCGAGCTGCTGGTAGCGCCCGCGGCGGTCCAGTTCCCGCCAGTAGGCGAGCACCTCGGTGATCTGCCGGCCGAACACGGCCCGGTTCGCGGTGCCCGCGGGCAGTCCGTAGCGCAGGTACAGGTCCGGCGGCGGCACGTTGCCGGCCTGCCGGGCGGGCTCCAGCACGTCCCGGCTATACCGCTCCCGGTCCCAGGGCATCTACCCGCTCACGTCGTAGCCGGCCACCGTGGTGGCTGCCTCCTGCGTCCCGGCCTCGTCGAGCCCGCCGATCTGGATCTCGAAGCGGACCTCGCTGCCGGATTCGGCCTCCCAGCCGTGCACTTTGAGCAGCCCGGTCTCGGTCATGTGGAAGACGACCTCGAACGGTGCCCCCGCGGGCCGGCGTGGCAGGTCCCGCAGCGTGCCCTCGCCGATTCGGGTGTTGTGCTCCTGCTCCTCCGAGGCGACGGAGCCGGCCTGCTCCCACACCTCCAGCAGGACCTGGCGCTGGTTGTCGTAGACCGTGGCGAATGTCTCCGGCGCGGTGTCGGCGGGCAGCGGTGTATTCGCCGTCAGCAGGTGAGTGATGTACCTGCGCGCCCTGGCCGGGTCGGTGTTCCACAGCGGGTCATCGGTGTCCACGACCTTGATTCCGAAGGCCCGTGGCACGACCGTCGCGACCCGCTTGCGGCGCATCGCATCGACCTGCTCGGGGTCGATTCCCAGCTGGTCAGCCACCTCCTGCACCATGCTGTCCGGCGGGGCGCCGGCGTCACCGTCGGGCAGGCTCACCTTGATCTGCCGCATCAGGGCGAACAGGGCAGCCCCCTTGGCGACGGCCAGATGCGGGTCCTGCAGCCGCCCCTCCAGCCCGAACCGCTCCCTGAGGGTCGCGGCGATGACCGGCATGATGGTCATGCCGCCCACGAGCAGGACATCGTCGAAGTGGTCGACGCCCTTCTCCCGTGCGGTCGCGATCGTCCGCTCGGTAATCTCCATGGCCCGTTCGAGCAGCTCGGAGGTGAGTTCTTCGAGGTGCTCCCGGGTCAGTTCGAGCTGGGCGACCGACCCGTCGAATCGCACGGTCTGCTTGCGCGTCATGGTGGCACTGAGCGCCTTCTTGAGCTGCTCGGCGGAGGTCGCGAGATCTTGCATGAACGCCTCGTCGCCGCTGGGGTCGAGATCCGGGTACTGGCTGGTGAAGCCGCTCAGCAGAAAGTTGATGATCTTGTTATCCCAGTCGGCCCCGCCAAGGTGGTGGTTGCCGTCGGTGCAGACGACCTGGATGTCGTCGCCGTCGATCCGGATGACCGTGGTGTCGAAGGTGCCGCCGCCGAGGTCGAACACGAACAGGTGCCGGACCCCGCCGGCCTCGCCGAGCGCCTGGTAGGCCAGCGCCGCGGCCACCGGCTCGGCAAGGACATCCAGCACGTTCAGCCCGGCGATCTGGCCCGCCTTGCGGGTCGCCTCGCGTTCCGCCACGCCGAAGTAGGCCGGCACGGTGATGACCACATCACGGACCTCCTCGCGGGCCTCGGCCTCTGCCGCGCGTGCCAGTTCCCGCAGGATCAGCGCGGAGACCGACTCGGGGGTGTGGTCCTGCCCGTGGAAGGTGTAGTGGACATCCTGGCCCATCTGCCGCTTGACCATCTCCACGACCAGCGGCGGGGCGAGCACGGCGGAGTCCTTGGCCTGCCGCCCGACGACTACGTTGTCCGGCGATTCGAAATAGACCACCGATGGCGTGGTGTCCTCTCCAACCGCGCTCTTGAGAATGACCGGCCGGCCCGTGTGATCCACTGTGGCGACGCACGAGTTGGTGGTGCCGAGGTCGATTCCGTAGGTAGCCATGTCACCTCACCGTGATCGAGCCGTGCTAGGAGCCTGACCGGCCGCTCCGGAGCGGGAGGAGTACTGGAAGACACGGGCCTGCACCGGGCGCCGGATACGGCCAGTCTCGCGGTCAAGGAACCCGGCGGCGACTACCTCCGCCACCGTGTTGTGCTGGGACTCGTCCTCGCAGGCCACCACGGCCAGCGCCCGGTGCCGACCGCGCTCGAACGCGTCGCCGGGCTCGGCCGAGTAGGCCTCAACGCCGCACCTGTCGAGGATCTGCGCGACGTCTTCGGCGAACGACCAAAGCAGCCGGGCGTCCTGGCCGCTCGCCTCCAGCCGGCGCACTTCCCCGCTCAGCTGGTCGTGCAGCCGGATGAGGTCCGCGATCACCGGCTCGAGGAAGGCCCGGCCGATTCCCTCGCTGAGCCGCTGGTTCTCCTCGTGCAGCCGGTCGATGACCGACTCGCGGTGCGCCGAGCGCCGGTGGAACTCGGTGAGCTGCTCCTCGACCCTGCCGAGCCGAGTGGCCAGGTCACCAGGCGTGAGGACCACCTCGCCCTCCGCCTGGGCCGGCTGGATCGGCTCGGCCGGCTGGGCCGGCTCGGCCGGCTGGGCCGGCTCGGCTGGCTCGACCGCGGGCGGATCCGGCTCGTGCAGCGAGAGCGAATCGTCCTCGCCCGGCGCGCCGGCGGCGTCCCCGCCCGGTGGTCCGGCGGCGGGCGCGGCGGCGGCGTCCGCGCCGGGTGGCCCGGCGCCGGGCTGGGCCGGCTCCTCGTCCTTCCCGGTGATGGCGCCGCCTGACTGGCTCGCGTGCTTCACGAAGGGCATCCCCTCTGGGTAGACCTAACGGCTGCCGTCACGGCCGCCCGAGCGCACGAGAACAGTTTTGTGCGGATCGCCGCCGTCGCGGAAGAAAAGCCGCGAAATGGTGCTGCCCGGCTCGTCTCCGGCCGCGGCGCCCGCCCCGGGGAATGCGCTTTTCGCGAATAGCCCGGCGCGAGGCCGGCTCGCTGCCGGAACAGCCCGCCAGGCCGCTCGTCCGCAAAGGCCATTGTCCCCCCTTCCTGGCGCCCGTGGATGAATCAGTGCACCGCCCTAGAGCGATTCCCGGGTTCGGCTAGCGCTTCGGAAACGAGGTCATCCCGCGCACGAGCCGTCGGCCCGGCATCGGCCATGCCAAAGCCGTCATCGGCGAGAGACCCCGACGGCTGTTCTGGGACGTTCACAAGCATGCCCACGGCCACATGCATACGTTAGGCCGATGTTGTGCGCACGTATAGTCGGCGGATGCGCAACAGCCGTGCCGGCCCGCCAGCCGCGAGAGCAGCAGAGGCGACGCGCACCCCGGCAACGGTCAGGACCCGTCGGCTGCTAATGCCGTACCGAGGGCACATTGCCGGTAAGGAAGGACTAATGCGGTTGCCGCCGGGATTTGGCGTGCCCGGGGTCGCGCTCATCCGCCAGCGGCGTGCCGGCCGGCCCCTGAGGAAGGGGCCGGCGCCACGCGGAGCCCCGGCGCCATCGGCCCGGGCAGCTAGCGCCGCGGGGGTTCCGGGGCGGCTGGCCGGCGCCGCGCTCGCACCGCGACCGCATGCGCGGCGAGCAGTCCGCCGGAGTTCACGGCGGCGTGCAGCAACACCGGGGCGGCCAGGCGGCCCGAGCGGGCCCGCAGCCAGGACAGCAGAACGCCGGCCGCCGCCGTCACCGCGACGCCGGCGCACGTGCCGGCCAGGGCCCGGCGGCGATCGCCGGCCAGCCCGTTGGCGCGCAGCGCCTGGAGGGTGGGCCGGATGTGCCAGACGCCGAACACAGCGCTGGTCGCGACGATGGCGGCGGTGTCGGGCATCATCCGGCGCAGCGCCGCCTGAAGCACGCCGCGGAAGGCGGTTTCCTCCCACAAGGCGGTGCCGACCGGTATGCGGATCAGGGCCTGATAGGCCACGGCGCGCCCGTCGAGGCCGTCGATCCGCTTGTCGCCGAGCAGCGGGCGGGTGGCCGGCACCATGGCGATGAGCAGCCAGCCCGCGCCGGCCCCGGCCGCAAGCCCGCAGCCGAGGCGCCCCGGGAGCCAGCGGCCGCGCCCGATGCCGATGTCCGCGGCCCTCAGCCCGCCCAGCGCCGCGGCCGCCAGCGCGGCACCGGTGGCGCCGACGTTGAGCCGCACGTACCAGCGGTTGTGCCCGGAGTACAGGCCGGCCACGTTGTTATAGGCGGTGAGGACGGCGCAGGCGGCGATCGCGAACCCGGCATCCCGGGCGTGCTGGCCTGAGGGGGCGACCCCCCTGGAACCCCCCGCTGGCCTGGGGGGCGGCGCCCCCGCCGGCTGCGGGCCCGGGGGATGCCGCGTCATCGGCCGCGCCGCATCATGTCCCGCTCAGCTGCCCGGATGCACCAGGCCGGTCTCGTAGGCCAGGACCACGGCCTGGGTGCGGTCCCGCAGCCCGAGCTTCATCAGGATGCGGCTCACGTGGGTCTTCACGGTCTGCTCCGCGACAACGAGCTGGTCGGCGATCTCGGCGTTGGACAGGCCGCGGGCCACGAGGGCGAGCACCTCCGATTCCCGGTCGGTGAGGCCTTCGATCTGCTTGCGGCTCGGGGTCCGGGGCGCGCCCATCCGGGCGAACTCGGCGATGAGCCGCCGGGTCACTCCCGGGGCGAGCAGGGCGTCGCCGGCCGCGACCAGCCGGACCGCGTCGGCCAGCTCGCGGGCGGACGCGTCCTTGAGCAGGAAGCCGCTGGCGCCCGAGCGGAGCGCCTCGTAGACGTAGTCGTCGAGGTCGAAGGTGGTCAGCACCAGGACCTTCGGCGGGTCGTCCATGGCCGTGATCGCGCGGGTGGCCTGGAGGCCGTCGAGCACCGGCATCCGCACGTCCATGAGGATGACGTCGGGGTGCAGCTCGGCGGCGTGCGCGATGGCCTGCTGCCCGTTCACCGCCTCCCCGATGACCTCGATGTCGGGCTGCGCGTTCAGCAGGACGGAGAAACCGGACCGCACCATCCCCTGGTCGTCGGCGATCACCACGCGGATCGTCACGGTTCGTCCTGCGCAGAGCCGGAGTCCAGCGGAAGAGCGGCGGTCACCAGGAACTCGCCTTTCTCGGTCGGGCCGGCCTGGAGGTTGCCCCCCAGCATGGTGGCGCGTTCACGCATGCCGATGATGCCATGCCCGCCGCCCTCGCCGGGCGCTCCGTCCAGTTCCGCGGGGAGGCGCGTCCCGGGCGGGCAGCGGTCGTTGCGGACCTTTACAACCAGGGCCGCATCGCCGTAGTACAGCCTCACCTGGACCGCCGCGCCCGGGGAATGCCGCATGGCGTTGCTGAGCGCCTCCTGGACGATGCGGTACGCCGACAGGTCCACCCCGGGGGGAAGCGGCCGCGGGGCGCCGCTGATGCCGGCGGTGACCGTCACGCCCGCGCTGCGCGCGGACTCCAGCAGCTCCTCCAGATCGTCGAGGCCCGGCTGGGGCGCGGTGTCCGGCGCGTCACTGCGCAGCACGCCGAGCACGCGGCGCAGTTCCTTCAGGCCCGACAGCGCGCCCGCGCGGATGTCCGCGAAGCTCTCCACCAGTTCCTTCGGCGGGTCCTGGACCTTGTACGGCGCGGCCTCGGCCTGGATGGCGATCACGGACATGTGGTGGGCGACGACGTCGTGCAGTTCGCGGGCGATCCGCTGGCGCTCTTCCAGCAGGGCCCGCTCCCCCTCGTGCCGGCGTTCCTGCACCGCGAGCCGTTCGGTGTTGCCGCGCCGGGTGCGGACGATCACGCCGGCCAGCACCGGGACGGCGGCGATGAGGATGGACGTTGTGGGGGGCTCGCCCTCGACGAAGACGGCACCGACCGCCGTCACCACTCCCGCGGTGAACACCACCCACGGCTCGCAGCGGACCGCGACCGCGTAAAGGCACAAGACAAAGACGAGAATCCCGCCCGGGGGTGCGCCCCCCGCCGTGAACGCCCCGCCGAACCAGAACATGGCGAGCGCGGAGGCCACCCAGGCCGTTAGCGGGAAATAGTTGCGGATGGCCAGGGGCGCGCAGAGGGCCAGCGAGATCAGCGTGATCACGCCGGGGCTGGCGAGGCTCGGGTGCACGTTTCCCAGCTTGCTGTTCGTGGCGGCGAAGCAGATGAGCGCGGTGATCACGTCGGCGACGGCGACCAGGTCGAGCCGCCCGCGCTTCAGCCACCGCGGGCGCGGGGCAGGCGGCGCCGTGACGCCGGCGGCGAACACCGCCGCGACCCTGCCCCGCAGGCTCGGATCCGAGTTCATAGGGCCAGCGTAAGTCGGCGCCGCCCCCGGTTTCGTGACCCTTGAGCGTGATCTTTGCCGGGCTACCTGAGTAGGGGGCCGGTTACCGCGGCCGTCCCCGCGGCCCGTCCGCGCGGTCCCGGCGTGGCCCTCCTGACACCTGCGGGGCAGGTCCGCAGTCGGCTCCGCAGGGTGACGCCGACCAGCCGTTGCGCTCCGTAACTTCCTGGTCAGTCCCACTTCCGGACGGGAAGGACTCGTCATGAGACTGCGCCGCATGACCGGCATCGCGGCGGCCGTGGCCGCCGTGGCCGCGACGACCGCCGCGGTGTACCCGAGCGTTCCGGCGGACCGGCTTCAGCCGATGCCGGCCCTGACCGCCCGGGCGCTCACGGCCCGCTACAACGCGGATGCGCACCGGCTCGCAGTGGCCACCGGGGCCGCCGACCGGGCGGGTAACACCGGGCTCGCCCATTCCCTGGAGGCCATGCGCGGCGGGCATTTCCTCGACTTCGACGCCGCCGGGCAGGGGCTGGCGGTCGAGGTCTTCGGCAACCTGGCCACGGCCACCCGGGTGGCCATCCTGGTGCCCGGGTCCGACACCTCCCTGGCCACGTTCGACTCCCGGGGCACCGCTTCACCCGAGGGAGGGGCCCGTGCGCTGATGGCGGAGGCCCGCAAGGTGAGCCCGCACGCGCGGCTCGCGGTCATCGCCTGGCTCGGCTACAAAACGCCCAGTGCGTTCAGCCCCGCCGTCATGACCTCCGGCGACGCCGGGCAGGGCGCGCAGGCGCTGCGCCCGGTGGTAACCGATCTGGCCAGGCACGGCCACCAGGTCGCGCTGATCTGCCACAGCTACGGGTCGGTGGTGTGCGGCCTGGCCGCATCGCACCTGCCGGTCACCGACATCGCGGTGGTGGGCAGCCCCGGGATGGACGCCTCCACGGCGCGCGCGCTGCACACGACGGCGCGGGTGTGGGCCGGCCGGGGGACCGGCGACTGGATCCAGCACGTGCCCCACGTCCAGTTCCTCGGGCTCGGGTTCGGGCAGGATCCGATGGCCCCGGCCTTCGGCGCCAGGATCTTCGACTGCGGCAGCGGCGGGCACAGCGACTACTTCCGCCCGGGCGGCATCGCCCTGCGGAACCTCGCCCGCATCGTGCTCGGCAACCCCGCCGGGGTGACCCGATGACCGGCCACGCCTTCACCCGGGGCCGCGGCCTGCACCCCCTCACCCGGGCCCGCGGCCTGGCCGCTCGGATCGACGCCGCCACGCCGGCGCACCGGGACCGCACGGTGGACGCGCTCCGCGCGCTGGCCATCGCCGGCGTCATCCTGGGCCACTGGCTGGTCACCGCGCTGGTGCTGACCCCCGGCCGGACCGGGCACGGGCTGCGCGACGAGAGCCCGCTGGCCACCATGCCCTACCTCACCCCGGTGTCCTGGATCTTCCAGACGCTCGCGATCTTCTTCCTGGTCGGCGGGTACGCCGCCGCCCGCAGCTACCGCGGCGACTACCGGTCCTGGCTGCGCCAGCGCCTGGTCCGGCTGTCCCGGCCGGTGGTCGCGCTGGTCGCCGTCTGGGGGGTGCTCGCGGCGGGCCTGTACCTGGGCGGCGTCCCCGGCTCGACCTTGCACACCGTGCTCACGCTGGTGCTCGACCCGCTGTGGTTCCTCGGCGTGTTCGTCGTGCTGACCGCGCTGACCCCGCTCGCCGTCGCCCTGGTGCGCCGCCTGGGTATCCTCGCGGCGGCGATCCCCCTGGTCGTCGTCGCGGCCGCCGATGCGGTGCGCTTCGACCTGGGCGGCCCGTCGTGGGCGGGGTGGATCAACGTCGTGGCCGGCTGGCTGGTCCCCTACCTGCTCGGGATCGCCTGGGCGCGGGGGATGTTCCCCGGGCGCAGGGGCCCGGCGCTCATGCTCGCCGGCGGCACGGCGGCCACCGTGGCCCTGGTGCTGTGGGCCGGGTACCCGGCCAGCATGGTCGGCGTGAACGGCGCCGCGATCTCCAACCTGAACCCGCCCACGCTCGCCGTCGTGACCTTCGGCATCGCCCAGGCCGGCCTCGCGCTGCTGCTGCGGGAACCGCTGGCCCGGCTGATGCGCCGCCCGCTCGCCTGGGCGGCGGTCGCGACCGTCAACCTGTCGGCGATGACCCTGTTCCTCTGGCACCAGACCGCCTTCCTGGCGGTCACCGCGGCCGGGCTGCTGGCGGGCAGGCTGCCGGGCCTGCACACGGCCCCGTCCCACGCCATCTGGGTCGCCGAGCGGATCGCCTGGCTGCCGGTCTTCGCCGCCGCGCTCGCCGTCTTGTGGCTGGTGTTCCGCCGCGCCGAGCGGGCGCCGGTGCGCCGCCCGCCGCGCGGAGCGGGCGCCGGTGCGCCGTCCGCCCCGCCAGGTGGCCCGCGCACGTCGGCCCGGCCCGGTGGCCGGCGCATGTCAGCCCGGCCCGGCGGCCGGCTGCTGGCGGCGCGGCCAACGCTGGCGGGCGCGCCGCCCAGGGCTCACTCGCTCTCCTCCGTTCCCGGTTCATCCGGTTGGCCGAACTCCGGGGGCACGGCGGCCCGGCCGTCCCTGATGCCCTGCTGGAAGCTCGCCAGGCGCTGCCTGGCCTGGGCGGCCGTCCGTGGTGCCGTGGGCGCCGTCGCCGCCGTGGTGACGCCGCCGGGCACCAGGTTCGCCTTCGGCGCCCGCCTGGGCAGGCCCGCCCTGGTCGTGCCCGAGGACACCGGCGCTTGCGCCACCTCCGCGGCCTGCCAGCCCTCATCCGCGGGTGACCACCAGCCGGCGGTGGCCGGAGTCGGGCCCACCACCGTGGCCGTCCAGTCGGCACCGCGCCGGCCGCTCCGGAACCAGTCGGACTCGACCGACTCGAAGATGGGCAGCCGGTTCTCCGCGGGGACGACCGCCGGGGGCGGCACTATCACGCCCGGCGGCGTCGCGGCGGCCTCGCCATTGACGGTGAGGCCGCCGTTGCTGCCGTTGGCTACGTCGCCGCCGTCGGTCGCGTAATTGCCGCCGGTGCCGTCACTGCCGTCGGTGCCGTGCCCGCGGCTCGTGGCCGCCACCGCTCGCGCGGCGCCCGAGGGGCCAGCCGAGGC
>Ga0318552_10000728_pt1 | contig 10542 bp, 12 predicted proteins | sample GRESIP082b2f20_FD_203516 | JGI IMG/M metagenome (GOLD analysis project Ga0318552, IMG submission 203516) | Tropical soil microbial communities from Luquillo Experimental Forest, Puerto Rico - GRE.SIPMG.082b2f20 | ecosystem: Environmental > Terrestrial > Soil > Tropical forest > Bulk soil...
GCAAGGACGCCGTGATCCTCGGGCTGCCCCGGGGCGGGGTGCCGGTCGCGGCGGAGGTGGCGCGCGCCCTGGCCGCCCCGCTGGACATCATCCTGGTGCGCAAGCTCGGCGTGCCCGCCCAGCCCGAGCTCGGCATGGGCGCGATCGGTGAGTCGGACGCGCGCGTCATCAACCCCGACGTGGTGCGTTATGCCCGGGTCAGCGAGGCGCAGATGGCCGAGGTCGAGCGCCGGGAGCGGGCCGAGTTGCAGCGCCGCGCCCAGCGGTTCCGCGGCGGTCTGCCACACGAGCCGCTCACCGGGCGGATCGCCGTCATCGTGGACGACGGCATCGCGACCGGCTCGACCGCCCGCGCCGCGTGCCAGGTGGCGCGGGCCTTGGGCGCGGCCAGGGTGCTGCTGGCGGTGCCGGTGGCGCCGCCCGGGGCCGACGTGGGCATGCACGATGATGCCGACGAGGTGATCTGCCTCCAGATGCCCGAGCGGTTCTTCGCGATCGGCGAATGGTACGAGGACTTCGCACAGACCTCCGACGAGGAAGTGGTCGCGTTGCTGCGCGCGGCGCGGGCCCGGCAGGCGGAGCAGGCGCGCGAGCGCCCGGCGGACGAAGCGGAGGAACAGGTGCCCGGTCCCGTGAGCGGCAGCCAGGCCGGGGCGGCGGATGCCCCCGGCGAACCCGCGCCGGAAGCCGCGGCGGGTGCGCAGGAAGCGGGCGCGGGCCGCGCCGACCTGGACGAGCTGGTGGACATGATGCCGTTCGCGGCCGGGCTCGGCATCGTCCTGGACGCCGCGGCCCCCGGCGAGATCCGGGGCCGGATGCCCTGGGCGCCGGAGCGGTGCACCACTGGGGGGATCCTGCACGGTGGCGTGCTGATGGCGCTGGCCGACAGCCTCGGGGGGATCTGCGCCTTTCTTAACCTGCCGCCCGGCGCGCTGACCGCGACCACCAGTTCGGCCGCGGTGTTCACCCGGGCCGTCCGGTCCGGCGAGGTGACCGCCGTGACCCGCCCGCTGCACGTCGGCCGGTCGACGATCGTGGTGCAGACCGACCTCACCGACGACGCGGGGCGGCGGGTGGCTCAGGTGACCCAGACGCAGGCGATCCTGGCCGGCCCGGCCTGATCACCGCCGGATCTGGCCGCCGGGCAGCGCGGCCCACCGTGCCCGGGCGGGTTACGTCCCGGGTATCTCGCTGCCGCATTGCGGGCAGGCAGTCGGCGGGTGCTCGTCGGCCACGGCGCCGCAGGCCTGACAGACCCGCGGGAGCAGGCAGGCCGGGTCCCCCGGCCGGTCCTCGGGGCCGGCGCGCCAGGCCATTCCGCCGCCCCACCGCTGCACGCCGTCGGCCGGCCGCTCCGCGCCCGCGGGCTGCTCGGGGCTGCCGCCCGGGTCGCTGCTCACCGGCCACCGCGCAACAGCGCGGCCAGCACCGCAGCCTGGCTGTGCTCGACGTCCCTGGTCGCGGTGAGCAGGGTCAGTGGCCCGGAGTCGGTCAGGTCCCGCAGGTGTGCCAGGGCGCCGGCGCGTTCGGGTACCTGCAGTTCGGCCCCGTACCGGTCCCGGAATTCCGCGAACTTGTCCACCTCATGGCCGTACCACCGGCGCAGTTCGTCGGACGGCGCGACGGCCTTGACCCATTCGTCCAGGGCGGCGGCGCTCTTGGACAGGCCGCGGGGCCACAACCGGTCGACGAGCACCCGCTGCCCGTCAGCCGGGTCAGGCGGGTCGTAGACGCGCCGCACACGCACGTCGGTAGTTGCCGTCATCGAGATCTGTCTACCAGAGCTAGCAAGGCTTGCCCGCCGGGCGAGGTCAGGGGTGAAGTGGGGCTACGGTGAGGGGGTGCCCGAAATGTCGGCTGGGGACTTCCAGAATTTGCTGGCGTTCCGTACGAGCCTGCGCAGGTTCCTGCACTGGAGCCAGACGCAGGCGCGCGCGGTCGGCCTGACCCCGGCTCAGCACCAGCTTCTCGTCGCGATCAAGGGCCATCCGGGGAAGCAGGATCCGACGATCTCCGATCTTGCCGAATACCTGCTGCTGCGCCACCACAGCGTGGTGGAGCTGGTGGACCGGGCGGCCAACACGGGGGTCGTCGTACGCTCCCGTGACGCCGAGGACGGGCGGCTGACCCGGGTGATGCTCACCCCCGACGGAGAGGCGCGGCTGAACCGCCTCGGGCCCGCTCACCTGGACGAACTGCGCAACCTCGCCCCGGTGCTCGACCAGCTGGTCAGCGAATGGGCGGCGCATACTGACCGGGAGGCTGCCCCCGGGTCCGGCTGACCGGCGGGGCGGGGCACCCGCGTCAGTCGTGTTGCCAGGCGCCGGGCCCGTGCCGGAGCTCAACGGGCAGCGGCGGTCCCGCGAGCGTGCCTGGACGCCGGTGCAAACTCTGTCCGGCGGCCCGCCCCGCGCCGCCTCACGCCGGAGCCGTGACCCGGTCGGCGGTGGGGCGTTCGCCGCCCGGGACTCGCGCGATACCGGCAGGCACGCCGTGCTCGTGATGGATCAGGTCGAGTTGCACGGCAGCCATCAGCGCCTGCGCCCGGTTGGTCACGCCGAGCTTCTCGTAAAGCCGTGCCACGTAGGTCTTGGCGGTGGACTGGCTGATAAACATGGTCATCGCGATCGCGGGAATCGAGAGGCCGGCGCTCAGCAGGCGCAGCACCTCGGACTGTTGCGGACTGAGCGCGATGCCGTCGTGCACGGCACGCCGCCGGGCGAGGGCGACCGCCAGCCCGGCCGCGGTGAAGGACGACGCGGCGACGGCGGCGTGGCGGATGGCCGCGAGCACTTCCTCCACCGGGGCGCTCTTCGCGACGAAGGCGGAGACGCCCGTCTCCAGCGCCCGGAACAGGACGTCATCCTCTTCCTGAGAGGTCAGCAGGACGATACCGAGGCCAGCCTCACGATCGCGGAACTCCCTGGCCAGGCGCAGTCCGTCGCCGTCGGGCAACCGGGCGTCCACGGTCACCACGTCCGGCTGAGTACGCGCTACGTCCGCGCGCGCGGCCGCGGCGGAACCTGACTCGGCCACTATCTCGATATCCGGTTGTTGGGATATCAACTCGCGCAAGCCATAGCGCGTGAGTGTATGACCATCAACTATGGCCAGACGAATCGGCATGCCGGCTCCCCCCGCGCAATGCGTGTTAGTGCACCCGTCCCTTTCGATGCGGAATGTCCCGGAACCTTCGGGTGCCTCGGGACCAGAAGGTTCCGCTTAGGTACCGAAAGTCCGTTTGATCCGCTTGGGCAGTCTGTGGGGTGCCCTCCCTGGTAGCTCTCCAGGCCGAGACGGCCGGTTAGCTACTGTTCGTGAGGCCAAGCTGCCTGCTGCATCTTCCGCTTCGGGAATTGCAAAGATGACGCGCGGGAGCGATGAGGGGTTGGCAGCCGATAGCCGCTGTTATGCATTTGTGATATATCGCCGGGCCGCGCGGGCACTTGTGTGGCGCCCCGCCCCGGAATGTCCGGATCCGCCCCGCCCGTGTGCTGATTCGCGCGGGCGGCCGGTTACCGGACGCCCGCGAGGGCGGCCAGCAGCGCGCCGGCCAGCATGAAAGGCCCGAAGCTGATCATGCTTTGCATGGTGAGCCGCCGCGCGGCGACCAGGGCCATGCTGACTACCCCGGACAACATGAAGCCCAGGGCCGCCCCGGCCAGCAAGGTGGGCCAGCCCAGCCAGCCGAGCGCGAGCCCGGCCAGGCCTGCGAGCTTGACGTCACCCCCGCCGATGCCTCCGGGCCGCAACAGCGCGAGTACCAGGTACGTCCCGCCGAGCACCAGCCCGCCCAGCAGGGCGCGCCCCAGGGCCCCTTCGGTGTGCCCGGTGAGGGCCGCGAAGGCCAGCAAGACGATCGTCACCGGGTATGCGGGCAGGACGAGCCGATCGGGGAGCCGCTGGACTGAGAGGTCGATCGCGGCCAGCGCCACGCCCAGCGCGCCGAGGAAACAGAACGCCAGCATGTCCGGCTGGCCCCCGAACCGGCCGAACAGCAGCCAGAAGACGATGGCGGTGGCCAGCTCCAGCGCGCCCAGCGTGCCGAAATGATGTCCGCAGTGCCCGCACCGGATGACGAGCCAGCGGGGCACCGCGGCGGCGCAGCGTGGGCAGGTGGTCTGGTCCGGGGAGTCGCTCGGCACCGACAGCTGGAAGACCGCGCTCCGCAGTACCGTACCGGCCGGCACGCCCGCGACGAGACCCTCGGCTGCCCACACGGCGCTCATGCCGGTCCAGGGTAGGCACTCCGGCCGCGACGACGGAACCTCCCCGGGCAAGAACTGACTGGTCGGGGGGCGCGGTGTCGGCCGATCGGATGACATGTCGGCCGATCGGCCGAATTTCATGACCGTCTGGCCGATACCGGGGCGGGCCGCTAGTCGCCAGAGTTTCCCCGGACTGGGCGGCGTCGTGCCGTTCGGCCGGCCGGCGGAATCTCCCGCCTGGCTACCGTCTGAAGGAGTTTAGTAATGCTCAACTACTTCGTGGCCTTGGCTAACACCCTTGCGCAGCGACTGGGCCGGGACGACCGCGGCGCGACCGCCGTGGAGTACGGGATGATCGTGGCGCTTATCGCGGCGATCATCGTGGGTACCGTGGCGCTGCTCGGAACCCAGATCAACGCCGCGTTCACGACGATCACCAACGCGCTCTGACTAGGCCGGCCGACGCTGAACGCGGGGCTAGGGCGGACGAGCCTTCGCCAGGCAAGCCATGACCCCGGTATCGACGAAGACATCGCGTTGATGCACCGCTGCTTGAGCCACCTGCCGCGCTCAGGCGATCACGGTGCCACCGCGGTTGAGTACGCGCTCATCGTTAGCTTCATCGCGGCGGTGATCTTCGGTGCGGTCCTCGCGCTCGGCCAGGTGGTGCTCAGCCTGTTCGCTGCACCCCTTGGCGGGTTCTGAGTACTTGGCCGGGCGGGGCGGGCCGGTGTGTCCGTCCCGCCTGCCACCACGACCGAAGGGATAGCCGATCTTGAGCCGGGCACCGTCCAGAGACTGCGCCTCGTCCCGGCCCCGCGCCCGGGACGGCGACCGTGGCGCGACAGCCGTGGAGTTCGCCTTGCTGCTGCCGCTGCTGTTGCTGCTGGTGTTCGGCATCGTCGACTTCGGACGCGCGATCAACGCGCAGATAACGCTGACCCAGGCGGCCCGGGCGGGCGCGCGGCTCGCCGCGCTCGGCCAGCCGAACGTGGTCAGCGGCACCCGGGCCGCCGCGGTGGGGCTGAGCCCGGTGGGCGTGGCCTGGACGCCCTGCCCGTCCGGGGCCACGCAGACCACCAGCGCCGTCGTCACGGCCAGCTATTCGTTCAACTTCGTCACCCCGGTCGGGGCGATCGCCAGCCTGTTCGGCGGGAGCTTGGGGTCTGGGATCACGCTCACCGCCACGGGAGAGATGCCATGCGAGAGTTGATCTTCCGGCTCGCTCGCCCGATGATGCGGTTGCTCGGGCGCGACGAGCGGGGCGCGATCGGCGTGCTGGTCGCGGTGCTGATCGGCGGGGGGGTGCTGCTCGGCATGGGCGCCCTGGCGATCGACGTGGGCCGGCTCTACCAGAACCGCGCCGAACTACAGAACGGCGCCGACGCCGCCGCCCTCGCCGTGGCGGACAGTTGCGCCCTGGGTACCTGCACGACGAGCATCGCGGGCCAGTACGCGACCGGCAACGCGTCCAAGCTCACCGGCAACAACGCGGCCGTCGGCCTGGTGTGCGGCTCCGGCACCGGCATGGCCGCCTGCCCGGGCAGCACCGGCGCGCCGTACGACTGTCCGGCCAACCCGTCGGCCGGCACGAACTACGTGGACGTGCACACCTCCACGCTGACCGCCAGCGACTCCACGCTGCTCCCCCCCATCTTCGCCCGCACGCTGTTGGGTAACGGGGGTTACCAGGGCACCAACGTGAAGGCCTGCGCCCAGGCGGAGTGGGGCGCTCCCAGCAGCGCGACCACCATCGCCTACACCATTTCGGCCTGCTCGTGGTACGTGTACACCAACAACGGGACCACCTTCGCGCAACCGCCCCCCTACCCGCCGAACACGGTGCCCGCGCCGTCGTTCGACCACATCCTCTTCGAGCACGGCAGCCAGGGCTCGAAGACCACCGGCTGCCCGCCATACCAGCCGTCCGGCCAGGACGCTCCGGGCAACTTCGGCTGGACCAGCGACTCGGGAAACTGCTCGACGTTCATCAACAACGGCAGCTACGGGGGGAGCACCGGCGCATCGGCATCGGGCGATTGCAAGACGGTGATACAAGCCGCCTACAACAACAAGACCGTCGTCTACCTGCCCGTCTACTCCGCGATCAGCGGTACCGGCAACAACGTCACCTACACGCTGCTGGGCTTTGCCGCGTTCGTGATCACGGGGTACCACATCACCGGCAGCTTCAAGGCCCCCGACTGGCTGAACTCGGCCAACGACTGCAAAGGCAACAACTTCTGCATCGACGGCTACTTCACCCAAGGGCTGATCCCGTCCACGGGTGGCCTGGGCGGCGGTAAGGGCCTGGGCGCCAGCATCGTCAAGCTCACCGGCTGAGCCGCACAAGACAAGGCTCAGCCAAGCAGGGAAGAGGAACCTTGAAACGTCGCGTACTGACCATCACACTGGCGGTCCTGCTGGCCGTGCTTGGCACCGTGGGCGTCCTCGCCTACGTCCATAAGGCCGACTCCCGGGCCGTGGCCGGGATGAAGGCCATCAGCGTGCTGGTGGCGCAGGACCAGATTCCGGCCGGAACCTCCGCGAGCTCGGCTCAGCAGACGGGCCAGTTGCGCAGCGAGACGCTGCCCGCCTCGTCGGTGCCGGTGAACGCGGTCCGCTCGATCACCCCCGAGCTGGGCGCCCTGGTGCTGAGCACACAGGTCCAGTCTGGGCAGTTGCTGCTGCGGCCGATGCTGGTCACGGCCGCCCAGGCGACCGGCGGCGTCGCGCTGCCGGCCGGGATGCTCGCGGTATCGGTCAACCTCTGCCTGCCGGAGGCGGTCGCCGAGAACATAGCCGCGGGCTCGGAGGTGGAGGTGCTCGACACCGTCGCCCCTAGTGCCTCTTCACTGACCGCCGCGCCGAACTGCACCGGGCCGCATCAGCAGCAAGCCAAGGGCCGCGCTCGTACCCTGATCGTCCTCCCCCGGGTACAGATACTGTCCGTGGGGCCCGCGGCCGGCGCCGGCCACGCCACATCCTCCACCAGCACCTCGGCGTTCAACCACAGCAGCACGGATCCGGGGTCTTCTCCCTCGGCTACTACCGTGCAGCAGCCGTTCAACGTGCTGGTGACGATGGCCGTGACGCAGGCCGCCGCGCTGCGGCTGGTAGCGCTCACCGAGACCGGGCTGCCGTATCTGGCGCTGCTCCAGCACTGAGGGGGAGACGTGGCTATTCTTTGTGGCCCCGCGGTCCGGGCCTCGTCGACGTTTCTGAGCATTCGCAGTGAGGCGCGCGCCGTGGAGAACCTGCGCGCGGCGGCACAGATGCTAAGTAACGACCCCGAGGAAACCCTCGTGGTGATCGGGCCGGAAACCCCCGCCGACGAGGCGCTGTCGTTCGCGTCGGGCCTGCGGGTGAGCCGGCCCCACGTGGGCGTGGTCCTGGTGCGCGAGCAGGTCGACGTCGACCTGCTCACCCGCGCGCTCCAGGCGGGAGTCCGTGAGGTCGTTCCGATAAACGATCCCGCGGCCTTGAACGCCGCGTGCCGGCGTTCCCGTGACGTGTCGGAGCGCCTGACCACCCCGACCCAGGCCGAGTCGGGGGAACCCGCGCGCGACGGCCAGATCGTCACCGTCTTCGCCGCCAAGGGTGGCTGCGGCAAGACCACGCTCGCGACCAACCTAGGCGTGGCGCTCGCCCGGGACGCCGGCCACCGGGTGTGCATCGTGGATCTCGACCTGGCCTTCGGCGACGTCGCGATCAGCGTGCAGCTCGACCCGGCCCGGACCATGGTGGACGCGCTGCCCATGGCCGGTCACCTCGACACGGCCGGCGCCGCCTCACTGCTTACGCACTACGCCACGAGGCTGGACATGCTGCTGGCGCCGGTGACCCCCGGTGACGCGGAAAAGGTGCCGCCGACGCTGGTGGGCGAACTGCTCACGGTGCTGCGCGGCATGTTCGACTTCGTGGTCGTGGACACGCCCGCCCAGTTCAGCGAGCATGTGCTCACCGCGATGGACGCGTCCGCCCACCACGTGCTGCTCACCACCCCGGATGTCCCGGCGCTGAAGAACCTTCGCGTCACGCTCGACATGCTGGACCTGCTGTCCTACCCGAGGGACATCCGCTCGGTGGTGGTCAACCGCGCGGACTCGAAGGTGGGCCTGAGCTCCGAAGACGTAGAACGCGTGGTGCGCAGCCCGATCACCGCGCACGTCCCGTCCAGCCGTGCGGTGCCCATCTCGATCAACAACGGGACACCGATCACGATCTCCACACCCGGGCACCCGGTGAGCCAGGCCATCATCGGGTTCGCGCACCAGCGGCTCGCGGTCGCTGCCGCGCCAGAGCCCGCAACCCGGCGCCTGGGCAGGAGGCGGCGCTGATGAGCCTGGCAGACCGGCTTGCGCAGCGCGGGGCACCCAGCGGCCTCGTGCGCGAGCAACTGGGCGTGCCCAAACGCGCCGCGCGGCATGCGGACCCGTTCGCCGAGGTCAAGCGGAGCGTACACGAGGGGCTGCTGGAGGCACTCGGGCCGAAGCTGTACGACGCGCACCTCGAACAGCGAGAACTCGAATCCCAGGTGACGGAGACGTTGCAGGCGGTGCTCCAGCGCGACGAGACCCCGATGACGGCGGCCGACCGGGCCCGGGTCGCCCAGGAAATCGCCGACGACATTCTCGGCCACGGGCCATTGGAGCCGTACCTCCGCGACCCGGACGTGTCCGAGATCATGGTCAACGGCCACGACCAGATCTACGTCGAGCGCGCCGGCCGTCTGTACCCGGCGGAAACGGCGTTCGCCGATGAGAGTCACCTGCGGCGCACGATCGACAAGGTGGTGGCGCGGATCGGCAGGCGGGTGGACGAGGCCAGCCCGATGGTCGACGCCCGGCTGCCGGATGGCAGCCGGGTCAACGCCGTCGTCCCCCCGGTCGCGCTGGACGGGTCGCTGCTGACAATCCGGAAGTTCGCGACCGACCCGTTCACCGTGGACGACCTCGTGTCGTTTGGCACGATGAGCCGTGGTGTCGCCGAACTGCTCGAGGCGTGCGTGCGCGGCAGGCTCAACATCGTGATCGGCGGTGGCACCGGCTCGGGCAAGACCACCACGCTGAACGTGCTGTCGTCCTTCATCCCGGCCGACGAGCGGATCATCACCATCGAAGACGCGGCCGAGCTTCAGCTGCGCCAGGAGCATGTGCTCCGGATGGAGTCGCGCCCGCCCAATGTGGAGAGCCGCGGCGAAATCGCCATCCGCGACCTGGTCCGCAACTCCCTGCGCATGCGTCCGGACCGGATCATCATCGGCGAGGTCCGTGACGCCGCCGCGCTGGACATGCTGCAGGCGATGAACACCGGCCACGACGGGTCCATCACGACCGTGCACTGCAACGCACCGCGGGACTCCCTGGCCCGGCTGGAGACGATGGTGCTGATGGCGGGCATCGAACTGCCGCAGCGGGCGATCCGGGAACAGATGGCCTCGGCCCTCGACCTGATCATCCACCAGGCCCGGCTCAAGGACGGCTCCCGGCGGATCACCCACATCACCGAGGTCGAAGGCATGGAAGGCCCGGTTATCACGCTGCAGGACATCTTCATGTTCGACTTTCACGCGGGAGTCGATGAGCACGGCCGGCACCGGGGTGCGCTGCACAGCACCGGGCTGCGGCCGCGTTTCATCGACGTGCTGGCCGACCGCGGGATTTCCGTGCCGCACGGGATCTTCGGGTTCGAGGAGCGAAGCCGGTGACCAGCCGGGCAGTCTCCCGCCGGGGCAAGACAGTGGTCACGGTGGCCGTTTTGTCGCTGTTGGCCCTGCTCGCCACCATAGCGGCCGCGCAGAATGCGACAGCGGCACCGGCGCCCGCCCGGCACCCACCGGTCGTCATGGTTCTGCTGGACACTCACCAGGCACATCCCGGGCAGCGCATCCCGGGCCGGCGGCTAGTAGGCGCCCGCGCCTACGTGGGCGCCCTGCCCGCCAATGTCCGTGTCGGGCTGATCACCTTCAACGCCCGGTGGAAGCTCCTGTTGCCGCCTACCGCCGATCGTTCCCGGATGCTCCAGGCGCTGCGATCGGCCCAAGCCACCGGCCCGAACTCGACCGCGATCTACGCGGCGATAACCGGCGCCGAGTTGCTGCTGCGGCGCGTGGGCGCGAAGCCGGGCAGGCTGGTTATCCTGTCCAACGCCGAGGACGTCATCAGCCGCCCCTCCTTCGCCCCGACCGTTCCCACTGACGTCGTGGCGTGGCATTTCGACAGCGACGACAACATCGTCGAACTCCATGCGCTCGCCGCGGCCAGCCGCGGCCGCGTGGCCGCTCCCACCCAGGCCCCCTCGCTTTCCCAGTCGTTCCCGCCTCCGGCGACGC
>Ga0318552_10000742_pt1 | contig 10486 bp, 8 predicted proteins | sample GRESIP082b2f20_FD_203516 | JGI IMG/M metagenome (GOLD analysis project Ga0318552, IMG submission 203516) | Tropical soil microbial communities from Luquillo Experimental Forest, Puerto Rico - GRE.SIPMG.082b2f20 | ecosystem: Environmental > Terrestrial > Soil > Tropical forest > Bulk soil...
CGCGAGGGTCTGCCGCCGGTCGCCTATGATACGGCGCGCAAGTTGGTCGGCGGCGGCGCACGATCGATGATCGAACGCTCCTTGGCAGCGCAGGGGCGTAAGCTCGACACCCCTGCAGTCGACGGGCTCGTCAAAGGCTTCATCGACCACTACGCCGCGCATATCGCCGACCGCTCGCGAGTGTTCCCCGGCCTCGAAGCGGCGCTCGACGAGCTCGCCGCTGGCGGCTGCCGTTTTGCGGTCTGCACCAACAAACTCGAATGGCTCTCGGTGCGGCTCCTTGCCGCGCTTGGCCTGTCTAATCGCTTCGCCGCCATTTGCGGGGCAGACACGTTTGGGTTGCAAAAGCCCCATCCGGATTCGCTGCGGCGGACAATTGCCCGTGCCGGCGGCGAACCCGCTCACGCCGTGATGGTCGGGGATTCCCTCAGCGACATCGCTACCGCCCGCGCGGCGGGAGTTCCCGTCGTTGCCGTCGACTATGGCTACGCCGAGACTCCGGTGAGCGAATTGGCGCCCGACCGGGTCATCAGCGCCCTCACCGAACTGCCCAGCACCGTATTCGAGCTGCTGCGCGCGGGCAGTCCTACTGCGGCGGAACGACGTTAATCCGTATTTTACCTTATCAGCGCCATACTTAGGGGGCCTTTAGGCTGGATAACCACAGCAGACGGGGTACTAACCCTAGGTTGTACGGGCGCTGTCGCGCCTCTGTGGTCGTGTTGTGGGGAAAGGCGGCCCTATGCCGCCCAGGTGGTGGGGGATCCGATCATGAGCCGAGTCATTGCCGTCATGGCGTGTGGCTTCATGCTGTCCGCGTGTTCCGCAACGATGCCCAGCCTGGACTTCCTGAAGTCGACGCCGCAGCCCGAGACGCTCGCCATCGAATCCGAGCCGCCGGGGGCGGAAGCGAAAACCTCGTTGGGCGAGAGCTGTCGCACGCCCTGTAAGCTTTCGGCCCAGCCCGGCAGCGAGTTCTCGGTGACGCTTGCGCTCAGCGGCTATCAGCCGCAGACCGTGTCGGTGCGTCGGGAGGCGGACGGCGCCGCCGCTGCGCCGCGGCTCGCGCCCAACCCGGTTCACGTGGCTCTGCGGCCGGTGGCACCGGCGAAAAAGCTGGTTGCGAAGAAAAAGAGACCCGTCGCGACCGCCGCCCGTCCGGCGATACCGCCCCCCATGGCCTCGGCAGCGCCTACGCCCGCGCCGACGGCCGCACCTGCACCTGCACCTGCACCTGCGCCTGCGCCTGCGCTTGCCCCCGCGCCTTCGGCCCCGACGAAGGCAGCACCATCGGCGACCAACTATCCCTGGCCGTCGCGGTAATCTCGGCCCAATAGCGGCATCATCCTCCAGCCGCTGGACGCTCTGGCCGATCTCCGCCAGAATTCCCACATGGAATGGCGGCAACACCGCCTTTTTGTCACTGCCCGGGAACACCTTATTCGGCCGCGGTGTGCCGGGCGGCGAGCAGTGCCAGGCCCGTGATGACGCACGACGCGCAAAATCTCGCCCTCGATCGCAAAGGAGCGCTTCCCGCGCTAGTCGACCCGTTCGGGCGCGCGATCACCTATCTGCGCGTCTCGGTGACCGACCGTTGCGATTTTCGCTGCGTCTATTGCATGTCGGAGCACATGACCTTCCTGCCCAAGGCCGACCTGCTCTCGCTCGAAGAGCTCGACCGGCTGTGCAGCGCCTTCATCGCGCGCGGGGTGAGAAAGCTGCGGCTCACCGGCGGCGAACCGCTGGTGCGCCGCGGGGTCATGACGCTCGTCGCCTCGCTCGCGCGCCATCTCTCGACCGGCGCGCTCGACGAGCTCACGCTGACTACCAATGGCTCGCAGCTGGCGAAATATGCCGGTGAACTTGCCGGCCACGGCGTACGGCGCATCAACGTCTCACTCGACACGCTCGACCCCGACAAGTTCCGCGCCATCACGCGCTGGGGAGAACTGGACAAGGTTTTAGCCGGCATCGATGCCGCGCAGGCGGCCGGACTCAAGGTCAAGATCAATGCGGTTGCCCTCAAAGGCGTGAACGAGGACGAGTTCCCAGCGCTGCTCGAATGGGCGCACGGGCGCGGCATGGAGCTCACTCTCATCGAGGTGATGCCGCTTGGCGAGGTCGGCGAAGGTCGCCTCGATCAATACCTTCCGCTGTCGATCGTGCGGGCACGCTTGGCCGAACGCTTCACGCTCGAGGATATCGACTATCGCAGCGGCGGGCCCGCGCGTTACGTCAACGTCGCCGAGACCGGCGGCCGCCTCGGCTTCATTACGCCGCTGACCCACAATTTCTGCGAATCCTGCAATCGGGTGCGGGTGACGTGCACGGGAACCCTCTACATGTGTCTCGGTCAGGAAGACGCCGCCGATCTGCGCACCCCGCTACGGGCGTCCGAAGGCAACGATTTGCTCGATGCGGCGATCGCGGAGGCGATCTCGCGCAAGCCCAAGGGGCACGATTTCATCATCGACCGCCGCCATCAGCGGCCGGCACTGGCACGCCACATGAGCGTGACCGGGGGTTAATCGGCCACCCGATGACATAGAGGGAGGACGGGCTGCCGTCGTCCGTCCATGCTCCTCCGTTTTTCCAATTGACGTCCGCGTGGGGGTCTAGGAAGGTCCCTCGGCCTCGGCGCCCTCGTGGCCGGGCCAAAGCTCAGGGACGACAAACTGGGCAACGACACGGTCCCGCCTCACGGGACCATCGCAAGGGGAACGGCGCGTGGAGGGTTTGCTCAAGCTGAGCCGGGCCATCGATTATGTAAACGATCGGTTCGGCGAAGTCGCCAATTGGCTCGTGCTCTTTGCCTGCCTGATCAGCGCCGGCAACGCAACCAGCCGTTATCTATTCAGCGCAAGCTCCAACGCCTGGCTGGAAGTGCAGTGGTACATGTTCGCGGGCATGGTGCTGCTGGGCGGTCCTTATACGCTCAGGGTCAACGAGCACGTGCGCGTCGACTTGATCTACTCGGCACTTTCCGAACGCGCGCGCATCTGGATCGATATCGTCGGTTGCCTGCTCTTTCTCCTGCCGATCTGCGTGATCCTCGTCTACTTCACTTGGCCGTGGTTCGTGGACTCCTGGCGCATCGACGAAACCTCGTCGAACGCCGGCGGCCTCATCCGCTGGCCGGTCAAGCTCATCCTTCCCGTCGGCTTCACGCTGATGGCGCTGCAGGGCGTCTCCGAGCTCATTAAGCGCGTCGAGGCGCTCATCCATCACCATCGGCTGCAGTTCGAGTACGAGAAGCCGTTACAATGATTCATTTCGTGCGGGAGAACATGGCGCCCCTGATGTTCGGGGGCATGGTGCTTTTCATGTTGATCGGTTATCCGGCGGCATTCTCGCTGGCGGCGACCGGCTTATTCTTCGGTTTCATGGGCATCGAACTCGGTTTGATTAGCCCCGACTTCCTCGGCAATCTCACCTATCAATTGTTCGGCATCGTCTCCAACGATCTGCTGCTCGCGATTCCGTTCTTCACCTTCATGGGCGCCATCCTCGAGCGCTGCGGACTGGCTGAGGATCTGCTCGATTCGATCGGACAACTGTTCGGCCCAGTGCGCGGCGGCTTGTCTTATGCGGTGATTTTCGTCGGCGCCATTCTCGGCGCGATTACCGGCACGGTCGCGGCCTCGGTCATCGCCATGGGCGTGATCTCGATGACGCCGATGTTGAAGTATGGCTATTCGACGCGGCATACGATGGGCGTCATCGCGGCATCCGGCACGATCACCCAGCTCATCCCGCCCTCGCTCGTTTTGGTCGTGCTGGCCGATCAACTCGGCCGCTCGGTCGGCGACATGTATGCCGGCGCCATCGGTCCAAGCATCATTCAACTCGCATTGTTTTGCGCCTGGGTGCTCATCGTCAGTGTTCTCTGGCCGAAGGACGTGCCGGCTCTGCCGCTCGAAGCTCGCACCCTCAAGGGTTGGGCGCTGTGGAGAAAATGCCTGCGCGGCATCATTCCCTCGCTTGGACTGATCTTCCTGGTGCTGGGGACCATTTTCATGGGGCTGGCCACGCCGACCGAGGCCGGAGCGCTGGGCGTGGTCGGCGCGATCGCGCTCGCCGCCTCCTACGGCACGCTCACTTGGTCGCTGCTCTACCAGGGGATGGCGACGACCATGCGCATCACCGCCATGGTGGTCTACATTTTGATCGGCGCGCGCACCTTCAGCCTGGTGTTTCAGGGCGTGGGCGGAAAGGTGTGGATCGAGGATCTGTTGACCTCGCTGCCGGGCGGGCAGGTCGGCTTCCTGATCTTCGTCAATGCCTTCGTGTTCGTGATCGCGTTCTTCCTCGATTTCTTCGAGATCGCGTTCATCATCATCCCGCTCTTGGCGCCGGTTGCCGACAAGCTGGGCATCGATCTCATCTGGTTCGGCGTGCTGATCTGCGCCAATATCCAGACGAGCTTCATGCACCCTCCATTCGGCTTCGCGCTGTTCTATCTGCGCGGCATCGCGCCGCGGTCGATCAAGACTTCGGAAATCTACTGGGGCGCCATCCCCTGGGTGGGGCTGCAAGTGATTCTGGTCATCATCGTCATCTTCTGGCCCGGTTCGGTGAGCTACTGGATCGACCGCAGTACGCGCATCGATCCGTCCAAGGTCAGGATCGAAATTCCGCAACCCGATCTGCCGCCGCCGCTCGATTTTGGCCCGCCAGCCAAGCCGCAATGAAATCAGGCGCGAAAATCGAAGGCCCCGAAGCGAGGCTTCGGGGCCAGCCATCAATTGTGATCAACGCGAATCAACGCGAATACGTCATGCTCGTGTGCGCATGCGCATCATGAAGCTATCGTAGCTGAGCTCGGCCACCTGTAGCCATTGATAGGAGTCACTTCGATACGCGGTGAGGCTATCCAGCATCTTCTTGAAATGCGGATTGCTGTGCGCCAACTCGGCGTAGATCTCGTTGGCCGAATTGTAGCAAGCCTCCATGACCGGCTGCGGGAACGGGCGCAGCTCCGCGCCCGCGGCGACCAGCCGCTTCACCGCCTGCGGATTGAGCACGTCATATTTGGTCGTCATCCACGCGCCCGCCTCGCGTGCGCAGGCCTGTATCATCCCCTGATAAATCTTGGGCAGCTCGTTCCACTTGGTGAGATTGATCAGAAGATGCGGCTGCGCGCCACCCTCCCACCAGCCGGGGTAGTAGTAGTACTTGGCGATCTTGACGAAACCGAGCTTCTCATCGTCGTAGGGGCCGACCCATTCGGCGGCATCGATGGTGCCCTTCTCGAGCGCCGGAAAGATATCGCCGGCGGCAAGCTGCTGCGGCACGACACCGAGCTTGCCCAGAATGCGCCCGGCGAAGCCGCCGACGCGGAACTTCAAGCCCTTCATGTCGTCGAGGCTTTTGATCTCCTTGCGGAACCAGCCGCCCATCTGGCACGTCGTGTTGCCGGTCGGCATGCCCCAGCAGTTATAGGTCTTGAAGAAGTCGTTGAGCAGCTCCATGCCGCCGCCTTGGAACTGCCAGGCTTCTTGCTGACGGGTGTTGAGGCCGAAAGGCAAAGCTGTCCCGAACGTGAAGGCCGGGTCCTTGCCGAAATAGTAATAGCTCGCGGTATGGCCCATCTCGACCGTGCCGTTCTGCACCGCGTCAAGCACCTGCAGGCCGGGCACGATCTCGCCCGCAGCGAACACTTGGATGTGAAACTTGTTCTCGCTGAGTTCAGCGATCCGCTTGGCCATGTATTCGGGCGCGCCATAGAGCGTGTCGAGCGACTTCGGCCAGCTTGCGGTCAAGCGCCATTTCAGCTCGGGCATCGATTGGGCGATGGCCGGCGCCGCGATTGCGGACGTCGCGAGCCCGACGCCCGCCGCCTTGAGAAATTCCCGTCGTTTCATGATGATCCTCCCTGTCGGCCCGTTCGGCTTGAGTTTTTTCGACGCCGGACACCGGCGCAAGAATTCAATATTTATAGACGGGCGAAAATGAAAGGTATAGCGCCAGCTCCAGCACTATCCGGCATTCATTGAAAAATCCCGAGGCCCGCTCGAACGGATGATCGTCCGCTCGACGGCAATTCAGGTGCGGGCACGATTGCGGACGAGATAGGTATCGTAGGTCAGCTCGGCGACCTGCCACCACAGATACTGGTCGTTGCGGAAGGCAAGCATCGCTTCCCAGACCTTCTTGAAGTCGGCGTTGCTCTTGGACACTTCGGCGTAGAGATCGAGCGCCGCTCGCAGCGATGCATCCATGATCGGTTGCGTGAACGGCCGCAGCTGCGCGCCGCCGGCCACCAGCCGCTTGAGCGCCGCAGGATTGGCGGCGTCATACTTTGCCTGCATCCACTCGTTCGCCATCGAGGACGCGGTCCGCACCAGCGATTTGTAGGCCGGCGGTAGCGCATTCCACTTATCGAGATTGATGAAATTGTGCAGCATGGGCCCGCCTTCCCACCAGCCGGGGTAGCAGTAGAACTGCGCCACCTTCTGGAAGCCCAGCTTCTCGTCGTCGTAGGGACCGACCCACTCGCAGGCGTCGAGCGTCCCCTTCTCCAGCGCCGGATAGATGTCGCCGCCAGCGATCTGCTGCGGCACCACGCCGAGCTTCGAAATGACGTGCCCGGCAAAGCCACCGATCCGCATTTTGAGCCCGTTGAGATCGGACAGCTCCCGGATCTCCTTGCGGAACCAGCCCCCCATTTGGGCGCCGGTATTGCCGGCCGGAATCCCGTAGATATTGAACCTCCTGTAGAAGTCGTTCATCAACTCCATGCCGCCGCCGAAATACATCCACGCCGTTTGCATGCGGCTGTTGAGACCGAACGGCACGGCGGTGCCGAAGGCGAAAGTGGGATCCTTGCCGAAATAATAGTAGGACGCGGTGTGGCACATCTCGACCGTGCCGTTTTGCACGGCATCGGCGGCCTGCAAGCCCGGCACGATCTCACCCGCGGCAAAGACCTGAATCTGGAACCTGTTGTCGCTCGCCTCCGCGACCGCCTTGGCGAAGGCTTCCGACGCGCCATAGATGGTGTCGAGCGATTTCGGATAGCTCGACGTCAGCCGCCACCTGAGCTCCGGCATGGACTGGGCGATGGCCGGCTTGGCGACTGCGGTCGCGGCGGCCGCCAAGCCCGCCGCCTGCAGGAACTGACGACGTTTCATGGCTCCTCCCCTGAGCTTGTCAGCGGTGCGCGGCAGCCCGCGCACGCGGGCTACCGCCTCACCAGTAGCCTCGCTTTACGCCCGCGTTCGGGTGCGGATCATGAACCCGTCATAGGTATATTCCGCGACCTGCCACCACAGATACTCGTCGTTGCGGAAGGCCTGCATCGAATCCAGAACCTTTTTGTAGTCGGCGTTCGCCGCCGAAGTCTCGGCGTTGACTTCGTTCGATGCCTTCAAACACGCCTCCATGACCGGCTGCGGGAACGCACGTAACTGCGTGCCGGCCGCAATCAGGCGCTTCAAGGCGCCTGGGTTTCGTGCGTCGTACCTAGCCGTCGTTTCAACGTTGGCGAAACCCGCAGCTGCGATGACGATCGCCTGATAATTCTTCGGCAATTCGTTCCATTTAGCCTGATTGATCAGGAAGTGCAGGGCAGCAGCGCCCTCCCACCAACCGGGGTAATAATAGTAGGGTGCGACTTTATAGAAGCCGAGCTTCTCATCGTCGTAAGGACCGACCCATTCAGCCGCATCGATGGTGCCTTTCTCCAATGCCGGATAGATATCGCCGCCGGCGATCTGTTGGGGCACGACGCCGAGCGCCTGCAGTGTCTTGCCGGCCCAGCCGCCGATGCGGAACTTGAGGCCCTTGAGATCGTCGACCGTCTTGATCTCTTTGCGAAACCAGCCGCCCATCTGCGCGCCGGTATTGCCGCCGACCAGTGGGTAGACGTTGGACTTCTTGGCGAATTCATCCATCAGCTTCATGCCGTCGCCGTCGTAGAACCAGGCATTCTGCTGGCGGGTGTTGAGGCCGAATGGAACGGCGCAGAACAACGCCCAAGTCGGGTCCTTGCCGACGTAGTAATACATGGCCGAATGGCCGATCTCGACGGTGCCGTTTTGAACCGCGTCGAGAACCTGCAACGCCGGCACGATCTCGCCCGCGGCAAAGGGCTGAATCTGAAACTTGTTATCCGTGGCCTCGGCCACGTGCTTGGCAAAGGTCTCGCAAGCGCCGTAGAGCGTGTCGAGCGACTTCGGCCAACTTGCCGTCAGCCGCCATCTCACCTCCGGCATCGACTGTGCGACGGCGGGCGCGGCCAGCGTTGATGCGGCCATTCCGGCGGCGCCAACCTTGAGAAATTCGCGGCGTTTCATGGGACATGTTCCTCCTGATCCACGGGCCCCGGTGTCGGGACAATTCGGCCCCTTTCATGGGGTGACGTTCGGATATTGGGGCCGGCGGCCCAGGTTCGCGGCTAGATAGGCTCCCCGCCGCGACCGACGCAAGGGGGAAGGCCCGCGACACACTGGTCAGGACACACTGGTCAGCTAGCGGGCGACATCGACGTAAGCTCCATTTTCGGATGGATGCCGCAGAATACGAGAAAGGAGCCTGCGACGGGAAAGCCGATTTCCACCGTCTCGCCCGGCTCCTGGGCGAGCTCTAAGCCTCGATCACAATCTTCGGCGCCGCACGCCCGGCGCTTACGCCCTTGAGTTGCTCGCGGACCTTGCCCGCGATGTCGCGATAGATTTGCGCATGGGGACCGTCGGGTTCGGTCGCGACCACCGGAAGGCCGGCGTCGGATTTTTCGCGGATCGCCATATGCAACGGCACCTCGCCAAGGAACGGGACGCCGAGACGCTCCGCTTCGTGCCGTGCGCCACCGTGACCGAAAATATCGGACCGCGTGCCGCAGTGCGGGCAGAGGAAATAGCTCATGTTCTCCACCACGCCGAGCACCGGCACGTTCACCCGCTTGAACATCGACACGCCGCGCCGGGCGTCGATCAGGGCAAGATCCTGCGGCGTGGAAACGATCACCGCGCCTCTGAGCGGCACCTGCTGCGCCATCGTGAGCTGGGCGTCACCGGTGCCGGGCGGCATATCGACCACCATCACGTCGAGCGTACCCCACTCGACCTCGCGCAGCATCTGGGTGAGGGCCGAGATGACCATCGGCCCACGCCAGATCATCGGCGTCTCCTCGTCGATGAGGAAGCCAATCGACATGACGGTGAGCCCGTAGCGCGTGATCGGTTTGAGGCGCGTACCGCCGATCGTCTGCGGCCGCTCCTTGATCGCGAGGAGCTTGGGCAGGGACGGACCGTAGATGTCGGCGTCGAGGATCCCAACCTTGAGCCCGAGCGCGCTTAGGCCGAGTGCGAGATTGACCGCCGTGGTCGACTTGCCCACTCCGCCCTTGCCCGAAGCGACCGCGATGATCGCGTCGACGCCCGGCACGCCTTGTATCGATTCGCCGCGCGGGGGCGCGGGTCTCGCGCCCTGCGGCGGTGGACGAGCTGACGGCGCGCCCGCTTTGCGCTCTGCCGTCAATGCGACGAGGGCCGATCGCACGCCCGGCAACGCGCGCACGATTTCTTCCGCGCGCTTGCGCACAGGCTCCCACGCTTTGACATCGGCGGCATCGACCGTGATGGAAAAGAACACCTTGCCGTCGCTGGCGACCACCTCCGAAAGCGTGCCGGTCGTAGGCAGCGGGACGCCCCGCGGGCTCCCGACGCCTTCAAGCGCCGCGAGCACCTGCTCCTTGGTCACCGCCATCGCACCGTTCTCCACCGGATCATCCCGAACCAACACCATAGGAGACGCGCCGGTCCGGTCAACGTGATGACGGTTGACGTGAGGGCCGCGGCGTCGCAATCACTCCCGGATATAGGTATTCGCGCGGTCGCATGGCAGTGCTCGAGGGAGGACAGTATGGCGAAGGTGGCTTTTCTCGGTCTCGGCATCATGGGGTACCCTATGGCGGGGCACCTTAAGAACAAGGGCGGCCACGACGTCAGCGTGTATAATCGCACCGCGGCGAAGGCGGAGAAATGGGTGGCGCAATACGGCGGGCGCAGCGCGTCCACGCCCAAAGCGGCCGCCGAGGGCCAGGACTTCGTCATGTGCTGCGTCGGCAACGACAATGACCTGCGCGAAGTGACACTCGGGCCGAACGGCGCTTTCCACGGCATGAAAAAGGACGCCGTGTTCGTCGACCACACCACCGCGTCGGCTGAGATCGCACGCGAGCTTTACGCGCAGGCCAAGCAGCACGGCTTCGGCTTTGTCGACGCGCCCGTCTCCGGCGGTCAGGCCGGTGCCGAAAACGGCGTGCTCACCGTGATGTGCGGCGGCGATGCCGCGCCCTATGCCCGCGCCGAGAAGGTGATCGGGTCTTATGCCCGCATGTGCAAGCTGCTAGGCCCTGCCGGCGCGGGCCAACTCACCAAGATGGTCAACCAGATCTGCATCGCCGGATTGGTGCAGGGGCTGGCCGAAGGCATTCATTTCGCCAAAAAGGCAGGACTTGACGTCGACGCGGTGATCGAGACCA
>Ga0318552_10000744_pt1 | contig 10479 bp, 10 predicted proteins | sample GRESIP082b2f20_FD_203516 | JGI IMG/M metagenome (GOLD analysis project Ga0318552, IMG submission 203516) | Tropical soil microbial communities from Luquillo Experimental Forest, Puerto Rico - GRE.SIPMG.082b2f20 | ecosystem: Environmental > Terrestrial > Soil > Tropical forest > Bulk soil...
TTGTCGAGCACCCCGACTCCGCTAGAGTTGTCCATGGTCCGATATTGCCGTCTCGATATGCGAGACGCAACCTGATCATGGCGAGGTGACCGCGATGGGGCGCACGCTGGCACAGAAGATCTGGGACCACCATGTGGTGCGGGGCGGCAGCGGCGGGCCCGACCTGCTGTACATCGACCTGCACCTCGTGCACGAGGTGACCAGCCCGCAGGCGTTCGACGGCCTGCGGCTGGCAGGCCGCCCGGTACGCCGTCCCGATCTGACGGTGGCGACCGAGGACCACAATGTGCCGACCCTCGGGGTGACCGGCCCCGGGCTGCCGCTGACCGGCCCGGCCAGCCCGGTGACCGACCCGGTGTCCCAGGTCCAGGTGGAAACGCTGCGCAAGAACGCCGCCGACTTCGGCATCCAGCTGTACCAGATGGGTGACGCGGGCCAGGGCATCGTCCACGTGATCGGCCCGCAGCTGGGGCTGACCCAGCCGGGCATGACGATCGTCTGCGGCGACTCGCACACCAGTACGCACGGCGCGTTCGGCGCGCTCGCGTTCGGGATCGGCACCAGCGAGGTCGAGCACGTGCTCGCCACCCAGACGCTGCCGCAGGCCCGGCCCGCGGACATGGCCGTGACCGTGACCGGCCAGCTGCCCTATGGGGTCACCGGCAAGGACCTGATCCTGGCCGTGATCGCGCAGATCGGCACCGGCGGCGGGGTCGGCCACGTCATCGAGTACCGCGGCGAGGCGGTCGCCGGGCTGTCCATGGACAGCCGGATGACGGTCTGCAACATGTCCATCGAGGCGGGCGCCCGGGCCGGGCTGGTCGCGCCGGATGAGACTACGTTCAGCTACCTGCGTAATCGCCCGCACGCCCCGCGGGGACAGGCCTGGAAGGCGGCGCTGGACTACTGGCGGTCGCTGCCGACCGACCAGGACGCGGTCTTCGACCGGGAGGTGAGGGTGGATGCTACCGCGCTCACCCCGTATGTGACCTGGGGCACCAACCCGGCCCAGGCCGGTCCGCTGGGCTCGGCGGTACCTGACCCGGCAACCATGCCCGACCCGGCCGCCCGGGCATCGGCCGAGCGTGCCCTCAGTTACATGGGGCTCACCCCGGGCACCCCGCTCACCGAGATCGCGGTGGACACCGTGTTCGTCGGGTCGTGCACCAACGGGCGGCTGGAGGACCTGCGGGCCGCCGCCTCGGTGCTGCGCGGCCGGAAGGTGGCCAGCGGGGTGCGGATGCTGGTCGTGCCCGGCTCGATGGAGGTCAAGGCGGCCGCCGAGGCCGAGGGCCTGGCCGGGGTGTTCACCGCCGCCGGCGCGCAGTGGCGGTCGGCTGGCTGCTCGATGTGCCTGGGCATGAACCCGGACAAGATGGCGGCCGGCCAGCGCAGCGCGTCCACCTCCAATCGCAACTTCGAAGGCCGGCAGGGCGCGGGCGCCCGCACCCACCTGGTGTCCCCGCTGGTGGCCGCGGCCACCGCGGTGACCGGCAAGCTGACCGCGCCAGCCGACTTGTGACAGGAGACCCGATGGAGCCGTTCACCACCCACACCGGCCGGGCCGTGTCGCTGCGGCGCAGCAACGTGGACACCGACCAGATCATCCCGGCCGAGTACCTCAAGCGGGTGAGCCGGTCCGGGTTCGCCGATGGCCTGTTCGCCGCCTGGCGGGCCGACCCCGCCTTCGTGCTGAACCAGCCGTCCGCTGACGGCGCGACGGTGCTGGTCGCCGGCCCGGACTTCGGCATCGGGTCGTCCCGGCAGCATGCGGTCTGGGCCCTCACCGACTATGGCTTCCGGGCGGTTATCTCGGCCCGGTTCGGCGACATCTTCTACAACAACGCGATCCAGGAGGGCCTGCTCCCGGTCCGGCTGCCGGAACCGGTGGTCAGCGCGATCGCGGACGCGGTCGAGGCTGACCCGGCAGCCCCGGTCACCGTGGACCTGGCCGGCCGCGAGGTCCACGCCGGCCGGGCAGCAGACGGCTCACCGCTGCTCACGGCGCCGCTCCAGATCGACGACTACACCCGCTGGCGGCTGATGGAAGGCCTCGACGACATTTCGCTGACCCTGCGTAATGCGGACGACATTGCCCGGTTCGAGAGCACCCGGGCGGGCTGGCTGCCGGTCATCGGATAAGCGGGCAGGCCGGACCGCGCCAGGATAAGCGAGCGGCGCCGCCCCGGGCCGTGCCCGGCGGGCACCGGGCGGCGGCCGCGTATGCTGGCGATGGCAGCCACGCCTGCCTGATCCGAGCTGCCCGGCCCGGCGCTGCGGCAGTGACCGAGGACAAGAGCGGCGCAGCCCTTGCGTGGGTCCCCCTTCTTCCATCGTGTTCACACACCACGGTGGCGTGGGCGCCGGGACGGGGCCGCCGGATTGAGGGCACGATGTCGCACGACAAGATCAGGGCGGCCGCCCGGCGGCGGATGACAGACACGGGTGAGCCGTACACGGCTGCCCGGCGCGCGGCCGTTCGCGGGCGCCAGGCGGCGGGCGAGGATCCGCCGCGGGGCCCGGGCTACTGGCTCGCGATGTCCGGCGAGATCCGCGACTGGCTGGCCGGCCTGCGCACCCGGGATCCGGCGGCTGCCGCCCGGGTCGTGAACGCGCTGGCCACCCTGATGGAGAAAGGCGCCCGCCTGGGGGAGCCGCTGGTGGCCTCGCCGGCGGATTCCTGGCCCTGGGCGCTGGTCGAGGCCCTCGACCTCGATTACCAGGAGCGGCTGGCAGGCCTGCAGGAGCTGCGGCAGCGGGAGGCCGAGGCCATCTCCCTGGTGCGGGACCTTCAGTTGCTGAGTGCGGAACTGGACACCCTGCAGCCGAAACTGGCCGATGCGCGCCACGTGGCAGCCGTGGAGCGCCAGTCCGCCGAGGTCCGGCGGCTGCTGCCGGGAATGCTCGCGGCCAGGCAGCGACTGGGTGAGCAGAATCGCCGGCTCCAGGCCCAGGCCGATACTTTCCGGGTCCGGAAGGAAGTCCGCACGGCGAGCTACGTCGCGGCCAGCGGCAGCCTGCGCGCCAGCGAGGCCATGGCCGCCCCCGGCCTGGCCGGTGACGTCGGTGGCCAGCCGCCGCCGGACGAGGCCATGGCGATCAGCGCGGCCCGGGCCAGGCTGGCCGATGTCACCGCCCAACTGGAGCGGGAGGCGGGCCAGCAGGCCTGGCCGGATGGCCTGATGGCGCTGCGGCCGGGGCTGCCGGACGGCGGCGACTTCTGCCTGCTGTTCGCTGCCGAGCCGCCGGGCACCGCGCTGCTGCTCGCGGTGCTCGATGGCGCCGGGGCGGTCGCTGACCGGTACTTCGAGGCGGTGCTCGCGGCGGCGGAGCTGCTGCGGCGGGCGCGGGCTGGCCGGGCCCGGGAGGCGGCCGTCCACGGTTACCGCGACCCGGGGCCATTCGTGGCGGAGTTCTATCCCGGTGGCGCCGGCGCTGATCCGGGCGGGGGGTAGCCGGGCAGCGGGAATCCGGCCAGCGCCAGGCTGGTGATGACGCCGCCGCCGTCGCGGCTGATCGTCACCCGCTGCCCGGGCCGCAGCAGCCGCAGGCCGGAGGCGTCGAAGGCAGCGGCACCAAACGCGACCACGGTGCCGTCGTCGCAGAAGACGGTCCCGGACCTGGTCGCCGGGTCGAACCCGCGCACGGTCGCCTGCACCCTGCCACCCGCTGCCGTGCTGGGCTAGCGCAGCCCGGGGCGCCTGGCGAGCGCAGTCTGGATGATGCGGTCCCACAACTGCTGGGGCGGCAGCCCGGTGGCCGCCCACATCAGCGGGAACGCCGACGCCGAGGTCATCCCGGGCATGGTGTTGATCTCGTTCAGCACGATCTCACCGGCCGGCGTGCAGAAAAAGTCCACCCGGGCCAGGCCCTCGCACGACAGTGCCTCGAACGCGGCGCAGGCCAGCCGCCGGACCTCGGCGATCGCGTCGTCGCCGATCGGTGCCGGGATGGCCATCGTGGTGTCGGCCTCCAGATACTTGGCCTGGAAGTCGTAGAACTCGGCCTCACCGCCGATCACGACCTGGGCCGGGACACTCGCGTCCGGCGGCCCGCCCGCGATTCCCTCCAGCACCGCGCACTCGACCTCGATGCCCGGCACCGCCGCCTCGACCAGCACCTTCGGGTCATGCTCGCGGGCGGCCTCGATCGCCTCCTCCAGCCCGGCCAGCCCATCCTCGCTGGTCACCCGGGTGGTGCCGATGCTGGATCCGCCCCGGGCGGGCTTAACGAACACTGGCCAGCCGAGCTCGCCGATCTCGTCCAGCACCCGCTTGCGCTCCTGGGTGGCTGCGCCCCCGGCCGCGGCCGGCTGATGCCAGTCCCGGTCCCGGACCACCACGTAGCGTCCGACCGGCAGGCCCCGCGCCATGAAGATCAGCTTCATGTATTCCTTGTCCATGCCAGCCGCGCTGGCGAACACCCCGGCGCCGGCGTAGCGCGTTCCCGCCATCTCCAGCAGGCCCTGGATCGTGCCGTCCTCGCCGTAGGCGCCGTGCAGCAGCGGCAGCACCACATCCACCTCGCCCAGGCTGCGCGGGACCTCCCCGGGCCGGGTGACGACCAGGCCCGGGGTCGCCGGATCCAGCCGGGCGGCGATCTGCTGGCCCGGTGCCGCGATCGCCTCCACCGACGGCAGCTCGCCGCCGGTGATGGCCAGCCGACCCGGGTCGTCCGGGGCCAGCACCCAGCGGCCGTCCCGGGCGATGCCGATGGGCACCACCTCGTAGCGGTCCCGGTCGAGGGCCGCCAGCACGTTCCCCGCGCCCAGGCACGACACCGCGTGCTCCGAACTCCGGCCGCCGAACACGACGGCGACCCTGATCTTGCGCTGCTCGTTCAGTGTCGTTCTCCTCTCGGGGATCCCGGCCCGGCCGGGGCGGGCCGGGTGGCCTGGTCAGATGCCGTACCGCTCCGGCTTGGCGGAGCGGGAGGCCAGCATCATGACCGCCTCCCCCACCCCGATCTGGCCCTGGGTCACCCCGGCTACCACCTCGGTGATCGGCATTTCCACCCCATGCGCGCGGGCCAGTTCCAGTACCGGGCCGGCCGATTTCACGCCCTCGGTCACCTGCGACGAGCTGGCCGCGGCCTCGGCGAGAGGCATGCCGCGGCCCAGGTTCTCGCCGAAGGTCCGGTTCCGTGACAGCGGCGAGCTGCAGGTGGCCACCAGGTCGCCCATCGCGGCCAGACCGGCAAAGGTGTGCTGGTTGGCGCCGAGACTGGCGCCCAGCCGGGCGATCTCGGCCAGGCCCCGGGTGATCAGCATGGCCCTGGTGTTGTCGCCAAGCCCCATGCCCACCGCGATCCCCACCGCGAGCGCGATCACGTTCTTCACCGCGCCGCCCAGCTCGCAGCCGATCACATCCGGATTGGTGTACGGGCGGAAGTACGGCGTGTGGCAGGCCTGCTGGAGCCACTTGGCGGTGGTGTCGTCGGTGCTGGCGACCACCGTGGCCGCGTACTGCCGTTCGGCGATCTCACGCGCCAGGTTGGGGCCGGTGATCACCGCGATCCGGTCCGGCGGTGCGCCGGTGACCTCCGCGATCACCCCGCTCATCCGCAGGTGGCTGCCGTGCTCGATGCCCTTCATCAGGCTCACCAGCAGCACACGGGGCGGCAGCAGGTCCCGCCAGCCGGTCAGGTTCTGGCGCAACGTCTGGGCCGGCACGGCCAGCACCACCAGGTCGGCCCCGGCCAGTGCCACCACCGGGTCGGCGGTCGCCTTCAGCTCGCTGGTCAGCGAGATCCCGGGCAGGTATGCGGGATTCTCGTGCCGCGCATTGATCGCCTCGGCCAGTTCCGGGCGCCGTCCCCAGAGGACGGCCGGGGTGCCGGCGTCGCAGAGCACCTGGGCGAAGGTGGTGCCCCACATGCCGGCCCCCATGACAGCCGCGGTCACGCCTGGGCCGCCGCGGGGGAAGGAGGGTCGCCGGGAGGTTCCGTTTCGCCGCTGGTGTGCTGGGCGCGGCGGGCGGTGGCGAGATCGAAAGGAACGGCGGGGGCCGGCTCACCGCGCAGCTGGGCGAGCAGGGCGGTGATGTCGGCCATGATGGCGGCGGTGGCGCCCCGTAGCACCTCCCGGCCGATCGGCCGGCCGCTGTAGGCGGACAGGTCCACCGGTGGCCCGGCCCGCAACTTGACCAGGTGGCGCGGGAACAGGCTGGGCTTCTTGCTGCCGTAGGGGAGGATCACCTGGGCGCCCCAGTGGGCGACCGGGATCACCGGGGCCCCGGTCACCAGGGCGAGCCGGGCAGCGCCGGTCTTGCCCACCATCGGCCACAGGTCCGGATCCCGGCTGGCCGTGCCCTCCGGGTAGACGATCAGGCACTCGCCGTCCCGCAGCCGCTGCTCGGCGTCCTTGAGTTCCTTGACCACCAGCGCGGCGCCGTGCTGCTCACGGTGCACCGGCAGCTGACCGCACTTGCGCAGGAACGGGCCGATCACCTTGACGTCGAACACCGGTGACTTGATCATGAACGCCGGGTAGCGGCCCCGCTGGTGGACAAACAGGGCGACGGCCGCCCAGTCGGCATAGGACAGATGGTTCGGGGCGATGATCACGCCGCCCTGCCGGGGGATGTTCTCCTGGCCGTGCCAATCGCGTTTCATGATCGCCCGGATCGGCCCCGGCAGCAGCAGCTCGGTGCCGCGCCGCCAGGCGGGCGAATAGGGCAGGTCCGCTCGCGTGCTCATCCGCGCCGCCTCCCGAACCTCATCTGGTCAGTCTCCCGGTTCACCCGCCCCGGTGTCGAGGCAGGATCACGGTATGCCCGCTCCGGCCGTGGCACCACTGCGCTGGTCACTGGTGGTACCCGTCAAGGTCCTCTCCCGCGCCAAGACCCGGCTGGCCGCGCTGGCCGGCCCGGACCGGCCGGCGCTGGCGCTGGCAATGGCGGCGGACACGGTAGTGGCCGCGCTGAGGTGCCCAGAAGTGGCCCGGGTGCTGGTGGTCACCGGCGACCGCCAGGCCGCGGCCGAATTGCGCAGCCTGGGCGCGGTCATCGTGGCCGAACAGCCTGGGCGGGGGCTCAACCCGGCGCTGCGGCAGGGGGCGGCCCGGGCCGGTGCCCGGTGGCCGCGGTCCGGCGTGGCCGCCCTCGCTGCCGACCTGCCCGCACTGCGGCCAGCCGAACTCGGTGGCGCGCTGCAGGCGGCCGCCCACTGGCCAGAGGCGTTCGTGCCGGATGCCGCCGGGTCGGGCACCACCTTGTACGCGGTCCGTCCCGGGACCGCGTTCCGGCCGAGGTTCGGTCCCGGCTCGGCCGCCCGGCACCAGGCGGCTGGCGCCGTCCCGCTCACCCAGCCCGGCCTGGCCAGCCTGCGCCGTGATGTGGACGCCCCGCCCGACCTGGATGCGGCCGGCCGGCTCGGCCTTGGCTCCCGTACCGCCGCCCTGGCCGCCCGGCTGGCCGCGGAATCCCGCTAGCCTGTGCCTGCGGAATCGGGCCTTCACGAGTTCCAGCCAATCTGCGCGGCAGGTGCCTGCCTGCTGGCGGCTGGTCAGGCCATGTTCTGCATGGCCCGCCCGTACCAGGTGGCCCCGTCCAGGGTCTCCAGCACGTACATGTCCACCGCGTTGGCGGCCGGGGTCATGACCGGGGCGGTGCCGCCGGCCCACAGCACGGTAGGTGCCAGGGTGGTCGGGCTCGGGTTGCGGGGCCAGGTGACCGTGAAGGGAAACCCGGCGGTTCCCGACCTGGCCTGCTTGAGCAGGATGGTCTTGCGCTGGGGTGCAGGAACCGACCCGGCGCCGCCTGAGCCACCCAGCTTGATCGTTATGTTGGCTGACAGCACCGGAACGGCCCCGGATGGGCTGAGGAAGAAGTCAGCCCGCTGATCGGAAATCGCGCCGGTTGATCCCGACAGTGTGCCGGTGGCGTAGATCGCCGGGGAATTTGCGTCCACCCAGGCCGGGTTAACCGGCCCGTTGCTGCTGACCCCCGCTGGCGAGATGTTGGCGTCGCCCAGGACGACGCCGCTGAACGAGTTCTGGCTGCTGCGCGCCCACACCACATTGCAGGGTGCCCAGACGGTGCCGAGGCCGCCGAAGACCAGCCGCCCGTAGCACTGGCCGATGTAATTTCCTGGGCCGATCCAGATTGTTTGCGGCAGGCCGTTGCCACCACCGTCGGCCTCCACGGTGATGTTCAGGTCGGTCTTCGTGATCCGGCAGAAGTAGCCGCCGGGGCGGGTGTCCTGCCCGTTCACCGACAGCACCAGCCCGCTGTTGGGGGGTGCGGCCCGGTTGAAGTTGCCGCGGATGATGACGCGGGAGTTGTTCAGGTAGGCACCGTTCGCCAGCGCTAGCCCCACCTGGTTGTGCAGCGCCTCGATGACCAGGTCGAAGTCGTTGTACTCGAACGAGTCGTGACCGTTGGTGACGGTCATCTGCACGTGGGTGGTGCAGTCGATGGTCAGCGCGTGCAGCCGCATTTTCTCGGTCCATGACACCGTGTTGTCCAGCAGGATGCCGGCTGACCCGGCCCCGTTGAAATGCTGGACCATGATGTCGATGTCGTAGAACTCCCCGTCGCCGATGTGCAGGCCGCTGCTGCCGGGGGCGGCCATCGACCCGTCGATGGTGAGGTACTTGACGCCGCCGCCCCATTTGTTCCAGCCGGTCCACGCGCCCCCGACCGGGAAGACGGGGTTGTACATCCGGATCGCGTCGCCCTTCCCCACCTGGTGAACGAATGTGGCCCAGGTCCCCGACCCGTACAGCCACTGGGCGCCTGCATTGGCCGTGACGCCGGTGATGTAGAACTCGCCGATGGCGAGCTCCGGGATGCCGCCCGCGTTCCAGACGGCCTGGATAGCTGCCGTGTCGGTGGCTCCAGTGGTGTCACCGCTTGGCTGGATCGGGGTTGTCCCCGCCGTTTGCAGGCTCCGCTGGCGAACGCCGGCAGCCACGGCGGCCGTCCGCCGGGAATGCGGTGCGGTCACGGTTGCGGCGACAGCGCCAGTCAGTAGCGAACGGCGTCCCAGTGCGGCCATTGCGGCATGTTATCCCGGTCCCGTCGATCGCAAGGGTGAAAGAGCGCCGCGGCCACCATGACCGGCACCACCCGGGCCCGGCGTGGCAAGCAGGCGCTGGCCCAGCTAGCGAGTCAGCACCGGTGACCCGGTAGCTGGGTCAAATGTGCACGATGGGGCAGGTGAGGGTCCGGGTGATCCCGGGCACGGCCTGGATCTGAGCAACCACGAGGCGGCCGAGGTCGTCCACGTTCTCAGCTTCCGCGCGGACGATCACGTCATAGGGGCCGGTGACATCCTCGGCCAGCGTCACCCCGTCGATGGTGGCTATGCGAACAGCGACCTCAGCGGCCTTTCCGACCTCTGTCTGCACGAGGATGTATGCCTGCACCATTGCCTTGTCCTCCACGGGCGTCCGCCTGGGCATGCCTGGTAGATCTCCAGCCTGCCGTAACCCGGCCGGGGGCGGCCCGCGGCGTGCCGCCGTCGATACGGGTGCTATCGGCTGCTCGCCGTCCGTGCGGGCCTTGCCTCCGGACCGCCGCGGGCGGCGGATTCATCCGTCCGGCGGGCCTTGATCCGGAATGGCAACGCTACCCTAAGACCGTGCCTGGGGCCCGGGAGGCGGCAGATGCCACCGCGGGAGGTGGGGTGACTGTTGCGGACCTGGGGGAATTCGGGCTGATTGCGGCCATCGCCGCCAGGCTGCCGCCTGCCGCTGCCGGGATCATCGGGGTCGGCGACGACGCGGCCGTGCTGGCCGTGCCGGCCGGCCGCCCGGTTGCCACCACGGACCTGCTCATCGAGGGCCGTCATTTCCGCCGCGACTGGTCGGCGCCGGCGGACGTGGGCGGCAAGGCCGCCGCCCGGAACCTGGCCGACGTCGCGGCCATGGGAGCGGTCCCGGTTGCCCTGCTGGTCGGCCTGGCTGCACCCGGCGACCTGCCGGTGGCCTGGGCGGAGGGCCTGGTGGACGGGATAGCCGCCGAATCGGCCCGGGCCGGTGCCGCCGTCGTCGGCGGCGACGTGTCCAGCGCAGACACCATCATGATCGCGATCACCGCCCTGGGGGATCTGGCCGGCCGGGCGCCGGTGACCCGGGCCGGGGCCCGGCCGCGGGACGTGCTGGCGGTGGCGGGGGTGCTCGGGCACTCCGCGGCCGGCCAGGCGCTGCTTACCGGTGGCCTGGCCGAGCCAGCCAGCCTGGTGGCGGCATACCGCCGGCCGCGCCCGGAGTATGAGGCCGGCCCGGAGGCGGCGGATCTCGGCGCGACCTCGATGATCGACATCAGCGACGGGCTGGTGGCTGACCTCGGCCACGTGGCGGAGGCCAGCGGGACCGGCATCGACATCGACACCGCCCGGCTGGTGCCCGGGCCCGACCTGCTCGCCGCGGCGGCCGCGCTCGGGCCGGCCAGCTACCCAAGCCAGGGGGCGGGTGCCGCGGCTGGTGGCGCGCCGGGTGGGGCGGCCCTGGCCCCGCCGATGTCCTGGCTGCTGACG
>Ga0318552_10000750_pt1 | contig 10419 bp, 10 predicted proteins | sample GRESIP082b2f20_FD_203516 | JGI IMG/M metagenome (GOLD analysis project Ga0318552, IMG submission 203516) | Tropical soil microbial communities from Luquillo Experimental Forest, Puerto Rico - GRE.SIPMG.082b2f20 | ecosystem: Environmental > Terrestrial > Soil > Tropical forest > Bulk soil...
CGCCCGCGGCGGCGTGCGCGTGAACGTTTACCGGGAACCCCTCCGCCGCCTCGCCAGCCAGACCGCGGAACCGAGCAGGACCACGCCGGTCACGAAGATCGCCACCGGTGCCGCGGCCGACGTCGGCAGGTACCGGCTCGTGGTCTGCGGTATCACGATCAGGACGCCCACGGCACCCAGCGCCACCAGCCAGGCCTGGCGCAGCAGCACCCCGGCTGCGAGCAGGCCCGCGACCGTGCCGATGGCGAGCACGTGACCGCCCGCCACCTGCATGGTGAGCTGGGCGCCGGTCAGCAGGCCGATCCCGGCGGCGACGTACCCGGTAGCGCCCGGCGGGAGGTAGCCGCGACTCGCCGCCACGCCCCACAGCACCGACAGCGCCCAGATCGCCAGGCCCGGCCCCCAGTCTTCGATGCCGGGACCAAACTGGTAGACGGCGGTGCCCACGAGGATGGCCAGGCTCCCGAACACCGCCAGGTGCTGGAGCACGGCCCGCGTGCGCCCCCAGAGAACCGCGCCGTAGGCGGCGGCGGCCGCCGCCGTGACCAGAGTCGTGTTCTCCGGGCTGAACGTCCAGACCTGGGCGGCGAGCGTGCCCGTGAACGCCGCCAGGCTCGCCGTGGACATCAGCCACAGGACGCTGCGCAGCCGCCTGAAGGCGGGGTCGCTGGTCGTGCGCACGGCCGCGCCGCCCACGCCGAGGGCCACCCACGCGACGGCGGCGAAGGCCAGTTCGGCCCAGGTCGGGAACCCCGGCAACAGGTCCCTGACCATGAAGATCCCGGCCGCGATAGCCAGCACGCCGCCGGCGTAGCCCAGCGCCTCGGCGACCAGCGGCGCCCGCGACACGGTGACCGGTTGCCGCGCCGCGGGCGGCGCCTCGGCCGCTTCGATCCGGGCCGCCTGCGTAGCGTCGATCAGCCCGTCCGCAACCCAGCGATCAAGGTGCCTGCGCAGTTCATCGCCGCCCGAAAATCCAGTCATGGCATCTCCCCGAGCCAGAGTCCGATGCCATCAGCCTCCGGGTCGGCCGGGCCGCGCGGCATCGGCGCCCGTACTCAATCGGGGTGCCTAAGCTACTCATGAGTAGCTTGTATCGGGGGTGCGAGGGACGTCCCCCGCGAGCCAGCCCCGCTAATCGAGCCAGCCCCGCTAATAAGGGCTCAGCCTCGTCCGTGAGGCCGTGCTCGATGGCGTACCTGACCAGCTCGACCCGGTTGTGCAGGTGCAGCTTGCCCAGCGTGTTCTGGACGTGGTTCTGCACGGTGCGGTGGGACAGCGTCAACCGGGCGGCGATCTGCTTGTAGGACCGGCCGGTCGCCACCATGCGGAGGATCTCGGTCTCCCGTTCGGTCAGCCGCGGCGCGTCCGCCTCCGCACCGGCCGGCCCGGCGGCCAGCCGCCGGAACTCGCCGAGCACGAGCGCGGCCAGCCCGGGGGTGAACACCGCGTCGCCGCCGGCCGTGCGCCGCACCGCGTCGAGGAACTCCGGGCGCGCCGCGGACTTCAGCAGGTAGCCCACCGCGCCCGCCTTCACCGCGTCCAGCACGTCCTGCTGCTCGCCGCTGGCGGACAGGACCAGCACGCGCACCGCGGGATGGGCCGCGCGCAGGCCTTGCGTCACCTCGACGCCGGACATGTCCGGCAGTTGCAGGTCGAGCACGACGACGTCCGGCCGGACCGCGGCGGCCACGCGCAGCGCCTGCGCGCCGTCGGCGGCGGAGGCGACGACGTCGCATCCGGCCTCGGTCAGGTCTCGCGCCACCGCGTCGCGCCACATCGGATGGTCATCCACCACCATGACCCGGATCGGCGCGTCCTGCCCCACGTTCCGCACCCTAGCCCGCCCCCGGGGCCCGCGCTACCGGCAGGCCGGCCGCGCGCGGCAGGCGCAGCTCCACCTCGGTGCCCTCGCCGGGCACCGACCTGATGGTGGCGGAGCCGCCCAGGTCACGTAGCCGGCCGCAGATGGAATGGCTGACCCCGAGCCGCCCGTCGGCCGCCGCCTCGGCCAGCCGCCCGGCCGGGATGCCGGGGCCGTCGTCCCTGACCGTCACCGTGACCAGGCCCGGCTCGTCCTCGACCAGCACCCAGGCGCGGGCCTGCTCCCCGCAATGCCGCCGTACGTTGTCCAGCGCCGCACGGATCGCCGAGGCCAGCTCCCCGGCCGCCGTCTTTTCCAGCCGAACGGCCTGGGCCGGCGCCGACACCGTCACCTGATCCGACGCGATGGGCAGGACCAGCGCGCAGAGATCCACGTCCCCCGACAGGCTCACCGCCGCACCGTCCCCCATGCCCCCCACCAGGGAACGCAGCGCGGCCTCCTGCTGGCCGGCCAGCCGGCCGAGCTCGGCCGCCGCGCCGCCCGCCTCGGCGCCCCGCCGCTGCACCATCGCCAGCACCTGCAGCACCGAATCGTGGATGTCGCGGGCCAGGCGTTCCCGTTCCCGGCTGGCCGCCTCGACCTGCACCACGTGCTGGCGTTCCGCCTCCACTTCGGCGGCCAGCCTGGCCAGGTGGCCGACGATCACGCCGGCCAGCAGCAGGAGCACCACGCCGTTGAGCACCACGGTGATCGCCTCGCTGCGGAGCAGGAAGTCGCAGCCGGAGATGACCAGGGCGGCGCCCGCGCCCGCCCGCCGGCCGTACTGCACCGCCCAGGCCAGGACCGGCCCGGCCACCCAGATCCCGGTCACCGGCATCACCCCGTGCCGCATGGCGGCCGGGTACTGCAGCGCCGCGGTGGACAGCAGCAGCCCGGCCGTGACCGCGAGGTCGGCGCTCAGCAGCGGCCTGGTGCGCCGTTCCGGACGGGCGTAGGCCACGGTGGTGGCGGCCGTCCACGCCGTCATCACGGCGATGACCACCCACGCCCAGCCCGGCCGCGAGTAGGCGGCGCGGTTGATGACGGCCAGCAGCATGGCGTAGCCGATGCTGGCGAACCGGTAGACCGCGATCGCCCGCCATAGTGGTTCGGCACTCGCCACGCCTCTATCGTCCCAGCATCAGGCCCGGACCGCATTCGCCCCGCGCAGGCCGGCCGGGGTTTGACCGAAGCGTCGCCGGAAGAGCCTGCGGAAGTGGCTGATGTTCGAGAACCCGACGGAAAGGGCGATCCCCGGCACGCTGGCGTCGCCTCTGAGCAGCCGGTCCCGCGCCACCATCAGCCGGTGCTCGGTGACGAAGACGTGCGGCGTCATGCCGGTCGTCGCGCGGAACGACCGGGCGAAGTGGTACGGGCTCAGGTTGACCGCTGCGGCCAGCGCGTCCAGGGTGATCTCGTCAGCCAGGTGCGCGCGGGTGTACTCGGCCACGACGTCGACGGCTCCCGGGCGCAGCTCCCCGATCGGCCGCGGGGCGGGGCGCGTGCCGTACCGGCACAACAGGTGCCGGACCAGCAGGTGCGCGAGCATGCTGGCCTCGATGTCGGTGAGCGCCCCGGTCGCCAGGTGCGCCCGCCGCAGCCGGGCGGCGATGGCGAACACCACCCCGTCGCGCACCGCGAACGACGGCCGCACCTCGGAGGGCACCCCGAGACCCCCGGCCAGCCGTTCGGCCAGGGCCAGGTCCGGATAGATCTCCAGCGCCTCGGTCGGGTCGCTGACCTCGAGCCAGGTGATCGGGCTGCGGCCGGTCACGTAGACCGCTCCCGGCGGCGCGTCGTGCCGCTCGGCCCGGCCTTCGACCTCGCGGACCAGCCCGAGGTGGCCGCTGAAGTCGATGCCGACCTGGTGCGCGCCCGTGGTCGTGACGCTGGCGTCCGGCCCGAGCACGGCGTACACGGACACCATGCCCGGCCACTCGATCGTCGAACTCCCCGGATACGGCAAGATCGGACCCTCTTTCCCCGTTCGCTACCTGGCAGGCTAGTAGGCATGACGCTTGACTTCGCCCGCCGCGTAGAAGTCACGCTGCGGCTCAACGCCCGCTCCCGGACCACCGTGGTTTCTCCCCGGACCACCCTGCTCGACTGGCTGCGCGACGATATCGGGCTGACCGGCGCCAAGAAAGGCTGCAACGAGGGCGCCTGCGGCACCTGCACCGTGCTCGTCGACGGGCGCCGGATGAACGGGTGCCTGACCCTGGTCGTGCAGTGCGAGGGCCGGTCGGTCACCACCGTGGAGGGCCTGGCTGGCATGAAGGGGGCAGGGGAGGTGGGTGGGGAACTGCACCCGGTCCAGCGGGCCTTCGCCGACCACGACGCGTTCCAGTGCGGCTACTGCACTCCGGGCCAGCTGATGTCGGCGGTGGCCTGCATCGCCGAGGGGCACGCCACGGATGACGCCAGCGTCCGGGAGTGGATGAGCGGCAACATCTGCCGGTGCTCGGCCTATCCGCAGATCACCGCGGCCGTGCTGGCCGCCGCGCGCGAGGAGGCGGGACGATGAGGGACTTCGCCTACGCGCGGGCGGGCACGGCCGAGGCGGCGGTGGGGACGCTGGCCGCCCCGCGCACAGCGGTGATCGCGGGCGGCACCGAGCTGCTCAACTGGTTCCGGCTGGGCATCGCCGCCGCGGACCGCGTGGTCGACATCGGCGGCCTTGACGAACTGCGCGGCATCGCCAGGGACGGGGACGAACTGCGCATCGGCGCGCTCGCGACGCTGAACGAGGTCGGCGAGCACCCGCTCGTCACCCGGCTGGCCGGCGCGCTCGCCTCGGCCTGCCTGCAGGCGGCCTCGGCCCAGGTGCGGAACCGGGCCACCATCGGCGGCAACGTGCTGCAGCGCACCCGCTGCCCGTACTTCCGCGCCGAGGAGCCGCTGCCGTGGCCCTGCAACAAGCGCGATCCGGGCAGCGGCTGCGCGTCGCTGGCCGGCCGGCACGAGCGCCAGGCGATCTTCGGCTGGACGCAGGACTGCGTCGCGGTCCAGCCGTCCGACCCGGCGGTCGCCCTCGCCGCGCTGGACGCGCGGGCCGATGTGCTGGGCCCCGCCGGGCCGCGGACGATCCCGATGCGCGAGTTCCACCTGACCCAGCGCGAGGCGGCCGCGGCCGGCGAACCGATGCGCGAGACCCGGCTCGGGGCGGACGAGCTGATCACCGGCTACCGGCTGCCGGTCAGCACCGCCGGACAGGCCTACGTCAAGGTCCGCGAGCGGGCCTCCTACGAGTACGCGATCGTGTCCGCCGCGGCGGCCGTGCGGCTCGCCGAAAGCGCCGGCGGGCCCCGCGCCGCCGGCGCCGGCGAGCAGCGCATCGCGGCCGCGCGCGTCGCGCTCGGCTCGGTCGCCCAGCGGCCGTGGCGGCTGACCGCCGCGGAGGCGGAACTGCCCGGCACCCCGCTCACCCGCGAGGCGCTCCTCCCGGTCATCGAGCGGGCGATGGCCGACGCCGTCCCCCTGCCGCAGAACGGATTCAAGGTGACCATGGCCCGAAACGCGGCCGTTCGGGCCCTGTTGGCGGCGGGAGGCGCGGCGTGACCGCCACCCGGGTCGAGGGACCGCTGAAGCTGACCGGCGCGGCCCGTTACGCCGCCGACCACCGGCCGGACGGGGTCCTGCACGCGGTCCTCGTCGGCGCGCCGGTCGCGGCCGGGCGGCTGCGCGCCCTCGACGTGGCCGCGGCGCGGGTCCTGCCCGGGGTCACCGCCGTCCTGACCGCCGCCGACCTGCCGTCCTTCCCCAAGCTGCCGCCGCCGGCCGCGGTCCGCACGATGCCGTTCTCCGACGAGGTGATCCGCCACGAGGGCCAGCCGGTCGCCATCGTCCTGGCCGAGTCGATCGAGGCGGCCGAGGCGGGCCGGGCGGCCGTGGTCGTCGACTGCGAGCCCGGGACGCCGGTGCTGATCGGGCACGGCCGCCGCGAGCCCGCGATGGGTGACGACGCGGTGGTGTTCGAGCGCGGCGACGTGGACGAGGCGATAGCCGCCGCGGCGATCCGGATCGAGCAGACCTACCTGCAGGCCCCGCGGCACCACCACACGATGGAGACGTCGGGGACGGTCGCGCGGTGGGACGGCGACCGGCTCACCTTGTGGGATTCGGTACAGGCGAGCTCGACCGTCATCCCGGTGCTGAGCGCCGCGCTCGGCCTCGACGCCGCGGACGTGCACGTGGTGGCGCGGCATACCGGCGGCGGGTTCGGTGCCAAGGGCTACATCTGGCCGCACGAGATCCTGGCGGCCGAGGCGGCCCGGGTGGCCGGCCAGCCGGTCAAGCTGCACCTGCGGCGCCCGGACCAGTTCAGCAACGTGGGCTACCAGCCCTGGATGGAGCAGACGATCCGGCTTGCCGCGACCGCCGACGGCGTGCTGCTCGGCCTCGAGCACGAGGCGGTCAACAACACGGCCCTGGCCGAGACGCACGTCGAGCCGGCCACCGAGGCCAGCAAGTCGCTGTACGCCGTGCCGGCCCTCCGGCTGCGCCAGCTGGTCGAGCGGGTCAGCCTGAACGTGCCCACGCCGATGCGGGCGCCGGTCGAAGGGCCCGGGTTGTGGGCGCTGGAGAGCGCCATGAACGAGCTGGCCGACGCGGCGGGCCTGGACCCGCTCGATGTCCGGCTGGCCAACTTCGCCGAGACCTCGCCGACCGACGGCCGGCCGTGGTCGGCCAACGGCCTGCGCGAGGCGTACGAGGAGGGGGCTCGCCGCTACGGGTGGCGCACCCGGCACGAGCGACCGCGCCGGGACGGCCCGTGGGTGATCGGGCACGGCATGGCCACCTGCTCGATGGGCAGCTTCCGGTTTCCCGGCGCCGGCCGGGTCCGGCTGCGCCGCGACGGCGCCGTGGTCGAGGCCAACGTGCACGACATCGGGACCGGCGTGCAGACCGTGCTGAGCCAGATCGCCGCCGAGGAACTCGGTATCCCCCCGGAGCTGGTCGAGATGCGCTGGGGCGACACCGACCTGCCGACGACCGGTCCCACCTACGGCTCGTCGACGACCATGGGGACCGGCAGCGCGATCGCCGCCGCCGCCCGCGACGTGACCAAGCAGCTCGCCGAGCTTGGTCAGGGCGGCCGCGACCCCCTGGAGGCCCTCGATCGCGCCGGGATCGACGAGCTCGTCGGCGAGGGCACCTTCGCCCTGCCCGGCGGCAGCGGGTTCAACGCGGACGGCCAGGGCACGCCCTACGCGATGCGGACCTGGGGCGTGATCTTCACCGAGGTCGGCGTGGACCCCGACTTCGGCCTGCTGCGGCTGCGCCGCGCGGTCGGCGTCTACTCGGCCGGCCGGATCGTCAACCAGGTCACCGCCCGCGCGCAGATGACCGGCGGCATCATCTGGGGCTGGGGCAAGGCGACCATGGAGGAGAGCGACCAGGAGCCGGTGCACGGGCGGTGGCTGGCCAAGAACCTCTCCAACGTGGCGGTCCCGGTCAGCGCCGACATCCCGGCCGACATCGACGTCTCGTTCACCGACGAGTACGACGAGGCGGCCAGCCTGATCGGGGCGCGGGGCATCGGCGAGCTCGGCGCCACCGGGGTCGATGCGGCGGTCGCCGCCGCGGTGTACGACGCCGTGCGCGTGCGCGTGCGCGACCTGCCGATCCTGCCCTGGAAGGTCCTGGCCGGCTGATCCCCGTCGGCGGGCTAGGGGTTCCCGTCCTCGGCGAGGTCCCGCGGTATCAGGCTGTACACGGCCATGTCGCCGCGACCCGCGAGGGACCAGGCCGCGTTGCGCATGACGCCCTCGAGCCGGAAGCCCGCCGCCCGGGCCACCCGCTGCGAGGCGGTGTTGCCGGTGACCGTCCTCAGCGTGATGCGGGCGAACCCGTGCTCGGTCAGCGCCCAGCGGGCGACCGCCCGGGCCGCTTCCGCGGCGTAGCCGCGGCCCCGGGCCCACGGGGCGGTCCAGTAGTGGATCTCGGTGATCATCGCGTCCCAGTCGGTGCCGAACAACGCCACGTGGCAAGCGAGACGGCCGGTGTCATGTTCCGCGCCCGCGAAGCTCACCCCCCTGCCCGCGCGGCGGTGCTCCTCGGCCGTCTGGGCGCACCACTCGAGCGCCTGGCCGAGGCCGGCTCCGGCGTGCGGGTACCGGGCCGGGGCGAAGCGCAGGTAGGCCTCGTCGTGCCAGACGGCGTGCACGTCGGCGGCGTCACCCGCCTCGAACGGCCGCAGCACCAGCCGCCCGGTCGGCAGCGTGACGCGCGGGAACACGCGATAGGTCATCAACGGACGCCCCGGATCCCGGTGTCGAGCGCGGCGGTCTGCTCCGCGCCGAGCGGGACGTACACCGGGGAGCGTCCGTCGGGACGCCACCACACCGGGTCGCTGGTATTCCACCGGTCGGCGGCCAGCAGACGGGTGAGCACCTTGAACGTGGCCGTGCGCGGCATCTGGCTCGCGACCCTGACGAAGCGCGGGTGCTGGCGGCGGCCGAGGTCGCCCTGCGCGGCGAGGAAGGCGCCGAGCTCGGCGGGCGTCAGCGACACCCCGGCGCGCAGCACGATGCAGGCCATCACCTGGTCGCCGGCTCCGCCAGGGTCGGGCACGCCGTACACCGCCGCCTCCGCGACGGCGGGATGGCGCAGCAAGGCGCGCTCGATGGGCGCCGTGCCCAGGTTCTCCCCGTCGACCCGCAGCCACTGACCCGCCCGTCCGGCGAACCAGCAGAACCCGCGGGAGTCGGCGTAGGCCAGGTCGCCGCTCCAGTACATCCCGTCGCGCATCCGGCTCTGGTCCGCTTCGGTGTCACGGTAGTACCCGGCGAACAGGCCGGGACCGCGCGTGTTCACCAGCTCGCCGACGGCCTCGGCGGGGTTGAGCAGCTCACCACCGGGGCTGAAGCTGGCCGGCGGGCACCGGCGGCCGGTCTCCGGGTCGAGCACGGCCACCCCGTCGGCCAGCTTGCCGAGCGCGCCCGGCGGGGTATCGGGGGTACGGCTGATCGCCACGCCACCCTCGGTCGAGCCGAACCCGTCTATCACCGTGCAGCCGAACCGCCCGGCGAACCTGGCGAGGTCGCGCGGCGCGCCCTCGTTGCCGTAGGCGATGCGGAGCGGGTTGTCGGCGTCGTCGGCGCGCTCCGGCGTGGTCAGCACGTAGCTGAGCGGCTTGCCCACGTAGTTGGCGTAGGTCGCGCCGAAGGCCCGCACGTCGGGGAGGAACCCGGAGGCGGAGAACCTGCGGCGCAGCGCGATCGCCGCGCCCGCGGCCAGGCCTACCGCCCAGCCCGCCATGATGGCGTTGGAGTGGAACATCGGCATGGACACGTACACCGTGTCCCCGGTCCCCAGACCGAACCGGCCGGCCAGCATCTGTCCCGGGACCGCGATCTTCCCGTGGGTGCACCTGACCGCCTTCGGCTCGCCGCTCGTCCCCGACGTGAAGATCAGCATGAGCAGGTCATCCGGCGCCGTCGGCACCACGTCGAGCGGGGCGTCCCCGGGCCGTTCGAGCCCGTCGAGCGGCAGCACCGGGACGTCCGCCTCGGTCAGCAGCGGGGCGTAGCGCGGATCGGTGAGCACGTACTGGCAATCGGTGCGGGCCACGTCGCTGGCCAGCGCGGCCCCGCGGCGCACCGGGTTGAGCGCGACGAGCACCGCGCCCGCGAACGCGCACCCGCCGAGCAGGAAGGAGAACTCCGGCACGTTGTCGGCCAGCAGCCCGACGTGGAACGGCAAGCCGGGCGCGCGCCGCGCGCGCAGCGCGGCCGCGTACCGCGCGCACTCGCTGACGTGCTCCCGCCAGCTCCACCGCCGGTCCTCGAAGCGCAGCCCGGGCTGCGGACCGTCGGCCCGGGCCAGCAGCAGATCGGTGACCGTCGCGGTCATCCAGCTCCCCCTGTACGCGGCGCCATACCGACACGAACTGAAACCTGTTCTACCAATGCTAGCCCCGGGCCGGCCGGCTCACCCGGAGTTCCGGTCCCGCGGACCGCGTGGCGATCAGCAGCAGGACGAGCGCGAACGCCGGCAGCAGGACGAGCGCGGCGGTCAGCAGCGTCGCGTCGGTGGCCGGCAGCCGGTCCAGGTGGGTGAGGTGGAAGGCCAGGTGGGACACCGAGTAGACGAGGTACCCGGCCAGCGCGGCCTGAACCAGGCTGCGCTCCATCCGCAGCGCGGCGGCGCCGAGAACCACGGCCAGCGCCAGGCCCAGGCCGCCGACGTCGGTCATCAGGTGCTCGTTGAACGGGGGATCGGCGTCGACGGTGGGGAGGTGGTAGAACGCCAGGGGCGCGAAGTACTGCCAGCCGCCGGTCACGGCCTGCAGCAGGGTGAGCAGCACCAGTCCCGCCCGCAGCCAGGACCTGCTCGCCCCGTCACCGGTGCCCGCCGAGGAACTCCTCGAACGTGACCCGGCCGCAGGCGCGGCCGGGCGCGAGATTGTCGCCGCGGCGCAGGGCCGCGGCCGCCCGCCCGGGCAGCCAGACCGGCTGCACGCGGCGGTGGCGGCCGTTCGTCCGCAGGTAGCTGCCGGCGAGGTCGGCGGCGGTCCGTACCTTCGGGCCGGCCATGTCAGGCACCCGCCCGGC
>Ga0318552_10000753_pt1 | contig 10408 bp, 9 predicted proteins | sample GRESIP082b2f20_FD_203516 | JGI IMG/M metagenome (GOLD analysis project Ga0318552, IMG submission 203516) | Tropical soil microbial communities from Luquillo Experimental Forest, Puerto Rico - GRE.SIPMG.082b2f20 | ecosystem: Environmental > Terrestrial > Soil > Tropical forest > Bulk soil...
CGCCGAGCTTCCCGGCCCGTCCGGCGGCGGCATCGCCGGGCCGGGAAGCTCGGCGTCGGCCTGGCCGCGGGCCCGCCGGACCGCGCGCAGCCACGCCGAGGCGTGCCGGCGCGCCCCCCGCCCCTGGAATCCGGGGAGGTCGGCGAGGTCAGCCTGGGAACCGGGCAGTGCCCTGGCGGCCTCGACGAGGGCCGTGTCGGGCAGCACGCGGCCGGGGGACAGGTCCCGCCGCCTGGCGATCTTGTCCCGTTCCTGCCAGAGCTCGCGGACGATGGCCAGCCCGCGGCGGGAGTGCACCCGGTGGATGCCCGACGTGCGCCGCCATGGGTCCGCGCGGGGGCCCGGCGGCTTGGCGGCCAGTACCGCGCCGAACTCCTGCTCGGCCCACTCGGCCTTGCCCTGGGCCGCCAGCTGGGCCGCGAGCGCATCGCGCAGCTCCACCAGCAGTTCCACGTCCAGGGCCGCGTAGCGGAGCAGTTCGGCCGGCAGCGGGCGGACCGACCAGTCGGCCGCTGCGTGGCCCTTCTCCAGGGTCCAGCCCAGGACCGACTCCACCAGCGCACCCAGGCCGACGCGCGGGAAGCCCAGCAGCCTCCCGGCCAGCTCGGTGTCGAACAGCGCGCGCGGCCGGAAGCCCAGCTCGGCCAGGCACGGCAGGTCCTGGGACGCGGCATGCAGGACCACCTCGGTGCCGGTCAGCGCCTCGTCCAGCCCGGTGAGGTTCGGGCAGGCCATCGGGTCGATCAGCATGGTGCCCGCGCCTTCACGGCGCAGCTGGACCAGGAAGGCGCGATGCCCGTACCGGAACCCCGAGGCACGCTCGGCGTCCACCGCGACCGGGCCCCTGCCCGCGGCCAGTGCGGCCACCGACCGGTCCAGGTCGGGCACCGAGGCCACCAGTGTGGCCGGCCCGTCCCGCGGCTCAAGCAGCGGAACCGGGCCCTCCGCTGGCGGGGCCGGGCCCTCCGACCGGGCGCCGTCGAGCCAGGCCGGCCCGCCGGGATGCGCGGCACGGCCTGGCGCCCCCGGCCGGTCCCCCCCGGGTGCCCGCGTTCCGTCCGTCATGGGCTGCGCCGCCGGCTGGCCGGGCGCAGCGCGCTCACCCCCGCGGCCAGCGGCGCCAGCCCCGCCGCGGCACACATCGTCCCGCACCAGGCGGCCATGTGCCCGGCCAGGCCGCCGCCCTGCCCGTCGTCCTCCTCTGGCGGCGCGGCCTCCTCGGCGCCAAGCGGCGACCAGGAGGCGCGCAGCTCGAAACCGGTGGCACGCGGCTCCGCGCGCTTGGCGCCGAAGCCCTCGGTGACGACCCGGGTCACCGTGCCGCTGGGCTCGGCGTAGCCCGCCGTCCGGGCATCCAGCTCCTCCGTCAGCCAGGACCAGGCAACCTCACCAACCATCGGATCCTCGGCGATCTCCGGTTCCAGCTCCGCCCGGATGTACACGATGACGCGCAGCGGGCCAGACCAGCCACGCTGCCCGGCCGGGTCGTAGAGCAGCACGAACCGGCCGGTAGCGATCTCGGCGCCGTCCACCCGGACGGCCGCGCCAACGGCCGTCGCGAACGGCGCCAGCGTCCGCGGGGCGGGCACCTCCTCGAAGCACAGCTCCGGCCGGATCCGGCACACCTGGTCCTGGCACGAGCGCAGCCCCGCGACCACGGCACGGAACGTGGCGGCCGCCTCCTCGCTCGACGCCGTGACCCTGCCGACCTGCCTCATGGTCCGAGCGTACGCTGTGACCGCCCGCTCCTCATGCCACCCGGCCGACCACGTCCGCCAGGGTGGCCGCCCGGGATGGCAGCGGCAGCACAAGGACGAGCGTGGCCGCGCCGCACGCCGTGCAGGACCACTCCGGGCACATCCCGTCCGGCTCGTCCGGGCAGCTGCCCGGGATGATGTGCGACTGCTCGAACAGTTGCTCCCCGCCACAGTCCTGGCAGGGCCGGAACATCGGGCCCATGATGGCGACCTCCTCCGCGGCCGGGGGAGCACCGCCCAGTAGCGGCGGGATTACCCAAACCCGGCCGATTCGATGTTGGCACGGGGCACCGTCAGGATGCGGGAGGTGCGGCGGCGTGTCCCTGCTAGCCCGGCGAAGCGGCCCCCCTGGAACCCCCGCCGCTGGCTCATCCCCCCGTTCCTTCGTCACGGGCCTCGCCCGTGCTGGCCTAAGGGAGCGACCGCCTGGAACCCTCGGTAGCTGGGGGACGTCCGCGGAGCTCCGGCTGGCCACTTGCCGGGGCGCGGGGGCGCGGTGGCAGGCCGGATGCGGCAACCCGGCCGTGGGTCCATGAGATGATCCCCTCGTGACGGCCGGCCCCGGAGAATCGCTGTTCCTGCGGGCATGCCGCCGGGAGCCGGTGCCGGCCACCCCGGTCTGGTACATGCGCCAGGCGGGCCGGTCGCTGCCCGAGTACCGGGCCGTCCGGGACCGGTACAGCATGGTGGCGGCCTGCACCACGGCGGACGTCATCGCCGAGCTCACGCTGCAGCCGCTGCGCAGGTTCGCGGCCGATGCCGCGATCTTGTTCAGCGACATCGTCGTGCCGTTGCGAGCGGTGGGCCTGGACATCGACATCAAACCGGGAGTGGGCCCGGTGACCGCCGAGCCGTTCCGCGCCGAGGGGGACGTGTCGCGGCTGCGCGACCTGGAGCCGGGGGACGTGCCGTTCATCACCGATGCCGTCACGACGCTGGTCGCGGAACTGGGCGCGACACCGCTGATCGGGTTCGCCGGGGCGCCGTTTACCCTGGCCTCCTACCTGATCGAGGGCGGCCCGTCGAAGAACCACGAGCGCACCCGGGCCCTCATGTACGGCAACCCGGCGATGTGGCACGCGCTGCTCGGCCGGCTGGCCGACATCACCACCGCGTTCCTGCGGATCCAGGTGGCCGCGGGCGCCACCGCGGTGCAGTTGTTCGATTCCTGGGTCGGGGTGCTCAGTCCCGGCGACTACGCCTCAGCCGTCCTGCCGCACAGCCGGCGCATCTTCGACGCCCTGGCCGGGCTGGGTGTGCCGCGGATCCACTTCGGTGTCGGCACCAGCGAACTGCTGCGCCTGATGGGAGCCGCGGGCGCCGACGTCGTCGGCGTGGACTGGCGGGTCGGCCTGGACGAGGCAGCGCGCCGGGTGGACGCGGGCAAGGCGCTGCAGGGAAACCTGGACCCCGCGCTGCTGCTAGCGCCGTGGCCGGTACTGGAACCGCGGGTCCGGCAGGTGCTCGACCAGGGGCGGGTGGCCGAGGGGCACGTGTTCAACCTCGGCCACGGCGTGCTCCCACAGACCGACCCCGGCGTGCTCGCCCGGGTCACCGACTTTGTCCATGAGGCGTCCGCCTGGGCAGTTAAGCCCTAGTCCGCCGGGCGCGCGCTGGCGGACCGGCGTCGGCTCAGCCAGCGGCGGGCGGCGGCGGCGGCCAGTGCTATCAGGCCCAGCGGGATGACGAACGGCAGCATGGCCCCCGCCAGGGTGAGCAGGACGGCGACCACCGCGCGCAGGGCCCGCCAGCCCGCGACAAGGCCGCCGAGGAACCCGGCCGCCGCCAGGTGCGGGTGGTTCCGGAGTGCAGGCGGCGGGGGTGGGCCGATGACCGTCATCGTGATGGTCGCGTAACTGGTCTCACGGGCCAGCGCGCGCTGCTGCGACTGGAGCGCCTCGAGGGTGGCTTCCTCGGCGTTGATCTGCTCCTGGACGGTGAGCAGGCCGCCGACCGTCCCGGCCCGGGTGAGCAGCTTGCGCAGCTGGGCGATTGCTGCTTCCGCCGAGGCCACCGGGCTGTTCACGTCGGCCACCGTGCCCGTGACGTCCAGCGCCTGCTGGGTCTCCGACCGTCTGGTGCCCAGGCCGGCCAGCGCGCCGAGGGTGGACTGATAGACGGCGGCCGGGACCTTGAACTGGATGTTGACCGTGGCCCTGGCGTGCCGGGACTGAGTCATTGTCGCGTGCTCACCCGACACGTAGCCGCCCGCCGCCTCGGTGAGCTGGGTTGCGCGGGCCACGGTGGCCTGGACGTTCGGGGCGCTGAGGCTGAGCGTGGCGGTGAAGATCACCGCCTGCCCAGGCAGCCGCAGCGCGGTCAGCCCCGCGCTCCGCGCCGCCGCCCCGGAACCGGCGGCATGCACGCCCGATGCGCCGGGCACGTGCCCGGGCGGGGCCGCCGGCGCCGCGGCATTGTTCGCCAAGGAATGGCCGGTCATGGTGCCGCCGGCCGAGGCGCCCCCGGAGGAGCAGCCCGCGGCCAGCAAGCAGGCGCCGACGGCGGCCAGGACAGCCCAGGCGGCGGACCAAGTCCGGCGCGGGCGCGACGGGGGAGCGGTCAAGCGGGGCACCTGCGTTGTCATGTCGATCGGACGCCGGCGCGACCATGCCGGTTCCCATGGTTAAGTCACGACTTGGCAACTGTGCCGGCCGGGGGTGACGCCCCGGTGAACCGTTGCCGGTGCGGTGCCTGGGCCGGGCTCAGTTCGCCGTGCCGTCGGCCGGCGCCAGTTCGCGGAGCATGCACACCCGCGCGTAGGAGTTCCCGCCCTGGTCCGCGTTGCGGGCCGCCAGGCCAGGGGTGACCTCGTTCTCAGCCAGTTCGCGGAAGCCGAGGCGCTCATAGTACGGCGCGTTCCAGGGCACCCCGCGGAAGGTGATCAGGGTCATGGCGGGCATGTCCTGGCCGGCCGCCCAGTCGGCCACATAATCGAGCAGCATCGCGCCGATCCGCTGCCCCGCGTGCGCCGGGTGCACGCTGACCTGCTCGATGTGCGCACAGCCGTCGACGACGTCGAAGACCACGAAGCCGACCGGCTCGTCATGCTCGTCGGCCGCGACCCAGGCACGGCCCGCCCGGCGGTACCCGGACAGCGACTCGGGCGGGAGCGGGAAGGTGTCCGCGGCCGCGGGCATGCCTATGTCGCGGAACGCATTGCCGGCGGCGAGCTGGATCGCCTGGAGCCGGCCAACGTCTTCGGGCCTGGCCTGCCGCACCGTCACCGCACCAGGTTCCGAAGCCATGGCACAGAAGTATGGCAGGAATGACCCAAAACCCATCAAGAGGTCAGCCGCTGAAAAATCCCTGAGAACGGGCCTCTGCTTTACCAGATGCCACACTGGTTTCGGGCACTGCAGTGGCAGGAGAGCCAGGTGCGCCTGCCGCCGCAGCTGGCCGGCCCCGGTCACCCCGGAGCCGCGGGCTCTGCCAGGGTAGAGCGGTGAGCAGTCCCGGGCAGCCGCACGTCGTGGTCGTCGGTGGTGGCATCGCGGGGCTGGCCGCGGCGTTCTTCCTTCGCGGGGCTTCGTGCCGGGTCACCGTGCTGGAAGGATCCCCGCGGCTGGGCGGCAAGCTCGGCGCCAGCGAGGTGGCCGGAGTCCAGGTGGACGAGGGTGCGGAGGCGCTGTTCGCCCGCCGTCCGGAGGGCACCGCGCTGGCCGCTGCGGCGGGCTTCGCCGATCAGCTGGTCGCACCCGGCACCACGGCGGCGCGGATCTGGAGCCGGGGCCGGATGTGCCCGCTGCCCCGCCATCAGGTGCTGGGCGTACCCGCCGACCTGGGCGAGCTGGCCGGAACCGGGCTTGTGTCCAGTGACGGCATGGCCCGGGCCCGGCAGGATCTCCGGCTGCCGGCCACCGGGCGGGACGGCGACGTGCCGGTTGCCGCCTTCGTCGCGGCCCGGTTCGGCCAGGAGGTGGTGGACCGCCTGGTGGATCCTCTGCTCGCAGGGGTATACGCCGGCCGGTCGGAGGAACTGTCCTTCGAGGCGACCCTGCCCGCGCTGGCGGCCGAGGCGCGCAAGCACGCCTCCCTGGCCGAAGCGGCGGGAGCGCTGCTGCCGGAACCCGGCGGGCCCGGGCGGGCAGCCCCGCCGCCGGTGTTCACCACGCTCGCCGACGGGCTCGGGACGCTGCCGGCCGCCGTGGCGGCTGCCTCCGGCGCTACCGTGCGCACCGCAGCCATGGTGCGCGGGCTGGCTCGCGCGGCGGCCGGCTGGCGGCTGACCGTCGGGTCGGCGCACGCCGAGGAGCATCTGGCCGCGGATGCCGTCATCCTGGCCGTTCCCGCCAGTCCCGCTGCCCGGCTGCTCGCCGGCGTGCCCGGGGCGTCGGCCGCGGCGGCGGCGCTACGGGACATCCGCTACGCCAGCATGGCGATCGTCACCCTGGCCTACCCCGCCGCGGCGTTCCCCGTTCCGCTGGAGGGCAGCGGCTACCTCGTGCCCGCCGCGGACGGTCACCCGGTCAAGGCGGTGACGTTCTCCACCGTCAAATGGCCGCACCTGCGGGACGCCGCGGCCGGGCTGGTCATCGTCCGTTGCTCGCTGGGCCGGGTCGGCGAGGAAGCGCTGCTGCAGTCCGACGACGCCGAGCTGGCCCGGGTCGCCGCCGCCGACTTCGCCACAGCCACCGGGGCCCACGGGGCGCCCGTGGCCGTCAGGGTTACCAGGTGGGGCGGGGGGCTGCCGCAGTACACGGTCGGCCACCTGGACCGGGTGGCCCAGATCCGGTCCGCCGTCGCGGCTCAGCCAGGCCTGGCGGTGTGCGGTGCCGCCTACGACGGGATCGGCATTCCGGCCTGCGTGGCCACGGCACAGGCCGCGGCCGCCCAGATCGCGGCGCAGCTGCGCGATGACCCACAATAGGGATGTGGCTACCACTGACAAGAGCGCGCCGGCCGGCCGGCCGCGCGCCCGCGACCTCAACGAGCAGATCAGGTACACCATGTGGTCGGTGTTCCGGGTGCGCGACCGGGCCGCGCTGGAGGCGGGCGCGGACGGCCGGGAGACCCTCGCCGCGGAGCTGGAGGAGCTCGCCGACCAGGCCGCAGGCAAGGACGTGATCACCCGGGGCTGCTACGACGTGCAGGGGCTGCGGGCCGACGCGGACTACATGTTCTGGTGGACCGCTCCGGTCGCCGACGACCTGCAGGAGGTGTACGCCCGGTTGCGGCGCACCGGGCTCGGCCGGGCCAGCGAACCGGTGTGGTCTGTGATGGCACTGCACCGCCCGGCGGAGTTCAACAAGGGCCACATCCCCGCGTTCCTCGCGGGGGAAGACCCGCGCGCTTACGCCTGCGTGTACCCGTTCGTCCGCTCCTACGAGTGGTACCTGCTGGACCCAGCGGAGCGCCGGGAGATGCTCGCAGAACACGGCATGATGGCCCGCGAGTACCCAGACGTCCGGGCCAACACCGTCGCGAGCTTCGCCCTGAACGACTACGAGTGGATCCTCTGCTTCGAGGCCGACGAGCTGCACCGGATCGTGGACCTGATGCGCCACCTTCGGGGTGCCCGGGCGCGGCGGCATACTCGCGCGGAGATCCCGTTCTACACCGGGCGCCGCAAGCCGCCCAGGGAACTGGTCGCTTCGCTCTGTTAGCCCGGGGAGCGACCCCCGGAACCCCCCGATGGCCTGCGGCCCCACTACTCCGTCGCCCGGCTGCCAGCCTAGAGCCGGGGGGAGCCTGTCACTCGCCCGCCGCAGGCTCCAGGGTGAGCGAAATGGAGTTGATGCACCAGCGCTGATCCGTCGGGACCGGGTAGCCCTCGCCCTCGAACACATGGCCGAGATGGGAGTCACACCGCGCGCACCTGACCTCGGTCCGCATCATGCCCAGCGACTGGTCCTCGATCAGCACGACGGCGTCGTCGCTGGTCGGCTGGTAGAAGCTCGGCCAGCCACAATGCGACTCGAACTTCTCCCCGGAGCGGAACAGCTCGGCGCCGCAGGCCCGGCACCGGTACACGCCCTCGACCTTGGTGCTGGTGTACTCACCGGTCCAGGGTGCCTCGGTGCCCGCTTTCCGGAGTACTTCGTACTCATCGGGGGTAAGCATCTCGCGCCATTGCGCCTCGGTTCGCTGGACCTTCTCCATGTGGCCGAGACTACCTCGCCGGATACCGATACCGTGGAGACCGAGACACCGCGGAGGGCCTCATGGAGTGGCTTAACGAGCCCGCCAGCTGGCAGCGGACGGGTGAAGTGCTCACGGTGAGTGTCGATCCGGGCACAGATTTCTGGCGCGAGACCGGTTACGGCTACATCAGGGACAGCGGTCATGTGTACGGCGACGTGCTCGCCGGGGATCTCGACGTGTCGGTCCGCCTGCGCTGCACTCTCGGCGTCCAATACGACCAGGCGGGTGTCATGCTGCGCGCCGACGAGCGCACCTGGCTGAAGACCGGCGTGGAGTTCTTCGAGGGCCGGGCGCGGTTGAGCACCGTGCTGACCCTCGGCCGGTCCAGCTGGATGGTGACCGACCTGCCCGGCGGCACGGACGACATCGTGCTGCGGGTGTCCCGCCGCGGGGACGCCGTGGAGGTCCGGTACGTGATCGCGGACGGCCCTGCGGAGCTCGCCGCCTTGGTGTTCCTGCCACCGGGCCGTGAGGTGCTGGCCGGGATCATGGCTGCCGCGCCGGAGGGCCCCGGGTTCCAGGTGACGTTCCACGACCTGCGCATCACCGAGCGGGACTGGTCCAGCTCCGCCGTGCCCGAGGCCACCGCCTGGGCGGAGCAGCAGGCCGACTGGGCCGCCGAGCAGGCGCCGGAGTGGACACCAACGGACGGTGAGCCCGGCTGGGCGGCCCCCGAGGCAGGGCCGGATACCCTGGACTGGCCGGCCACGGCGGCCGAGGCGCAGCCGCCCGCGTGGTCGGTGCCTGCGGCCGGGGAAGAAGAGCCGAACTGGCCGGAGCCGGCGTGGGGGGGCGACGATCCCGGCTGGCCCGCCACGACGGCCGCCGAAGAAGCCCCCGACTGGGCGGCGGCCGGAGCGGAGCACGACCTGCCCGGCTGGGCTGTTCAGCCGGTGGCGGATGCGGCCGGGCCGGAGACCGCGGCCATGGATGAGCCCGCCCACGACGACAGCGGTCGGCCCGGAGCTGCCGACGACGAGACTGCCGAGGCCGAGCTCGTTACGGCCGAGCCAGCGCATGCCGGGGCGGCAGAACCTGAACCCGTGCCGCAAGAGCCGGTGGATCAGGAACCCGGGGACCAGGAACCCGGGGACCAGGAACCCGCGGATCAGGAACCCGCGGATCAGGAAGCCGCGGACCTGGCGGATGGCGATCGCCAGACATGGGCGGCCGCCCCGGTCACCGGGCCCGGGGATTGGGCCGGGCCCACCGCGAAAAACGTGGACCCGGCGGTGGACTGGGACCAGCTGGCCGCGGGCGCCCAGGCGCCCGGTGCCCCGGCCGCGAAGTGGCGGGCGCAGACCGACGCCGAGGTGGCCAACGAGTGGCCTGGCCCGCCGCTGCGCGCGGCAATACGCAACGGGCTGCTGGCCGGTGGCGCATTGCCCGGGCCGGCGGTAGACGCCCCGGACGAAGCCCAGACCGACCCGGGCCTGACCCGGCCGCATACTCCCGACCCGGCCGAGACCGGGCCGGGACAGCCGGAAGCCGGCGCCACCGACCCGGAGGCCGGCGCCACCGACCCGGAAGCCAGCGCCGCCGAGCCCGATGCCGTGGCCACCGAGCCGGAAGCCGGGGCCACGGGGCCCGATGAGGCCGACGCCGCGGACCAGAGCGAGCCCGAGCGCGAGCCGTCCGCCCGGGGGACGCGCCGGGGCCGGTCCAAACGGGCCGCCGCTGGCCAGCCCGCGGAACCCGACGCGGCCGACGAATGGATCAACCTGCTCACCGCCGACTCGGCGGAGGAGTAACGGTGCCGGCCAGCCGGTGACCTGGCAGGGTGGCAATCAGAGGGTGACCTGGTAGGCAGGCTCGGCCCGGTCGCCGGGGCGCAGTTCGGTGTGCTCCACACGTCCTGCCGCCTGCACGTCGGCCAGCACCGCCAGCACCGCGTCCAGGTGATCGCGCCGCGCCGTCACTACCAGCGTGCGAACCGGGGCCCGCATGGACACCCGGGCACCCGACTTAGCACCCCGGATCGCGGCGATCACCGCGGACGCCGCGGCCAGCGATGCCGCGGCCCCTGGCGCCGGAGCCGGTGCCACCTCCCCGGGGGCGGGCCACGCGGCGGTGTGCACCGACCCGCCTCGCCACCACGACCAGACCTCCTCGGTGACGAACGGCAGGAACGGCGCGAACAGGCGGAGGATCGCCGCCAGCGCGAGCCGCAGCGCGGCCCGGGCGCTGGCCCCCGGCTCCTCGCCCCGCTCGCCGTAGGCGCGGCCCTTCACCAGTTCCAGGTAGTCGTCGCAGAAGAACCAGAAGAACTCCTCCGCCGCCGCCAGCGCCCCGGTGTGGTCGTAGCCGTCCAGGGCCTGGGTGCACCGATCGATCACCCTGGCCAGCCGCTCCAGCATCGCCACATCGAGCGGTTCGGTGACCGTGCTCCCCCGGGGGAGCGACCCCCCGGACCCCCCGGTGGCCTGCGGCCCCGGCGACTTCGTCGCGGGAGCCTTGGCCGTGCTCCCCTCGGGGAGCGACCCCCCGGACCCCCCGGTGGCCTGCGGCCC
>Ga0318552_10000757_pt1 | contig 10396 bp, 9 predicted proteins | sample GRESIP082b2f20_FD_203516 | JGI IMG/M metagenome (GOLD analysis project Ga0318552, IMG submission 203516) | Tropical soil microbial communities from Luquillo Experimental Forest, Puerto Rico - GRE.SIPMG.082b2f20 | ecosystem: Environmental > Terrestrial > Soil > Tropical forest > Bulk soil...
CGAGATGGCCGCCACCCGGGCCGGGCGCCGGGTGGAGGTGGTGAGCCGCCGCGGCCTGGTGGAAGTCACCGAACTCACCCGGGGCGGGGTGGCGGTGCGCACCGCCAGGTTCATGGCCAGCCGGGTGATCGCGCTGGTGGAGCACCCGGCCGACCGGCGGCAGCGGAAGCAGGCGCCGCCCGGCCCGGCCGGCCGCGCAGGCCAGCCGGCCGACTAGGGCATGCCCTGGCCGGCCGGGCCGGGGGCGAGCAGGCCCTGGGCCACCGCACGGCTGATCATGTCGCGGGCGAACCTGCCCAGTGCCGGTGACCCGTCCGCGATCAGTGCGACCCGGATCAGCACCTGGTCGGCGGTGACGCCGTGGGCCAGCCAGGTGCCGCCGCCGGTCACCATGTTGATGAGCATCGGCTGCAGCCGGTCCATGGCGCGGGCAAACTTCGCCTCCTGGCTCACCCGTTCCTCGAACTCGTCCCAGATCCCGCGGAACCGCTCCGACTGGCCCGGCGGCAGCAGCCCGAACAGCCGGTCCGCGGCGGCCCGCTCGGCGAGTTCCTGGCGGGCCAGGGCATCCGGCGGGGCATAGGCGAACAGGTCACCAGCGTCGATCTCCACCAGGTCATGCAGCACCAGCATGGTGAGCACCCGCTGCAGATCCAGGCCGGGCAGCGCGTACTCCGCCAGCACCAGGGCCATCAGCGCCAGGTGCCAGGAGTGCTCGGCTGAGTTCTCCCGGCGGGAGCGGTCCGTCAGTGTGCTCTGGCGGAGGACGGTCTTCAGCCGGTCGGCCTCGAGCAGGAAGGTGATCTGGTCATCGAGTGCTGCCATGGGCTCATTCGACACCGTCGCCCGGGACACATCCCGGGCGGGTCAGCGGCGGCTGGGGCCGGCCGCGGCCGCCCGGGCGGCGATCTTGTACACGACGACCGGCGTGGCCCGGCCCTTGACCAGCCGGGAGCCGAGCGGCTCGGTGCTCACCGGCATGGTCAGCGCCTGCAGGGTCGTCTCCGAGAGCACCGTCTCGCCCTTGCCCGCCAGTTGCTGGAGCCGCTGGCAGAGGTTGACGGTGTCACCGACCAGCGTGTATTCCAGCCGCTCGGCGGAGCCGAGCAGGGCTGCCGCGGCCTCCCCGGTGGACAGCCCCAGCCCGAGCCCGAAGGCGGGCAGGCCGTCGCTGGCCCAGCGGGCGTTGATCGCCTGCTGCTGCTGGTGCATGGCCCCGGCCGCGGCCACCGCCCGGTCCGCGTGATCTGGCTGCGGGAACGGCGCCCCGAAGACGGCCATGACGGCGTCCCCCACGAACTGCATGACCGTGCCGCCCTCGCCCAGGATGGCGTGGTTCATCGCCGCCCGGTGGGTGTTGAGCTGGCCCGCCAGCTGGCTGGGGTCAGCGTGCTCGGCGATTCTGGAATAGGACCGGATGTCGCTCATCAGCACCGTGACCACGACCCGCTCGGTCTCACCGATGCCACGGTGATCACGCCGGAGCTTCTCGGCCAGCCCACTGGGCAGCAGCCGGGACAGCGTCTCGCCCTGCTCCTCCCGGTCCACGATCGCCTGGTGCAGCAGCCGGAGCCGCCGCAGCGCCCCCTGATGGCCCGCCGAGACACCTGCGGCCAGCTTGACGAAGACCGCCTCCACCTCGGCGTCCACCGCCTCCGGTGGGACTTTCCTGGCGGCGGCGATCGCCTTGATCGGCTTGCCTTCGGCGATCATCCCGAGTAGTTCTTCCTCGCCGGGCAGCAGCACCCCCGGCGAGACGACCGGCCGCACCAGCGCTTCCACGATCGCCGGGTCCAGCGCCGAGCCGCCGGTCGCCACCGCCCGGATGGCGTCGGCCAGCTGGTTTCCCTCGGCCACCCGGTCCTTCAGCAGGTAGCCGTACCCGGCCATGCCCTCGGCCAGCAGCGATACCGCGTATTCGGGATCTTCGTACTGTGACAGGATCACCACGCCCGTGCCCGGGTGGCGCTTGCGCACCTGCTTGGCGGCGTCGATGCCTTCCCGCTGGAAAGATGGCGGCATCCGGATGTCGGTGACCAGTACCTGCGGCCGGGCGGCCTCGGCGCCGGCGATCACGCTGTCGTAGTCGTCCGCCACCCCCACCACGGACAGGTCGGGGTACCGCTCGATGAGGGCACGCACGCCTTCCCGCACGATCAGGTTGTCATCGGCCAGGAAGACACTGATCGTGGCCAACCCGGCCTCCCGCTGCTCCATCCCCAAGTTGTCGCATATCCGGCCCGCTGGCCGCCAGTACCGCAGTCAGAATGGGCCGTGCACTGCGTCACCGGCGGGCAGCCCGCCGGCGAAACGCCGGCCCCACCCTGGTGATGCCACACCGCTGGCGCGAGCATAGGGGGATGCGATACGAAAGCAGCATCACCTCACTGTCCTGGATCCCGTCCGAAGCTGTGACCGGCAGTACCCGGATGGCCTTCGACAGTGGATTCACCCACTACGACAATCCGCCGCCTGATGAGATCGACGACCTCGAGGCGCTGCGGGCGGGTGACAAATTCCGGTTCGCCAACTTCCTGCGCGGCTGAATCGAGGTCGGCCCGGGGGGCGAGATCAATGGCTGCGGCTACAGCGGTAGCGGCCTGATCGGGAACACCACCATCCGGCTGGGCGCCCTGCGGCACACGTTCCAGAACGCGCTGCTGCCCGCTCTGCGCCGGGATCCGGAGAAGGGCGATGGCTGGGTGCGCTTCACCCAGACCGTCGGCGGCCGGACCGGCCTGCCCGCGCCACGCAAGGTCAAGCACCCGCCCTACGTCCAGTGGCAGGCCCCGCTGGTATGGACCACCCTCACCCTGACCCTGAACAACGATGGCCGGGCCGAATCGCAGATGAGCGGCGCGAGCAGCTTCCCGCGGCACTGGATCTATGACGACAGCGGCAAACTGACTCACAAGTCCGGGCTGACCGACTACACGGACTGGATGGCCACTTCGTTCGGTGAGCACACGCCCTGGGGCGATCAGGACTCTCCCGCCCTGGTGACCGCGGTGGAGACGGCCCTGGAGCACGAAATGTCGGTTCAGCTGATGCACGGTGAGGGCCGGCCCAAGATCACCAAACTGGCCGCGGACAGCGTGCTGGTCCGGCAGGGCGAGCCTGGCAGCGAGCTCTACCTGGTGCTGGACGGGGTCATCCGGGTGGAGCGGGACGGCGAGTGGCTGGCCGAATACGGGCCGGGCGCGCTGCTCGGCGAACGTGCCTTCCTGGAGGGCGGGGAACGCACCTCGACCCTGGTGGCGGTCACCCCCTGCCGGGTGGCCTCGGTGGAGGCCGGTCAATTTGACCGCCCGGCGCTGGAGGAACTCTCCGGAGGGCACCGGCGCGAAGACGCCGACCAGGGCTGACGGGTGCGCGTCCACCTGTGCGGCGTGCGCGGTTCCACCCCTACGCCGGGCCCTGACTATCTCCGCTACGGCGGCCAGACCTCGTCCGTCGCGATCGCGCATGACGGGCCGGGCAGGCCGGTGCTCGTGCTGGACGCGGGCACCGGCCTGCGCCAGGTCACCCCGCTGCTCGACGGCGGCCCGTTCGTCGGCACCATCATGCTCACCCATCTGCACTGGGATCACGTGCATGGGCTGCCGTTCTTCACCGGCGGCGACCGCGACGACGCCCGGGTCACCCTGCTGCTGCCCGCCCAGCCCGACCGGGCCAGCGCGGTCGAGGTGCTGGCCCGGGGCATGTCGCCGCCGCACTTCCCGATCACGCCGGAGGGGCTGCGTGGTCAATGGCGGTTCGCCACCATCGAGCCGGGCCAGCTGAAGGCCGAGGGGTTCACGGTCGAGGCCCGGGAGATCCCGCACAAGGGCGGCCGGACCTTCGGCTACCGGGTGAGCGACGGCCGAAGCTCGCTCGCCTACCTGCCGGACCACTGCCCGACCGAGCTGGGGCCGGGCCCGGAGGGCTGGGGTGAGTACCACCCGGCCGCGCTGGACCTGGCGGCGGGCGTCGACGTGCTCATCCACGACGCATTCATGCTGCCCGAGGAGGTGCCCGCACTGGCGGCCTTCGGCCACGCGGCCGCTGACTACGCCGTCGAGCTTGGCCGCCTGGCTGGCGCCCGGCGGGTGCTGCTGGCGCATCACAAGCCGGACCGGACCGACGCCGAGCTGGACCGGCTGGGCCGCCGGCTCGCGCGGACGGTACCCGAGGTAGTGGTGGCCGCGGAGGGCGAGATACTCGAGCTATGAGCCAGTCAGGTTGCGGTGGCTAGCCCCGCCACCGACGCGGTGGTGGTCGGCGCCGGGCCGAACGGGCTTGCGGCGGCGGTGACCCTCGCCCGCGCCGGGCTGTCGGTGCGGGTCATCGAGGGGGCGGACACGCCCGGCGGCGGCTGCCGGACGCAGGAGCTGACCCTGCCCGGCTTCAGGCACGACGTGTGCGCGGCGGTGCACCCGCTGGCCGTCGCTTCTCCCTTCTTCCAGCGGCTCGACCTGGCGGCGCTCGGGGTGACGCTGCGCACACCCAAGGTCGCGTTCGCCCATCCGCTGGACGGCGGCCGGGCGTCCTGGGTGGTGAACTCGGTGGACGAGACGGCCGGTGCGCTGGGCGCGGACGGCGGGAGCTACCGGCGGCTGCTCGGGCCACTGGTCCGGGACGCGCCGGTCACTTTGCCGGCGCTGCTGGCACCGCTGCGGTCGGTGCCCGGCCATCCGCTGGCGATGGCCAGGTTTGGCCTGGACGGCGTCCAGTCAGCCACCATGGTCGCGCACCGGTTCCAGACCGAGGAGGCCCGGGCCCTGCTGGCCGGGGTCGCCGCGCACACCATGCTGCCACTAACCGCGGCGGGCACCGGCGCGTACGGGCTGACCCTGATGATGATCGCCCACCTGGTGGGCTGGCCGGTGGTGGAGGGCGGCAGCGCCGGGCTGACCGACGCCCTGGTGTCGGACCTGGCCGCGCACGGCGGCCAGGTGGAGACCGGCCGCTGGGTCGGCTCGCTGGCCGAACTGCCGCCGTCCCGCGTGGTCCTGCTCGATGTGACCCCGCGGCAGCTGGCCGCGCTGGCAGGCAGCTCGATCGCGGGCCGGGCCGCCCGCACGCTGCGCGGGTTCCGGTACGGGCCGGGGGTCTGCAAGGTGGACTGGGCGCTGTCCGGGCCGGTGCCCTGGCAGGCGGCCGCCTGCCGGGAAGCCGGGACGGTGCACCTGGGCGGCACCCTGGCCGAGATCGCCCGCAGCGAGGCGGACGCGGTGGCGGGCAAGCATGCCGAGCGGCCGTACTGCCTGGTCGCCCAGCCCGGGGTGGTGGATGCCTCGCGCGCCCCGGCGGGCCAGCACACGCTCTGGGGTTACTGCCATGTCCCGTCCGGCTCCACGGTGGACATGTCGGACCGGATCGAGGCGCAGATCGAGCGGTTCGCGCCCGGGTTCGGCGAGCTGATCCTGGCCCGGTCGGTCAAGACCGCGGCCGACATGGAGCGCTACAACCCGAATTACATCGGCGGCGACATCAACAGCGGGGCGGCGACGCTGCGGCAGACACTGTTCCGCCCGACCGTGCGGTGGAATCCGTACCGGACCCCGCTGCCGCGGGTCTACCTGTGCTCGGCATCCACCCCGCCGGGTGGCGGTGTGCACGGCATGTGCGGTGACGGGGCAGCCCGCACGGCCCTGGCCGACCTGGGGCTGCGGCCACCCTGAACGGCGGTGCCGGGGGCTCAGCCGCCGGCCGGCTCAGCTGGCGGCGCCTCGCGCAGCCGGACCAGGTGAGTGCGCAGCACATCTTCCATCTGCCGGTAGAAGTCGACGATCAGGGCGAGCTGGTCATCGCTGTACTGCCCGGCCATCCGCTGCCAGTCCCGGACCATCGGCAGGAAGATGGCCGCCACGTCCTTCACCGCCCGGTCCAGCACCAGCCGGACCACCACCCGCCGCCGGTCGTTCGGGTCGCGCTCCCGGGTGACGTAGCCCGCCTCGGCCAGCCGGTCCACCACCCCGGTGATCGACGCGGTCGTCAGGCCGGTGGCGCGGGCCAGTTCCCCGGCCGTCATCTGCCCGCTGAAGCTCAGGATGTTCAGGCAGTTCAGGTCGGTCGCGTTGATCCCGATCCGGTCGGCCGCCGCTTGCCCCATGAGCTGCATGAGCGCGCCGGTCCGGCGGATGGCGGCGCCGAAGGCGGCCGCGAGCTCGGCCCGCTCGCCGTGGCCTTCGGCGAAGGGCTCGGCCCACGGCACCTCCCACGCCTGCCCGGTGGACGCCAGCGCGGGAGCTTCTTCATCCGGCATATCTAGGCTCCCTCTTATCTAATTTTCCTAGACAATGACTTAGCAAGATGTTAGGTTACCTAGTGTAGTTCGGATACCCCACGAGCGGAGTGACCCCGATGACTTCGGACACCCAGATCCTGGCACCTCCCGCGACCACCGCCGCCACCGCCGATCCGCGGCGCTGGCTGACCCTGGTCATCCTGCTGCTGGCCGCCTTCATGAACCTGCTTGACGTCTCCATCGTCAACATCGCGATCCCGTCCATCCAGCGGAGCCTGAACGCCAGCTACGCCGACGTGCAGTGGGCGCTGGCCGGCTACACGCTCGCCTACGCGCTGGTGCTGATCTCCGGCGGCAGGCTGGGCGACATCTACGGGCGCAAGCGGCTGTTCCTGATCGGGGTCACCGGCTTCACCATCATGTCGGCCCTGTGCGGCGCGGCCCAGAGCCCGGGCATGCTGATCGCCTGCCGGGTGGTGCAGGGCGCCATGGGCGCGATCATGGTCCCGCAGGTGCTGGCCGTGATCCAGGTGATCTTCCCGCCCGCCGAGCGGATCAAGGCACTCGCCGGGTTCGGGGTGACCGCCGGCCTGGGCACGGTCAGCGGGCCGCTCATCGGCGGCCTGCTCATCCAGCACAACCTGTTCGGCCTGGACTGGCGGCCGATCTTCCTGATCAATGTCCCGGTAGGGGTCATCGCGGTGGCGGCGGCGGCCGTGCTGGTGCAGGAGTCGCGGGCGCCCAGCCCGCCGAAGCTCGACCCGGCCGGCGTCGGCCTGATCACGGCGGCGCTGCTGCTGCTGCTCTTCCCGCTCGTGCAGGGCCGCCAGCTGGGCTGGCCCACCTGGACCTTCGTCTCCATGGCCGCGTCCGTGCCGGTGTTCGCCCTGTTCGTCTGGTATGAGCAGGTCAAGTCCCGCCGGGACGGCTCGCCGCTGGTGCCGCTGCGGCTGTTCCGCGACCGCGGGTTCAGCGCCGGGATGGCCATCGCCGTCACGTTCTTCCTCGGGATCGCCTCCTACGGCCTGGTGCTCACCCTGTTCCTGCAGCTGGGCCTGGGCTTCACCCCGCTGCATGCCGGGCTGACCTTCCTGCCGTTCTCGCTGGGCCTGCTGGTTTCCTCCGGCGCGGCCGCCCGGCTCGCCCCCCGGTTCGGGCGGGGGGTGACCATGGCCGGCGCGCTGATCATCGCGGCCGGGATGGCCGGCCTGATCGCCACCACCAACCACTACGGGGCGGCGGTGACCACCTGGGACCTGGTGCCCGGCCTGGTCGCGGCCGGCCTCGGGCTGGGTGCCGTGATCGCCCCGCTGGCCGACATCGTGCTGGCCCGGGTGCCCCGGCAGGACGCGGGCTCGGCCTCCGGGGTGTTCAACACCGGGCTGCAGCTGGGCAACTCGATCGGGATCGCGCTGATCGGCGTCATCTTCTTCGGCCTGCTCGGCAGCCAGTCCGGCCCGGCCGCCAGCACGGTCGCCCCGGCGCTGCGCGCAGGCATCGTGGCTGCCGGGCTCCCGGCCGCCGCCGCCGGGCAGATCGAGACCAGGTTCCGCGCCTGCCTGCATGACCGGCTGGTCGCCGCGGATCCGACCGTCACCCCGGCCGCCTGCCGGCTGCCCGCGGGTGAGGTCCTGCCGCCCGCCGCGCACCGGGTGCTGGCCCAGGTGGGCGGGGCCGCCGTCCGGCAGGACTTCGCCGCGTCGCTGGTCCGCACGCTGTGGTTCCAGGTCGGCGTCTTCCTGCTGAGCTTCCTGCTCATGCTGGCGCTGCCTGCCCGGGCCGGGCGGCGCCAGGAGTAAACCCGCCTGGCTGCCCTGCTCAGCCGGCCGCCGCCCGGTGCACCTGCGTGCCGGGCGGCGGTCAGCCGTCGGCGCCGTCCGCCATCGCCTGATGCACCTCGGCCTGCCGGGCGCCCAGTTCCGCCTCACCCTTCGCGCGGTCGATGTCCTCGGCGATCTGCTCGTCAGCGCGCATCAGCTCGTCCAGGTCGGTGGCGGCCGCGCCGAGCACACCGAGATCGGCAAACGCGCGCTGCACCTTCGGCCCCCACAGTCCGATGTCCTTCACGCACGGCACGATCCGGCTGAACAGCAGCGCCCGGAACGCCTGCTGTACCGGCGATTGCTCGGTGAACTCCAGGCACTCCGCGACGTCGAAGCCCATCCGCTGCCACACCTCCTGGGCACGGAACCGGTTCCGCATCAGGTGGCAGCCCTCGACGACGAACTCTTCCCGGTCGGCCCGCTCGGCCCCGGTCAGGCCCTGGTAGTAGTCGCGCAGCGCGAGCCGGCCGAACGCCACGTGCCGCGCCTCGTCCTGCATGACGTAGGCCAGGATCTGCTTCACCAGCGGGTTGGTCGCCAGGTCCCGGTGCACGCCGAACGCGGCCAGCGCCAGCCCTTCGATGAGCACCTGCATGCCGAGGTAGGGCAGGTCCCAGCGGGCGTCGCTGAGGGCGTCGGCCAGCAGCCGGCCCAGGTCGTCGTTCATCGGGTAGTGCAGGCCGATCTTCTCCCGGACGAACCGGGAGAACAGCTCGACATGCCTGGCCTCGTCCATGGCCTGGGTGGCGGCATAGAACTTCGAGTCCATGTCCGGCACCGACTCGACGATCCGGGCGGCGACCGTGAGCGCGCCCTGCTCACCGTGCAGGAACTGGCTGAACAGCCACGACGACAGGTGCATGCCCAGCTCGTCCCGCTCGGCCGGTGACAGCGCCTGCCACTGCCGGGAGCCGTAGATGGGGGAGAACTCCTCCGGCATTCCCATGACGTTGCTGGGGTCGACGGGGAGGTCCCAGTCGATCCGCTTGCTGGCATCCCACTGCTTGTCCTTGCCGCGCTGGTAGAGATCCAGCAGCCGGCCCCGGCCGTTGTCGTACTCCCAGCTGAAGCGGGCGGCGCCGGTGGCGGGAATGTCCCAGGTGCCGGGGGCGACCGGGGTTGCGTAGTGGTCGTAGGTGCTCACGGCAAGCTCCCAGGCAGGCGATGCCCACATATTACTGGCTGGTATCACCCGCTCCCAGGCCCTCACGCGGCGTTCTCCGGCGACGGCCGGTGCGGCCACGCCCAGACGCGGCCCTATTCCAGGCGCGCGCAGGAGACGCGGGCCCGGATGGGCGCTACCCAGATGGCAGCGCCCGGCCGGTGCCCGCAGTGGCCGGCCAGCCGGCTGACCGTCTGCGGCCAGGGCGGGTAGCTGCTGCGCAGGTTTGCGCCCCGGAAGTCGGCGGCCCACGGCACCGCCAGCACCAGCAGCAGCGTGATTAGCGCCAGCCACCGGCGGGGACCGGCCTCCCGGCGGGCCAGCAGCGCGTCGGCCGACACGAACGCGGCCGAGTAGATGAGCAGGATGGGGACCACGGCGTAGCGGCTGCCGGGAAACCACACCGCCGAGGCGGGCACGGGCGCGGTCACCCAGCCGCGCACCACAGCGGAGATCACGCTCAGGGCCAGGCCCAGCCCGAGGCACGTGATGGCGAACAGGGCCAGCCGCGGGCCGCCGCGGGTCACCATCCAGGCCGCGCCGGCCGCGACCGCCACCGTGGCCAGCAGCGTCGCGCCCGGCCCACTGGCGTCCTGCAGCAGGCCCGCCAGCTGCCGCCCCGCGACCGCGGCCAGCAGCACGTGCTGGCCGTAGAAGCGCAGCGCCGCCGGCAGCGGCCCCTGCCGCGCCAGCTCCGGCACAGGCGTGTAGAACGCCAGCTGCAGCGTGATCCCGGCCAGCCAGCCTGCGGTGGCCGCGTGCTCGGGCCACCGGCGGAGCACCAGCACCCGGGCCAGCACCAGCGGGGCGAGCAGGATAACCAGCAGCTGCGCCGAAGCCGCGGCGAAGCACAGCCCGGCCGCGAGCAGCCGGCCCGCCATCGTCCGCGGCCGCCACAGCAGCGCCCAGAAGGCCGCGAACACCAGGTACCACGGTACGTCCACGCCGCTGTTGGCCACCTCGATCACCGCGCTGGGCAGCAGTACGACCCCTGCCGCCAGCCCGGCCCGCAGCCACCGGCTGCGGATGTGGCCGGCACTGGCATGGCCGGCGAACACGGCGCAGCCGGCGGCGATCAGCGCACCGGTGACCGCCAGCGCCAGCGCCGCGTCCGACAGCGGCAGCAGGGCTACCCCGTCGGCGATCAGCCGCGGCACCAGCTGCAGGTAGCCGGCGTAGGGC
>Ga0318552_10000760_pt1 | contig 10380 bp, 12 predicted proteins | sample GRESIP082b2f20_FD_203516 | JGI IMG/M metagenome (GOLD analysis project Ga0318552, IMG submission 203516) | Tropical soil microbial communities from Luquillo Experimental Forest, Puerto Rico - GRE.SIPMG.082b2f20 | ecosystem: Environmental > Terrestrial > Soil > Tropical forest > Bulk soil...
GCTCACGTCCTCGCTCGACCCCGCGTCGGCAGCGACGGCGCTCGCCAGGGAGCTGAACGTGCCGGGGACCGTGACCAGCTCGAGCGGGTACGCCCAGGTCGGCCCGGACAACGGGCCGAACGTGTCGGTGTCGTCGTCGAAAGGCGACACGACCTGGAGCTACCAGCCCAGCGGGTACGGCACGGCTGTCGCGACCGGGTACGCGAGCAGCGTGACGGCAGCGGTGCAGACGGGTGGGACGGGCCCGAGCGGTCCAACGGGTCCAACGGGTCCGACGGGAGCGACGGGATCGACGGGAGCGACGGGTCCCACCGGTCCAACGGGCGCCACGGGCCCGACCGGTGCCACCGGTCCGTCCGGCGCCACCGGCCCGACGGCGCCGACCGGATCGACCGGACCGACCGGCACCTCAGGGCCGACCGGCCCCTCGGGCCCGGTCGCGATCGACCTGCCGACGCCACAGGTGGCCGCGCAGGACGCGATGGCGTTGCTCGCGTCGATCGGGGTCACGAGCGACCTCGGTGCGCCGCAGGTGACGGCGTCCGCCGGCGAGGTGGACGTGACGGTCCCGCTGGTCGTGAACGGCCTCCAGACCGATCAGGGTGAGTACGTCGCGTACGGGTCGAACGCGTCGGTGCTGAGCGCGAGCGGGACGATGTCCACGCCCACCGCAGGGGCCACCTACCCGACGATCGCCCCCACCGACGTGATCCCGGTCCTCGTCCAGGACCACGGGTTCGTGTTCAACGGCGGGATCGCGCCGATGGACGTCCCCCGTCCGGGGGCGATCGCGCCGGCGGCGGGGCCGAGCGGGGTGGCGACGACGAACACGCCCACCGGCGGGATCACCACGACGACCTCGGGCGCACCGGTGGTGGACGTGGAGATCGACCGGGCCACGATGGAGCTCTCGACCTACACGCTGACCGACGGCACGACGTGGCTCCTCCCGACGTGGTCGGTCTCGGGCCCCGAGAGCGGGGCGACGGTGACCCCGCCGGCGAGCTACAGCGCGGACGTGCTCGCCCTCTCGCCCCAGTACGTGCAGGTCCAGCCCGAGCCGATGGTCTTCTGAGCGGCCACCCGCTCGGTACCATCGCCGCGTGGACGCGCACCGACGGGTGATCGAGGAGACGACCGCGACGCTCGACGGCGTCGACCGGGCGCTGGTGCGGCTCTCCGACGGCACCTACCGAGTCTGCGAGGCGTGCGGCGACGCGATCGGCGACGACGCGCTGCTCGCGGACCCAACCCTGCGGCGCTGCACGGCCCACGTAGCCCCGATGTAGCTACTTCTTCGTCGCCCAGAACACCTCGGCGATCGCGTCGATCTCGTTCAGCAGGCGGTCGCCGACCGCGACGTCGTTGGTCTTCTTGGCCTCACCTGCTGTCTTGGTCGCCTTCCAGAAGAGCTCATGGAGGTTCGGGTGCGCCTGGAGGTGCTCCGGCTTGAAGTAGTCGGTCCACAGGATCCAGAGGTGCTCCTTCACGAGCTCGGCGCGCTGCTCCTTGATCGCGGTGGCGCGGACCTTGAAGTCGACGTCATCGGATGCCAGGTACTTCTCCATGCAGGCCTTGACGCTCTGCGCCTCGATGCGGGCCTGTGCGGGGTCGTAGACGCCGCACGGCAGGTCGCAGTGGGCGTGGGCGACACCCGGCCGACTGATTCGGTCGAGGAGCCGGAGCGAGGTGTCGAGCAGCGTCATGGGTGCCGTCCTTGGGGTTGCGGCGGTCGTGCGACCGCGGTTCGATGTGCCGGTGACGAGGTTATCCATGGCGCGCGTCGTACGACCGATGGCGGTCGCCCTCGGCGCGGCCATCGTGCTCCTGCGGGTCTTCGACCGCGTCGTGGTCGAGGGCTCGTCGATGTCGCCGACCTTCCTTCCCGGCGACCGGCTGCTGCTTGTGCGACGCCTCCGCCCACTTCGCCCCGGCGACCTCGTCGCGCTCGACGACCCGCGCGGCACGGGCAGACGGCTCGTCAAGCGCGTGCGCGTCGTGCGCGGACGCGACGTGGAGGTGGTCGGTGACAACCCGGCGGCGTCCACCGACTCGAGGGCGTTCGGTGCGGTGCCGATCGAGCGCGTCAGCCATCTCGTCGTGCGGCGCTATGCGACGGGGGACGGGTCCTAGGCTCGGGCGGTGGCGAGGGAGCGCACGGACCGCCTGGCGGAGCTCGGCGCGTTCATCCGGGAGCAGCGCGAGAACGCCCGCCTCTCGGTTCGGCGGCTGAGCGAGCTCGCCGACGTCTCGAACCCGTACCTGAGCCAGATCGAGCGCGGGCTGCGGCGCCCGTCGGCCGAGATCCTCCAGCAGATCGCGCGCGGCCTCAAGATCTCGGCCGAGTCCCTCTACGTGCGAGCGGGGATCCTCGACCCGGATCCCCGCGAGGGGCTCGAGGACGCCATCCTGCGCGACACGCGCCTCACGCGCGCACAGAAGGACGCGATGCTCGGCGTCTACCGGTCCTTCGTCGGGACGACGGCTCCCTCGCACCAGAAGGACGACCGGATCGGCGGGGACGCCGAGCCCGCCGACCAAGAGGAGGAGCGCAAGGGTCGCCGGTAGGCTCACCGCGCCATGGCGCGCCTCTCGGTCCTGAGCCTCCACACGTCGCCGCTCACCCAGCCCGGCGCGGGCGACGGCGGCGGGATGAACGTCTACGTGCGCGAGCTGTGCGCGGCGATGGCGAGACGGGGCAGCTCCGTCGACGTCTTCACGCGCCGCGAGGACCCGCGTGCGCCCGACGCCGTCGAGGTCGAGCCAGGGGTGCGGGTCCACCACGTCGACGCGGGCCCGGCGCGCCCGATCGAGAAGGAGCGGCTCGAGGGCTACGTCGAGGCGTTCACCGCCGGGGTCCTCGCCGAGATGACCGCGGCGCCGGAGCCCTACGACGCGGTCCACGCCAACTACTGGCTCTCGGGGGTCGCCGGGCACAAGGTCAAGCACGAGCTCGACCTGCCGCTGCTCGTCACCTTCCACACCGCCGAGCGGATCAAGGCCGCGACCTCCGGGGAGCCCCTCTCGCGCCGCGCGACCGAGGAGGCGGCGATCGCCGGCTGCGCCGACGCGGTGCTCGCGAGCTGCGAGGTCGAGGCCGCCCAGCTCACGTCGTTGCTCGGCGTGCCAGCGGACCGGGTGGTGACGGTCCCGCTCGGCGTCGACCACGCGTACTTCGGCCCAGGCGACCGTGCGCAGGCGCGCCGGGCGCTCGGCATCGGGGGCGACGGGCCGCTCCTGCTCTTCTGCGGACGGCTCCAGGCGCTCAAGGGCGCCGACCTCGCGATCGCGACGCTCGCCGAGCTCGTCCGCCGCGGCGGCGACCACCGGCTGGTCGTCGTCGGCGGCCCGAGCGGCCCGGGTGGCGAGGGGTTCGCCGCGTCGCTGCGCGAACGGGCCCGTGACGGTCGGGTCCTCGACCGCGTCTCGTTCGTCGCGCCGCGACCCCACGAGCTGCTCGGCACGTACTACCGCGCGGCGGACGCGTGCCTGGTCCCGTCGCGTGCGGAGTCGTTCGGCCTCGTCGCGCTCGAGGCGGCGGCGTGCGGCGCGCCCGTCGTCGCGAGCGACGTCGGAGGGCTCGCCACGCTCGTCGTCGACGGGGCGACCGGCCGGCTGCTCGGCTCGCGGAGCGTCACGGCGTGGGCCGATGCGGTCGAGTGGGCTACCTCCGACGCGCTCCGCGCCATGCGGCTCTCGACGGCCGCCGTGCTGCGCGCGCAACCGTTCACGTGGCGCGCGGCGGCGACCAGGCTCGACGTCGTGGTCGAGTCCGTCCGAGACGCCTGCCTCGTCAGCTGCGCCTAGTGCCCGAGGCGTCGCTCGCCGCCGATCAAGAGCGCGCTGGCGTGATCGCGGCGGTCGACGCGTTCGCGACGTCGTGGCGGGACTCGGGCGATCTGCTCGGCACCGAGCACCGCGCGGTGACCGATCGCACCGCGACCGACCGTTGGGTGCTCCGGTTCCGCGGTGCCGAGAAGGACGTGATCGCCATCTGGCTGACGCTCGGGCAGCGAACCGTCCTCGCTGAGGCCGAGGTGATGCCGGCGCCGGACGAGGCGGCCGCGCAGGTGCACGAGCTCGTGCTCACACGCAACGCCGGGCTGTTCGGCCTCGGCTACGCGATCGGGCAGGAGCGCGGCATCTACCTGATTGCGCGCGTGCCGGCGGCGAGCGTCGACGCCGAGGAGCTCGACCGGCTCTGCGGGGCCATCGTGAGCGAGATCGACGAGGTCTACCCGACCGTGATGACGCTCGCGTTCCCGCGCCACTACCGGCGCCGCCGACGCGGCTGAGGCTGCGCTCGCGGCGTCGAGGGTCGCGTAGCGTTCCGTCCGTGGCGCTCCGGCTCGTGATCGTCGGCGGCGGCCAGATCGGGGGCGCGATCGCGTCCGGGCTCCTCGACGCGTCGTGGTGCACGCCCGCCGAGCTCGGGATCGTCGAGATCGACCGCGGGCGCCGCACGGCGCTCGAGGAACGGCACCCGGGCGTCAGTGTCACCGACGCGCTGGGGCTCGACCAGGTCGACGACGCGACCGGTGCGGTCCTCTCGGTCAAGCCCGAGGTCGCCGAGGGCGCGGCGCGCCTGCTCGGCGCCGCTGGGGTGCGCCGCGTGCTCTCGATCGTGGCGGGGCTGTCCGCGGGCCGGATCGAGTCGGTGCTGCCCGGCGAGGCGGCGGTCGTTCGGGCGATGCCGAACACCCCCGTGCTCGTGCGAAAGGGGGTCGCGGCCATCGCCGGCGGGAGCCACGCCACCGCAGCCGACCTCGACTGGGCGGAGGGCGTCCTCGGCGCGCTCGGCGCGGTGGTCCGGCTGCCCGAGCGGCACCTCGACGTCGTGACGGGCCTCTCGGGATCGATGCCGGCGTACCTCTACCTCGTGGTGGAGGCGCTCATCGAGGCCGGCGTCAACCAGGGGCTCACCCGCGAGGCCGCGACCGTGCTCGTCGTCGGCACGCTCGAGGGTGCGGGCGCGCTGCTGGCGGCGACCGGGGAGTCGCCCGAGTCGCTCCGAGCGCAGGTCACGTCGCCGGGTGGGACGACGGCGGCAGGGCTGCGCACGCTCGAGGCGCGCGCGGTGCGCTCGGCGTTCATCGAGGCGGTCGCGAGCGCGACCGAGCGCTCTCGCCAGCTCGGCCGGTGAGCGCCGTCCGGGTCTTCCTCGCCTCGGACTACGGGCTCGACGATGAGTTCGTCGGCGTCCTGCACGCGGTCATCGCCCGCGACGCACCCGACGCGGTCGTCGTCGACCTGGCCCACGGCATCGCGCAGTTCGACGTGGCCGGGGGCGCAGCGCTGCTCGCGCGGGCGGCGCCGCACCTCGGGCAGGGCGTGCTCCTCGCGGTCGTCGACCCGGGCGTCGGGACGCCGCGCCGTGCGGTGGCCATCGAGGTCGCCGGGCAGGGCCCGCGCTACCTCGTCGGGCCGGACAACGGCCTTCTCCTCGACGCTGCCGCCTGTCTGGGCGGGGCGGTCCACGCCGTCGTGCTCTCGAGGCCGGAGGGTGACGGCGCGACCGCTCGCACCTTCGACGGCCGCGACCTCTTCGCGCCGGCAGCGGCCAGGCTCGCCCGCGGCGACGCGATCGAGGCGCTCGGCACCGAGGTCGACGTCGCCTCGCTGGTCGCCCTGCCGGCACCGGTAGTGACCACGAGAGCGCTCGAGGACGGGCGCGTCGCCATCACGACGGCCGTCCGGTGGATCGATCGGTTCGGCAACGTGCAGCTCGCGCTGTCCGGCGCCGTGCTCGAGGGAGCGACGACCGCGGGGTTGGTCGTCCGCGAGGAGGACGTGCTCGCCCCGGTCGTGCGCGCGTACGGGGACCTCGATCGGGGGACCGTCGGGCTCCTGCGCGACGCCAACGACGCGGTCGCGATCGTCGTCGGCGAGGGGAGCGCCGCGGCACGGCTCCGTGTCGCCGTCGGTGACCGCGTCGAGCTCGTCGGCGCCTTTGGCGCGCTGCACTGAGTTCGGTACGCTCGCGCCGTGTCAGGGGGGCTCCGGCGTGAGACGCGCTTGCCGGAGCCGACCGTCGCGCGGCTCCCCATCTACCAGCGCATCGCCGAGGAGCTCGCGCGACGGGGCAGCGACACGATCTCCTCCGAGGACCTGGGTCGGCTCGGGGGCGTGACCGCCGCGACCGTCCGGCGTGACCTCGCCGCGATCGGGGCGACCGGCACGCGCGGCGCCGGGTACGACACGGGCGACCTCGCGAGGCGGCTGACCGAGCTGCTCGGCGGCCACGCCGAGCACCCGACGGTGATCGCGGGGATCGGGAACCTCGCGCGTGCGCTCATCAACTCGCCGCTCTTCACGGGCCGGCTCTCGCGGATCGTCGCCCTCTACGACGTTGACCCCACGATCGTGGGGACGACCGTCGCCGGCCTCGTCGTCGGACGGCTCCGCGAGGAGGACGCGCAGCGCTTCGAGGTCCCCCCGGCCATCGGCGTCATCACGTGCCCGCCCGGTGCCGCCCAGGAGGTGGCCAACGGGTTCTGCGAGCTCGGCATCCGCGCGCTCATGACGTTCTCACCGCGCGTCCTCGAGGTGCCCCCGGAGGTCACCGTCCGCTACGTGGACGTCTCGATCGAGCTGCAGATCCTCTCGTACCACCTCGAGCACGGGCGCGGCCCGCTCAACGGCGGCCTGCTGCACACCCTCGGCCGGTCGCCCGTGCAGGTGGCGCAGCGCCCGTAGCATCGCGCCTGGAGGTCCCATGGCGGTCATCTCGGTAGGGGTGGACCACGAGCACGCGCCCCTGGAGCTGCTCGAGGCCGTCACGGTGCCGGACAACGAGTGGCACAAGACCCTCGCCGCGCTCATCGCGCTCGACGACCTCGACGAGGTCGTGCTCGTCTCGACGTGCCTGCGGACCGAGGTCTACGCGGTGATCGAACGGTTCCACGGCGCGGTCGACGGCATCACGGGCGTGCTCGCCGAGCGGGGCGGCGTCGAGCTCGACGAGCTCGCATCCGTCGCCGCGGTGCACTTCGACCGCGGCGTGCCCTCGCACCTCTTCGCCGTGGCGGCGGGGCTCCGCTCCGTCGTGCCAGGGGAGACCGAGGTGCTCGGTCAGCTGCGCCGCTCGCTCGAGCGGGCGACCGACGAGCACGCAGCCGGCCCCGAGCTCACCGAGCTCTTCCGTCGCGCGATCGCCGCGGGCCGTCGTGCCCGTGCCGAGACCTCGATCGCGCGCGGCACGACGTCGTTCGCGCACGCGACCGTGGCGATGGCCGCGGAGCGGCTGGGCGGGCTCGGCGGACGGACGGTCGTCGTGGTCGGCGCTGGCCAGCTCGCGACCGGCGTGGTCGAGGGGCTCCTCGAGGGGCGCCGTGGTCGCCCGGCGCGCGTCACGGTGGTGAACCGGACCCTGGCTGCGGCGCGCGAGCTCGCGGCACGCGACAGCGAGGTGGTGGCGGCGGCGGGGCTCGACGCCCTCGGCGACGCCGTCAAGGGCGCGGACCTCGTGGTGAGCGCGGTGGAGGCGGACCGGCCGATCATCTCGGCGGCGACGCTCGCGGACGCGGGGCACGACGTCTTGGTGATCGACCTCTCGGTGCCGAGGACGGTGGCGCACGGCGCGGCGGAGATCCCAGGGGTCACGCTGCTCGACGTCGCGCACCTCCGCGACGTCGTCGAGACCGCGCTGCGCGAGCGCCGCGAGGAGATCGCCGCAGCCGAGGCCGTCGTCGACACCGAGGTCCTCCGCCATCTCGAGGCACGACGCGAGCGGGGCGCCGCCCCGCTCGTGACCGCGCTGCGCGCCCGGCTCGAGACGCTTCGTCGGACCGCCCTCGAGGAGGGGAGCGGCGAGCTCGCCTCCATGACCGACGCCCAGCGTGAGGCCCTCGACCGGCTCACCAAGGCGATCGTCGCAAGGATCGCGCACGATCCGACCGTGGCGCTCCGTGCGAGCGCGGGGACGGATCGCGGACAGCGCCTGGCCGATGCCGCCCGCGCGCTGTTCGATCTGTGACGGCCCGACTCCGGCTCGCCACCAGGGGCTCCCCGCTCGCCGTCGCCCAGGCGAACGCGGTCGCCGCGCGGCTCGAGGCGATCGGCGTGGCGACCGAGCTGTTCGTCGTCGTGACCGAGGGCGACCGCCGTCGGGACACGGCGTTGGCCGAGCTCGCCGGGCGCGGGATCTTCGTGAAGGAGGTGCAGCTCGCGGTCCTGGACGGCCGCGCGGACGCCGCGGTCCACTCCGCCAAGGACCTCCCGCCGCAACCGACCGACGGGCTCGTCCTCGCCGCGGTGCCGGAGCGCGCCGACCCCGCCGACGCGCTCGTGGGCCGTCGGCTCGTCGACCTCGCAAAGGGGGCGACCGTCGCCACGGGCGCGCCAAGGCGTCGCGCGCTCCTCCTCGTCGAGCGTCCGGACCTGCGCATCGTCGGGCTGCGCGGCAACATCGCCACGCGGCTCGAGGCGATCTCGGGCGACGGCGTCGACGCGGTCGTGGTCGCGGTCGCGGCGCTCGAGCGCCTCGGGATGGACGACCGGATCGCCGAGCGGCTCGACCCGACCCGCTTCGTCCCCCAGGTGGGACAGGGTGCGATCGCCGTCGAGTGCGCGCCCGGCGCGGCGATCCGCGACGTGATCGCAGCGGTCGACGACACGGCGGCGCACGCGGCCGTTGCGTGCGAGCGCGCGTTCCTCGAGGCGCTCGGGGCGGGCTGCGACGTCCCCTGCGGGGCGCTCGCGGCCGCCGACGGCGACGGGGTGCGCGTCCGAGGCGCCCTGCTCACCGAGGACGGCGCGGTCGTCGTGCGCGGGATCGATCACGACCTCGACCCAGCCCGCGCCGGTCGCGCGCTCGCGCTTCGGCTCGAGCGGGCGCTCCGCCAGGCGGTCGCCACGCCGTGACCGCCCGCTCGCTTGAGGGGGTCTCCGTCGCGGTGCTGCGCGTCGAGACCGACTCCGACGCCGTCGCCGACGCGCTGCGCGCACGAGGGGCGATGGTCGAGGTCGTCGTGGTCGGCCACGTCGTCGACCGCGGCGACGACGAGATCCACCGTGCGATCGGCGACCTCGCGAGGTTCGCGTGGGTCGCGGTGACCTCCGCGCACGCGGCACGGCGCCTCGCGCACCTCGTCGACGGGTGGCCGAGGGGGACGTCGGTGGCAGCCGTGGGTCCGGCGACCGCCACGGCGGTTCGGCGCGCCGGCCTCGAAACCGGCGTCGTGGCGCCCGAGGGCACCGCGGCGTCGCTCGCCCGGGTGATCGATCGCGGCCCGGTCCTGTTCCTCGCGGCCGCCCGCGCGCGGCCGGACCTCGCAGCCGGGCTGGCTGACCGCGGGATCGAGACGACGACGGTCGTCGCCTACGACGTGGTCGACCGCCGGCTCGACGCAGGGGACGCCGCGCGGCTCGCGTCGGCCTCCTCGGTCGTGGCGCTCTCCCCCCGCGGGGTGGAGGCGCTCCTCGAGCTCGACGCGGTCGCCCGCGCAGCCGTGCTCGCCCGCCCGCTCGTCGTGATCGGGCCCACGACCGCGGCGCGCGCCGCCGCCGCCGGCATCGAGGTCGCCGCGCACGCGCCGGGACGCGACGCGCCCGCGTTGGTCGAGGCCGTGACCGCCTCGCTCGCGTGACGTCGTCGGTCCGGCGCGCAGCAGCGAGCCGTCCGGATGCCGCTCGGTAGGCTCGCGGCGATGTCCTTCCCCGCGCGGCGGCTCCGGCGGCTGCGTCGGACGCCGGCGCTGCGCGACCTCGTGGCCGAGACGAGCCTCGGCGTGACCGACCTCGTCGCGCCCCTGTTCGTCGCCGAGGGCCTCGAGGCGCCGAAGCCCATCCCGTCGCTGCCCGGCCACGGGCAGCACACGCTCGAGTCGCTCCGCAAGGAGGTGCACCGGCTCACCGGGCTCGGCGTGCGGGCGGTGCTGCTCTTCGGGCTCCCCGCGCGCAAGGACGCGGAGGGGTCGGCCGCCTGGGACCCCGACGGCATCGTCCAGGTCGCGCTTCGCGACCTGCGCGACGACCACGGCGACGAGCTCTGCGTGATGGCCGACCTCTGCCTCGACGAGTACACCGACCACGGGCACTGCGGGGTCCTGCGCGCCGACGGCACGGTGGACAACGACGAGACGATCGAGCGGTACGCGCGGATCGCGGTCGCGCAGGCCGAGGCCGGCGCCGACGTGGTCGCGCCGAGCGGGATGATGGACGGCCAGGTCGGCGCCGTCCGCGGCGCGCTCGAGGCCGCCGGCCACCACGACACCGTGGTGCTCGCCTACGCCGCGAAGTACGCGACCGCGCTCTACGGCCCGTTCCGTGACGCCGTCGACGTCACGATCGCGAGCGGCGACCGCCGCGGGTACCAGCAGGACCTGCGGAACCGCCGCGAGGCCGTGACCGAGGTGCTCCTCGACATCGAGGAGGGGGCGG
>Ga0318552_10000764_pt1 | contig 10364 bp, 12 predicted proteins | sample GRESIP082b2f20_FD_203516 | JGI IMG/M metagenome (GOLD analysis project Ga0318552, IMG submission 203516) | Tropical soil microbial communities from Luquillo Experimental Forest, Puerto Rico - GRE.SIPMG.082b2f20 | ecosystem: Environmental > Terrestrial > Soil > Tropical forest > Bulk soil...
CTGCTGATGTGCACCGCTGTCCCAGCGGACACAGCCGTATACCTTCCCGCACCGCGCCGGAGCAGCTCGGCCGCCACCTCGCGGCCGAGGCGCTCGGCCTCGGCCGCGGGCCCGCTGGCGCTCGCCCGCAGTGCCGTCTCGCCGCCGGGCTCGACGACGATCGCGTGCAGTCGCAATCCGTCCGCCCCAGCGGCATACCCCCCGACCGGGGCGCTGCAACCTGCCTCGAGCGTGGCGAGCAGGCTGCGCTCGGCCGTGGTGGCCGCACGGGTCGCCGCGTCGTCCGCGCTGGCCAGCAGGGCGGCCAGCTCGGGCTGGCCGGAGCGGCATTCGACCGCGAGGGCGCCCTGGCCCGGCGCGGGCAGCATCTCGTCGGGCTCGAAGACCTGGGTCACCACGTCGAGCCGGCCGATCCTGGCCAGGCCCGCGTAGGCGAGCACCACCGCGTCGACCTCGCCGGACGCGAGCCGGCCGAGCCGGGTGCCCGCGTTGCCGCGGACCGGGACGGGACGGATGTCGGGCCGCAGCAGCAGCAGCTGCGCGGCCCGGCGCGGCGACCCGGTCCCGATCGTCGCGCCCGGCGGCAGGTCGGCCAGCTTAGCGCCGTCCCGGGCGGCGAGGGCATCCCTCGGGTCGTCCCGGACCGGCACCGCGGCCAGCTCGATGCCATCCGGCTGCGCGACCGGCAGATCCTTCAGCGAGTGCACCGCGACATCGATGTCGCCGGCCAGCAGGCTCGCCCGCAGGGCGCTGACGAACACGCCCGTCCCGCCGATCTGGGCCAGCTGGGCCCGGCTCACGTCCCCGAACGTGGTAATCCCGGTCAGCTCCACCTCGCACCCGGTCCGCTCCGTGATCAAGCGGGCCACGTGCCGGGTCTGGGTCATGGCCATCGGGCTCTTGCGGGTGCCGATCCGCAGCCTGCGGGCTCCCCCTGGCGGGGTGGTCACGTGGGCACCTCCCGCTCCGGCCAGCCCGGCGCGACGGCGTCTGCGCGGGTCACCGCCTGGACCGCTTCGGGATCGAGGTCGAAGAGCACTCGCAGCACCGCCTCGTAGGAGTCGCCGCCCGGGGAGCCCGCCAGCTCCTTGACCCGGACGGTCGGCGCGTGCAGCAGCTTATCGGCGATCCGCCGCATGGACTGGGCAATCTCGCGACGGGCCCGGGCGTCCAAGCCCGGCACGCGGCCGGCCAGCCGCGCCAGCTCCGCGTCCACCACCTCGGCGGCCTTGGCCCGCAGCGCGACCACGGTCGGCGCGACCCTGGCCGCGCGGTCCGCCAGCACCTGCGCGGCGAGCTCCTCGGCCACGATCCGCCGGACCGCGGCCACGTCCTCCTCGTGCGGCCCGCCGAGCGAGCCGTCCCGGTGCGGGCCCTGGCGGACCTCTTCCAGGCCGATCACGCTCACGCCGGGCAGGCCCGCGGCGCCCGGGTCGACGTCCCGCGGCAGCGCCAGGTCCAGCAGGACCAGCGTACGGCCGGCCGGCACCCGCGACACCAACGCGGCCCGCACGGCGTCCGCGGTGATCACGTGGCCGGGCGCGCCGGTGCAGGAGATGACCAGGTCAGCGACGGCGATCTCGGCGGGGAGCCGGGAAAGGTCAGCCGTCGCGGCCGTGACGGTGGCCGGCACGCTGGCGGCCAGCCGCTGCGCGCGGCTGGCGGACCGGTTGGCCACCACGATCCGGGCCGCTCCCATCCGGGCAGTGGTAGCGACGGCCAGCGAGCTCATCGAGCCCGCGCCGACCACGAGCACGGACAGGCCGGCCAGGGTACCGGCCGCAGCGGGCTGGGCACCGCGTCGCGGCATGACATCGCGCAGCGGCGTGACACCGCGCAGGTGCTGCGCCGCGGCGTCGAGCCCCACGCTGACCAGGCTCGCGCCCGCCCGGTCGATCCTGGTCTCGGCGTGCGCGCGCTTGCCCGCCCGCAGCGCGAGCGAGCCCAGGTCGGACAGGGCGCGGCCGAGCGTGCCCTGCTCTCCGGCCAGGCGCAGCGCCTGGCGGACCTGGCCGAGGATCTGGCCCTCGCCGATCACCATCGAGTCGAGCCCGCAGGCCACCGAGAGCAGGTGCTGGACGGCGCGGTCCTCGTAGTGCACGTACAGGTGCGGGGTGAGCTCGGCTAGCGGGATCGCGGCGTGCCGCGCCAGCAGCTCGCAGATCGCGGACACGCCGCCGTGGAACTTTTCCACCTCGGCGTAGACCTCGACGCGGTTGCACGTGCTCACCACGAGCGATCCCGCGACGCCGTCGGCGTGGAACACGTCACGCAGCAGCTTGCCGAGCGTGTCACCGGTCACCACGGCCCGCTCGAGCGTCGGGACGGGCGCGCTCTTGTGGGACAGGCCCACCACGAGCACGCTCATGTCGCCACCGCCTGTGTAGGCATCCCAGTCCTACCTTCTACGGGAATGTCCCCTACGTGGGCGGGCTCCCCTCCGCCTTGGCGCTTCGCCCGCAGTTCCCGGCCGCCGTCTCCCCAGTCGCGTTCTCCGTTGCGTGCGACGCGGACCACGGCCCGCCTCTGGGCGTGAAAGGCGAGGATCTGCAACTCGATCGACAGGTCGACTTTACGCACATCTACGCCCGGCGGCACGTTAAGTACGGCAGGTGCGAAATTTAGGATGCTGGTGATGCCGGCGGCGACCAGCCGCTCGCAGACCCCCTGGGCGGCCGCGGCCGGGGTGGCGATCACGCCGATCGACACCCCGTGCCTGGCGATCACGGACTCGATCTCGTCGGCGTGCCGGACCACCTGGGACCCGATCTCGGTACCCACGGTGAGCGGGTCGGTGTCGAAGATCGCCGCGACCCGGAACCCGCGGGAAGCGAAGCCGCCGTAGTTGGCGAGCGCGTGGCCCAGATTGCCCGCGCCGACGATGATCACCGGCCAGTCCTGGGTGAGCCCGAGCTCCCTGGAGACCTGGTACACCAGGTACTCCACGTCGTAGCCGACGCCGCGGGTCCCGTACGAGCCCAGGTGCGAGAGGTCCTTGCGCAGCTTCGCGGAATTGACCCCGGCAGCGGCGGCGAGTTCCTCGCTCGACACGGTGGCGATGCCGCGGTCAGCCAGCGCGTACAGGGCCCGCAGGTAGACCGGAAGCCGGTTGACCGTGGCCTCGGGGATGCCGTGGTGGCCGTTCTCGGTCGCGGAACTGCGGGACATGCGCCGACACTCCTGGGAATCGACACCGCGGACACGCAGGCCTGGTACCCGCGTGCGGCCTTGCGGCCACGCTACGCCCTTGTGAACGCATGCACAAAGTCGGGAAGTTTCCCGGCCCGGCCCGCTGACCGGCGTTTTGCCCGCGCTTTACCGGGACGGAGCGGTCAGCGCCGCCCGCAGCCGCGGCTCGCTGACCCGCCAGAAATCGTGCTGGACGCCATCGATCAGGGTGACCGGGATCATGTCCCCGTACGCGTGCAGGTCGCTCTCGGACAAGGTGATGTCCCGCTCCTGCCAGGGGACCCCGAGCTCGGCGGCCACGCTCGCGATCACCGCCCGCGCGTCGTCGCACAGGTGACAGCCCGGCCGGCTGAGCAGGGTGATCACGTGAGGCGGGCGCGGACCCGGGCTAGCCACGGGCCCCGCCGCCCGGGCCGCCAGCGGCCGGGGTCCCGCCGCCGGGGGTGCGCGGGCCGTACCCGGGCTGGCCGAACCCGGTGTCGCTGAGCAGGTCGAAACCGGTGTCGCTGAGCAGGTCGGCGACCGAGGGCAGCGGCGAGACCTTGGCCTGCTGCAGGCCGAGCTCGATGATGTTCGTGGCCAGCACGTAAGGCCGCCGGTCGGCCTCGAACGCGACCACGTAGGGCTGTCGCTTGTGCGCCTCGTACGCGGCCCGGTCGCTGTAGACCTCGTACAGGATCCGCTGCATGGGCGCGGACGGCACGGCGTGCACGATGTAGACGAGCGTGTCGGGCTCGTGCGCCCGGACCTGCCTCACGACCTGCTTGGTCAGCCGGTCGAAATCGTCCACCCGGTCCTCGAGGAGCGTGTAGATCGCGATCTGCCCGAAGAACTCCTGCTGTGCCCTGCGGCCCGCCGGGGGCGCGGGTGCCGTCTCCGGGTACCCGGCCCCGTCCCTGTACAAGGGACGCTGTGCCTGCTCGCGCGGGGCCTCCGCGTCCGGGCCCTTCTTCGGATATCCCGCCCGGTCGAGCCCTCTCGCCGCCTCAGTGGCGTAATCTGCGTCGTCCGGATACCTCGCCGCCTCAACGGCGTAATCTGCCGCGTCCGGGTACTGAGGGCCCTGCGCGTACCCGGCCCGGACGTCGAGATCGTCATGCTCCCGGTGCGAGCCGTTGCGGTAGATGCCGAACTCGTCGTCGGCCGCCGGCTCGAAATTCCCGGTCGCGTCGGGGCCGCCGTCCCATGACCGCCGGGCCCACTCCTCGCCGGCGCCGGCGGCGGGGGCCCCCTGGTGCAGCAGGTCGAACTTGAGCCGGCCGACCTGCAGCCCGGCGAACCAGGTCCCCACCGCGGCCAGCACGCACAGCAGCGTGAACAGCGAGGTCATCGGCACCGACAGCCCCAGCACGCCGACGATGCCGGGCACCGCGAGCAGGAGCGCCGCCGCGCCCGCGGCCACGGTAGCCGGGACGGCGGCCCGCCACGCCGGGTCGCGGCCGGCCCGGGCGGCGGTCGTCCCGATCGCGATCAGCGCGACGATCGCGACGGCCGGAGCCAGCACGTACTCGAGCAGCTTGTTGGGGACGATCTGGTAATAGACCGTGGTCGCCGGCCAGGCCTTGGTAAAGGCCGCGGCGCTGAGCGGGTCGCTGGCGAAGATGACCAGGGCCACGATCCCCAGCGCGGTCAGCAGCAGCCGGGCGGCGAACCTGGTGACGATGCTCTTGGCGGCCACCTCGGCCAGCCCGAGCGCGAGCGCGAGCGGTGCGAGGACCTGGGCGCCGATTTCCATGGCCCGGAAGGCCACTGGCCCGAAGCCGGCGTGATAGCCGACAGCCTGCGCGCCCAGCGACACGGTGAGCCCGAACAGCGCGACCGCCCAGGCCACGAGGGCGACGCCCGGGGCCCGCAGGCACCGCGCGGTCAGCAGTCCCGTGCCCACGGCGGCGATGAGCGCACCGACGGCCGCGGCCAGGAAGTGAAGAGACATTGTCCACTATGGTGCCCGACGCGCGGCCATGATGCGACCGGGCCTCCGCTTACGGTATCCCGGGCCGTCCCGGACGCGGGTCCGGCCGGGCGTCCCCCGGTAGGCTCGCAGGCATGTGGCGGCTGTCGAGACGGCTTCCGTGGAATGAGGCGGCCCTGGCCGGGCAAGCCTCGGCCGCGGCCGCCGAGGTCGAGCAGCCGCCGCCGGTGCCCGACCCGGAGGCGGGGGCGTTCTTCGACGTCGACAACACGCTCATGCGGGGCGCGTCGATCTATCACTTCGCCCGCGGCCTGGCCGCCCGCAAGATGTTCGGCCCGCGCGACCTGGCCCGGATGACCTGGGGGCAGATCAACTTCCGGCTGCGCGGCGCCGAGAACTCCGACCACATCGACGCTGCCCGGCAGGCTGCGCTGGCTTTCGTGGCCGGGCACAGCGTGGCCGACATCGTCCGGCTCGGCGAGGAGATCTACGAAGAGAACATGGCCGACCGGATCTGGGCCGGCACCAGGGAGCTGACCCAGCGCCACCTGCGCGCCGGGCAGCGGGTTTGGCTGGTCACGGCCACGCCGGTGGAACTGGCCAGCATCCTGTCGCGCCGGCTCGGCCTGACCGGGGCGCTCGGCACCGTGGCCGAGACGCGGGACGGCGTGTACACCGGGCGCCTGGTCGGCGGGCTGCTGCACGGCGAGGCCAAGGCGGCCGCGGTCCAGGCCCTGGCCCGCCGCGAGGGCCTCGTCCTGGCCCGGTGCTCCGCGTACAGCGATTCGCTCAACGACATGCCGATGCTGACGCTCGTCGGCCACCCCAACGCGGTCAATCCCGACCTCGGCCTGCGCGCGGAGGCACGCAAGCGCGGCTGGCCGGTGTACGACTTCCGCTCAGGCCGCCGGGCCACGCTGATCGCCCTGCCGATCGCCGCCGGCGCGGGAGCTGTGGTCGGCGGGGTGGCCGCGGGCGTCGCCCTGCAACGGCGGCGCGCGGCGGCCCGCTAGCCCCCGACTTACATAACTTGACAGATATATAACCAGCATCGAATACTAGGTGCATGGTCTTCGAGGCGCTGGCTGAGCCCAACCGGCGGCGGATCCTTGATCTCCTCCTAGAACGCGAACGCCCGGTCAATGACCTGGTCAGCCTGCTGCGGGTGAGCCAGCCCGCGGTCTCGAAGCACCTGCGGGTCCTGCGTGACGCCGGCCTGGTCGAGGCGCGGGTGGACGCCCAGCGGCGGCTGTACCGAGTCCGGGCCGAGCCGCTGCGCGAGCTGGACGACTGGCTGGCCCCGTACCGGGCGACGTGGGCATCCCGCCTCGACGCCCTGGAAAGCCACCTGGAGGACATGACATGAACGGCGACCTCGAGCAGGCCGGCGACCGCTGGCGGCTAAGGTTCACCCGGGAGCTGGCGTACCCGCCCGAGAAGGTGTGGCGGGCCGTCACCGAGCCCGACCACCTGGACGCCTGGTTCCCGCAGCGGATCATCGGCGAGTGGACGGCCGGCGCCCCGCTGAAGTTCGAGTCGCGCGGCGGCGAGTTCCCGGCCTTCGACGGCGAGGTGCTGGCCTGCGAGCCGCCGTCGCTGCTCGAGTTCCGGTGGGGCGGCGACGTGATCCGCTTCGAGATCGCGCCGAACCCGCAGGGCTGCACATTCGTCCTGACCGACACCTTCGCGGAGCTGGGCAAGGCCGCCCGCGACGCGGCCGGCTGGCACGTCTGCCTCGACTTCCTCTCCCACCACCTGCAGGGGGCGGCTCCCCCGTGGTCGTCAGGCGAGCACTGGAGCGAGGTGCACCCCGGCTACGTGGAGAAGTTCGGCCCGGACGCGGCCACGATGGGGCCGCCCGAGCGGCACGAGATCGATGATGGCCCGCGCCGCTAGCTGCGTTAGCTGAACGCGGGGCCGCGCTCCACCAGCAGCTCATCGACCTTGCGCTGGATGATGTCCCGTACGTGGTCGGCGAGCGACGAGACCGCGTGGTCCGCGCTGGCCCCGTTGGGACTGCCGGTCGGCACCGGCGGGCAGAACTCGATGATCCAGTTGGACGGCAGCGGGACCGCGCCCACCGGGCCGAGCCACGGGAACAGCGGCGTGACCGGGAAGTACGGCAGCCCGAGCAGCCGGGCGGCCGCCCGTGAGTTCCCGATCATCGGGTAGATCTCCTCGGCGCCCACGATCGCGCACGGGATGATCGGCACGCCCGCCCGCCGGGCGGTCGCGGCGAACCCGCCCCGCCCGAAGCGCTGCAGCCGGTACCGCTGGCTGAACGGCTTACCGATCCCCTTGAAGCCCTCGGGGAACACGCCGACCAGGTGGCCGGCCGCCAGCACCTGGTCAGCCCGCTCCGGGTCGGCCCGGATGTGCCCGCTGCGCCGGGCCAGGCTGGACAGCACGGGCACCTCGAAGGCGAGGTCCGCGCTGAGCACCCGCAGGATCCGGTGCTGGGGATGCTCGTCGAAGATGCCCGCCTGCAGCATGAGCGCGTCGAACGGGAGCACGCCGGAGTGGTTGGCCACGACCAGGGCCGCGCCCGACCCGGGCACGTGCTCGAGGCCGCGCATCCGCACCCGGAACCACGTGTGGTAGAGCGGCCGGAACACCGGCATGAACACGCGGGCGTTGAACTCCGGGTCGAAGCCGGTCTCGTCGACCGGCGCGTCGCCGGTCATCCGATGCCAGACGTAATCGGCGACGCCGGTGATCGGCCCAGAGTCGCTCACTGTGCTGCCCCCTCGCCTCCGGGGCGCCTTAACCCGCCGTCTTCCCTCCTCGCTCGGGCGCTCGTTCCTCGCTCCCTCGCTCCTCAGTCCAGACGGCGGCGCGCCCTTTGGCTCGCTACTTCTTGTTCCTGCGCTGGACGCGCGTCTTGCGCAGCAGTTTGCGGTGCTTCTTCTTGGCCATGCGCTTGCGGCGCTTCTTGATAACCGAGCCCACGGATCCACCCTTGCTCTGCGTCCTGGCTTACGGGCATGCACACGCGCACGCCCGCCGCGCAGCGGCCGGGCACACGCCAACGCCACAGGTTACCTCGGTACCGGCCGGTCTCATCACCCGGCCGCCATTCCGGGCGCTTGGTGGCCCCCCGAACGCCAGTCAGCTGGCCGCGACGAAGGCGTCCCGCAGGTACTGGTTGACCGCCTGCTCCGGCACGCGGAACGAGCGGCCGACCCGGATCGCCTCCAGCTCACCGGAGTGAACAAGACGGTAGACGGTCATCTTGGACACGCGCATGATCGTCGCCACTTCGGCTACGGTCAGGAACCTGACTTCGCTGAGCGAACTTGCGTCTGCTGCCATGAATAGCCCTCTTCCGGCCTGCTGTGTGCGCCTAGCGAGATTCAGCGCACCAGTCACGCCCGTCTCCAGCGTAAGTCCTGTACGGAAAAGGGCAACCCCGGCGCGGGGCCTCAATTCTGCCGCGTCCGCGCCATCAATTACGCGGCGGACCTCAGCCGGCGCCCAGTTCGCGGCCCCGGTCCCTGGCCGCCTCGATCGCGGCCAGGAACGCGGCCCGGACCCCGTGCTTCTCCAGCTCGCGGATGGCGTTGATGGTCGTGCCGCCGGGCGAGGTCACCGCCTCGCGCAAGATCACCGGGTGCTCGCCCGAGTCGCGGAGCATGGTCGCCGCGCCGTACACGGCCTGCTTGACCATCTCCAGCGCGGTGCTCCGCGGCATGCCGAGCAGGATCCCCGCGTCCACCATCGCCTCGACGAGGAAGTAGACATACGCGGGCCCGCTACCGGACAGCGCGGTCGCCGCGTCCTGCTGGGATTCCGGGATCCGCAGCACCTTCCCCACCGGGCGCAGCAGTTCCTCGGCGCGCTTGAGGTGCGGCTCCCCCGCGTGCGAGCCCGGCGAGATGACGCTCATCGCCTCGTCCACCAGCACCGGCGTGTTCGACATCACCCGGACCACGGGAACGTCCCCCGGCAGCCGGTTCTCGATGAACGACGTGGTGATGCCGGCGGCGACCGAGATCACCAGCTGGTCAGCGGTCACACACGCCGCGATCTCGCTCAGCAGCGCCGCCATGTCCTGCGGCTTGACGGTGATCAGGAGGGTCTGCGCGCGGCTGGCCGCCTCCGCGGCGCCGAAGACCTCGACGCCGTAGGCTTCGCGCAGCTCCTTGGCCCGGTCATCGCGGCGTACCGCAGCCAGCACCCCGGACGGCGCCACCACCCCGGCGCGCAGCAGCCCGGACATGAGGGCTTCGCCCATCTTCCCGGTACCCAGGACAGCGATCATCCCGCGAGCCTACCGGGCCTGGCGGGCCCGTCAGCCGCGCGAGGCCAGCGAGCGGAGGAAGAAGGCCAGGTTGGCCGGGCGCTCGGCGAGCCGCCGGACGAGGTAGCCGTACCAGTCGCTGCCGTAGGGGACGTAGACCCGCATCCGGGCCCCGGTGCCGGCCAGGCGCCGCTGCTCGGCGGGCCGGATGCCGTACAGCATCTGGTACTCGAAGCCGGCCGCGGGGCGGTCCGCCAGCGCAGCCAGCGCGGCGCCGATGGTGATCAGCCGCGGGTCGTGAGTGGCGATCATCGGGTATCCCGGCCCGTCCAGCAGCGCCCGCAGGCAGCGCGCGTAGCACCGGTCGACCTCGGCTCGGGACGTGAACGCGACGTCCGCCGCGGCGTTGTAGGCGCCCTTGCACAGCCGGACCCGGGACCCCTCGGCCGCCAGGGCCCGGCAGTCGTCCGGGCTGCGGCGCAGGTAGGACTGGATCACGCAGCCGAGATCGGGGAACTCCGGCCGCAGCTGGGCCACGATCCGCAGCGTGGGCTCGACCCTGCTGTGGTCCTCGGCGTCCAGCGTGACCGTGGTGTCGGCGTCGCGGGCGGCCGCGCAGATCCTGGCGATGTTCTCACGGGCCGTCTTCTCGCCGTGCTCGGCCAGGTCGAGGCCGACCGCGGTCGGCTTGACCGAGACCTCGGCCCGGCCGTCGGCGGACATCCCGCCCGCGGCCAGCCGCCCGAGCAGCCGGATGTACTCACCGGTGACGGCGGCGGCCTGCTGCGGGTCGACGGTGTCCTCGCCGAGGTAGTCGAGGGTGACCAGCAAGCCGTCGTCGAGCAGCCGGCGCGTCACGGCCAGCGCGTCATCGGCGGTGTCGCCGGCCACGAACCTGGCCACGACGCCGCGCGTCAGCGGGACGGTGGTGACCAGGTGGCGGACCGATTCGCTGGCTGACGCGGCCAGTAGCGCACGGCGCAGCATGGGGTAAGACCTCCCCGGGCACGGCGGGAACGGCGT
>Ga0318552_10000774_pt1 | contig 10317 bp, 13 predicted proteins | sample GRESIP082b2f20_FD_203516 | JGI IMG/M metagenome (GOLD analysis project Ga0318552, IMG submission 203516) | Tropical soil microbial communities from Luquillo Experimental Forest, Puerto Rico - GRE.SIPMG.082b2f20 | ecosystem: Environmental > Terrestrial > Soil > Tropical forest > Bulk soil...
TCCGGTTCGAAGGACTGGGCGAGGCCGCGGCCGGGCTGCTGCGGGACGGCGAGCCGACCCCGGCGCAGGCATTCGATGCACGCCACCTGGACAGTGACGTGCAGGCGGCCCTGGACGCGCTGGCACCGGAGTACCGGGTGGCGGTGGTGCTGTGTGACATCGAAGGACTGTCGTATGAGGAGATAGCCGCCACCCTCGGGGTCAAGCTGGGCACCGTGCGCAGCCGGATCCACCGGGGCCGCGCCCAGCTCCGGGCCGCGCTCGGCCACCGCCGGCCGCACCATCCCGCCGCCGCCCGGGCCTCGCTAGGTGGCGGGCCGTGAAGCGCCACCTGGGCGAGCGGCTGTCCGCCCTAATCGACGGCGAGCTGAGCCATGCCCAGCGCGAGCGGGTGCTGGCCCACCTGGCCAGCTGCGAGACCTGCCGCCAGGAGGCAGGGGTGCTGCGGCTGCTCAAGCGGCGGATGCATGCACTTGGCGACAGCGACCCGGCCACCGCCGAGCTAGCCGGTGGCGACGCGCTTACCTGGCGGCTGCTGGCGCTGGTCCCGGCCGCCGGGAAGGGGCCGGGCCGGCGCTCCCGCCCGCGCTGGGACCGGCGGGTGGCCCCGGCCCGCCGCCGCACCCGGTGGCTGGTCGGCGCTGCCCTGGCCAGCGGCGGGCTGGGCTTGTCGGTCGCGGCGTTCCTGGCCGGCGCTGACCGGCCGCCGGCCGGCCCGAAGGTCGTCCCGGCCGTGGACGTGTTCATGGTCCAGCATGCGATCACCACCGGCCAGCTGCCGGTGCAGCCATCCCGCCCGGCCACACCAAGCGCAGCCGTGGTCCCGTGAGCCGGTGATGCCGTTCCGATCCCAGCCGGCCACCGGGGCCCTGTCCCCTGGCAGCGATCCGGCCGCGCTCCGGCTGATCACCACCGCCGTGGTGGTCGGCCTGGTGATGACGGGCCTGGCGCTGACGTCCTGGCGGGGCCTGGTGAGCACCGGCGGGAACACCGGCCCGGGAGCGGCCGGGCTCGCCCGTAGTGCCGGGCACCCGGGCTCCGCGCAGGAGGCCGGCCTGCGGCTGCTCAGCGAGGCGGCCGCGGCCTGCCGCTCGGTCTCCTACCAGGGCGTCGAAATGGCCTGGTGGGGCCCGGGTGGCGACTCCGCGCTGGTGGACGTCTGGCACCAGCCCGGCGGCCAGGCTGTCATGCAGGCGCCCACCGGGCCGGTGGAATGGCCGGCCCAGCCCAGCCGGCCGGTGCCGCTGGCCGGAGGCAGCCACCCGGACCTGGCCGTGGTCACGGTGCTGGGGATGACCCACCAGCTGGTGGCGCTGCTGGCCGCGCACTACCTGGTGGCCGTGACCGGCCGGGGCTTGGTGGCAGGCCGGCCGGCCCGGATCGTCACCGTGCGCCGCCGGTCCGGCAGCGTGGCTGCCTGGTTCTGGCTGGACAGTTCCACCGGGCTGCCGCTGCGCAAGGAGATGTTCGACAGCCGGGCGCGCTTGATCAGCAACGTCGCGTTCACCGAGCTCAGCCTGGGGCCGGGAACCGCAGCCGGGGAGCCGGCCGCGGGCACCCGGCCATGGCGGACCACGCTCGCCGCCGCCCAGCTCGGCCGGCTGCGGGCCGATGGCTGGCCGCTGCCGGGGCGGGCGCTGGGTGAGCTGGCGCTGATCAGTGCCAGGGAGGACGGCACCCACGCGGGCCCGGTGGTGGACCTGGACTATTCCGACGGGCTGTCGGTGGTCTCCGTCTTCGTCCAGCGCGGGCACCTGCCGGCCGCCCTCGGTGGCTGGTCACAGATTGCGCTGGCGGGTCACCAGGTGTATGCCAACGACGCCGATGACCTCAGTTTTTCCTGGTCAGCGCATGGTTACGTGTATACGCTGATCGCCGCGGCGCCACGGGACACGGTCGGCCAGGTGGTGGCCGGGCTCCCGCACGACGGCGAGCCGGGCCTGCTCGGCCGGCTGGCCCGCGGCCTGCACCGGCTGCTCTCCTGGCTGACGCCCTGAGATTATGCTGGGAGCAGCCGCCTACCATGGTGCGGCGTCATGCCGTCTGGAGATCCGCCTGTGCTCTTCGACCTGTCCATCGGCAAGCTGCTGGTGCTTGCGGTCATCGCGGTGGTGATCTTCGGCCCGGATCAGCTGCCCAAGGTCGCCGCCCAGGCGGGCCGGGCACTGCGGGAGCTGCGCCGGCTGGCTGACGGGGCACGGAATGACCTGCGGGATGGGCTGGGCCCGGATTTCGCCGACTTCGACCTGGCCGATCTCCACCCGCGCAACCTGGTGCGCAAGCACCTGCTCGACGGCTCGGACGGCGGCACGGCGGAGCCGGATTCGCTGGCCACGGTGGCCGGGACCGCACCGGCGCTGGCGCCAGGCGAGAGCCCGCCCTACGACCCAGAGGCGACCTGAAGACCGGTCCCTGACCGGCAAGCCCAGTCAGACCGGGGACAGGCCCAGCTGCCGCCCCGCCAGTCCGCGTCCCCGGCTGGCCAGCCCCTCGGCGATCCCGGTGAGCTGCCGGGCGGCGGCCGACTCTGGCGCGCTGAGCACCAGCGGGAGACCGGTGTCCCCGCCCTCACGCAGCCGCACATCGATCGGGACCTGGCCGAGTACCGGCACCGGGGCCCCGGTCAGCCGGGTCAGCGCGGCCGCCACCGCCTCGCCGCCACCGGATCCGAACACCTCAACCAGTTCGCCACAGTGCGGGCAGGGCAGGCCGGACATGTTCTCGATCACGCCGGTGATCCGCTGATGGGTCTGCACCGCGATTGCGCCTGCCCGCTCGGCCACCTCGGCCGAGGCCGCCTGTGGGGTGGTGACCACGATCAGCTCGGCGCTGGGCAGCAGCTGGGCCACCGAGATGGCGACGTCACCGGTGCCCGGCGGCAGGTCCATCAGCAGCACGTCGAGGTCGCCCCAGTAGACATCGGCCAGGAACTGCTGCACCGCCCGGTGCAGCATCGGGCCCCGCCACACCACCGGCGCATTGCCGGTGATGAACATCCCGATCGAGATGACCTTCACGTCGTGCGCGGACGGCGGCATCATCATCTGCCCGACCTGGGTCGGCAAGCCGGTCACGCCCAGCATCCGGGGCACCGAATGGCCGTAGATGTCGGCATCGACGACACCGACCTTCTGCCCCGCCGCGGCCAGCGCGGCGGCCAGGTTGACGGTCACCGAGGACTTGCCGACCCCGCCCTTGCCGCTGGCGACCGCGAAAACGCGGGTCAGTGAGGAGGGCTGGGCGAACGGGATCTCGCGTTCGGGCCGGCCGCCGCGCAGCCGGCTCTGGAGTTCCCGGCGCTGCTCGTCGCTCATCACGTCCAGGGTCACCCTCACCCCGGTGACGCCCGGCACGGCGGCGACCGCGGCGGTGACGTCGCGGGTGATCGTGTCCCGCATCGGGCAGCCGGCGACGGTCAGGTAGACAGTCACCGCGACGCTGCCGTCGGGTTCGATGCCGACGCTCTTGACCATGCCCAGGTCGGTGATCGGGCGCCGGATTTCCGGGTCGACGACCCGGGCCAGCGCGTCGGTCACCTGCTCGGAACTGGGCGGGGGGACCGGAACGGAGGGGGAAACCATGCGTTCATGGTACGTCGGTGGGTCAGCGCGCCCGGCTGTCCACCGGGGCCAGCCGGTAGACGGCACCGGACCGGGCCCAGCGTGGCGCCGGGGACGTCTCCTCCCCGGTGAGCTCGGCATTGAGCCGCCCAGCCACCAGGGGCCCGAACACGGCGTTCCATTCGCCGCTGCCCGGCGGCACCCGGGTGACGGCGGCGGTCCAGGTCACCGCCGGCCCGCCGCCCCGGCCGGCCGGGACGGTGACGGTCACCCGGCTGGCTCCGGCCAGCCCGGGCAACGGCTGCTCGCCGGGACCGGTGAGCAGGTAGGCGGCACCGGGTACGTCCGGGCCGGCCGACGGCCGCCAGATGTGCCAGGCTGGCCGGGGGCGGCCGGAGCCGATGGTGAGCCAGATGACGCGGGCCCGCTTGGTAGCCTCCGCGATGAGGGCGGGCGGGATGTCGCTCACCCGGCTCAGCGTGCCACGCCATCCCAGGAGGCCGGTAGGTGCTACCCGAGTATCGGCCGCGGCGCTCCTGCCTGGCTGTGCCGGCCAGCAGCCAGCGGTTCATCGACTCCGCCCGCGGACTGCCCGCCGACGAGGTCTTCCTGGACCTGGAGGACGCGGTCGCACCGGCCGCCAAGGCGCAGGCCCGGCGGAACGCGATCGCGGCGGTGACCGCCGGTGGCTGGCAGGGCAAGCTGCTGGCACTGCGGATCAACGACGCCACCACCCGGTGGGCCTACCGGGACGTGGTGGAGGTGGTCGCCGCGGCCGGGCATGGCCTGGACGCCGTCCTGCTGCCCAAGGTCACCGGCCCGGCTCACATCGCCTGGCTGGATCTGCTGCTCGGCCAGATCGAGCTGGACAGCGGCGGCGAGCCGGGCCGGATCGGGATCGAGGCGCAGATCGAGGACGCCAGCGGGCTGGCGAACGTGGAAGCGATCGCCGCCGCGTCACCCCGGCTGCGGGCCCTGGTATTCGGGCCCGCCGATTTCATGGCGAGCGTCGGCATGAAGTCGCTGCGGGTGGGAGCCCAGCCGGCCGGGTATCCCGGCGATGCCTTCCACTACCCGCTGATGCGCATGCTGGTGGCCGCGCGCAGCCGCGGGCTGGCCGCGATCGACGGGCCGTACCTGGCCATCAGGGACACCGACGGCCTGCGGGCGGCGGCCGCCAGCGCGGCGGCGCTTGGGTACGACGGGAAGTGGGTGCTGCATCCGGGCCAGATCGGCATCGTCAACGAGGCCTTCTCGCCCAGCCAGGACGACTACGAGCGGGCGGAACTCATCCTCGACGCCTACCGCTACTACACCGAGGTCGAGCACCGCGGCGCCGCCATGCTGGGCGACGAGATGATCGACGAGGCATCGCGGAAGCTGGCGCTGGTGACCGCGGCCCGGGGCCGCGCCGCCGGCCTGGCCAGGTGCCAGCGGTTCGAGCCGGGCCAGGCCATGCCCGGCCCGGGCCGGCCCGGCTCAGCGCAGGACCCCCCAGCCGGTGAGGGTCTCGGCCAGGCCGGTCGTCAGGGCTAGCGCGGCCAGTTCCGCCTGGCCCACCCAGCGGGCGTCGGCCGCGTCGTCGCCAGCGACGAGCCGCCCGCCGGTGACGGCCGCCGCATAGTCGTAGATGTCGTAGACCGCCCCGGCAGGCCCCGGCCGCTGGACCGAGCCGAGCAGCGGGCCAGGCGCCACCACCAGCCCCGTTTCCTCGCGCACTTCGCGGGCCACCGCGTCCGCGTCACTCTCACCGGGCTTGACCCGGCCACCGGGCAGTGACCACCGGCCCGCCTCCGGCTCGTGCCCGCGCTGGATGAGCAGCAGGCGGCCACCGGCGTCGGTGACGATGGCCCCCACGCACCGGATCGGGCGGTTCACCACCGGTCAAGTATCGCGCCGCACCCGCCGGGTACTTGACCTCCGCCGTGGCAGCGATCAACGTCGGTATCCATGAAGGCCGACCTCACCTGCCCGCGCTGTGGCGGCCCGGTCACCGCCCCAGGTGCCTGGTCGAGTGGCTGGCGGTGCCCGCAGCACGGCGTGGTCTGCCCGTTGCGGCCCAGCTACCGGCCGGCCGGGCCAGCGCTGGCCGGGTTGCTGGCCGACGCCAAGGTGCCGGTCTGGCTGCCGTGGCCGCTGCCCGATGGCTGGCTGGTCACCGGCTTCGCCGCCGCCGGTGACGACCGGTCCGGGGCCCGTGCCTGCGTGGTGGCGGTGTCCGGGCCGAGCCCGGTCGGTGGGCTGGGTGAGATGCTGCTCGTCGCCGAGGAGCCGGGAGTCGGCCTGGGTGCCCGGCTGGCCGGGCTGCCCGGCCCGGACCCTGGGGAAGGGTTCGCCACCGGGCCGCCGCATGCGACGGTCCGTTATGGCCATCACGAATTCCCGCTGTGGCACGTGGAGGCGCCCGGCCGGGCCGCATTCGCGGGCGAGGTGCTGGCGGACTGGCTGTGGGTGGTGCTCTGGCCGGACACCGCCGGGGTGCTGCTGATGGAGGGGCTGACCCTGCGTGACCTGCGCGATCCCGGCCAGGATCTGGACCTGCCGTTCGGCGCGCCATCACCTCGGCTGCCGCGGTAGCGGCAGCCTCTACCATGAGCGCTCGTGCGCATCGATCTGCATTCCCACAGCACCGCCTCGGATGGCACTGACCCGCCCGCCGAGGTGATGCGCCGGGCCCGGGCCGCGGGCCTGGATGTGATCGCGCTCACCGACCATGACACGCTGGCCGGCCACGGCCCGGCGGTTGCCGCGCTGCCGCCCGGGCTGTCGCTGGTCCCCGGCCTGGAACTGTCTGGCCGGCTGGACGGTCACAGCGTGCACCTGCTCGGCTACCACGTCGATCCGGCGCACCCCGGGCTGGCGGCGGAACTGCGGGCGATCACCACCGACCGGCTGCGCCGGGGCCGGGAGATGGTGGCCCGGCTGCGCGAACTCGGGGTGGGCATCAGCTGGGAGCAGGTGGCCGCGCTGGCGGGCGGCGGGGTGGTGGGACGGCCGCACATCGCCAGGGCGATGGTGGCGGCGGGCGCCATCGCGGACCCGGCGGAGGCATTCACACCGGCCTGGATCGGGGTGGGCGGCCGTGCCTACGCCGGCCGGTACGCGCTCGACCCGGTGGCCGCGGTCCAGCTGATCCGGGCCGCGGGCGGGGTGAGCGTGCTGGCCCACCCGGCCGTCCCCGCGCGGGGCTGGACGATCCCGGACGAGGTGGTGGTCCGGCTGGCCGGGGCCGGCCTGGGCGGGCTGGAAGTCAGCCACCCCGATCACGATCATTCGCAACGGCTGCGGCTGGCCGCCCTGGCCGCCTCGCTCGGGCTGGCCGCGTCCGGGGGCAGCGACGATCATGGCAGCCTCACCGGGCACCGGCTTGGCTGCGAGACTGTGTCGCCCGAGGCCTACGAACAGCTGATGTCGGGAGTGGGGGGCGTGTGAACTCATTCTTCGCGGTCAAGTTCTTCGGCGAGGCCTTCATCACCCTGCTGGTGATCACCGATCCGCCCGGGGTGGTGCCGCCCTTCATCGGGCTGACCCGCGGGCTGCCGGGCCAGGTGCGGGCCCGGCTAGCCTGGCAGGCCGCGGTGGTGGCGCTGGGGGTGATCCTGGCCTTCGCGGTGTTCGGCCAGACAGTGCTGGCCTACCTCGGGATCGAGGTGGCCGCCCTGCAGGGCGCCGGCGGCCTGCTGCTCCTGCTGGTCGCGCTGCAGCTGCTCACCGGCCAGCTTGAGGAGCCGACCGAGGCTGACCGTGCCAAGACCAACGTCGCGTTCGTGCCGCTGGGTACTCCGCTGCTGGCCGGCCCGGGTGCCATCGTCGCTACCATGCTGTTCGTGCGGCGGGCCCAGACCGGCCCGGAGCTGGCCGCCTTCCTGGCCGCGATCGTGGCGGTGACCGTGGTGCTCTGGCTGGTCATGCGGTTCTCCGGGGTCATCCTCCGGCTGCTGCGGCCCAGCGGGGTGGAACTGGTGACCAGGATCGCCGGCCTGCTGCTGTCGGCGATCGCGGTTCAGCTTGTCGCCAACGCGATCCGCAGTTTCGTCGTGCACGGCTGAGCCGGCGGGAGGTATGTCATGGAGGCACGGATCGACCTGGTGCCGCCCGGCCGGGGCGGCTGCAACACCTGGCTGGCCGGGGACGACGACGAGGTCATCGTGGTGGATCCGGGCACGGACGCGGACGCGGTGCTTGCCGCCGTCGGGGAGCGGGAGATCCTGGCCGTGATCTGCACCCATGGCCACGCCGGGCATGTCACGGCGGCGCCGGCGGTGGCTGCGGCCGGCGAGGCGACGGTGTTCTTGCACCCGGCGGACACGCTCACCTGGCAGGAGGCGGGGCTGGGCACCGGCCCAGCGGAGATGGCACCGGGCGGCATCTTCGAGGTCGCCGACGTCACGCTGGAGGTGCTGCATACTCCCGGGCACAGCCCCGGCTCGGTCAGCCTGTACTGCGAGGAACTCGGTGCGGTGCTGTCCGGGGATGCGCTGCTGGCCGACGGGCCTGGCCGGCATGACGGCGAGTATCCCGACTTCCCGGGGCAGCTGAGCGCGATCGGGGCGGAACTGCTGACCCTTCCCGAAGACACCTCGGTGCTGCCCGGCCACGGCGAGCGGATCTCCATCGGGCTGGCCGTCCGCCGGTTCGATGCGTGGGCGTCCGGTGGCTGACCAGCCCGTGACCGGCCCCGCCGTGCCCGAGCAGCCGATGCTGGCGGGTATGCCAGAGCGGCTGTACGCCTGCACGCCCACCCGGCTGGCCAGCTGGCTGGACTGCCCGCGCCGGTACCGGATGTCCTACCTGGACCGGCCACCGCCGCCCAAGGGACCGCCGTGGGCGCATAACAGCCTCGGTGCCAGCGTGCACAACGCGCTGGCCGGCTGGTGGCGGCTGCCGCGGGCCCGGCGCACGGTACCGGCCGCGGGCGACCTGCTCGACCAGGGCTGGATCAACCAGGGTTATGCCAGCGACGCGCAGTCGGAGCAGTACTGCCAGGATGCCCGGCAGATGGTGGAGCGCTATACCACCACGCTGGATCCGGCCACCGAGCCGCTGGGTGTGGAGCGTACGGTCGGCACCCGCACCGGCCGGATCGCGGTGTCGGGCCGGATCGACCGGCTGGATGAGCGGCGGGCCGCCGATGGCACCCGGGAACTGGCCGTGGTCGACTACAAGACCGGCCGCCGCCCGCTGACCAGTGACGATGCCCGTACCTCGCTGGCACTGGCGCTGTATGCGCTGGCCGCGGGGCGGATGTTCCACGCCATCTGCCGCCGGGTGGAACTGCACCATCTGCCCAGCGGCACGGTCCATGCCTGCCAGCACTCCGGCGAGGGTCTGGCCCGGCAGCTGGGGCGGGCTGAGGACATCGCCGCCGAATGCGCGGAGGCCGACCGGAAATTCCAGGCCGGGCTGCCCGCGGCGGAGGTGGACGCGGTCTTCCCGCCCCGGCCGGGGCCGGCCTGCGGGTGGTGCGACTACCGGGCGGCGTGCCCGGAGGGGTCTGCGGCCGCGGCCGCCCGGCTGCCCTGGGACGGGCTCGCGGGGACCGGGCCTTAGCGGCCCCGCTCAGCCGCGTTCCAGAAGTCGGTCAGGATGCCAGCGGTCGTGGCCGGAGCCTCAACGGCGGGGGAATGAGCGGCGCCGGGAATGCAGACCCGGCGGGCACCCAGCCGGCTGGCCATATCGTCCTGGATGGCAGGCGTCCAGGCATCATCGTCCTCGCCGTAAAGGACCAGCCCGGGTGCGTCCAGTTTGGCCACGTCCGCGATCCGGTCCGGGCAGGCGAGCAACTCGGCGGCCATCGTGGCCAGCCCGGTCGGGCTGCTGCTCAGCATCCGGGTGCGCAGGAAGCCGATGACGTCGGCCGGGACGCCGTCGGCGACGGCGGCCGGTTCCAGCTCGGTGTCCCACAGCCGCCGGATTCCGGCCGCAATACCGCCCGGGGCATCGGTGTCCAGGCTGGCCAGGACGGCGCGGAGGACGGCTGCCCGCGGCCCGGTCAGCGCGCCGGGGCCGGAGCTCATGAGCGTGAGCGAGCCGATCCGGTGCTGGTGGCCGAGCGCGAAGTCCTGCGCGACCAGGCCGCCGAACGAGTGGCCGAGCAGGTGGATGGGCTGCTCGCCGGGGTGCAGCCAGTCCGTGATTACTGCCAGGTCGGTGGCCAGTGCGGCGACCCGGTAACCGTCCGGCCCGGCGGCCGCCGGGCTCTGGTACTGCCCGCGCATGTCGATGGCGAGCACCCGCCGCCCGGCCGCCGCGAGCGGGCCGAGAATCGCGAGGAAGTCCTCCTTGCTGCCGGTGTAGCCAGGAACCAGCAATGCGGGCCCCCGCTCGGCGATTCCCGCCGCGGGCAGCGCTTCCAGCGCGGCAAAGGCCCCGCGGGATGTCTCGATGGTGACCCGGTGTACCCCGTCCGGCAGCAGCAGCGTCCTGGGTGTGCTCACAGGCGGCCAGCCTACCGAGCGGGTCGGCTGGCGGCCGGTGACTTCGAGGCCCCGGGTCTCTAAGCGGTTTCCGGCTGGGACGAGCCCGCGGACGTGGGCCGGCCGCGGCCACCCCGGCGCCGCCAGCGCGGCGCCCGCGAGCGCTCGGCCGTGCCGTCACCGGGGCCGCCTACCTGGTCACCGGCTGGTGTGCCGGTGGCCGGTGAGCTGCTGGCTGCGGCCGCGCCCTGCTGCCCGCCGGCAGCCGGGCGTTCCCCGGTGACCGCCTTCCCGCCCCTGGTCCGGCGCCGGTTCCGGGTTCCCCGCTGCCCGGCCGCGCG
>Ga0318552_10000782_pt1 | contig 10278 bp, 9 predicted proteins | sample GRESIP082b2f20_FD_203516 | JGI IMG/M metagenome (GOLD analysis project Ga0318552, IMG submission 203516) | Tropical soil microbial communities from Luquillo Experimental Forest, Puerto Rico - GRE.SIPMG.082b2f20 | ecosystem: Environmental > Terrestrial > Soil > Tropical forest > Bulk soil...
GCTTCACGGCGCTGATCACCGCATGGCGCGGCGCGCTCGACGGCCTCACGGCACCACGGCAAGGCCCCGACGCGGCGCAGGCCGCCGCCAAGATCATCGGCCGGGCGCACCGGCGGGTGCTGCGCCAGGGCCGCGCAATCACCGCCGACTCTCCTCCAGAAGACCTTCACGACCTGCGCAAACGGTGCAAGGAGCTGCGGTACGCGCTGGAGTTCTTCGCCTCTCTGTACGATCCGGCCGCACACCGGCGGGCGGTGCGTGAGCTGAAAGGCCTGCAGGACTGCCTGGGCACCTACCAGGATTGCCAGGTGCAGGAGGAGGAGATCAGGGTGATCGCTACCGAGATGCTCGCCGCGGGCGACGTTCCCGCCACGGCACTGCTGGCCATGGGCGATCTCGCGTCGCATATAGGCCAGCGGGAGCGCCAGGCCCGCGGCGAGTTCGCCAGCCGGTTCGCGGCCTTCGCCAGCCGCCCGGCTCGGCAGCGGTTCCGGGCGCTCGTCGCCGGCGCGGGCTCATGAAGATCCTCGCGACCTACAACATCAAGGGCGGGGTCGGCAAGACCGCCGCCGCGGTGAACCTCAGCCACCTCGCCGCCGCCGACGGCCTGCGAGTGCTGATCGCCGACCTGGACCCGCAGGCCGCGGCCAGTTTCCTGTTCCGGGTCCGCCCCCGGGTCAAGGGCGGCGGCGCGGCCCTGATCCGGGGCAGCAGGGAACTCGACAAGGCGATCAAGGGAACCGACTTCGACGGGCTTGACCTGCTCCCGGCCGACTTCACCTTCCGCAACCTCGACCTGATCCTGGACGACACCAAGAAGCCCACTCAGCGGTTGGCGCGCCTGCTGCGCCCGCTGCGCGCGTCCTACGACATGGTCTTCCTGGACTGCCCGCCGGGCATCTCGCTGCTGTCGGAGGCTGTCCTGCGCGCCGCGGACGTGGTGCTGGCGCCGATCATCCCCACCACCCTGTCGGTGCGCACGCTCGACCAGCTCACCGAGTTCATCGACGGCCTGGACGGGCACCGGCCCGAGATACTCGCGTTCTGCTCGATGATCGACCGCCGCAAGCGGCTGCACAAGCAGATCGCGGAGGAGCTGCCAGCCGAGCGCAAAGACGTCGCGGCCACCGCGATACCGGCCCTGTCGCTGATCGAGCAGATGGCCGTCCGGCGCGCCCCGGTGACCGCGTTCGCGCCGCGCAGCGAGGCGGCCCGCAGCTATGCCCGGCTCTGGGCCGAGGTGCGCGCCCGGGCCGGCTGACCGGCCTGGCACCGCTCCGCGCCCGGGCGTTCCGGGAGAATCACATTTGTGCTTTCTCCCCGAAACCGGACTCTGCGCCCGGTCGGCGGAGCATGCTAGAAGGGCAAGAGCACGCAAAGGGGGCACGTGTGAGCCGAAGGTTGCTCCGGCTGGAGATGCCCGTCTTCCCGGATCGGCGCATGTTTCGGCTGCATGATGCCACCGTGGACCCGGACGCGCCGGGAAGCCCGGCACCGCCGGACGGGGCGCTGATCAGCGTCAGCCGTGAGCAGTTGTGGATAGCCAGCCTCCAGGAGATCGTCAGCGCGCAATTGCTGCTCGAGGAGTGGGATTCGGCCCCGCCCCCGTTCGGCGAGAAGTGGGAGGACGAGGCGAAGGCCGTCTTGTACCTGCGCGGTGCCGTCAGCATCGACATGGGCACCGCGGGCAAGGCGGTGGAGAGCCTGAAGCTCGCGGGCGGGGTTGGTGACTACGTCGTGCGGGTGTTCGCGCGCAACCGGACCGAGGTGACCCGCCGCTATCAGGACCTGTTCCGGCGCGGCCTGGACCCGCTCAGCGACGAGTTCGAACAGGCACGCCGGAGCCTCGACGGGCTGGAGCAGTACCTGCTGCAGCTCTGGCGCGGATCCTGAGGGCCCCCGGTTTTACCGGGGCACGCTGGTCGCCGTGTGCGGCGCGGACGAGCCGGGCGGGTGAACCTGCGGCTGTCCCTGCGTGACGTGCAGCGCAACCAGCGCGTAGACCAGCACGGGCACGACGGTGAGCAGGAACAGGGCTATCACCGATGCCACCGCGAGCAACCGCGGCGAATGCCGTCGCGCGTGCGATACGCGCAGCAGCCCCATCCGCCCGGGCCGGGAGAACATGGTCAGACACGCGGCGAGCACCGGCTCCGTGCGCGACAGCTCGTCCTCGATCTCGGCGAGGATGCGCTGCTCCTCCATGGACAGTGCCATGGGCGCCACCTCCCACCCCGCGCTCACGATTGCCGGCCGAGTGACTCTTATCGGCCTGTTTCACACGGTATCCCCCCTGGCAAGATTTTTAGCCCTGGTCCGGGATACCCAATAGTGGTCGTGTTCGGCCCCGCTCCCGGGTTTCCACAGGTTAGAACTGGTGTTTGACTGACCAGAACGGGTGTTCTAGTTTTTGTCCCATGCGGTGGGATGCGCTGCGGACGGGTACCACGGCCGACGGGCACCCGGCCGTGCCGCCTGCCCCCATGCTGTTCGAGCAGCGCGCGGTCACCCGGACCTTCGACACGCCGGGCTTCCGCGGCATGACGTTCTTCGAGGTCCAGGCCAAGTCGATCATCAACCGGGTCCCCGATGCCTCCCGCGTCCCCTTCCGCTGGACCATTAATCCCTATCGCGGATGTAGCCATGCATGCCGCTACTGCTGCTGGGGTCCGACGCCCGTCCTCATGGCCGACGGCCGCACTAAGCCGCTGGCCGAGGTGCGTACGGGCGACGCGATCTACGGCACGGTCCGCCGGGGTTCCTACCGCCGATATGTCCCCACCACTGTGCTGGCGCACTGGCAGACGGTGAAGCCCGCCTACCGGGTCACGCTGGAGGACGGCACCCAGCTCATCGCCAGCGGCGACCACCGCTTCCTCACCGGCCGGGGCTGGAAGCACGTCACCGGCACCGAGAGCGGCGCGGCCCGCCGACCGCACCTGACAGTCGGCAGCAAGCTCATGGGCGTCGGCGCGTTCGCCGAGCCGCCCAAGGACTCCCCCGACTACCAGCGCGGCTACCTGTGCGGCATGATCCGTGGCGACGGGCACATCGGGGACTACTCGTACGAGCGCCAGAGCACCGGGGGCGGCCGCGTCTGCGCGTTCCGCCTGGCTCTCATCGACGAGGAGGCCTTGCACCGCACGCGTGACTACCTGTCCCACGCCGGCATCGCGACGACCGAGTTTACGTTCGCCAAGGCTACCGAGACCCGGCAGCGCATGATGGCGATTCGCGCCGCTGCCCGCGACCAGGTCCGGTTCATCGAGCAGCTGGTCCGCTGGCCCGATTCACCAAGCACCGATTGGCAGAAGGGGTTCCTGGCCGGCATCTTCGACGCGGAAGGCAGCTACAGCGGCGGTCTACGGATCTCCAACACCGATGGGGCGATCGTGGGCTGGACCATCGCCTGCATGACAGCGCTCGGATTCGGCGTAACCGCCGAGCCCGGAGGGCGACCAAACGGCCTCACCTGCGTCCGGCTGCGCGGCGGGCTGAGGGAGGCGCTCAGGTTCTTCCACACGACCGATCCGGCGATCACCCGCAAGCGCACGATCGACGACGTCGCGCTCAAGAGCGACGCCCCGCTAGACGTCGTGTCAGTCGAGCCGCTCGGGCTGGACCTGCCGATGTTCGACATCACCACCGGGACCGGAGACTTTATCGCCAACGGCGTGGTGAGCCACAACTGCTTTGCCCGGAAGTCGCACACCTACCTTGACCTGGACTCCGGGCACGATTTCGATTCCAAGATCGTGGTCAAGGTCAACGCGCCGGACCTGGTGCGCAAGGAACTCGCCGCGCCGAAGTGGCGCGGCGAGCACATCGCGATGGGCACCAACGTGGATTGCTACCAGCGCGCGGAGGGGCGTTACCGGCTGATGCCCGGGATCCTCACCGCCCTGCGCGACGCGGCCAACCCGTTCTCGATCCTGACCAAGGGCACGCTGATCCTGCGGGACCTGGACCTGATCGCTGAGGCGGCCGAGGTCACCGACGTCGGGCTCGCGGTCTCGGTGGGGTGCACGGACGTGGCGCTGTGGCGGGAACTGGAGCCGGGGACGCCGAGCCCGCAGCGCCGGCTGGGGGTCTGTGCCGCATTTAGCGCGGCGGGCCTGCCGTGCGCGGTGCTGATGGGCCCGGTCGTGCCGTTCCTGTCCGACTCCCCGGCCCAACTCGACGCCACCGTGCGGCAGATCGCGCAGGCCGGCGCCACCTCGGTCACCCCGATCGTGCTGCACCTGCGCCCCGGGGCACGGGAGTGGTTCTTCCGCTGGCTCGGCGAGGCGCATCCGGACCTGGTGCCCCGCTACCGCGCCCTGTACCACCGCGGCGCCTACGCCCCGGCGGTCTACCAGAAGCAGGTGACCGAGCAGGTGCGCGCGCTGGCCCGGCACTATGGTGTCGGTCGCGGCGCGCCCACTGGCCGGCCCCGGCGCTTCGCGCCGCCCGCCGCGCGAGCGGCAGCGCCGGCCGGGCCCGCGCCGGAGCAGCTCACGCTGCTCTAGCCGGGAACGACCGACCCCGGAGCGACCGAGCCGGGACCGACGACCGGGCCGGGAACGACCGGGGCGGGAACGACGACCGAGCCAGGACCGACGACCGGGGCGGGAACGACCGGCAGGCCGGCCCGCTGCCAAGCGCGGAACCCGCCCGCCAGGTCGGTCGCCCCGGCCACACCGAGGTCCTGCAGCGACGCGGCGGCGAGGCTGGAGGTGTAGCCCTCGACGCACATGACGATGACGCGCAGGTGGTAGCTGGCCTGGGGCAGCCGGGCCGGCGACCTCGGGTCGAACCGCCATTCGAGCACGTTCCGCTCGATGTGCAGCGCGCCGGGTACGACGCCCTGCGCGGCGCGCTGGGCCGGTGACCGGATATCCACAAGCACGGCGCCGGATGCCATGGCCGCGCGGGCCTCCACCGGGCCCAGCCGCCGCAGCCGGGCCCGGGCCTCCCCCAGGATCTCGTCGATGGACCGGGCCGCGCCCTCCGGGCTGCCGGTCACCACCGCGCCGCCGTTTCGGTGCTCACCCGCTCCAGCCCGGCCGGGCCGAACTCGAAGCGCCGCATGCTGACCAGCGGCGGTGAGTAGGCGTGCACGCTGACCGCCGGCCGCACTGAGGCATTGATCACATCGTGGACGTACCAGGGGCCGAACGATCTCACCTCCCCGCGTGCCACCGGGGCCGACGGGCCCGGGCGGTGGCCCGGCGCGGTCCGCTCCCGCAGGGTGCCGCGCGCCACCGTGAACGCGCCGGCGGATTCGCCGTGGTCGTGGAAGCCCGTCCGCTGTCCGGGCAGCCAGCTCAGCAGCCAGACCTCGTGATCGTCGTCGCAGGTCATTCGCTGGTACCAGCGGCGACCAGGGTCATACCGGACCCGGCCGAGCCACTCGTGCTCGCGCGCGGCCAGGCCCTGGACTACCTGCCGCAGCCGGGCCTGGCTCAGCGGCGAACTAGCCGTACGCACCCTCATCCTTTTAATCCAATCGATTTTATAGAGTTTAGCCTGACGGGACATTACCACAAGCTCTCCTCGCTTCTCAGCAGTAACTTCTGGCTCGCCTCGGCACTCCCCTCCGGGGCGACGGCGTTCCGGCCCACGTAAAGTTGTCTGCCGTGGCACTCCCCCAGGGCACCGGCCAGCAGGCGCCGGAACGGCTTGCCGCGCGAACCATCGAGATTCCCGACCCGGGCGACCTGGTGGACCTGCTGCCGGAACCGGCAGGCGTGGCCTGGATCCGCCACGGCGACGGCCTGGCTGGCTGGGGCGAGACGGCCCGGATCACCCTGCCCGCGGGTGAGGACAGGTTCACGGCCGGTGAGAAGTGGCTCCGCGAGCTGTTCGACGGCGCCGCGATCGATGACCAGGTGGCCGAGCCCGGCAGCGGGCCGGTGGCGTTCGGCAGCTTTACCTTCGACTCCGCCTCCGACGGCTCGGTGCTGGTGGTGCCGGAGACGATCATCGGCCGTCGCGGCGGCAGGTCCTGGCTCACCACGATCCGTCCCCAGGTGGCCACGCCGGCCGCGCCACCCCAGATACCGAGCGGCCCCGGGCACGTCGCCGCGCTGCTGACCGCCCCGGCGGAGATCCGGTGGCACGACGGGAGCCTGACCGCGCCGCAATGGCAGCGCGCGGTCGCCACCGCCGTTCAGCGCATCCGGGATGGGCAGCTCAGCAAGGTGGTGCTCGCCCGGGACCTGTACGCGACCGCGGCCCGCGACCTGGACATCAGGGTCATGCTGCGCCGGCTCACCGACCGCTACCCCGACTGTTATACCTTCGCCTGCGCGAACCTGGTCGGCGCCACCCCGGAACTGCTGATCCGCCGGCAAGACGACGACGTCAGCTCGCTGGTGCTCGGCGGCACCGCCCGCCGCGCCCAGGACCCCGCCGAGGACGCCAAGCTGGGTGCCGCGCTGCTGGCCTCGGCCAAGGAGCGCGAGGAGCACGAGTACGCCGTGGTGGGCGTGCGGTCGGTGCTCGCCGACCGGTGCGACCGGCTCGAGGTGGACCCCGGCCCGTCGCTGATGCGCTTTGCCAACGTGCAGCACCTCGCCACCTGGATCACCGGCCGGCTGGCCGCCGGGCTGCCGGCGAGCGACCATTCCGTGCTGGCCCTCGCCGACGCCCTGCACTACACCCCGGCCGTGTGCGGCACTCCGGCCGAGCCGGCCATGGAACTGATCCGCGACCTGGAGGTGATGGACCGCGGCCGGTACGCGGGCCCGGTCGGCTGGGTCGATGCGCGCGGCAACGGGGAATGGGGCATCGCGCTGCGGTGCGCCGAGGTGGATGGCAACCGCGCCCGGCTCTTCGCCGGGTGCGGCATCGTCGCAGGCTCCGATCCCGTGGCCGAGCTGGCCGAGACGCAGGCCAAGTTCGCTGTGATCCAGTTCGCCCTGGAAGCCTGAGCCTCACCCGGCGGACGCGGCGGCGGCGCTGCACGCCTCCCGCAGCTTGCGGCGCAGCGCGGTACCGGCTTCGCGGCTGGTGCGCACCTCCACCACCCGGAGCCCGGCGCCGCGCAGGGCGCCGGGCAGGTCGCCGGCCCGGTCGACGGTGACGGCCGGCCGCCCTGCCGCGGCGGCCAGGCTGCCCACGTCGGCCCCGTGCGGCGTGCCGAACACCCGCTCGAAAGGCCCGCCGAACTCCGCCTGCTCCAGCAGCGAGAAGATCCCGCCGCCATCGTTGTTCACCACGACCACGGCCAGATCGGGCTGCGGCTCCCCCGGCCCGGTGAACAGCCCGGGGGCGTCGTGTAGGAACGCGAGGTCACCGAGCAGGGCCGCGGCGGGCCCGCCCCCGGCGCGCTGGTGCGCCAGCGCGGCGCCGGCCGCCGCGGAGATCAGCCCGTCGATCCCGCTCGCGCCCCGGCTGGCCAGTACCCGCAGCCCCGCCCGCGGCGCCATCTGCTGATCCAGGTCGCGGATGGGCAGGCTGGACGCCGCCCACAGCAGGGCGCCGTCGGGCAGCGCCGCCGCCAGGTCGCGCGCGAGCCGCGGCTCGGACAGCGTCTCGCCGTCGTCGAGCACCGCGGCCGCCGCGGCGCGAGCGGCCGCGTCGGCCGCGCGCCAGGAGTCCAGCCACGCCGTGCCGGCCCCGGGCCGTCGCTCGCCCGCCAGCCGGACCGCGGGCACCACGTCGGTCGCGCTGCGCACCGGGTCCGCCCAGTGCCCGGGGCCCTGCGCGATCACCACGTGCCGCGGCGGGCCGCCCGGAGAAGCCGGCCTGAGGTAGCCAAGCTGCGCCCGGGACAGGCCGGGCCGGCCCGCCGACACGATGATGTCCGGGCGGTGGCCGGCCACGAACCCCGGCGAGTCCAGCAGGTAGGGATAGGCGGCCAGGCTCATCGGCCCAGTGCGCGCCCCGGACGAGGGCTCGGCGAGGACCGGCCAGCCGGCTTGCTCGGCGAGGCCCAGCAGCGCCACCGGGTCGCCGCATCCGTCACCGCAGACGACCACCCCGCGCTCGGTCCACGGCAGTTCCAGCACCGGCCCGCCGGCCGGGGTGCCGGGAAAGCTGGTCCACGGGCCCCCGTCCGGGCGGCCGTCCAGCGGCTCCGGCCAGCCGCCCGCCGCGCCGGTGGCGTCGGCGGCGTCCGGCAGGCCGGGGACCAGCGGCTCGCGCAGGGCCAGGTTGAGGTGCACCGGCCCGGGGAACCCGCCGGCCGCGCCGGCGGCGACGGCCCACGCCCGGCAGGCCAGCGACCGCCAGTAGGCGTTCATCCCGGGCCGCGCCTCGGGGACCCCCGCCTCACAGAACCAGCGCACCGCGTCCCCGTACAGCTTCACCTGGTCGATCGTCTGGTTCGCGCCGGTGCCGCGCAGCTCGGGTGGCCGGTCCGCGGTGAGCACGAGCAGCGGCACGCCCGCCTCGCTGGCCTCGATGACGGCCGCGTGGAAGTGCGCGGCCGCGGTTCCCGAGGTGCAGACCAGCGCGGCCGGCCGGCCGCTCGCCTTGGCCAGGCCGAGCGCGAGGAACGCGGCGGACCGTTCGTCGATCCGCACGTGCAGCCGCAAGCCCGATCCGGGCGCCGCCCGGTCCCACAGCGCCATGGCCAGCGGCGCGCTGCGGGATCCCGGGGCCAGCACGGCCTCGGCCAGCCCGCACCTGGCCAGTTCGTCCACCAGTGTGACCGCGAACGCCGTGGCCGGGTTCATGCCGCATCCAGGTACCGGGCGGCCGCGAGCGCGCGGGCGCGCCACGGCGCGGGATCGGTCTCCCACTCCGCCAGGCGCTCGGCGTCGACACCGGGCCGCGCCACCGGCAGTACGCCCCCCTCCGCCGCTAGCGGCACGCCGGTGACGTCGCCGGCCAGCAGGCTCATGGTGGCCAGCCCGCAGGCGTAACGGAGTTCGGGCAGCGCGGCGGCGAACGCGGCCCCGGCGGCCAGGCCGACCGAGGTCTCGACCGCGCTGGACACCACGACCGGCAGCCCGCAGGCCTCCGCCACGGCCAGCGCCGCGCGGACCCCGCCCAGCGGCTGGGCCTTGAGGACCACGATGTCGCACGAGCCGGTGGCCCGCACCGTGAGCGGGTCCTCGGCGCGGCGGATTGACTCGTCCGCGGCGAGCGGCACGTCGGTCTTGCGGCGCAGCTCAGCCAGTTCGGCGAGGGTGGCGCACGGCTGCTCGGCGTATTCCAGGCCGAACCGGCGCAGTGCCCGGAGTGCCCGCGCCGCCTCGGCGACGTCCCAGGCGCCGTTGGCGTCCACCCTGATCGCCCCGCCGCTGCCCAGCGCGTCCCGCACCGCCTCCACCCGGGCCGCGTCGTCGGCCAGGGCCTGGCCGCGCTCGGCCACCTTGACCTTCGCGGTACGGCACCCGGACGCGGTCACCAGGGCGTGCGCCCGGGCCGGGTCCACGGCGGGCACGGTCACGTTCACCGGCACCCGGTCCCGGACCGGGGCGGGCCACAGCGCCGTCGCCGCCTCGACGGCGCAGGCCAGCCAGCGGGCGCACTCCCGGGGACCGTACTCGGCGAACGGGGAGAACTCGCCCCACCCGGCCGGCCCCTCGATGAGCGCGCCCTCGCGCACCGTGATACCGCGAAAGCGGGTCCGCATCGGGATGGCGAACGCCCGCATCCCGTCCAGCAGCCCCGCCACCTGGTCCAGGGCGACGCTGGTCACGGCCGCCGCGGGAACCTGGCGAAGTCCGGCTTGCGCTTCTGTTTGAAGGAGTCCCTGCCCTCCTGCGCCTCCTCGCTCATGTAGTAGAGCAAGGTGGCGTCCCCGGCGAACTGCTGCATCCCGGCGGCGCCGTCGGTGACCGTGTTGAGCGCGCCCTTGAGCATGCGCAGCGCGAGCGGGGACTTCTCCAGCAGTTCGTGCGCCCAGGCGACGGTCTCCTCCTCCAGCTTGTCGAGCGGCACGACGGTGTTGACCAGGCCCATCGCCAGCGCCTCGGGCGCGCTGTACTGGCGGCACAGGTACCAGATCTCCCTGGCCTTCTTCAGGCCGACGGTGGCGGCGAGCAGCCATGAGCCGTACCCGCCGTCGAAAGAGCCGACCTTGGGGCCGGTCTGCCCGAACACGGCGTTGTCCGCGGCGATCGTCAGGTCGCAGCACACGTGCAGCACGTGGCCGCCGCCGATCGCGTACCCGGCCACCATCGCGATCACCGGTTTGGGCGTGCGCCGAATCTGGACCTGCAGGTCGAGCACGTTGAGCCGCCCGACCCCCCGCGCGTCGAGGTATCCGTCGTCGCCGCGGATCTTCTGGTCGCCGCCGGAGCAGAACGCGTCGGTCCCGGCCCCGGTCAAGATGATGACGCC
>Ga0318552_10000796_pt1 | contig 10223 bp, 8 predicted proteins | sample GRESIP082b2f20_FD_203516 | JGI IMG/M metagenome (GOLD analysis project Ga0318552, IMG submission 203516) | Tropical soil microbial communities from Luquillo Experimental Forest, Puerto Rico - GRE.SIPMG.082b2f20 | ecosystem: Environmental > Terrestrial > Soil > Tropical forest > Bulk soil...
GCTCCTGGTCGTCGTAGCCGCCCGCGCGCATCTCGCGGAACATCTTGATGATGCTGGCCAGGATCACGATGTTCACCGCGGCGATCAGGAACAGGAACACTCCCGACACCAGGGTGCCGACGATGTTGGCGGTGTCCTGCAGCTGTGAGCTCGAGCTCCGTACCTGGTCGCCCAGGCCGCGGATGCCGAAGTTCAGCAGCACCGCCAGGAGGAATACCACGCTGGAGTGGCCCAGCGAGAAGAAGAACCCGACCGACAGCGGCCGCTGGCCCTCGTTCACCAGCTTGCGGGTGGTGTTGTCGATCGCGGCGATGTGATCGGCGTCGAAGGCGTGCCGCATGCCCAGGGTGTAAGCCAGGATCCCGGTGCCGGCGCCGAAGATCTCGGTCTTGCTGATGTGGTAGTGGCCGCCCATGGCGGCGGCCATCATCCCCCACCCGAGCACGTTGAGGCCGACGATCGTGAACACCATGGCCCCGACCCGGCCCCACTCGCGCGGGGTCAGCCCGTCACGGATCTTCGCGAGACGGGCGCGCGGATCGGCCATCGAGGGGCACCTCCTGATCGGTCGGCCGTGATCATATTAAAAAACTATTGCAACTTACTTGCAATAGCATCGGATTGGCAATGAGTCCGCCAGGGATCCGGGGACACGGTGCCATGGCCGTTAGCCTGCCTGAGCACCAGCGTCACGCCCGGAGGCGGCACGTCGCGCCCGTGGAAGACCCCGGCCGGCCTCCGGCCAGTACCCGGGCGGCCTGGCCCGCGGCTGCGGACCAGGTCACGCGTCCCGGGCTGTCCGGTCGAGATCCCCTGGCCTGCGGGCAGCCACCTGCGGGCGGCTGATGTCAAGGACCTGAGCGTGGGTCCGGCTGTAGCCGATCGCGGCCAGGCCGGCCGCGGTCAAGGTGGCGCCGCCGAGCAGGTACGCGGCCGGCACCCCGAGGGCCCCGGCCACGGCGCCAGCCGCGACGGCTCCCACGCCCTCGAGCACGATCAGGCTCCCGATCATCGTGCTGGTGACATGGGCCATGCGCTCGACCGGTATGACGTGAATGAAGGTCGTCTGCGCGGCCACGACCCAGCCGAAGCTGAGGCCGATCACGAAGTTCCCGGGCACGACGAGCAACGGGTCCGCGCGCAACCCGGCGGCGGTCAGCAGGAACGCCACTCCGCACGCGGCCAGGTAGCCGAACTGGCCCTGGACCCGCTCGCTCAACGCTGTCCGGCCGACGACCGTGGCCGCGATGGCCTGACCTGCCGCCATCGCCGCCAGTGCCGCAGGCACCCAGCCCCGGTCGGTCCGGCTCAGCGCCGCCGCCGCCAGGGACTGCGGGACCGCGCCGAGCGACAGCCCGATCCACACGATGGGCACGAGGACCGCCAAGGTCCGGTCGGCGAAGATCGTGCGGATCCCCGTGGTCATGGAGGCACGACGGGCGGACCGGGACATCCGCGGCAGCCTGAGCCCGGCGAGCAGCACGGCGGCGACGACGAACGTGGCCGCGTCGGCCGTGAGCGCGGGCCCGATGCCGATAGCGATCGCCACCGCCGAACCGGTGACGTAACCGACGACCTCAGATACCTGGTTGGACGTCGTGACCAGGGCGACGAGACGTCCCCGGACATCTCGCGGCACGCCGTCGGCGATGACCCCGGTCCTGATCGAGTTGAAGGCGGTCCTGATCGCGCCGATCATGGCCGCCGAGACCAGCACGGCCCACAGCCCGGACGCGACGATCGGCAACGATATCGCCACGCCGCCGATCAGGCTGAGCGTGATCAGGCCCGAGCGGCGCGGGATCCGGTCCAGCCAGGGCCCGATGCCGGCCGAGACCGCGAGCGCGGGCACGGCCTGGATCCCGAAGACCGCCGCCGAGCCCAGCGGGTGCCCGCCGGAGCGGACGTAGCCGGCCAGCAGCAGGGCGCCTAGCCCGACGAAATCACCGAGGTAGGAGACCGTGGCCGCGGTCCAGATCCGCCATGCGGTGGGGTCCGCGAAGACTGCCTGATACCGAACGGTTCCGCCATTGCCCACATGCGCACCTTTGCCGTCGTGCCCGTGCCGTAAAGGTTGGCCTCATGAGAATTGACGTGCTCGCGGCCAGTGGCAACGCTCCACGCGCCTTCGTTCAGGCTACTATACGCAGCCATCCCGTAACAGAAAGCGCCGACCGCGCTCATCGTACCGCGCACCCCCATACGGTGACATAGCGACCCGCGACGCGAAAGGCCCGCCCGGATCCGCCGTGGCCGTCAGGAGCCGGGCGCGCTTGGACCATGCGTAGGTGTTGCATTCACGGACCGATAGCCGCTCGCTGACCAGGGCGAGCGCGAGGTCAGTCTGCCCAGCTCGGATCGCGGCCTCGAGCAGGGTGCGCTCCACCGCGTCGCGCTGCGCGTGGCTGCCGCCGAACTCGTGGATCCGGGCCCGGATCGGCAGCAGCTCGCCCAGGACCTGCTGATAACGGCCGCGGCCGAAGTGCAGCAGGCTGCGGCACACCGGCAGGCCCACGGCGGAGGTCATCTGCCAGCCGGTCGTGGCCCGGTCGCCCTCCGCCACCACCCGCTCGAGCGCGCTGACGACCTCGGCGGCGCGGGCCAGATCCCCCACCCCTACGTACGCCATGATCGCGTGCATGTCGTTGAACGGGTAGAAGCCCGGGGTGAGCATCCGGGTCCAGGCCTGCGCCAGCGGCAGCCAGCGGTCACCGGCCGGGATCCCCTCCAGCTGCAGCCGCCACAGCAGCGCCGTGGCGTCCAGCAGTTCGAGCGCCACGTCCTGCGACCCGGCGTGGTGCAGGAAGCGGTCGTAGACGGCGAGCGCGCCGGCCACGTCGTCGCCCTGCAGCAGGTACAGCGCGTAGTGCCAGGAGTTGTGCACGTTCAGGAAGTTCCCGGCCTGCCACTGCGCCTCGCGGTCCCGCAGGAAGCGGATGCCCTCGGGAATCTGGCCCTGCATCTCGTGGGTGTGCACGACCGCGTGGATGCCCCACACGTCGTCGGGGTTCAGTTCCACCGCGCGCTGGCCGGCGTCGGCGGACAGCCCGTAGATGTTGCACTCCTCCAGCCCGAACGCGTACATCCCGTAGAGGAACCCGACGTGCGGGTCGTCGTCGTGCCAAGCGCCGAGCGCACGGCCGATCCGGTCCCGCAGGCTCACCGCGTCCCCGCTGAAGAAGTCCACCTGGTGGCCGACCGCGAGCGCGAGCAGGTCGCGGGGCCAGTGCACGGAGATCTCGGCGAGCATCACCCCGGCGCCGGTCATGTCGCCGCCGGCCCAGCGCCGCGCCGCGGCCAGATGCGCGCGCTCCCGGGGGGTTAGGGCGGCGTCGCCGGGACCTCCCGCCGCATCCGCGCGGGCCAGCGCCTCGCGGGCCCCGGCCACCGCGCCTTCCTCGGTGGACATCAGCGCCAGGTAGGCGCCGAGGAGATGGGCCAGCACGCAGCCCGGGTCCTCGGCCGCCGCGGACGCGGTAGCCGCCACGACCTCGGGCTGGAACCGGACCAGGTGATCGATGGCCCGCTCGTAGGCGGCCACGGCCGGCGCCGAGCCCGTCATCTCCAGGCCTCGCCCGTCAGCGCTCATGGTGGCTCTATACCCACGGCCAAAGAGACCCTGACGCCGGGTCGGCGTCAGGGTCCCTCGTTGACGTGCGCAGGCGCGGCCCGGGCGGGCGGCCAGCCCGGTCAGGCCGCCAGGACGGCCTCGATCTCCAGGTGCAGCGTGACCTTGTCACTCACGACGACCCCGCCGTTCTGCAGGGGGGCGCTGAAGTTGACGTTGAAGTCGCGCCGGTTGATCTCGCCGCTGGCGGTGAACCCGGCCCGGGTGCCGCCGTAGGGGTCCGGCCCGAAGCCGTTCAGCTCCAGGACCAGCGGCACGCTCTTGGTGACGCCCTTGAGCGTGAGCTCGCCGTCGAGGATGTAGTTCCCGTCCTCGAACCGGGCCCGGGTCGAGCGGTAGGTCATCGTCGGGTAGGTCTCGACCTCGAAGAAGTCCGCGGAGCGGAGGTGCTCGTCACGCTGGTCCTGGCCGGTGCTGATCGACTTCAGGTCGATAACGGCGGTCGCCGAGGACTCGAACGGGTCGTGAGCGGTCACGATCTCGCCGGAGAAGTTCGTGAACTTGCCGCGGACCTTGCTGACCATCATGTGCCGGACCGAGAAGCCGATCTCGGAGTGCACCGGGTCGATGGTCCACGTGCCGGCGACGTAGCCGGGGATCGCGGTCTCGGTGGTACTAGCAGTCATGGCGGGCCTCCTGGAGCTATTTGGTTGAATGCTCAAGTACTATCACGCTCCACGAGATTTTGTCAAACGCTCAACTATCATCGGGTATGCTAGAAGGGTGCCTAGCCCGGAGATCACGCAGGAGTCGGTCCAGGAGGCCACCGAAGACAGCCGGTGGCTGACCGCCGACGAGCAGCTGGCGTGGCGGACGTTCCTGACCGCCTGCCAGACGCTGTTCAGCACCATCGACGCGCAACTGCTGCGCGACTCGGATATCCCGCACGGTTATTACGAGATCCTGGTCCGCCTGTCCGAGACACCGGGCCGGGCGCTGCGGATGACTCAGCTGGCCGAGGCGTCCACGTCCAGCAAGAGCCGACTGTCGCACGCCGTGGCCCGGCTGGAAGAGCGGGGCTGGGTCCGCCGGGCCGACTGCCCCACGGACCGGCGGGGTCAGATCGCGCAGCTCACCGACGAGGGTTTCGCCGCGCTGGCCGCCGCCGCACCGGGGCACGTCGACCAGGTCCGGCGGTCCCTGATCGACCGGCTCACCCCCGAGCAGGTCGAGCAGCTGCGCGAGATCAGCGCCGCGATCATCGAGGGCACCGACCCGGACGTGACCGCGGGCGGCTGCCTGTCCTGACCAGCCCGGCGGCGCGGCGCTCCCGTTGCGGGCGATCGTCATGGTTGTGCCTTATCCTGGCGGCCAGAGCGCTGACGGAGACGAGTAGCGCGGGATCACGCGAGCCGAGAGAGCCGCCGGCTGCTGTGAAGGCGGTCTCGCACCCCGTGACGAAGACCCTCCCGAGCGCGGGGAGGAACGGCTGCCGCAGGCCGGCGGCAGGCCCCATGCCCCGCCGGATTGCCCCCGTGACCGGGCAGGAACGAGGCCGTCCCGGCTGACCGGCGGCGGTGAAAGTGCGGTGGCACCGCGAGTTCCCTTCTCGCCCGCACTCCCAAGGGGTCGTCGAGCACATCCCGGGAGGAGTGCGATGATCTCTCGTGTTCTGGCCGCCGACCTGCCCGCGCACGTCGGCGAGCAGGTCAGGATCGCCGGCTGGCTGCACCGCCGGCGTGAGCTGAAGTCCGTGACGTTCCTGATCGTCAGGGACCGCTCGGGCCTGTCCCAGGTCGTTCTTTCCGGTCTTACGCAACGGGAAGGCACCGCCGGCCATGGCCTGCCCGAGGAAACCGTGGTCGAGGTCACGGGCACGGTGGTGGCGAACGACCAGGCGCCCGGCGGGGTGGAGGTTACCGGGCCACGGGTCACGCCGCTGTCTGGCCCGGCCGCGCCGCCGCCGTTCGACCTGTACCGGCCCGCGGTCACCGCCGGCCTGCCGACGATCCTCGACCGCGCGCCGGTCACGCTGCGGCATCCGGCGCTGCGGGCCGGGTTCGAGATCGCGGCGGCCAGCGTGGCCGGGTTCCGCGAGGCGCTGGACGGCATGGGCTTCACCGAAGTGCACACGCCGAAGATCGTCGAGTCGGCCACCGAGTCGGGCGCGAACGTGTTCGGCCTCGACTACTTCGGCCGCCCGGCCTACCTGGCCCAGTCACCGCAGTTCTACAAGCAGGCGCTCGTCGGGGTGTTCGAGCGGGTCTTCGAGGTCGGTCCGGCCTTCCGGGCCGAGCCGCACGACACGGCGCGGCACCTGGCCGAGTACACCAGCCTCGACGCCGAGCTCGGCTTCATCGCCAGCTATCACGACGTCATGGCGGTACTCCGCGACGCGATCGCCGGGATGGTGGCCGGCGTGGCCGCGCGGGCCAGCCGCGCCACCGAACTCCTGGGGCTGATGCTGCCCGTGGTCCCCCCGCAGGTCCCCGAGATCCACTTCGCGGACGCGCAGGAGCTCATCGCGGCCCGGGCCGGATGGGACCCGCGAGGCGAGCCGGACCTTGCGCCGGAGGACGAGCGGTGGCTCGGCGACTGGGCGCGGCGCGAGCACGGGTCGGAGTTCCTGTTCGTGACCGGATACCCGATGGCCAAGCGGCCGTTCTACACCCATCCCGACCCGGCCCGGGCCGGCTACTCCAACAGCTTCGACCTGATCTTCCGCGGCCTCGAGCTGGTCACCGGCGGGCAGCGGCTGCACCGGCACGCGGACTACCTGGCCGCGCTGGCGGAGCGGGGCGAGGACCCGCGGGCCTACGCCGGGTACCTGCAGGTGTTCGAGCACGGGATGCCGCCGCACGGCGGGTTCGCGATCGGGCTGGAGCGCTGGACCGCGCGGCTGACCGGCGCGGCGAACGTGCGGCAGGTCACCCTGTTCCCCCGGGACCGCCATCGCCTCAGCCCGTAGCGGCAAAGTGAGCGCCCGTGGTTCAGTAGGCCACCGTGATCCGGCGGCGGAACGCCTCGCCATGCTCAAGCTCGTCGGCGAACGCGATCGCGAAGTCGGGAATGCTGATCCGGCTCTCGCCGGACTCATCGACCAGCAACTGGTCCCGGCCGATCCGGAACTCCCCGGTCCGCTCCCCCGGGCCGATGACCCGGGCCGGGCTGACATAGGTCCAGTCCAGGTCCTTGATGTCCCGGTATACCTCGTCCAGCGCCCTGGCGTGGGCCAGCGCCGCGGGCTTGTCCGCCGGGGGGAAGTCCGGGCGGTCGACAAGCCGCCGGCCCGGAGCGACCTCGAGGCTGCCGGCCCCGCCCACCACCACGAGGCGGCGCACCCCGGCCTGGCGCAGCCCCGTGGCCAGGCCGCGGGCGGCACCGAGCAGGCTGTCCTCCGGGTCGTCGTCGCCGCCGCGCCGCGGCCCGGTCGCCGACGCGACCGCGTCCTGGCCTGCGGCGAGCCGGGCCACCGACCCCGGGTCCCGGGCGTCGCCAGTGAGGCTCGGCACGACCAGGCCCCTGACCGGGGCGCCGCTGCGGGTGGCGGCGGTGACGGTGTGCCCGCGCGCGAGCAGCTCGGTGGTGACGGCCCGGCCGATGGCCCCCGAGGCACCGAACACGACAATCTTCACGATTTCCTCTCATCATGCCCGGCGATAGCTGCGCCCGGCCACGGCCTGGGCAGCACATGCTCTCGCCCGCTGTGTGCTTCCCAAGATCAGCCCGGTCATTCGGGCGAATGCGCCCGCGAGACAGCGACGGGCCGGCGGGGCCTGGCGGCCAGGGGCGCCCCGGCCGGTCAGCCGGGTACGACTACCAGGACCTTGCCCAGCGCCCTGTGCTCGACCGCATCCTGCGCCGCGGCGATCTCGTCCAGCGGGAACCGGCTGACCGGTAGCTCGGTCAGCGCCCCGTCGGCCAGCGCGTCGGTAATGTCGCCCGCCGCCTGGATGAGCGCCTCGGCCGGCACCCCGTAGAGCAGCACAAACCTGAGCTCGACGTTCGCGTTCATACAGGCCCGGACGGGCAGCACCGGGTCATCACCGTCGGCGGCGTAGCAGACTATCCGCGCGTCGGGCCGGGCGACAACGGCCAGGTCCAGTTGCAGGTTCGCGCCGAGGGCCACCTCCACCACGCGATCCACCCCGGCGGCGCCCGCGAAGGACCTGATCTGGTCGGCCGCGTCAGGCTCCCGGTAGTTCACGACCAGGTCGGCGCCGGCCTTGGCGGCCAGCTCGGCCTTCTGCGGCCCGCTGACGGTGCTGGCCACCCGGGCGCCCGCGCGCTTGGCCAGCTCGATGGCGAAGTGGCCGACCGCGCCCGCGCCGCCCGCGACCAGCACGGTCTGGCCGTCGATGGGCCCGTCGGCGAACAGGCACCGGTGCGCGGTCAGCGCCGGGACACCCAGGCTGGCGCCGAGCTCGGCCGAAACGCCGTCGGGCAACGGAACGGCCGCGTACACCGGGACCACGGCCCATTCGGCCGCGGTCCCCCACCGCCGGCCGGCCGCGGCCATCCACAGCCATACCCGCTGGCCGGCGCGGCCCGGGTCCACACCCGCGCCGACCGCGTCGATCACCCCGGCGCCGTCGTGATGCGGGATCTGGAAACCGTCGATCGGCCGCGGGGTCGCGCCGCTGCGGGACTTCCAGTCGGTGGGGTTGACGCCGGAGAACTCCACCCTGACCCGCACCTCCCCCGGTCCGGGCTCGGGCCGCTCCACATCCTCGACACGCAGCACCTCGCGGGCAGGTCCGTACCGGTCATACCGCGCAGCTTTCACCGTCAGGCTCCTCCGCTCTCGTCCGGCTCTCCGGCACCCCGATCCTCTCACCGGGCGGCTCGGCCAAAGTCGCCTGTGGGTGACAGCGGTCATCCTGACATGGGCCAGGAAAGCTCCCGGCCCGTCCGAACTGTCAGGAAGCCTCCGGCTCATCCAAGCCGTCGGGCAGCACGTACACCTTGTTCCATCCGGTGCGCTTGGCCTGCCCGAGAGCGGTATCCGCCGCACCGATCAGTTCGGCCAGCGCGCGCCTGGACTCGTTCAGGACGGCCACCCCGATGGATACCGTCAAGCGGAATACGAAGCCTTCCTGGCTTCCGGACTCGATGGCGATGGGCTCGGCCGCTATGTAGTCACGCAGCCGCTCGCTGATACGCTGCGCTTCATCCCGGCCCGTCTGCGGTAGCAGAATAGCGAACTCCTCGCTACCGAAACGGCCTATCAAATCATGGCCAGGCAACTGATCCTTGAGCATTCCCGCTATGTCACGAATTAGCTGGTCGCGTACAAACTGGCCAGCCAGGTCATTAACATCCTTGAAATGATCGATGTTCACCATGGCCAAGGCAAGTGGCACATTTCCGCGCAAGGCCCTGAAGAATTCTGCCTCCGCTTCGCGCTGCCACGTACCGGCGTTGAGCAGCCCCGTCTTGGCATCAATGCGCGCCTGGGAGACGAGCTGGGATCGCATGATAGAACGCTTGCACAGGATGACAGACGGCAGCGCGAGGGCCATGAGGACGGGATTGATCCTGACGACCAGGGTTAGTGACACTGCCAGGCTGAGCTCAAGCAGGTCGGACGTGATTGATTCCCGGTTCCCCACCAGGTCCCGGATACGTGCGGCGGGGTCAGAGATCTTGATGGCAATGACTAGGAGCCCGCAGTTGACGATCCAGCCCAGAAGACCGCATGCGGCGACGCTGGCCGTCCATGTGAGCGCATGCATGCCAGTTCCCGGGGTGGCTCCCGCAATTGAGCCCGGAATGGCATGAAACACTACAGACGCGCATCCATAGCCAAGGCTTAGTGTGGCGTTGCTCAATACCCGGCGGTAGATGACTAGGCCTGGCACGCGAAGCAACTTGTAGACCATCAGCGGAAATGGCGCCAGAAATGCAAAGGCGGGGGGTAGCGCTACCGCGATGGCTAGGAACCATACCGACTGTAGATCTCTGACAACCTCGCCGTGAGCTTCCTTCAGGCTTCGTGTTGATTCGATGGCAATGATGCCGCAGGCCAGGAGGGCCGCGCCGAGAAGCCAGTCGGAGCCCCGGACCCGGGTGCTCGCGATCGCCACGCCGACAGCACACAGGTCAAGTGCCTCGATACCCAGTACATACACGCGCAGCGGGCCTGGCAGAGTCCACACTTGCCACCGGCGAATGCTCCGCACCGCACGCAGCAACCCGTCCGATACTGGATTAAGCGGGCGGAGCGCAGCCACGTACTCCCCCAGCGATGATTGGAGCGGCAGCCTTCATCGTGTTACTGGCGGTAAGTATTTAATGTCACATCGTCACAGAGAGCTAGCTCAACTGTCAAGGTTGGCCGCTCAGCTGCCCGTACGATCGGTCCAGCCAGAATATGCGGCCAGCCACCCCCCACACCAGCCACCCGAAGGAGACAGCCATGCGCGTCGAATGGGGCTGATCACCAGCCACTCCCCCCGCACCAGCTATCACGGTTCCCAAGGAGGCCAGCCATGCGCGTCGAATGGGGCTGATCACCAGCTACTCCCCCACGCCAGCCACCCGAGGGAGGCCAGCCATGCGCGTCGAATGGGGCTGATCACCAGCCACTCCCCCCACACCAGCTATCACGGTTCCCAAGGAGGCCAGCCATGCGCGTCGAATGGGGCTGATCACC
>Ga0318552_10000804_pt1 | contig 10188 bp, 8 predicted proteins | sample GRESIP082b2f20_FD_203516 | JGI IMG/M metagenome (GOLD analysis project Ga0318552, IMG submission 203516) | Tropical soil microbial communities from Luquillo Experimental Forest, Puerto Rico - GRE.SIPMG.082b2f20 | ecosystem: Environmental > Terrestrial > Soil > Tropical forest > Bulk soil...
GAGCCCGCCGTCTCGCCGCACCAGCCGCATACGGCCGCCGCCCCCGCCGCGGGCAGGGACAACGGGCCGCCGCACCGGGGGCAGCGGGACCGCGCGTCGCAGCGTTCGCAGGCCACGGCGACCACGTAGCCGCGCCGGGGTACCTGGAACAGGACCGGCCCGCGGGCGAGCGCCTCGCGCGCGGCACGCAGGGCCAGGCTGGGCATGCGCGCCGAGCGGGCGGCCTCGTCCCGGGCCAGCTCGGAGTCATCGCCGGCCGCGGTGATCCGCGGCGCCCACCGCCGGACCGTGTCCCGCCCGGCGGTGAGGGCGGCCGCCCAGCCGCTGGCTACCAGCTGGGTCACCTCGGTGGTTCGCGCGAAGCCGCCCAGCAGCGCGGCCGCGCCGCTGCGGTGCGCGCGGAGCGCGAGCACCTCCCTGGCGTGCGGGTATGGCGCCCGCGGCTCGGCGTGCAGGTCGTCGCCGTCATCCCAGATCACCACCAGGCCGAGGTCGGCGACCGGGGCGAACATCGCGGACCTGGTCCCGGCCACCACGCGGACCTGGCCCCGGGCCACGGTGAGCCAGCGCCGGTACCGCTCGGCGGGACCGAGGCCCGCCGCGAGACAGACGTGCTGGCCGGGCCCGAGCAGGCCCGCCAGCGCGCCGTCGACCAGGTCGAGGTCCCTGGCGTCGGGGACGACGATCAGCGCTCCGCGCCCCGCGGCGCGGGCCGTGGCGGCGGCCCGGGCGATCTCGTCGGGCCAGTGCGGGCCGGGCAGGGCGGTCCAGGCCGCGCGCGGAGCGCGCCCCCCGGCCAGCGCGGCGAGGAACGACCGGCCCGCCGGGTAACGGGCCCAGGGGTCCGGCTCGGGAAGCGGGACCCCGGGCTGGCCGTCCCGCGTCGGCTCGCGCCCCGCGGCAGCCGACTCGGCCGCGGCGTGGCGCGGCGGGATCGCCAGCCGGAGCACGTCGGCCAGCGTGCCGCCGTACCGGTCGGCCACGGCCCGGGCCAGCCCGGCGATCTCGGCCGTCAGCACCGGCTGCGGCGACACGACCCGCTCCAGGAAGGCCAGCGCGCCCTGATGCTCGCTCGTCTCGGCCCGCCGCAGCAGGTAGCCGCCGGTCAGCCGGCCGGCGAACCTCACCCGGACCCGGCACCCGGGCACCGCGTCCTGCGCGAGCCGCTCGGGCACCAGGTAGTCGAAGGGCCGGTCCAGGTGCGGCAGCGACACGTCGACGGCCACCTGCGCCACGGGCAGGCGATCGGCCGCCGCCTCGACTCCGCGCCTCGATGCTCCGCGCCTCAATGCTCCGCGCCTGGATGCTCCGCGCCGCGATGCCACGGTGTCTGTCCTACCAGAGACCGCCGTCGCGGCCGTCCGTTCAGGGCCGCCGCACGCTGGGGCGGAAGACATACTCCTGGAACCACTGCCAGGTCTGCCGGATGCCGTCCTCGCGGCTGATGGTCGGCGCGTAGCCCAGCACCTGCCGGGCCAGGTCGTAGGAGGCGAAGTTCCGCCCCACCTCGCCGGGCCGCTCGGGCCTTCCGGCCGCTCCACGGGCCGTAGACGTTCGCGAACCGCAGCGCCACCGGGCGCAAGCCGTACGATGCGGCGAAGGCGTGCGCGTACCCTTCGCCCGCGAGCTTGCTCGCCCCGTACGGCGAGAGCGGGTGTCCGGCCGACAGCGGGCGCGGCGGGCCGCGCCGGTCACAGGCCGACGGCCGACCGCAGCGCGTCGGTCCGGTCGGTGCGCTCCCAGGAGAAGTCGGGCTCCTCGCGGCCGAAGTGGCCGTAGGCCGCGGTCTGGGCGTAGATGGGACGCAGCAGGTCCAGGTCGCGGATGATCGCGGCCGGCCGCAGGTCGAACACCTCGAGCACCGCGTCCTGGATGCGTTCCACCGGGACCTGCTCGGTGCCGAAGCACTCCACGAACAGGCCGACCGGCTTGGCCTTGCCGATGGCGTAGGCGACCTGGGTCTCGCACCGCTCGGCCAGCCCCGCGGCCACCACGTTCTTGGCCACCCAGCGCATCGCGTAGGCGGCGCTGCGGTCGACCTTCGAGGGGTCCTTCCCGGAGAAGGCCCCGCCGCCGTGCCGGGCCATGCCGCCGTACGTGTCGATGATGATCTTGCGGCCGGTCAGCCCGGCGTCGCCCATCGGCCCGCCGATCTCGAACCGCCCGGTCGGGTTGACCAGCAGTCGGTAGCCGGACGCGTCGATGTCCAGCCCGGCCAGGACCGGCTCGACCACGTGGTCGTGTACGTCCGGGGTCAACAGTTCCTTCAGGTCGATCGCCGCGGCGTGCTGGGTGGAGACCACGACCGTGTCCAGGCGGACCGGCTTGCCGTCCGCGTACTCGATCGTGACCTGGGTCTTGCCGTCCGGGCGAATGTAGGGCACGTCGCCGCTGCGCCGGACCTCGGCCAGCCGCCGGGCCAGCCGGTGCGCGAGCATGATCGGCAGCGGCATCAGCTCGGGGGTCTCCTGGCAGGCGTAGCCGAACATCAGGCCCTGGTCCCCCGCACCCTGCCGGTCGAGCTCATCCGCTCCCTCACCCTCGCGGTGCTCGAAGGCGTCGGACACGCCTTGCGCGATGTCCGGCGACTGGGAGCCGATCGACACCGATACGCCACAGGACGCGCCGTCGTAGCCCTTGGCCGACGAGTCGTAGCCGATCTCCAGGATCTTGTCCCTGATCAGGCCCGGGATGTCGACGTAGGTCTCGGTGGTCACCTCTCCGGCGACGTGCACCTGACCCGTGGTGATCAGCGTCTCCACGGCGACGTGGCTCGCCGGGTCGCCCTTGAGCATGGCGTCCAGGATGGCATCGCTGATCTGGTCGGCCATCTTGTCCGGATGACCTTCAGTGACCGACTCGGAAGTAAACAGACGACGAGCCACCAGATTTCCTTTTCTTCCCGATTTGGCTGCGCGACGCGGGGATTCGCGACAAGGTCCTGCCGCAGTGTAGCCGGGCCCGCCAAACCGTTGGGGCTACTAGCCGAGCCTGCTGACCACGAGATCCCAGATCACGTCGGCGAGCGTCTCCTTGGGTCCGCGGGGCACCGGGGTCTCGGTGCCGTCGGACCCCAGCACCACCGCCTCGTTATCGCTGGTCCCGAAGGCCAGGCCACCGCCGACCTGGTTGACGACCAGGAGGTCACATCCCTTGGCCGCCAGCTTCGCCCGGCCGTTCGCGAGCACATCACCGGTCTCCGCGCCGAACCCGACGATGACCTGGCCGGGGCGCGCCCGGTGACTAGACAGCTCGCGCAGGATGTCCGGGTTCTGCACCAGGCGGAGCGGCGGCGGGGCCGCGCCCGATTTCTTGATCTTCGAGTCGCTCCGGGCCTCCGGACGGTAGTCGGCGACGGCCGCCGCCATGACCACCGCGTCCGCCTCGGCCGCGGCCGTGGTCATCGCGTCCCGCATGTCGCGGGCGGAGGTGACGCGTACCACCTGGGCGCCCGCGGGATCCTCCAGGGCCACGTTGGCCGCCACCAGCGTGACCTTCGCGCCGCGGCAGGCGGCCGTGCGGGCCAGGGCGTACCCCTGCCGCCCGGAAGACCAGTTGCCGATGAACCGGACCGGATCGAGTTCCTCCCTGGTGCCGCCCGCCGAGACCGCCACCCGCCGCCCGGTGAGGTCGGGCACGAGCCCTTCGGCGCCGCGCGCGAGTACCCGCAGTGCGACGCGCAGCAGCTCGGCGGGCTCGGGCAGCCGCCCCGGCCCGCTGTCGGCGCCGGTGAGACGCCCGGTCGCCGGCTCGAGGACCACCGCGCCCCGGTCGCGCAGCGCGGACACGTTGGCCTGCGTGGCCGGATGCTGCCACATCTCGGTGTGCATGGCGGGCGCGAACACGACCGGGCAGCGCGCGGTCAGCAGGACCGCGGTCAGCAGGTCGTCGGACATGCCTGCGGCCGCGCGAGCCAGCAGGTCGGCCGTGGCCGGCGCGACGAAGACCAGGTCGGCGGTCTGGCCGAGCCTGACGTGCGGGACATCGTGCACGTCCTCCCAGACGCCGGAGGAAACGGGCTCGCCGGAAAGCGCGGCCCAGGTGGCCTCGCCGACAAAGCGCAGCGCATCCGGCGTGGGGATCACCCGGGTGCGGTGGCCGGACTCGGTGAGCAGCCGCAGCAGCTCGCAGGACTTGTAGGCGGCGATGCCCGCGCCTACCCCGAGGATGATGCGCACCGGCACCTCCCGGGCCGGACGGCTAGGCGTCGCGGCGGGCCGTCAGGACTCCGCCTCCTCCGCGGTGACCAGCCCCTCGCTGATCTCGCGCAGCGCGATGGAGAGCGGCTTCTCCTGGACGCGGGTCTCCACCAGCGGGCCGACGTACTCCAGCAGGCCCTCGCTGAGCTGGGCGTAGTAGGCGTTGATCTGCCTCGCCCGCTTCGAGGCCATGATGACGAGGCCGTACTTGCTGTCCACCACATCGAGCAAATCGTCGATCGGCGGGTTGATGATGCCTTCCACGGCCGGAGTCCCTGCCACCTTGTGCCTTTCCCGTGCTTGGAGCGCAGCCCGCGGCCCTATTGGCCAGCTGGAGCCGGCATCCAGGTTACCAGCCGCCGTTGGCTGGTGAGGCGATCACCTCGTCGCGTTCCCCGCCCTAGCCGGATCGATCTCGGCCGCCGCGGGATGCCTCCCTGGCTCTCCGCGACAGGCTGCTTTGCGATGCCGCATGTGCGCTTAGCGAACATTTGCCGATTAGGGCCCGCCGGCATTAGCGATCATCTGCCGAATTCAGTGTCCTGAGGAAGTGATATTCGCCGGGGCCTAACCTTGCCGCGGCCCGGGGCCGTCCCGAAGAGCCCGCCGCGGCGGGCGGGCAGCGTTTGCCGCCCGGCGGTTGAAGCGCCGTGTTTGATGCTCGGTGTTTGGGCGGCCTTCACCGCGCGGTGTTCGACGCAGTGCCCGGCACGCGCTATCGGGCGCACCGGGCTCGATACACAATGCCGGACGCGCAGGGCCCGACACACAGTGCCCGACACACAGTGCCCGCCACACAGGGCCGGACGCACAGTGTGCGCTGCACAGAGTCCGACGTACAGTGTCCGACGCACACGGACGCACAGTGTCGGACGCACAGGGGCCGGGGCGTCGCCGAGCAGGACGACGGCGTGGCCGCGATCTACGCGCGGCCGGGCCGCGGACCTGCGTCCCCGTTTCGCCCCGCCCCTGCTTTCCGCGTCGGTCAGGCCTCGCCGCCGTGGAACTCGTGCTCCAGTGCCGTCCGCTGGTTCGCGCCGAGGCCGCGGACGCGCCGCGACTCCGCGATGCCCAGCCTCTCCATGATCTGCTTGGCCCGGACCTTGCCGACGCCAGGCATCGACTCCAGCAGGGCCGAGACTTTCATCTTGCCGACGACGTCATCGGTCTGACCCTCCTTGAGGACCTGCGGCAGGGTTGTCACACCGTGCTTCAGGCGGTTTTTTACATCCGCCCGCTCTTTGCGCGCCTTGGCCGCCTTCTCCAGGGCTGCGGTTCGCTGTTCGGGGGTAAGTGGAGGAAGAGCCACTCCTGGTCACCTCGGGTTTCGTTATCGAAAAACTCGCTCCGCGTGGGAAAACTAGCGAGTTCGGCCCGGCACGGCAACGTGAACCCACGTTTGTGGCGTCATAAATTAACCATTATTACTGTCCGAACACGGTCAACTACTCATTGTGACTAAATGTCCGGTCAGTTTCATAATCCTGTGACGCCGGGCTGGTGCGCTCGCCGACAGCCCGGGCCCCCGCTGAAAGCCACTGGGCGCAGCTTAGCCCCTGATTTGCGCGACGCAAACCTGACTTGACACCTTGGGGCCGCGCGGGCCCCGCCGAGCGGGCACCATCCGCCTGCGGGGGGCGCGGCCTAGCCGGGTGCGACGGTGATCTTCCTGAGCGACGCGCCGATCGCGGCCGCCGCCGCGCCCGGATCCGCGGCGCCGGTGATCGGCCGGCCGATGACGAGCAGGTCCGCGCCGGCCGACAGCGCCTCCTCCGGCGTCGCCACCCGGGCCTGGTCGTGAGCGTCGGAACCGGCGGGCCGCACTCCCGGAGTGATCAGCGTGATGTCGGGGCCGACCTCGCCCCGGACCGCCGCCACCTCGCGCGGTGAGCAGACCAGCCCGCGGGCGCCCGCCTCCACGGCCAGCACGGCCAGCCTCCGCACGGCGTCCCCGACCGGCCCGGCCAGCCCGATCCGCTCCAGATCATCGTCGCCGAGCGAGGTGAGGACGGTGACCGCGACGATCCTGGTCTGCGGGGCCGCCTCCACGGCGGCGCGCACGGCGCCCATCCCGCCGACCGCGTGCACCGTGAGCAGGTCGGGCCGCAGCCGGGCCACCGAGCGCGCGGCCCCGGCCACCGTCGCCGGTATGTCATTCAGCTTCAGGTCGAGGAAGACCCGGACACTGCTGCCCCCGCGGACCGAGGCCACCGCCTCGGGACCGTAGCGCAGGTAAAGCTCGAGCCCGATCTTTACGGTGCTGACGTGCGGCGTGACCAAGCCGGCCCACCGCGCGGCGGTATCCAGGTTGGGCGCATCCAGCGCGACGGCGATCGGCGCGGGATTGACCACGGTTCCTCCCTACGGCACGTTCCCGGTAAGCCTGCGCCGCGCTGTGGCGCGCGGCTCGTGAGCCAGTCCGACGGCATCGCACACGCGCTCGATGCCGCGCCGCGCCAGTTCTTCCTCCAGCTCGCGGACGATGCGCAGGCACGCCGACGGATCGTGGAAGATCGTCGTGCCGACGCTGACGAGCGTCGCGCCAGCCAGGATGAGCTCCAGGGCATCCTTCCCGGTCAGCACGCCGCCCATGCCGATGACCGGGACATCGGGCAGCGCCTCGCGAACCTGCCAGATGCACCGCACGGCCACCGGCCGGATGGCGGGCCCGGACAGTCCCCCGGTCGTCCCGGCGAGCACCGGGCGCAGGGTGTCCAGGTCGATGGCCATGCCGAGCAGGGTGTTGATCAGCGAGAGCCCGTCCGCCCCGGCCGCCACGCAGGCCCGGGCGATCGTGACGATGTCGGTGACGTCCGGCGACAGCTTGGCGAACACCGGGATGTCGTACCGGGCCCGGCGGCGGACCGCGTCGATGACCGCCCCGGCCGCGCCCGGGTCGCAGGCGAACACCTGCCCCCGGTGCTCCACGTTCGGGCAGGAGATGTTGACCTCGATCGCGGTGACCCCAGCCGCGTCGGACAGGCGCGCGGCGAGCTCGCCGAACTCGTCGACGGTTCCCCCCGCGATCGAGACCACGGCCCGGGCCCCCCGGGACAGCAGCCAGGGCAGGTCCCGCTGCAGGAACGCGTCGATGCCGGGGCCCTGCAGGCCGATCGAGTTGAGCATCCCGCTCGGCGTCTCCGCCATCCGCGGCGTGGGCCGGCCCGCCCGCGGCGCGAGCATCACCGACTTCGTGACCACGGCGCCGATCTTGGAGACGTCCAGGAACTGCGCGAGCTCGCGCCCGGAGCCCGCGCAGCCCGATGCGGTGAGAATCGGGTTCGGCAGCTCGGCCTGGCCCAGCCGGGCCCGGAGGTCAGTCGCCATGGGCCGATCCCTGCTGCCGGGCCCGCGCCTGGCCGTCCGGCCCGTTGCCCGCCTCCGCCCGGGGGGCGGCCCCGGACAGCCCGGCGGCGCGCCGGGACCTAGGCTCCCAGCCGGGAGCGCCGAGCGCGTCGAACGGGATCGTCCCCACGTCGTCCCAGCGCACCTGCTCGCCGCGGAACACCGGGCCGTCGACGCACGACCGGACCATCCGGGTGATCCCGTCGGGGCCCGTCACCGGCAGCACGCAGGTCATGCAGACCCCGATGCCGCAGGCCATCAGCTCCTCCACCGCCACCTGCACCGGTATGTCATAACGCCGGGCCAGCAGCGTCACCTGTCGCAGCATCGGCATCGGGCCGCACGCGTAGATGGCGTCGGTCCTGGCCTCGTGGATGATCTGGCCCAGCATGTCGGTAACGATGCCGCGCGCGCCCAGCGAGCCGTCTTCGGTGGTGATCGTGGCCGTGCGCCCGGTGCGCCGTGCGGTCAGCGCCCCGAAGACCCGGTCCCCGGTGGACGCGCCGAGCAGGAAGTCGACCGTGCACCGCCGCTCGCGCAGCCGGGCCGCCAGCGAGAACAGCGGCGCGCTGCCGTACCCGCCGCCCACGAGCAGGCAGGTGACCGGGTCCCGCGGGACGGGGAACGGCCGGCCGAGCGGCCCGGTGATGTCGACCACGTCCCGGGAGCGGCGCTCGGCCAGCCACCGGGTTCCGGGACCGTCCGCGGCGAACACGAACTCCACGGTGCCGCCGTGATCGGGCCGCACGTCATGGATCGAGAACGAGCGGCGCCCCAGCATCGACGTGGCCGGGCCGCCAACGGCCAGCGTCACGAACTGGCCGGGCCGGAACCGCGCCGCGATGCCGGGCGCCACGACCGTCATCGCGTGGTAGGCCTCCACCCGCCGGACGGTCAGCACGGTCCCGCGCACCTGGACCGGGCCCGCCTCCGCGTCGCCGTCGCCGTGCGTCATGACGAGCCCTCTGTTGGCCCGGGGGGACGGTCGGCCGTCGCGCCCGGCACGGCTTCCGCCGACAAACCACGTAGCCGGGCCGCGTGCTCCTGCAGTGACCGCACGCCCACCTCGCCGGAGTTGATCGCCTCGATGCCCTGCACGGCGGCGGCCAGCCCGGCCGTCGTCGTGATGCAGGGAATGCCCCGCCGCACCGCGGCGGTACGGATCTCGTAGCCGTCCAGCCGGGGCCCGGACTGCCCCGGGCTGCCGAACGGCGTGTTCACGATGAGGTCCACCTCGCCGGCCAGGATCCGCTCCACGATCGTCGGCTCGCCGTCCGGCCCCGGGCCGTCGCCATGCTTGCGCACGATGGTGGCACGGACCCCGTTGCGGCGCAGCACCTCCCCCGTTCCGGCCGTGGCCCAGATCTGGAAGCCCAGGTCGGCGAGGCGCTTGACCGGGAACACCATCGAGCGCTTGTCCTTGTTGGCCACCGAGACGAACGCGCGGCCCTTGACCGGCAGCGAACCGTACGCGGCCGCCTGGGATTTCGCGAACGCGGTGCCGAACACCTCGTCCACGCCCATGACCTCGCCGGTCGAGCGCATCTCCGGGCCGAGCACGGTGTCGACCCCCTCGCCGGCGGCGTTGCGGAACCTGCCGAACGGGAGCACCGCCTCCTTGACCGCGATCGGCGCGTCCCACGGCAGCGTGCCGCCGTCACCGGAGGGCGGCAGCAGGCCCTCGGCGCGCAGCCCGGCCACGGTCGCGCCCAGCATGATCCGGGCCGCGGCCTTGGCCAGGGGGACCGCCGTGGCCTTGGACACGAACGGCACGGTGCGTGAGGCCCGCGGGTTCGCCTCCAGCACGTACAGCACCCCGCCGGCCAGCGCGTACTGGACGTTCAGCAGCCCGCGGACCCCGACGCCGCGGGCGATCGCCTCGGTCGAGCGCCTGATCTCGGAGATGTACCCGGGGCCCAGGGTGATCGGCGGCAGCGCGCAGGCCGAGTCGCCGGAGTGGATGCCGGCCTCCTCGATGTGCTCCATCACGCCGCCCAGGTACAGCTCCTCGCCGTCGTACAGGGCGTCGACGTCGATCTCGATCGCGTCGTCGAGGAACCTGTCGATCAGCACCGGGTGCCCGGGGCTGGCGTCGGTGGCCCGGCGGACGTAGGCCTCCAGGGTGGCGTCGTCGTAGACGATCTCCATTCCGCGGCCGCCGAGCACGTAGGAGGGCCGGACCAGCACCGGGTAGCCGATCTCGTCGGCGACCTCCTTCGCGGCGGCCAGCGACATCGCGGTGCCGTACCGCGGCGCCGGCAGCCCGGCCGCGGCCAGCACCGCGCCGAACTCGCCCCGGTCCTCGGCCAGGTGGATCGCGTCCGGCGGCGTGCCCACCACCGCGACGCCCGCCTCGGCCAGCGCCCGGGCCAGGCCGAGCGGCGTCTGCCCGCCGAGCTGGACGATCACCCCGGCGAGCGGGCCGCTGGCCTGCTCCGCGGCCACCACCTCCAGGACGTCCTCGAGGGTGAGCGGCTCGAAGTACAGCCGGCCGGACGTGTCGTAGTCGGTGGAGACGGTCTCGGGGTTGCAGTTGACCATCACGGTCTCGTAGCCCGCCGCCGACAGCGCGAACGAGGCGTGCACGCAGGCGTAGTCGAACTCGATGCCCTGGCCGATCCGGTTCGGGCCGCTGCCGAGGATG
>Ga0318552_10000805_pt1 | contig 10186 bp, 7 predicted proteins | sample GRESIP082b2f20_FD_203516 | JGI IMG/M metagenome (GOLD analysis project Ga0318552, IMG submission 203516) | Tropical soil microbial communities from Luquillo Experimental Forest, Puerto Rico - GRE.SIPMG.082b2f20 | ecosystem: Environmental > Terrestrial > Soil > Tropical forest > Bulk soil...
GAGGTAGAACAGGTAGCAGGGGGGTGCGTCACGCAGGCGGGCGAGCAGTCCAACAACATCACCCGGACCGCCTGGCTGCACGCCGGGCTGCCGCAGCAGGCTGGATGCCTGACCCTGGACGCCCAATGCGGCTCGGCGCAGCAGGCCGCCCACCTGGTGGCCGGGCTCATCGCCGCGGACGCGATCAGCGTCGGGATCGCCTGCGGGGTGGAGGCGATGAGCCGGATTCCGCTGCGGGCCGCGGTCGGGACGGACATCGGCTCGCCCCGGCCGGCCGGGTGGGACATCGACCTGCCCAACCAGTACGTCGGCGCCGAACGCATCGCGGTCCGCCGGAGCCTGTCCCGCGAGCAAACCGACGCGTTCGGCCTGCGGTCGCAGACTCTGGCCCAGGCCGCGTGGGCGGAGGGCCGGTTCGACCGGGAGGTCGTGCCGGTCAAGGCGCCGGTCATCGGGGCCGACGGCCAGCCGACCGGCGAAACGCGCGTGGTCGACCGCGATGAGGGCCTGCGTGAGACCAGCCTGGCGGCACTGGCCCGGCTCAAGCCGGTGATCGAGGGCGGCCTGCACACGGCCGGCACGTCATCGCAGATCTCCGACGGCGCGGCCGCGGTGCTGCTGGCCTCCTCGGACCGGGCCCGGGCGCTGGGCCTGCGGCCCCGGGCCCGTATCCTCGGGCAGTGCCTGATCGGCGCCGAGACGTACTACCACCTGGACGGCCCCGTGCAGGCCACCGAGCGGGTGCTGGCCCGGGCCGGCCTGACCATCGGCGACATCGACCTGTTCGAGGTCAACGAGGCGTTCGCGTCCGTGGTCCTGTCCTGGCTGAGCGTGCACCGGCCCGACCCGGACCGGGTCAACGTCAACGGCGGCGCGATCGCGATCGGGCACCCGGTGGGCAGCACCGGTGCCCGGCTGCTGACCACGGCGCTGCACGAACTCGAGCGGCGTGACGCGAGCCTCGCGCTGATCACCATGTGTGCCGGCGGCGCCATGTCCACCGCCACCATCATCGAGCGGCTGTAACGGTCAGGGGTGCTGGGCGCTGACCGAGACCACCTCGCCGGTCATGTAGCCGGCGTAGTCGCTGGCCAGGAAGACCATCACGTTGGCCACCTCCCAGGGTTCGGCGGCGCGGCCGAACGCCTCGCGGCGGGCCAGGTCGGCGAGCAGGTCCTCACTGGTGACCTTGGCCAGGTGGGGGTGGATGGCCAGGCTTGGGGCGACCGCGTTGACCCGGATGCCGTGCGGGGCGACGTCGAGGGCGGCGCAGCGGGTGAAGGCCATCACGCCGGCCTTGGCCGCCGCGTAGTGCGCCTGGCCGGGCTGGGCGCGCCAGCCGAGGACCGAGGCGTTGTTGACCACCGCGCCGCCGTGGCCCTGGGCGACCATCCGGAGCAGCGCGGCCCGGCTGCAGCGAAACGTGCCGGTGAGCGTGACGTCGAGGACTTGCCGCCACTGCTCGTCGGTCAGGTCGAGAACCGAAGCGGTGCCGCCCAGGCCGGCGTTGTTGATCAGCACGTCGATGCGGCCGAAGTGCCCGGCGGCGACCTCGATCAGCGCTTGGACCTGCGCTTCGTCGGTGACGTCGCAGGGCTGGGACAAGACCCGGTCGCCGTGGGTCCCGGCCAGTTCGTCGCGGGTGGCGGCCAGCCGGCCGTGATGCTGGTCGCTGATCACCCCCTGGGCGCCTTCCTCCAGGCAGCGGCGGGCGGCGGCGCCGCCGATGCCGGTGCCGGCCGCCGCGGTGATGACGACGACCTTGCCGTCGAGGAGGTGGTGGCCGTTCATGGACGCGGCAGGCCGAGGGCGCGGGTGGCAATGATGTTGCGCTGGATCTCGTCCGACCCGCCGTAGATCGTCTCGGCCCGAGTGAACAGGAACAGGCGCTGCCATTCGTCCAGGTCTTCCTGGGCGGTCATGGACGGGGCGCCGAGGATCTCCATGGCCAGTTCGCCGAGGGCCTGGTGCCAGCGGGACCACAGGATCTTCAGGACGGAGGCCTCGGCGCGGTCGTCGGGACCGCCCAGGGTGTCCAGGGCGTAGGCGCGGATGGCTTCCAGGCCGATCCAGGCCCGGGCCAGCTTGTCGCGCAGCAGGGGATCGGTGCTGGCTCCGGTGTGCCGGGCCACCTCGATCAGGTCCGCAAGTTCGCGGCGGAAGCCGACCTGCAGGCCGAGCATGGCCGCGCCGCGTTCGAGGGCCAGGGTGGCCTTGGCCACCCGCCAGCCGTCACCGGGCTCGCCGACCACGTGGGCCGCGTCGGTGCGGGCGCCGTCGAAAAAGACCTCGTTGAAGTCCGAGGTGCCGGTGAGCTGACGGATCGGGCGGACCGTGACTCCCGGCTGGCGCATCGGGACCAGCAGGTAGGACAGGCCCTGGCTGCGCGCCGAGCCGGGCTCGGTCCGGGCCAGCACGAAGCACCAGTCGGCCACGTGGGCCAGCGAGGTCCAGATCTTCTGGCCGGTGATCACCCAGTCGTCGCCGTCCCGGGTCGCCTTGGTGGCCACGCTGGCCAGGTCGGAGCCGGCGCCGGGTTCAGAGTAGCCCTGGCACCACAGCTCGGTGACGTTGCGGATCGGCGGCAGGAAGCGGGCTTGCTGGTCCGCCGTGCCGAAGGCGATCAGGGTGGGGCCGAGCAGTTCCTCACCCACGATGGTGACCCGGGCGGGCGCGCCCGCCCGGGCGTACTCCTCGTGGAAGATGACCTGCTGGGCCAGCGTGGCGCCGCGGCCGCCGAACTCAGCGGGCCAGCCCAGGCAAGTCCAGCCCGCGCCAGCCAGATGCCGGTTCCAGGCCAGCCGCTCGTCGTACCGTTCGTGCTCGCGGCCCGGGCCGCCCGCGCCGCGCAGCCCGGCGAATTCGCCGGCCAGGTTGGCGTCGAGCCAGGCGCGTACCTCGGCGCGGAACTCCTCGTCCTGCGGCGTGAACCGCACCGGGCCTCCCGTGGGTCTAGCCGGCGATGCCCCTGGTGCGTAGGGTAAACCTACCAAGCACTTGCTTGCTAGGAGGGTTTTTGGGGCGCCGGTGGAGCTGACCATCCCGGCCGCCCTGACGTGGGCGGCGAGGAAGTTCGGCGACGCGGAGGCGCTGGCGGACCCGGGACCCGGCGGCTCCCGCCTCAGCTACCGTGAGCTGGGCGGGCGGGTGACGGCGGTGGCGGCCGCGCTCATTGACCGCGACGTGGTGCGCGGGGACCGGGTGGCGGTATGGGCGCCCAACAGCTGCCAGTGGGTGCTGGCCGCGCTGGGGACGCTCAGCGCGGGTGCGGTCCTGGTTCCGGTCAGCACCCGGTTCACCGGGCCGGAGGCGCTGGACGTGATGGAGCGCAGCGGGGCACAGGCGCTGTTCGTGACCGAGGACTTCCTCGGCGTGGACCGGCTGGGTGCGCTGCGGGCGGCGGCGGTCCCGGGCGGGCTGGAAGGGCTCGGCCTGGTGGTGCGGATGCCCGGCGAGTGGGAGGCGTTCGAAGGACGCGGGGGGTCGGTCCCGCCGGGGGTGGTAAGCGAGCCGGCCGGGGCGGTCCGGCCGGGCGACGTCAGCGACATCATGTTCACCTCGGGCACCACCGGGCGGAGCAAGGGCGCTATGACCTCGCACGAGCGGACCCTGGGCGTGGCCCGGGCCTGGGCCGAGTGCACGGGCCTGACGGCCCGCGACCGGTACCTGGTGGTGAACCCGTTCTTCCACACGTTCGGCTACAAGGCGGGCATCCTGGCCTGCCTGGTCAGCGGGGCGGCGCTGGTGCCGCAGGCGGTCTTCGACGCGGGCCAGACGATGCGGCTGATCGAGGCCGAGCAGATCACCGTGCTACCCGGGGCGCCGACGATCTACGCCTCGATCCTGGACCATCCCGCGCGCGGTTCCTTCGATCTGTCAAGCCTGCGGCTGGCGGTCACCGGTGCGGCGGACGTCCCGGTCGCCCTGGTCGAGCGGATGCGGGATGAGCTGAACTTCGAGACCGTGCTCACCGGCTACGGGCTGACCGAGGCCGTGGTGGCGACGATGTGCCGCCCCGGGGATCCGCCCGAGGTCGTCTCGGCCACATCGGGGCGGCCGGCGGCCGGGTTCGAGGTACGGATCGGTCCCGGGGAGGAGATCCTGCTGCGCGGACCGAACCTGATGCTCGGCTACCTGGATGACCCGGTGGCGACCGCTGCGGCGATCGACGCGGACGGGTGGCTGCACACCGGAGACGCCGGACGACTGGACGCGGCCGGGAACCTGACCATCACCGGCCGGATCAAGGACATGTACATCTGCGGCGGGTTCAACGTGTACCCGGCCGAGGTGGAGCAGGTGCTGGCCCGGCTGGACGGAGTGACGGAGTCGGCCGTCATCGGGGTCCCCGACCCGCGACTGGGCGAGGTCGGCCAGGCGTTCCTGGTCACCCGGCCCGGCCACGTGCTGGCCGAGGCGGACGTGCTGGCCTTCTGCCGGGAGCGGCTGGCCAACTACAAGGTGCCCCGGCGGGTGGTATTCCGCGCTGCCCTGCCGCGCAACCCGTCGGGCAAGGTGCTCAAGCGCCAGCTAAGGGAAGAGCTGAGGGAGGAAGCCTGATGGCCGACGAGGTCCTGTATGACGTGCGCGACCGCGTCGCGCTGATCACCTTGAACCGGCCGGAATACGCCAACGCGCAGAACTCCGCGATGACCTACGCGCTGGACGCGGCCTTCGGCCGGGCGGTGAACGACGACCAGGTCGGAGTCATCGTGCTGGCCGGGGCGGGCCAGCACTTCTGCGGCGGCCACGACATCGGCACCCCGGGACGGGATGCAGACCGGTCCTTCGACCGGCAGGCGGTGCTGTGGTGGGACCACGTGGGCAAGGCCGGCGCCGACGCCCGGTACGCCCGCGAGATGGAGGTCTACCTGGGCATGTGCCGCCGTTGGCGGGAGATTCCCAAGCCCTCGATCGCGATGGTGCAGGGGGCCTGCATCGCTGGCGGCCTGATGCTGGCCTGGGTGTGCGACCTGATCGTGGCGGCCGAGGACGCGTTCTTCGCCGACCCGGTGGTGCGGATGGGCATCCCGGGCGTGGAGTACTTCGCGCACCCGTGGGTGCTCGGGCCGCGGTTCGCGAAGGAGGTCCTGTTCACCGGCGGGCGGTTCGGCGCCGAGCGGGCCTTCCAGGCGGGCATGGTGAGCCGGGTGGTGCCGCGGGATGGTCTGGAATCCACGGTCTTCGAGTTGGCCGGGCAGATCGCCGAGATGCCCCCGTTCGGCCTGGCGCTGGCCAAGCGAGCGGTCAACCAGTGCGAGGACCTGATGGGGCTGCGGCCGGGCATGGACGCGGTGTTCGGCCTGCACCACGTGGCACACGCGCACAACGCCGAGGTATCCGGGCACTCGCTGGCCGACCTGGACGCCCGCGGCATGCGAGATGCGGCCACGTGACGGACGTCTTCCGGGCCGAGGTGCGGGACTGGCTGGCCGAGCACCGGCCGACTCCTGCCCTGCCGTCGCTGGACACCGCCGAGGGATTCGAGGCGCACCGGGCCTGGGAACGGTCCCTGGCCGCGGCTCGGCTGGCCGTGGTCACCTGGCCCGCTCGTTACGGCGGCCGGGACGCCTCGCTGGCGGAGTGGCTGGTCTTCGAGGAGGAGTATTACGCGGCCGGCGCGCCGGCCCGGGTCGGGCAGAACGGGCTCTTCATGCTCGCCCCGACGCTGTTCGCCTTCGGTTCACCGGAGCAGCGCGACCGGCTGCTGCCCCGGATGGCGACCGCGGACGACATCTGGGCCCAGGCCTGGTCCGAACCCGACGCGGGCAGCGACCTGGCCGCGCTGCGCGCCCGGGGGGTGCGGGTGTCCGGGGGCTGGCTGATCTCGGGCACCAAGACGTGGTGCTCACGGGCGGCGTTCGCAGACCGGGCCTTCGGCCTGTTCCGGACCGATCCCGCCCTGGAGTCTTCGGGTCGGCACCGCGGGCTGAGCTACCTGCTGTTCGGGCTGCGCGCGCCGGGGGTGACCGTGCGGCCGATCCGGCAGCTTGGCGGGCGGACCGGGTTCGCGGAGATCTTCCTGGACGAGGTGTTCGTCCCGGACGCCGACGTGGTGGGCGAGCCGGGGGACGGCTGGCGGATCGCGATGTCCACCGCCAGCCACGAACGGGGCCTGTTGCTGCGCAGCCCGGGGCGGTTCCTGGCCGCGGCCGGACGGCTGGTCTCGCTGTGGCGGCGCGGCGGCGGCGATCCGGCCCTGCGGGACCGGGTGGCCGACGCGTGGATCGGGGCCCGGGCCTACCAGCTGCACACCCAGGCGACCGTGGCCCGGCTCGCGGCGGGCGGCACGCTGGGTGATCTGGGGCCGGAGGCGAGCCTGGGCAAGGTGTTCTGGTCCGAGCTGGACCTGGCGCTGCACGAGACCGCGCTGGACCTGCTCGGCTCCTGGGCGGAGGTTCGCGACGGGCCCGACGGCCGCTGGCTGGAGGACTACCTGTTCGCGCTGGCCGGACCGGTCTACGCGGGCACGAACGAGATCCAGCGGACGCTGATCGCCGAGCGGCTCCTGGGCCTTCCGCGATGAACGGTTCGGAGTTCGGGTCGGTGCTGCATGAGCTGCTGGCCGACGCGGACGTGCCGAATGCGGCGCGGCGCTGGGCGTCCGGTGACCCGGCGTCCGGGCTGGCGGTATGGCGGCGGCTGGCCGACCTCGGGGTCACCGCGCTCGCGGTGCCGGAGAAGCAGGGCGGCCTCGGCGCGAGCCCGCTGGATCTCGTGGTGGCCTGCGAGGAACTTGGTCATCACGCGGTGCCCGGGCCGGTGGCCGAGTCGCTGGCGGCCGGGCCGGCGCTGCTGGGGGCGCTGGCCGACGCGGGTTCATGCGGCGAGTGGCTGGCCGGGCTGGCCGCCGGAGACCTGATCGTCACGCTGACCGCGCCGCCGTGGGTGCCGTTCGCCGCCTGCCCGGAGGCGGCCGGGCTGGTGCTCTACGCCGAGGATGGCGTGGTGGGGCGGGGCCGCGCTGACGCCACGTTCCGTTCGGTCGATCCAGCCCGGTCACTGGCCGAGGTCCACCGCGGCCCGGTACTGGCCGAGCGCGTGGCCGGGGCCGTGGCGCGGGCGCTCGACTTCGGGGCGCTGGCCTGCTCGGCCCAGCTGCTCGGCGCGGGCCGGGCGCTGCTTGAGGCGTCGGTGCTGCATGCCGGCTGGCGGGTGCAGTTCGGGCGGCCGGTCGGCGCGTTCCAGGCGGTCAAGCACCGGCTGGCGGACGTAGCCATCGGCCTGCAGTTCGCCCGGCCGCTGCTGGAGGCGGCCGGGGTGGCGCTGGCCGGGGACGGGCCGACGGCCGGGCGGGACGTCTCGGCCGCCAAGGTCGCCTGCGCCGAGGCCGCCTACCGGGCGGCCCGGGCCGCGCTGCAGGTGCACGGTGCGATCGGCTACACCGCCGAACACGATCTCAGCCGGTTCCTGCTGCAGGTCCGCGCGCTCGTTCCGGCGTGGGGCGCCCAGGCCGAGCACCGGGCCCGGGTCCTGCGGGAGCTCTGATGGGTATTACCGCCGAGCAGCAGGATCTCCGCGACGCGGTGCGCGGGCTGCTGGGCTCGGCCGGCGAGGTGGCCTGGCCGCGGCTGTGCCGCGAGGTCGGCGTGGCCGGGCTGGCCATTCCTGTCCGTTACGGCGGGGCGGGCGCCGGGCCGACCGAGACCGGCGTCGTCATGGAAGAGCTCGGCCGGGACCTGGCCTGCTCCCCCATGCTCGGCTCGGCGGTGCTGGCCGGACAAGCCCTGCTGGCCACCGGCGACGAGGAGGCCTGCGGCCGGCTGCTGCCGGTGATCGCCGACGGGTCCGCGACCACGGCCCTGGCCTGGACCACCCGGGCCGGGCGGTGGGACAGCGAGGAGGTGGGGTGCGTTTCCCGGCCGGCCAGCGAGGGCGCCTGGGAGCTGAACGGCGAAGCGCACTACGTGCTGGACGGGGTAGGCGCGGACGTGCTGCTGGTCGCGGCCCGCGGCCCGGCGGGCGTGGGCCTGTTCGAGGTGGATCCGGTTCAGGACGGTGTCCGCCGCACGGCCGCGGCGGCCATGGACGCAACCCGGCGGCTGGCCGTCGTGCGGCTGACCGGGGCGCGCGGCAGGCGGGTGAGCGACGACGCGGCGGAGGCGCTAAGCAGGGCGCGGGACCTGGCCTGCCTGGCGCTCGGCGCCGAGCAGGCCGGCGCGGCCCGGCGGGCGCTGGAGCTGACCGTCGGGTACACCCTGACCCGGGTGCAGTTCGGCCGGGTGATCGGGAGCTTCCAGGCGCTACAGCACCGGCTGGCCGACCTGCACGTCCTGGTGGAGTCGGCGCGGTCGCTGGCTTTTGCCGCCACCGCTGCTTCCGAGGATCCGGCCGCGCTCGGGTTGCGGGCGGCCGCGGTCAAGGTCTACTGCTCCGAGGTGCTGATGCGGACGGCCGCAGAGATGATCCAGTTGCACGGTGCCATCGGCATTACCTGGGAGCATCAGGCGCATCGCTACCTCAAGCGAGCGCACGGCGGGCTGCACCTGTTCGGTCCCCCCGCCCAGCACGCCGCGGCCATCGCGGCCAGCCTCATCGACCGCTGACGCGGACGGGCGTTTCGCTCATGTCATGATCGGGTGAGGCAAAGGGAGGCGTGGTGGAGTACGAGATCGTGGCCGAGGCCTACCGTGACCTGGAGCAGGCGACCGGCCGGCTGGCGCTGATCGAGCGGCTGGCCGCGCTGCTGGCTCAGACCCCGGCCCAGCTGCTGCCCGTGGTGTGCTACCTGTGCCAGGGCCTGATCGCGCCGGAGTTCGCCGGGGTGGATCTCGGCCTGGCCGAGAAGATGGCGATCCGCGCGGTCGCCGCTGCCACCGGTGTCGATCAGGCTGAGGTCGCGGCCCGGGTGCGGGAGACCGGCGACCTGGGCCAGACCGCCGAGCAACTGCTGGCCACTGCGGCTGGCCCGGGCGCGGGCGACCGTTTGACGGTCGTCGCGGTGGTGAATACGCTGCGCCAGATCGCCAACGCGGAGGGGACGGGCTCGCAGGGCCTCAAGCTGGAACTGCTGGCCCTGCTGCTGGGCCGGGCCACCCCGCTGGAGGCCCGGTACCTGGTCCGCCAGGTCACCGGGAACCTGCGGCTGGGCGTCGGCACGCCCACCATCCTGGATGCGCTCGCGCAGGTCTACGCCGGAGGGCGGGCTGACCGGCCGGTGCTCGAACGCGCCTACAACATCTGCTGCGACCTGGGCCTGGTCGCCTCCGAGCTGGTTGACGGCGGGCTGGCCGCGGTCGAGCAGATCCAGGTCCACCCGGGTAACCCGGTACGGGTCATGCTGGCCCAGCGGCTGGCCGACGCCACCGAGATCCTGGCCAAGCTGGGCGGCGAATGCGCGGCCGAGTACAAGTACGACGGCATGCGGATCCAGGCGCACCGGACCGCCGACGGAAGAATCGAGCTGTGGACCCGGCGGCTGGAGGAGGTCAGCACCCAGTTCCCGGACGTGGTCGAGGTTTTGGCCACCGGGCTGCGCCCGGCCGAGGCGATCATCGAGGGCGAGGTCGTCGCGTTCGACGCGGCCACCGACGAGCTGCGCCCGTTCGCCGAGGTCATGTTCAGACGGCGCAAGTACGGCATCGCCGAGGCGGTGCGGGACGTGCCGGTCGGCCTGTTCTGCTTCGAGCTGCTCTACGCCGACGGCCAGGACCTGACCCGGCGGCCGTACCCGGAGCGACGAGCCGCCCTGACCGAGGCGATCACCACCGGGCCGCGGCTGCGGCTGACCACCGCCACCGAGGTGACCGACCCAGCCGCGCTGGACGCGGCGTTCGAGCAGGCCATCACCGACGGCTGCGAGGGACTGATGTGCAAGTCGGTCAGCCCGGCCTCGATCTACCAGGCCGGGAGCCGCGGCTGGCTGTGGATCAAGCTCAAGCGGGACTACCGCACGGAGCTGTCCGACACCGTCGACCTGGTCATCGTCGGCGCGTTGGCCGGCCGCGGCCGGCGGGCCGGCACCTACGGCGCAGTGCTGCTAGCCGCCTACGACCCGGACGCGGACGTGTTCCGCACGGTGACCAAGTGCGGCACCGGGTTCTCCGACGCCGACCTGGCCGCGCTGCCCGGCCGGCTGGCGCCGCTGGTTTCTGCTGAGCGGCCGGCCCGGGTGGATGCCCGGCAGCAGCCCGACGTGTGGTTCGAGCCGGGGGTGGTGCTAGAGATCCTCAGCGCCGAGCTGACC